>Ga0210059_1007450_pt1 | contig 17377 bp, 14 predicted proteins | sample Ectturendosymbi2_FD_188042 | JGI IMG/M metagenome (GOLD analysis project Ga0210059, IMG submission 188042) | Ecteinascidia turbinata endosymbiont from Florida, USA - Sample 2 (SPAdes) (version 2) | ecosystem: Host-associated > Tunicates > Ascidians > Unclassified | place: Key West, Florida...
ATATAAGTCCCCATAGACAAAGCAGTGGTAGAGTGACCACGGCGTGCGATCTCTATTGCTGCACAGATAATCAACATGCGACATCAATTGGCTCAATCATTTCCGGCAACCCTTGTGCAAGTGGAACCGCACCGGGGATCGTTCCGCTTCACAGTGTATTCGGTGTACATTCACTTGGGGTGATCCGTGTAATTTGGGCTAGTGTAGTGTGCAATCTGGACTAATGTCGTGACTGGTTATAATGACTTTGATCAGGACCAAGTCCTCGTTTTTTTCAACGCCAGGTTTTTCGTGCATTTTTTAGAAGTCTTCTGTTATCTGTTGCAGCATTGATCTTAACATCAAATTTTAGCTGACTGGCTGAGGCAGGGAAATTTTGAAGTTAGTTTCGTGAATGCAGTGTATAATTTGGACCAACCCTGGTGGCGGCTTGTGTAATATGGACCGGTGTTACAAATGACAATACTTGTATAAAGTACTTGGAAAGTGTTTTATAAGAATATCGTACAGTATGTACATGGTACAATCACAGTATACAAATATGATACAATACGTATGGGCACGCTGGCACATGCTTTTTAAGTGCGTGTTTCATGTCCCGAGGTGCAATCTTTAGTAGAAGCGGGACGCACGGACGGGGAAACTGCTTGGCCCCTTTTAGTGCGCCGTGCGCGTCTTTAAGTGCCTTGCTCAAGCGCACAGCAACGATTGCACACGCAGGTGCAGGGAGTCAGACCCTTCGATTTTAACCTTTGCATTGCGCCATTGATGTCGCGTATATATTTGCATCAGTAAAAGTGGTGCTTATTGCTGGAGACAGAAACTTCGCCTTGAAACGTCACTAAGGTTCACAATTGCTCGCTTTGCGAACCATAGTGTTCTTGTTGAGATGTCGCAGTGACATTCGACGTTTTGTAAATTATAATTATTAGCATCCGCTGACATTTGACATTTCGTAATTAGTACGTAACATTCCGACTTCAATTTGACGCCCCAAAAGTGCTGCGCCCGGGGGCAAATGTCCCCCCGTCGTTACGCCACTGGGTGTAATTGACCCAAACTATACGCCCCTGTATCCGTCACCGACTAATCTGCGGAATTTGAAGTCCTAATGAGAAAAAGTTGAATTTCATTTTAGTGACACACTCTTTACTGACAAGACAGATTGCAAGCTATCTGCTAGTAATGGCAGTGTAAATGCCCTCAGCACTTCCAAAATAAAAAGTATCTTGCTACTTACGCTAGATTTTGCTGCTGACTCTTCCCGTTTCAGCTGAATGATTTAAAATTTATTGTAGGATAGGGTGGCACTTAACATCAGATGAAAGTTTAAACCCTTTGAGACTATGCACAGTCGGACTTAGATTACTTGAAAATAAAAGACCGATTTTTTGTCCAACAAGTAATGGGAACTCATTGCCAAAAACGTGGCTCTATATAATTGTGATTGAAACGTCGCAATGCATGTTTAATCATCACCAATAAGTACATCTAGAATGAATGCTATTGTTGATAAACAGTAACTATAGCGATATAAAGAAGACTTTAAAACTGAATTGCTTCTTAGCCAAAGTTTGAGCGTGAAGGCTTATAAAATGTATATCCACCGCCATATTCACGCAATTATTTTTAGAACTTTACACACACAAAATTTACGTTATTCATTTCAGGCTACGGCTGACACTGCAAAAAATGATAAGTTCTATTTGTAGCGCGCCAGAGTTATCAGAAGAATTTTTGCAACGGTCCTGAAATGAAGCTTACATCACTATTAGGTGAGATCAGATTGGTGCGTCAGAAACAGTTGCAAAAAGCGTTTTGCGGTTTGTGATTACAAGTAGTTAGTTACAAATTTGTATTTCATAATCCCGAACTTCCACATAGAGTTTAAACCTCAGGTAAACTGTGCTGCTTTGATCAGGTTCGACTGAAACCTGAAGTAGCATAGGTTCCAGTTTCGTTGATTTGCACTTAAGTGTTTCTATGTCTTATACTGAAAATTTTTGGAATTAGTGGGGGGCAATTGACCCATCGCTCCCCTAGCTACGCGCCTGCTCTGGAAGTGGTGATGTAGTTCAAAAATATTAGAAATTTGAAGCAATAATGTCATTAATCCGCATTTGAAGAGCTTTAAACAGTTTTGTGACGTCTTTTTACCCTTTGCCACAAAGCTCAAAAAGTTTGAAACCCTTTCCCACTAAAAAGTGCGAAGAATTCATAGACGATCCCTTTCAAGTCTAACCATGCAGGAATTTAGCTTATGCAACTGAAGGTCATCGTTATCAAGGCACTCATGTTTTTTTCAATCAATCATGGAGGGTTTACAACTTGCCATTCCAAAAGGTATACTGCTTGCGATCCTGTGCCTGGTCCAAGGAACACGAAACCAGCGTTTTTGAAACATTGTTTTGCAAAAGATCTGTCACATCATTCTGGCCCACGCATGAGGTTATTATCACACAAACACCGTATCCAATTTTAGTACTTGGGAAAACAGCCAGGAAAGCTTCATTTTGGCTATTTAATGATTTATCTACTGATTTCAGAGTATGCATAATCTCTCCCATAGCATTTATCTTTCATTTTCGGTCAACACCATGAGGCTGATGGCAGGGTTTAGATACATGATAGCTTGATGTACATACCCAGGATTGACCTCAATTGGCCCTACCAAGATAGTTTTTCACATCACGTTCGGCGCGACGTAAACATTTGATGGGAAAGTATTCAAAAATCTGTTCGCAACGGAATAACGGTATCTGCATTGTACGTAACAGTTGGATACTACGAAAATTTGGTTTATAATCACATTCGCGCCGGGGCTACTCTCGTAGTAAACGGCTTAATACTGTACATTTGAATGGAGTACCACTCTATCTTTGTTGCTTACATTGACCCATCACCCTCGAGCACGAGGCAGCAAAAAACATTTTTTCAAGTCCTTGGTGCATTGAATTTAACCCACAACTGCAACTACCACCAATACGGCTAGGCCCGTAACCAGGGGGGAGAAGCCCCTTAGAAAAATGTGTTGGACATAGTAGAAAAAATTTCGGCCCCTCTCGGAAAACTCTTCGCCCCTCCTGGTGTCCCAAGCTGGTTACGGGCCTGAATACGGCTACCTAGCAGGTTTGCAGTAGCTAATACTGTAATGAAAATTAATTAATTCATCTTTGACAGCAATACTGATGGACGCTGACAATTTATTAGATGTGTAACATCGGATCAGTATCCCCAATCACTACCAACTTCTAATATTGACTTTTTATTGCAGCATATACAATGTACCATACCAACACCAAAGTCACGGTAGCGATAGACACCACACACGTAAGCGTATTAAGTAAGACTTTCATTGCATCCGTAATTGTAAGGCTCTACAATTTATGTAATTCTAATTTTCGATGGCCAGAACAATGTTTTTTGCAATCGGTCTTAATATTCTAATGTGGGTGCCCACTCACGCGAAACAACGTCAGATCATGCACGAAGAAATTTCAAAGGAAAGACTTGAAACTGAAGCAAGAACCTGTTAATCACTGCGTTGAACTTTGCGTTAAAATTGGAGGTAACAAACCACCAATTTTAACTGAAAATCTGTTCTTTTAAAAGCATCGTCCACAAAACAAATCAGATTTGACAAAAATTGCATTGCACTATTGTATTAAATTTTCAGAATAACAATTTGTCCACGCCCCATTTCGCTGAGGGTGCTCCATATATAGCTCCCTTATTCGGATAATGTTTTTCAGCTTGCAAGCCATTAAAGCCCTAGCTTGTTGAGTTGATTGTAAATTTTTTATTCAAATTAAATTTGAGAGTGAAGCTTCTAATGCAAAAGTCAAGTATATGCCACGTCATCCCATGTATCTAAACCTATTTGGTTTTGGCCAGAATCAAATGTCTGAATAATCAAGATGATTGTCCGTTTTCGAATTCATGAAATTCCCATTACATCTTGCTTCGCTGTTTGTACAATTCAAAGACAATTTAGTGCATTCGCACTTTCAGCACGAAACCCACGATCGATGTGTTAATCGCGTGAACTTGAAGAGGGCGTTTTGTTTGTTAAGCTCCTGAAATACAGATAATTTGTTTGTCCATAAAGCCTATGGTAACTACATGCACGTCCAGCCAGTGTTGTTGCAGGGCACTGAATGAGCATCGACATAAGTGCAGTAGCTAATACACAAGAACAAGCCGTTAACCAACTGGAGATAGCGTTGTATTCTCAGTGAGATCGCAACTCTGACAACTTCCATTTCAGCGAAAGAAGGTATGTCGTAGACCCAATGTCCAAATGTTGCTTTCAGAGCGTGCTCGGACCAAACTACATGGTGCAACCAAAAAAGCGAAATACCACACGGCTTACCGTTTCCACACACATCTTTGAAAAGATGCGAAGATATCATTGCCATCAACGCTCACGTTGCAACTACGTATCCATGTAAAAGTTACGTCATGTTTATGGCAACTTAGAATATCAAATGCAGTCTTCACACGTTTGTTCTTGCCAAGTTTACCGCAAACAGCTTCACTCGCTGGTCTTCATCACCACCACCTCACGACTACTTCGCAGACTTTTGCACGCGCATACCAAAACATGTCAAACCACTGCGCAAAGCAAGCTCAAACATGCTGCCATCGGATCACCAGTCGCCTCAGCTTGAATACCAATCAATTCGCCGCTTCAAAATCATCTCAGCGTCTAACGGCTTCACGAGATACACCCCCAGCTCGGCGAGCATGCCTGAAATGTCGGGTCGTTTCGCAGTCAGTTCATGTGGATTCGGTGGATGCTTGGCTTCCTGCAGTTCTTCCAATAAAAGAAGAGCACTCCCAACAGGTAGGTTGAGCAAAATGCAAGATTCCTTCAATCTGTCGCAATGTACAGAAATGAACGCATTTCAAAATTTTCAACTAAAAGAATAACTTTCAAATTGACGGCCCTTCAAACCCTGTCACTGATCAAACGGCAGTTAATAACAACTGCAAAGTAATTCAATGTTACATAAAATATTATAGGCAGCACGGTCGGCTTGCACTAAAATTTCATGGGCGCAAGGGACAAAACCAAATACGTTAACTTTAAAATAAGATAAAGTTTACTGAATGTCGTCACGCATGGTTCTAAAATTTTTTTCCGAGTGGTTAGAACATTTGCCACGTTTGCGTAGCTCTTGATCTGACGATTGTTGAAAATTAAGGGTCGCATGAATCGAGTTCTAAACTAGTGGTAGCCAAACATCTAATGACTAGGGCAACCAAAAGTCAATAAAGTCAAAATTTTTCTGCCGTTTCTAAAGTTGATGAAACGTCCACAAACCAAATTTCACGCTCATACCTTGAGGGTATCCCAAGTTATTACGTCAAAAAAAGTCAAAATTTATCATTAGGTCAAAATTTATCGTTAGGTCAAACTTTTCTTGCAGCACAGTTTTTTCTCTTAAATATCGATATTTTACTGAAACTACAACAACATATATTGATATACTTTTGCAAGTGTAGTTGCAATTCTGTAATAATAGTGGGTTTATTGCGATTTCTGACATAATAATGTTGTTTTGCCCACTACTGGACGATAGAATATTATGTAGGATAGGCATGGTAGGCAAAAAATGTGGTCTTACAGTATCCTTGGTTTGGTAAATATTCAATCCGTTGTCTAGGCCAGGGGTTCCCAAACTGGGGTACACGTACCCCTGGTGGTACATTTGCCTATCTGAAGAGGTACATTTAAGGTTAGCAAAAGAAGGAAAAATATGTTTATAAATTATTCACTTCGCATTATTTATACATATTGTCCAAACCGTTTCATGTTACTATTGGGATTAGACAAGGGGCTAGTATTGAGTCCATACTTGCTTGATGTATATTTAGATGATTTATCTCTTGAACTAAGCAGCATTTAATCCGGGTGTATTGGTGAAGCTTATTGAACCACTTAATGTTTGCTGACGATAATTGTGTGTTTTGTCCAAGTGTACGTGGGATGCAAAGTATACTAGATGTCTGTCAGGCTTACGCAGGATCGCATGAAATTATTTTCAACTGCAGCGAAACTGTTTGTATGATGTTTAAGGCTAAGGCCGCAAAAAGCGCGGTCATTCCGTCGCTGGCACTGGGTGTACTCACAGTAAAATCTATTTCCCACTACAAAATATTTGGGGATTGTATTAGATATTGAGCTTTCAGATGACAAAGACATTCAGAGACAACTACGATATCAATATTATCCACTTATGCGAGCTTCTCTTTCCGATGTCGAACGCAGTTAAAAATGTGCTTTTTCGTTCCTTCTGTAGGTCCATGTATGCATCATAATTATGGTGTGATTTCAGGAAGGCGTGCATGCAAAGATTGTGTGTGGCCAATAAGTTTGGTTACAGGACTTTGTACAACCTGCCGTAGCGAGCAAGTGTTAGTAGTCATCAGGTTCAATGCAACACTCCTACATTTGAGGCCTTATTGTGAAAAAATGTGTAGGCTACCTGATTCTTGAACGATGCAAAAAGTCCAAGAATGTTTGGTTGCGCGCTTTGATGCAGTCAGATTTTTATATTCGCTCTTCTTTGAACACTACAACTACATTTTACTTTGTGACTGAGTGCCAGGGCCTTACAGTGTTATTTTGAGGACGTGTGCAGGCCACAACGCATTCGTACGTTACCAGGGCCAGGGCCGGCCTTAAGCCGATGCAGCTGCGTTGGGCCCCGCGCCTCTGGGGCTCCGCGCCATAGTGTTTGGGTAGATTATTCATGTTTGCCAGATACACCTTGCGCTTGGGAATTCAGTAGAAACCCCATATAAATTTCATTGTTAACAAACAACGCTCTCGTCAGAACTAACAAATTTCCTCTCGAACGTTAGCAAACGTGCTCAATTCTCGTGTTAGTGCTGCACTGTACATTTGCGCTTAACCACGATCGTAACACGGTTGACTGTACACGATGACGTCATAAAATCACTGCTCAGAGGAACCCCGCGCCTAGGTCTTGCACTGGGCCCCGCGCCCAGGTCTTGCATTTGGCCCCGCATCTGCTAGGGCCGGCCCTGACCAGGACTCAGCCTGGGTTGGACTCTATTTCTTAACATGCGATTTTCCTGTCCTACTCTGGCTGTATTGTTGTGCCAAGGGTTACAAGTTAGCGAACAACTATGTCAACAAAATGTTTGTAATGTAGTGTTGTACGAAGTGTTGCGAGTTAGCGAACAAGTGTCTGTACTCCTGTGGCCCTACCACCAACGCCGTTACAAAACATTCTGTGTCTTGCATTATCAATCTGTGTTGTGCAGATAGTGTGTGCTTGTGCTCTACGGACTTCGTTTCTGGTTCAAAGATTAACATAAATATCAGTCAATATTGTTTTCAAAAATCATTATATGCTCATTGCTAAATATATTTTTGTTATATTAAAAAAAAAGGTAGACATGTTTGCAAAAAGGTTGTTTCCTTAGTTTCAGGTGGTGAAAATGTAATTTTGCCACTTTTGGCCCCCTTGCAAAAATATTGTTGACCTACCCCTGGAAAATCTACTACTGCCCCCTCCTTGGAAAAAATCCTTCCAGCACCCATTTTTAGGGGTACATGCTCATCTATCGAAATGCTGAAGGGGTACATGGAAAGAAAAAGTTTGGGAACCCCTGGTCTAGGCCGTAGCTACATTGAAGCAAATGAGGCACTTGCCTCGGTAAACTTTCTGTAATGCTGCCACAAAACATTTTTGCAACGCTACATCAAATCATATTACATTGTGTGGCTGTTTCAGAGTGGCACTGCAGCTACACTGTGTTACAATGACCAGAGATACTACCAGCCTAGATTAAATAAGAGCAGGATGTTAGGTCTCCATAAACTACAATTAAGAACATACCCAACCGGGCACGCAATCAACGTATTCGCCTCGGCAAAATTTGACCCTGACTACGGCCATGATTATAGTATTTCAGCTTTATGATGTTCTCAGGTTTGACTCTACTGTAGTTATTTATGTTCTTACAACCACAACCAATTTTTTTTTAACCACAACCAATTTTTTTTTCGAAGCTCAGAGTGCATGAATACACTTCTGGATTAACCTCAACACCTAAGGCTGAATTATTTTGCAGTTGCAAACGCTGAAAATTTATAGGTCAAAACAAAGTCAAAATTTGTAAATTATAAAGTCAAAATTTTAAGTTTTTAGGTCAAAAAATTCGTTGCACTACTAATGACACAAACGGCCGCGTCCTTGCACGGATAAATACCTCTTGAAGTAATTGTCTGGTTTGCTGGTGTACGACCCGAACAAAGGAAACAGATTCCGTTTCATGTCGAAATGCAGCTGAGACGCTCCCCCGGCATTGAAATGATTTTTCGTGACAACCTGCCGGTCGAAAAAAGCATACTTATCCCCGTTCATTGGGGAAAAAATATATTCGTCAATCAATATATTGAGCGTTCCACTTTTAAAACCGCGATTTTCAAACAGGAAGAGAAGGCAAAATACAATCCAGTAACTGAAAGCCGCAATGTGAACCTCAGGATGGTTACTGATTCGGAAATTCGAAAACTTGTACCGCTGGAATGCTGTAAGTGTAAGTTAAGCTTGAGGAACGAATGCTACGTCAGAGTAACAAACCTCTTGAAAGAGATGTGCATCGACCAGTTCGGCGACTTGACGCCACAGACGTGAAAACAACGGTCTGCACAGCTTCTGTTCGAACAGAGACAGAGTGCTCTGTATTGCTTCCAACATCGGACACGCTGATCGGGAAACGAGCATTGAGATCTGCTCATCTTTTGTTGGAAGGGTAAGCCACCTGCGAATAGCCCATTTACTTGTACAAAACTAAAAGCAATTCGCTTCTACTTATCGCAGTACTGTTTGGTGGGTTGAGACAGTATTTGTTGGTTCTCGCGGAAACATCGTAAAATAAACTTTATTGATCGAAAGTAGGCTCTCGGTTTGAGAGTGGAGAAGCCAAAGCCTTTACTGAAGCGGTTCTTGATCAAAGCCTTTAGTGAAGCGAGAAACCAAAGCCTTTAGTGAAGCGGTTCTTAAAAAGTCAAAGCCAGTTCGTGTTGAGTGCCAGCTGCAAAAAGAATTAACCTCTTGTTCCGTGCTATTGCTAAAATTTCTCACAGTGAACCACAGCGGCGTGGTCAACTGACTGCCTGGTGGCCTTTGAATATCAACAACGTATGCGATTGTTCTCAGCCGAAATCACACAGTTGATCTTCAAAAATAAAAATGTATCGAACTAACTTCAATGCACAAATAAGATAAAATCAACTCTTTGTACAGAGCTCAGCAGGGGCGACATTTGGATTATTACAAACACGAACAGCACTATAGAAAAACTACTTAGCGAAGGTTTAACGAACTGTCAACAGAAAACTAGTTACCCACTGATCGTTTGCGTAATCTTTGCTTTTGGATTTGAACTCATCGAGAAGATGTTGAATTAGGTCGTTACCGCCTTCGCTGCATATTCTTTCATACAAGCTGATGATAGTTTCAAATACCGTTTCGTCAGTTGAGATAGTTTCTTTTGCCGCTGGGTTCTGACGGAACAATGCAGAAATTGCAAAGAATAAAGTAACTTTTTTTGTTTCAAACTTTTGTTTTCAAAGAAATTATGAATCCCTACGCCAAGCAATCATTACAGAATCACACGCAAACAGGACACCGTCAGATTTTGTTGCAGCAATTCATCAAAGCATACAACAGTAACTCACGCTTGCGAACAGCTAATCCCAGTTAGGCTTCGCCTCGACTAGCATTCCCAGTCAACGAATGACGTTAACTATAGTTGAAACATTACCACCAATGAAGAGTTCCATACAAAATGCGCAAAGCAGCAAGAAGCGGACAAAGGTACGATAATCTTTCAACGTGCACGTAAGTTCTGGCATGCACGAGTGAATTGTTTACACGCACACTCAAAAAAGATGCTATTCGTTTATGTACAATGCAAATTATTCTGTTACCTCGTTTGCCGCCTTATCAGAAGACAATGATAAAGCGCTGTTTTGTCCACGATGTCAAAAGTAAAAAATTACCGTTCAGCCTGACTTCTTACGAACATTTTACGTTTATCATACGTTGCAACATCACGCGTCTTAATAAAATCGTTTGCTCAACTGTTGTAAAAATTTAAAACGACGCCGGCGTTTTCGCCAGCATCTACCATTAGACTTTCATCAGGGTGAATGTCACGAAACAGGAAAGCAGTAAACGTCATCAAACACGCGTAATTGCATGACGTAGTGATAACGACATCAGAGAAAAGGGAACGAAGAACGAAAAGCAGGGAGTGCAACAAGAAGGTGAGAGCGGGCATAAATTTGGGTGTCGAATTGATTAATAAGGATCCGGTTTTGAAGAAGATCAGTATAGTCTTCAGCATTTCAACAGTTTCTTTTGCATGGGCGCAATACGGATGGTAGAAATGCGTCGTAAATTACCAGCATTTGGTTCATTCTTTTACACCTAGGACTTAGCCATGCTAATACGGATTGATGATGTCAACAACGACACTTAAATCACCAAACTTGTCTGTGACCTGAGTAATAGTTCTACTTTATGCTGGGTGTGCCATTATTTTAATCATGTTCAGACTGTGTTTTAAATCAATTTTTCCAAGTAAGTGCAAAACCAGATATTCCCACACGAAACAAAATTGAATGTCACAATTAAACGTCCGTCCAAAACATTGTGCATCTTGTTTAACGGGTCGCATTATTTTATTTTCAACGTAACTAGGAAGAATACGCACCGGAACATCGGAATCAACTTGCTCAACGTCAAGAACAGAGTCGGGGATCATCTGAACGGGAGCATGGTGCGGCTGAAGCTTGTCTCTGTGATACTTTAATTGCAAGAAGAACTGGGGAAAAATGAAACGAACTTTAAACATCCCGCACAATTTAGGACTGTTTCCACCATTTGGACTGAAATGCAGGCTACGCACACACGCGCGCATATTAAATGCACAAAACATGAAGTGCAAGAATTCGATTGCCGAACCTATTGCCACTACTTTGTTCAGAGACAGTCTGATCAGCGTCAGAATAGGATTACATGATAACGGCTGCTGAAAACTTGTTTCACTCACCATGTTGTTGGCCCAATCCTGCAATACTTGCGACATGTACAAGGCTGCGTTCAAAATAGAAAATTTTGCATCATCGTACCAGGTCCGTCCAACGCTTCGTATCAGCTGCAAGCGATTAGATTTGAAAACTTTGATTGAAGACCCCAAAACATTATACAACAGTTAAAAAGCAAATACTAAAAACAAAGAAACACGAAGGGCATGACTATCCAAATGAGCACAAAATCTCTGTACAAAACAAGTTTTTACCAATTTTATTATCTTCTTACATTTGCAGTGCTAAAAATGTCGTTGCGCTCCAAACCTAAATAAAGCAAGGACACACTGAAGCCGAACCTGCGTTAAGCGAATCCTAAAATCGTCGAGCAGGAACAATTGCAGTTCAAGAAACTGAAGCTGAACAGCAGGGTCAGGCACGTTTTTGTACCTAGAAATATCAAGCATACGCGTGAAAATAGAAGGACTAGTGCACACTTTTAAACGACACGCTGTTATTCAACTGAAAATCGAGCCACGGGCACCAGTGGAATGAAACAATGATTTACATTTAAACAGTTAAAAAAATAAAATATTTTTGCAACATCGGTGCTTCATGGAACAGTAAAAACGCATCCGACCTTGGCACAATAAGATCCTGAGATCTTATAAGCGTTCAGAATTGCAATTACGATGATCAAGTTCGCAACGTTTGGACATGTACCCTTGGACAAAGGCTGTCCCATTCAGTGCCTCTCGCCGGTGCCGGGGACAAATTAGATTCAACAACGAAATTTATTGAAAGGATTAACCAAATCGCTTTGAGCAAAAAATAATATTGAGTGTTTCATGATGGCGTAAGTATGAGGGGGAAACCCCGGTTGCACAAACACATCCCAAACAAGGTACATTGCACGTGAGAAGCTCTGCTGTTATTATATAAGAGCTCCGACTCAGTCCAATCAAGGGCATTCGAAATAAAGTCAGCAAAGTGACCAATCACATTTGCATACAAGTTGTGTTGCCACTTGTTTTTCTCTTAAGCGTACCGAGACCAGCAAGAGACTAGGCTTGGCAGAACAAGGTCAAACTTGATTAAAATGAAACTCAGCATGGTTTGCGAACTTGTGTTAGAACACAATTAAAAGCAAAATTTTGTGCTGTCATTTTTACTTTAATGTTACGAATTTTATGACGATGTTCGGCCGAAAAACGTGTTTTTTGTACAGCATATTATTACTAACTATTAATGATGACTAGAAAAACTGCTGCTAATATTTTGCTTATATACAACTCCGAGTTTGATGGAAGTTGACCGCAGGCTGAGCCACCGGACAGAAGCAGAATTTTCAAGTATAACAGTGCCCTAGAATCTTGCTACCTCTCGGTGATTGTCAGCAAAAGTGTGACGAACGACTCAGCGCAGCACGGAGTTTTCATGTCATCAGCGTCGTCCTCAACGCTGTATCTGGTTTTCCAAGCTTCATCAGATGAAAGTAAAGCATCCAGCCTCTCGGTAGCGCCTGCGTTACAACAGCTGGACAATGGAGTATTGGTGATGCGTGTGTGCACGTACGTGTGAGTTTTGGCAATTCTGTAACAACTGTCGCAAGCGCCTGAAGTTTTCATCATAGACGGGATGGCAACAGGATCGCCATTACAAAATCAACTGATTACAGTACACACCTTTGCCACATAATCAACAGAATTTAATTCACGCGCAACAGAATCGTTGTCTTTTGGCGTTGCCTGACATAGTAATCTTTTACCGCGACGCGCCAAATCAAAAACCGTAGTGGCCGGCACTTGTTCGGAGTATCAGTGAAAATTAATCGAACCCCACAACATTTCAACCAACTGCAATGAACATCGTGTCTTCACGTGTAAGGTTAAGGGCGTGTAAGTAAGCCAGGATGATTATTTTGATCGACGCAAAAACAGTACATAAAAAACTTACTGGCAAAGCGAAACGCGCAGACTTACAAGTCTTTTCTATGTAGAGCCACTTCGTTAAACAAACAGGTTGAGTCAGCAAGATCAGCGGACTTATCTGCTTCAATAAAATATCCGGCAAGTCGAAGGAAGCACGCAGCTCTCGATCAAACAGTAAGACCTGCATGTGTCAGTGTAAATCACAAGTCTTAACGGACAGAAACGTTGTTGGTAGATTTAGCCACGCAGAGAAAAAAATGATCAAGTTGAATAACACGGAGAAGTTCTATACAGACGGCACGTTTCTATCTGAACTAAATTCGGGCGTGTTCTGTTATTTGCTCTGGTAATGACGTAATAATCAGAGAGTTAAATAGCAACGTTGGCGTCGTGTCGATTATTTGGTGGTTCTTGTTGCTGAGAGACTTCATTCCCAACTTGAGGAAATGAGCAATCGCGGTTAACCAGATACGAAACGATGATCGGGTCTGACTCCCGTCAATTTCACCAAATTTCGTGTGATTCAGACAAATATGCAAAAGCTTAATTTTCGAATTTAGCTCTTTGCCATAAGTCATTCTATCATATATGAAATATACGATGGCATGGAGCTAAATTCCGTCAGTTAACAGCAAACGCTAATTAGCAATCGAAGGTATTTGAGGAATGGGTTCCTATCGTAACTACTACAAAAACAACATACAACAGAGCAATAGTTTGTAAAATATTCGCGCGTTATTCCACCGACAACAGTAGCAAGAAGTAAACGGAACACAGAAACAGCAAAGGATTGATTACCTCGTCAACCGTGTGAGAGAACCATTCGTCTGTATAAACGATTTCCTCAATGTCGACAGAGAGCTTGTCATTCACCAACTGCAGCAAACCTTGCGCGAACATAACCTGGAGTACAAGACAGAGCCTCTCACTAATCCGCACATTAAAAATTCTATTGGATGTCATCTGCAGCTTCACAGTAAAGAACACATAATTATCCAGTGACAATTTGAGGCTTTAGCACAGGGTTTCCCAACCCCTGTAGCATTTCGACAGATGAGAATCTATCCCTAATATTTCTGATAACAAAAGGGCTGAGTTAAATAACCAAAATCAACTGAATTTGAATAGGACTTTTAGATTTTTATAACCAAAGGTAATGGTTTTTGAAAACAATATTCACTGATATATGTATAAATATTTGGAAATAAATAATGTATAAATATACTTCCCCTTCTATTGCTATCCTTAAATGTACCTCTTCAGATATAGGCAAATGTACCCCTAGGGGTACATGTACCACGGATTGGTAACCCCTGCTTTTGCATGTGGTGCGATGTTTGAGGCTTCAGCAGGAAGTAAAACTTGCACCAACCAAAACACGCCTCAAAATATCATGGCTTGGTTTGGTTGGTGCAAGTTTTATTTCCTGCTGAAGCCTCAAACACCGCATCGTCGCTTTATCCGCTTCTTCCATTTCGGCAAGAAATGATGTCTGAACTTCTGTTCAATACAATATATAAATATTGATTTGAAAAACGATATGCCGATACTGAAACCAATACCGCGGCCAATTCTGCTCATTGTCCTCAAAAACGCGTTGTTTACATATTAACCTTTCACTCGTTAACTTTGTTTCCACGTTCACAACCGATAAGATTCCTCCGCCCAACCTACGCTAACACACTTCCATTTCTGTAAATGTTGTTAACACTTAATTCCATTCGCAGCACCTCGCAAATGCCAAGGTGCAGTACTAAAAACACTGGTCCTGCGTCTACATTGCTTTGCCTTTCGTTTCACTTGGCAGAAGTCGTACATCACTATACTCATCTGTAACGATTCATGCTTGAATCACGTATGTGAACAGGTATCATTGGGCGGCAAAAAAAACAAAAAACGTTTCTCTGCGGAAACCAACACTAATGTATGCTGCATCCACGTGCTTATCCTGAAGACCGTTATGATTGAAGCCAAGAGGTTGAAACAGTGAAATAAATGTATTGTTTTTTTGTTATTTCACAGGAGTTTTCTGATTGAGGTACATGTGGCCTACTTCTTGCGGCTGCGCATTCATATTTGATGCTCAGTTCAGAGCTGACACATTCACGGAGGTTAGTCAGTGGGAGAGACACAATACTGAATTAAAAAGGTAAAGCATGGCATCACAGCAGTAAGTACGCGATCAAGTTACACTTTTCAGCAGCCACCCCAAAAAAATATTTTTTGGCTTTGTATCAAGGCACAAGACGAGAAACACCGTGCTTTGTTACGGATTTGTATAAAGAAGTCGCTCAAATATTATTCATCTTAACACAGAGTGCTTTGCTGAAATATTTTCTTTGAACCGCAATGTCCAGGTATTTTGGTTCTTCTAGTACGCACAAACCAATAAAAGTTTACTGACTTTGATGCTTTCACCTTTGGTGCAGTTCTTTATTTAAAATGGGTTTGTACAAAAAATATTAATTCACCTTCATGCCCGCTTTTCCTCAGGGAAGGGTCACGAAGGCAGCAGCTGTATGAGGACTCGAAATACCTCACGGTCAACAGCAATCTCAGATAGTTCTGTTGGCTCCATAGTAAGACAGGACCAAGCAAGGTCGGAGATGTAGTCACTCCACCTGGTCCTTGGATTAACTCTGGGCCGCTTTCCCGTGGGTGTTGCCAGCAGGACATGCCTCGCCCATCTTCCTGGGCACATGGCCGAACTAACATAGTTGTCATCTCTCGATTCGGAGAAGTGGCTCAACATTCAGAGCTCTGCGAATTTCACAGCTGCGCACTTAGTCGCGAAGTGTCACACCGTTAACTCATCGCAAAAATCCAATTTCTGCCGCTTGCACTTGGGATAGTATCATTTCAGTCAGTATCCAAGATCCATGACCATACGTGAGGGTGGGAACGAAGACCGAAATAAAAACTGAAAACTTTGCGGTGTTTGAAGCTCCCGTTTCATGACCGCAGAGCAAAAGCTTACGCAGAACTGCATTTGCTTTGCCATTCCGAGTATCAATCTTCTTGTTCCGCCTTCGGTCACTCATGAATACGACCCGACGGAACTTGAACTTCTCGACCTGCTAAAGTGTATAGCCGCTTACTTGCAGTGTACGCTGCCTTGGCTTTCTGGAAAGACATAATGCCCTGGTCTTTTTAGTACTGTTTTTCACTCACGCTTGGTCGCACTCAGCAGAAAACCGATCAAGTGCATGTTGACGGCCCTGTTGAGAAGATGCTAGCAGCACCACATCGTCCGCGAAAAGTAACCGGTAGATCCTGGAGATCTCAACAGCGACACCCTCGTTGACTTGGCTGTGACTGCTATCCGATTCATAGACCAGCTATGTCCAACCGAGATTGCTTACTGAGCCAAAAATTATGTCACTATCGTAACCACGGCCGCACATTCAATGACATACTAATGAGGACTGCGCACTGAACGACTACCTTGATCTTAGTAAACTAAATTTTGTTTAAGCTAATGTAATGAAAGCGTTCGAATCCTAACTGCAATGGCAACGAGCGTTTGGCACCTTCAACTTCGCAAGTGTGATTTCATAGGCAAGCTTAGTGCCATGGAACAAGGGCAGAAATGGGAAACTGCTAAAAAGTTTTGCACCAAGGTGTCAGTGGACATGGAAATCTCCCAACATGCAGTACAGATGTGATAAAGTGGCACCGAGGACCACCTGCATCAAAAATGTCAAATTTAAGATTATCAAAAAAAGGACAGGTTGTCAGTATGTAGGCCACTTATACTACAGCGAAAACCTAAACTGGGCTGCGGGTTGGACATAGCTGTCATAGAATATGAGGAGTGGTGACAGCACACCGGTCCCATCGCCGCGAGGGGGATTACCACCCCAAACAAAGCTCCAAGCCTCCCAAATCGAAATACGAAGCCCTATTGTATCAGTGGAGTTTTTATCAAATTTTCAGAAGTCCACCCTCCCGCACAAACGCAAAGCCCCCATACTGAAGACTTTCTGGTGACGGATCTGCAGCACACACCCTTGCAGGAGTCCAACTCCTACAGTGAACGGTTGTGATTTAACTCCACCGAGATGGACACAAACTTTCTGAGCAGGAATACAGTGAATTGACGGCCAGTAACAGGCGGTCGTCAACACCGTGATTCCGCATCGCTCCCCAAAGGTTTGCACAAGGAATAAAAAAAATAAGCACATGCCAATCTTCGCAAGGTGACTCCCTAGCAAATCTCAGATGCTGACACACGGTTTGTAAAAAATCCTGCATTCTCCTCTGTGCTTTAAAATCGATGAACATCCATCCAGCATTTACTTTGAAAAGTCGAGACGGCTAAACGTATGCCGGTGTTTGCCTAAGCCAGTTAAGAGAAACATCAAATAAA
>Ga0210059_1007451_pt1 | contig 17376 bp, 11 predicted proteins | sample Ectturendosymbi2_FD_188042 | JGI IMG/M metagenome (GOLD analysis project Ga0210059, IMG submission 188042) | Ecteinascidia turbinata endosymbiont from Florida, USA - Sample 2 (SPAdes) (version 2) | ecosystem: Host-associated > Tunicates > Ascidians > Unclassified | place: Key West, Florida...
CTCTTGGAAAATTAGCTCGTTACAGTAGCTCGCTATTTTAGTAGATCGTTACTGCCCCGCTCTGGGGTTGGTGTAGAAAAAGAAAAATACTTTAGGTCAACGACTAAGTCCAATATTTTTCAGTGGTTATAGTTATTCTGGTACTATAACTTGATGCGGGTATCTGACATATAACCAAAAAGTTTTAATTTGCACAACAAACAATAAAAAAGTAATAGCCTAACTTCACTTCTTTACTCTGAGAAGCAAAATAACTGACAAACAATAATAGGTCAGAAATTTCGCAGAGGTCAGAAATTTCGCTTGAAAGACTGTAAATCGTTTCCAAAATTTAGAATCATAACCGGATTTGGTCTGAGTTGATAGAAAAGGATATTGACATTTTTTGTTGAAAAGCTCCAGTTTTAATTTTTTTGATTCTGGTTGGACTTGGACTGAGCTTTAAAAATGCAGGACTGGATCTGGATTGTAAAATATGACAGTCCGCTCATCTCTAAATTCTAGGTGTTTGGCGACAGCTTGCGGTTATGCAGAGTGCAGATATTAGCCACTTGCGGTCGTGCTCGAAGGAAGAGCACGTGCGATGTTTCCAGAACGTTGAAGTCGAATGGTGTGTTCACACGCATTGGTTCAAAACTTAAAATCAAACGGATGGTTCGATTGTTCTGCTTGACACCGCGCTGGAAATGTCAAGAAACTAGTGTTGTTTATGTGTTTTAAATGGATGTGAATGAAATTTAACAAATTGGGTTGAAAAGTAGAAATAGTTTGGCGCAATTTTTGCTATGCCAACGGTTCTGCAGTGGTCAGTGTGAAAACAAGAAAATTGAAGAGGCGTGTGTTTCTGGAGTGTATTCAAATGGCCGGATAGTTGGTGCGGTTAGAACTGGTTACCGGTGTTGCTGTTGATTACGAACGTTACGTACTGTGCGACACAGTCGTATATCATTCTACTTCGTGCAGTGAGTTATTAGTCAACAAGTTTCTTCAGTTAATTTATGATGGCTGCGATTAAATCGCTAAATCCTAAAGCCGAAGTTGCAAGATCAACGCAAGCGCTTGCTGTCAACATCAGCGCAGCTCGCGGGCTCCAGGATGTTTTGCGAACAAACTTGGGCCCTAAAGGAACCATGAAAATGTAGGTGGTATTGTATTTGCCATCATTCCGCTGTGTGTTAACATTATTTTTGGATTTCCTTTTGTTTATGTACAGTAGTACTTAGCAAAAAAATCGTTCTGTGTAGACTTAAGTCAAAAGTGTCAGAACACTGAATACATTTACACTGCTACAGTACTATACAAAAATGCATGGCAGGCAGGGCCTCCAAGTAAAATCTTACTACCAGGGGATACGAAGACTGGCACCAGGCCCCCTAATTTTCTTGGGCCCTTGTTGAAACTTTAACTTGTGTAGCTTTCTTGTGTAGTGATTAAAATGAGCTGTCATGATGAGATTTCCTATATGATTAATTGTAATACTGGCAGTAGTATAGCAGTTTTAAGCAGGGTAACTGTATAGTACTAGTTTTAAACTACATAGTAGTTTTAAGCAGGGTTGTACAGTAGTTTTTAGCAGAGTTGTAAGGAGCCAAAGGTTTTTGGGTGGAGTCAGTGTGGGACTGGGATCCTAACAACACTGGGAGTCAGAGTTTTTGTCCAGCTCTTGATGTCCAATTGGATCACTTTTTATATCACACTCCTAAGTTCACTGGGAATTCTTGTTGAAATGGTACAATTTCTTTTGAAACTTTTGTTGAAACAGATTTCTTGCTGTGCACCATGATTTCCATTGACTTTGACTGCCAAATTTCATTACCTTTATGTTAAGGAGTCGGAAGTTAAAGTCAGGGTCGTAAATTTGGAAAGTCGGAGTCGGAAGTTTTGGAAAGGTTGGACATTTTACCTCAACTCTGCAACCCTGGTTTTAAGTCATCTTGCATTGCTGCACAGTATGAATTTTATTGTAGAGCATACAGAAAATGCAGCATACCAGATTAGCTAATCTCTTTGAGAAGTTGGTTTGTAATGACTGTGTTAGCTAAACAAACAAATAACTAGTCATATCAAAAGTACACAAATCAAAATATTGTTTTTAACACCTTCGAAGCTGGGATTTCAGCCTAGCACAGCAGTTTGCATGTGTCTTTGTGATGACATAAGTCCTTTGCCGATTGTGTAAAAGCTGTTCAAACCTTTGAAAGACTCAGCAAGTCTTTGGGTCTGCAATAAAAAAAAAATTTTTGATTTTGGTTTTGAATTTTTTGTGAGTAATGCCTTTTTGACCCATTGCATCTGTTCCTAGGCCTAAACCATCAGATGGTAGCATTTCACTCCAACTTTTTGGATGGCTTGCTGGCATTTCTGGTTCAAAAGTTATGGCCTAAAAATAACAAATAATTAATTAATCCCATAATTAGATAATTAATGAATTTGTATTTTTAGGTCGTAACTTCAACCAGAAACGCTAGAAAGGTTCAAAAGACTCCAGATTCTAACTTAGTTTCCAATGAAAACTTGAATGAAATACTTCTGTCTAGCACTAGCAGTTGGTCCTTAGGCCAGGTAATATGAACCAAAATAACCAAAAAAAACTACCTCACCATCACTCACAAAAAACTCAAAACCAAAAAATGTTTTTTAATTACAGGCTCGAAGGCTTGTGAAATCTTAAGGGTTTGAACAGCTTTCTAGCACAATCGACTAACAAGCTATGGAGGTACAAGGTGGCACAAAAATAGTGTTTCCAAAGCACAGTATATTCACACCCTGGCAGCGAACGTGTTAAATGCCAAAAAAAGTTCATACCCAAAAACGCCTAAATTTCATTAACTAAGCCTAGAACATATTCTGCTTCTTTAAAGCGTTTGATTTGAACAGCTCTTTAGCTCTATCAGTCGGCAAGTTATGACTAGACAAAGTCAAAGGATTTGCGGTCATGAAAAGATTGAGGTCAGCTTAAAACGTGTCTACAACATTGATTAATAAAAGTGTGCACTCTTAACTGTTATGGAGAGTACCAAGATAGATTTTCCTTAGTACACTAACAATATATTGAACAGCAAGAGTTGCCATATCTCTTTGCTTGAAACTCCTGAGGCCATAAAAAAGAGCTGTTAGTTGTAGTATTTTACAAAAATCTGGTGTTGATTAAAAATAGGACCAACACTCTATAATGAGATAAACACGTGTTTTGCAAAAGTGTATATATGATAGTGGTGGCGAGTCAACCATGGTATTTCTGCTGAAATCCAATGACTTTTACGATCATACTTTTTAACATTAACATAATCAGAAATTAAATCCAGAAATGTTTGTTGTCAGCTTTGGTTTGAACCACTGGCACGTGATCTGTTTCATATGCCATTGCCAATTAGCATTTGTGGAAAAAATACATTTTAAGTCAAGTTGTACCTATAACAAAAAATTCCTAAAATAAAAAAATTGATTTAAACCGTGTCAAATAAAATATGTTGCAGTTGCTTTGAATATAATCTACCAGATCAAAAACACAGTTTATATATATTGTTTCATGACGCCTGATCAAGTTGTGGATGTGCTACAATTTAGATTCTAGACACGACTGTTTTATAAACAAAAGGCAGTGGCTACAGGTTTGGCAGTGGACCTTAATATTTAAAAACTTACTCACCTGCCACCTGTTACATGACAGTAATGCATGATGAGAGTGCAGTAGAATGCACTAGACGTGGTAGAAACATACTAAACCTAAACCGTAAATGTGAACACAAAAGTTTGGAAACTTTTACGAAAGGAAAGAAAAAGTGATCCCATGAAAAGTGCAACCATTACTACCAAAAGGAAGGGCGCCAAGATGAGAGCTGAACCAAAAACAACTTGCACAGCAAATGTAAATGAGTAGACGCGTCTCCTACACTACCATGACAATGCCATCAACGTGACAAAGTCAGTGTTTTATTTGAACCGCATCAGTCAGGTGGACCTATAGCCATTTCCAAAACAAAACAGAGCAACCCAAGTTCTAATATGCCTTTTCAAAACTCTAAAATTTAGTGGTTCTTTATTTTGATTCATGTTATTCAGGATTCCTACAGTCTTAAAAAGTATGTAAAAGCATTTGGTGATTTTTTAACCTGGAGAAGGTTGGAAAAAATTTTTTTGGTCTGTTAGTATAGAAAAAGGAATTAAGTTTCCAGACTTGATCTTTTGACATATATTCAGATAATATTTTATTATATTACTTTTGATAAGCCACACTTGAGCATAGGTTACCTAAGGTTCTGAGATACTTCCACATACTAATATGTTTTGTGTTTAGTTGGCAACGCTGGTAATAATGCGTGCACACTACAACTGCCTCAATCTCTCCTGTGACTGAGTGTGCACCTCATACTCAACTCTTTGACGTCCACTAGGATTAGGGGATTTTTGGAAAAAAAACACCAAAACGCACATGGCTTTCCACAGGAATTTCTCCAGTCTTGTAAGCGCTACCAACCCTGTCAAAAGCTCAAAAGACGCGGCAAGTCTTGTAGCTTGCACTCTAAAAAACTTTTTGGTTGGGGGTGCGGATTTTTTGTGAGTGACGTCATAAGTGGAAGGCTTTTTGGCCAACTCAACCTGGCCATGGGCTCAAACCATTAGATGGTAGTATTTCACTGAAGTTTTTACTAGAAATTAGGCTACAGTTCGAGTCTTTTGATACTTTGGATGACAAGCTGGGGTTTCAGGTTCAAAAGTTACGATCTAAAGTAATAAAAATATTTGACTAATTAGATAATTAATTAATTTGTTTATTTTAGATCATAACTTTTGAACCAGAAATGCCAGGAAGTTGATCAAAGGCTCAAGAGACTCGGACTCAAGCCTAGTTTCCAATAAAAACTTCAGCGAAATACTTTGGCTTAGCGGTTGGATCCTAGGTCAGGTAACATGAGCCAAAATGGCCCCAAAACTTCTTCACTTATGACGTCAGTCACAAAAAATCTGTAATCCCCAACCAAAATTTTTTTCGAGTGCAAACTAGAAGATTGGCTGATCCGTTTGAGCCCTTGAACAGCTCTCCAGCACAATCGACAGAGGAGCTATGGCGTTGGTAAGGCAACCGATAACTGCTGGTTTTAGGCTGAGATCTAGGTACGAATATATCGTATGCCTGCTCTCAAAGTGTTAATTGTCACGTTTGCTGCTGGTGTACAAATATATCATACCTAGAAGTCTGCATTGAGCTGCTAATTTCGTGCCAATTTGCAAGTCCATAACTTGCCAGTCAATTGTGCTAGAAAGCTGTTCAAACCCTCAAAAGACTTGGCAAGTCTTTGAGTCTGCGATGAAAAAAAATTTTGGTTTTGGTTTTTTTGTCAGTGACATCATAAGTGAAGTAGGTTTTTGGCTATATGGGCTCATGTTACCTGGCCTAGAGCCCAACTGCTAGACAGAAGTATTTCGTTTAAGTTTTCATTGGAAACTAAGCTAGTATCTGAGTCTTTTGAGCCTTTGATTGACTATCTAGTGTTTCTGGTTCAAAAGTTATAGCCTAAGAACAACAAATTAGGTAATTATCTAATTATGGGATACATTATTTTGTTATTTTTAGGTCATAACTTTCGAACCTGTAACCCCAGCAAGTCATCTAAAGTCTCGAAATGCTTGGATTTTAGCCTAGTTTCCAAAAAAAACTTGAGCAAAATACTACAATCCAGTGGTTTGGGCCCAGTGCCAGATGAAGTGGGCCAAAAAGACCTAAAACTACTCCACTTATGGCATCACTCAATAAATCTGAAATCCAAAACCAAAAATTTTTTTTCATTGCAAACTTGAAGACTCGGCGAGTCTTTTGAGGGTTTGAACAGCTCTCCAGCACAATTACCTGGTGAGTTATGCAGTTGCCAAGACATGTGCAAGCTGCTTGATTTAGCCTGAAATCCCCCAACAGCGAAGGTGTTAAATAAATATGGTGCAATAAAATTTTTTTGTCCAAAAGAAAGCTGTTGATCTTACAATCATCCTATCATTAGTAAATGCATTTTATGCCCAGATGGTGTGCATTCCTATTTGACCACTTTTGACTAACAGCTTCAACATGTAACACATCTAAGCATCTGTGGCTAGGTGCCCTTTGACATGCCGCACATTTAAGACAAGGTTGTCATTCTGTTTTGCATTTCGAAAAGTGCTATTCCTAGGTACCCTATGGGAACTGGCATGTCTGTTCATTTGGTTGTGACCTCAAGAAATTAAGACAACCTTCCTGGTGACTGATTTCGTCTGGTTTATGTGTGAAATTACTATTTGCAGGCTTGTGTCAGGTGCTGGTGATATCAAATTGACCAAAGATGGGAATGTCTTGCTTCATGAAATGCAAATCCAACATCCAACAGCTAGTTTAATTGCCAAGGTTAGTCATCGTATTAGTTTGCTAAAAAAACATACCTTACTCTGTGATTAGTGAGTTCATCCAACACATACATTTGTATATTGCAGGTCTGTTTTTCTTTTAAACAAAACCTGCAGTCTTTGTTTGCTTACTACAGAAACATGTCACTCACTTCATGTTAACTCAGTCTACATTGAAAACGTTATCAGTGACCAAATGAAAATTGCCTGCGTATTTCCCTAAGCTTCAAGTAAGCTTGTTAATCACATACTCAACTGCTGCACTAATGAGTGACATGAAAACAAACTAAACACTGATCCCTGCATGGAATTCAAGATAGTATCTGAAGAGTATCTCATCTAGTTGTTGTTTTTGCTGGATGATGGTATGAAATAGCAAAGTTCAAATGTGGAATGTTAATGTTGTGATCTTTTGGAAAAACTGGGGCCACAATCTGTATTTTGCTGAATTTTTGTAAGCTGCACCTGCAACTGAATTTATGATCAGGTAGATAACCTATTTACATTACTTTGTCTCATGCATTCTGCACAGAAGGATTAGTTAACCATAATTTTCAGAAGTTGTCCATTGTAAGCTTTTTCGTTTAACATAAAAGTTCACCAGAAAAACAGATACATCATAAATTCAGTAACTGTCAGTCAGGCTTGTGCTACTGTCATTGCTTATCTTGTGTTTTCAAACACCACTTGGTATGCTTAGCTAACATTTAGTCATTGAACTTCTAAGACTCTGGAACCCTTTGTATATAGTGGTTTAGTCAGAGGGAAAGTCAATTCCTAACATATGTTAAGGGTGTTTATTGTTTTCAGTGAAATTCGTCGAAAATAACTCCTTAATTTTTTTCATCATTGCATTCCATACCTCACTAGATATAGTGTACTGCTGTGCATGTTGATTACTGATGTCGCTTTGATGGCAAAATCCAAGCTTGTAAATTGGAACCAGCTATGTGTAGGTTAGCCAGGGTTATTTACTAAGAACTTCGCCAAACTTAACGATCGTATTGTTCTTGTGATTTTATTTACTGTGGCCATGTTGATGACCTCAATAACATTAGTCATCTTCTGACCAGTTTCTTACGATCAAGGAAGTCTTGGTGTTATCTTTAGAAGTGTCCAAAGTTTCACCTTACATATTCGAAGGGAGGACATTAAACAAAAATTGATGCACCGTGGGGGCAAACAAAACAGTGCAGTTTAGTGAGGCGGCACTCGCTTAATTTGATTCTTCATCAATGAAATCATTCGTCCTAATCAATAAATCCTTTTTGTTGCAGCACGAGAATCTATAGGTGAACACCATGACTAGGTAGCACATAGCATTCCACATTCGTGTTATGAATATACTCATTTTGATGCAGGTTGCCACTGCGCAAGACGACATCACGGGAGATGGAACCACTTCGAATGTTCTGATCATCGGTGAACTGTTGAAACAAGCTGACAACTATGTACAAGAGGTAAGGCCATGTACCATCTTCGCTAGGGAAAATTTCATGTGAGATGTGCTTGCAGAGAACGGCGCGTCTGTCTGAACTTCTAGGCGCACTAAAATATTGTAATGCCTGCAACCTGAGCATGACTCGACATTTCTTCAAAGTTTTATAGTAAACAGCTGTTGTACTTTAGTGTAATTTCTCTTGCTGTAATTGACCACCAGTCCATTGTGTGAGTTCGCTTCTCACTTCATTTGCGTTTCACCGTGATCCACCGCCATCTAAAGATTTTTGTCTGCATCGCTGCAGCTTGTATCAATTATAAATATGTACACAGTGCTTCGTCGTTCCTCTGCAATATTTCTTCGATTACGAGGTTTCCGGTAGGTTTGCTGAGCTGAGCGACAATTGTAGCTTTGCGCTGTGATTTAAATTTGTTGTCTTTACGAGCATTGAGAATGTCGTTTCAGCGGTGTGCAATGCTGTGTCTTATTGGCAATCACCATGCGACCTGGAGGAGCTTCATTGTGTCTGGAGTACATTGGCTCAAATTTAATTCCGAGGTCTTATGTCTTTTGCCTTCGGAGTGTTTTTTTTGGGCCAGTAACTTAGTAGCGATTTAGGCATTCCTTTCTCGTCGTGCACCCACAAAGCAAAATCTACGTGCCAATATTCTCTCACTTTCAGCCTGCACACACCAATATCTCTGTGGTTCTCATGCGTGACCCTCACGTCTGGAACCCTTTAACTGACACAAGCTCACCTCCTGGTCGTGCGCAGATCTTTTATAGGGCACACTAATGAATAAATGGCCAAAGATGTGCGCCCAGTATAATTTTCACACGCCGGTCAGTTTGTTTCCTTTTGTGCTTCTATGGCTTGTTGTCGTTTGATTGCAGTGATGTTTTATATCGAGCACCGTTTGATGCTTCGACGAATAGAAATTGCAACAGTTTGGCTGCTTACTGGATAAAGCTGCAAGGCTGCGTGTGTGACGAGTAACTTGGTTTACACGCTTTATCCTGCACTCCCAGGGCGTGCACCCTCGCATCATTACAGAGGGGTTTGAACTAGCTAAAGATAAAGCTCTGCAAGTGCTGGAAACAATCAAGTGCGACTTCAAAATGAGCCGCGAGAAGCTAATCGACGTCGCCCGCACCTCCCTGGCCACCAAAGTCCATCACAAGCTTGCCGACCAGCTTACTGAGGTTGTTGTTGATGCCATTCTTGCTGTGCAACAACCTGACCAACCAATCAACTTGCACATGGTAGAAATTATGGAAATGCAACACAAACTGGACTGCGACACTAGGTACGTTGCAGGTGTTACTTCTGATTACGGTGGTTGTTAAAAATTTTTCCAAAAACGGGTTTATTTCTGTTTTTTGCTTCTTGACTCCAAAGCGTTCATGAGTGTCACACAGGGTTTTGTTGCGTTTTTTCAGTTTGATAAAAGGAATTGTTCTTGACCATGGAGCAAGACATCCGGATATGAAGAAGCGTGTTGAAAACGCATATATACTCACTTGTAACGTGTCTATGGAATACGAGAAAAGGTTAGAAAATCTTTGTAAGCTGCCTAAGCCATAAAGTATCAGCCAGGTTATGCAACGTTTCGCAGTTAATCTACAAGTAAAACCGAAACAAAATATTATGGATTGTGTATTCGTGCGTCACTTGTAATAAAGAATCAGATGCAGCGTTAGTTTACTGCATCATGTTAGTTGAAAACTGTCCACTGTGTTTTTCAAATGGTTGAACCTCATCGCAATGTTGAACCAAACCGGGTTGAAACTAAGCTCAGACGCACTTTTCCAAAATGTCTTCAAACTTGTTGTGAAACAGTAATTAACATCTTGTCCAAGAACACCTTTATTTTACTGATTGATCTACTGATGCAAGCTTCAAACTCCGACAAAAGATCGGTTGAAATGTTACTGGATCGTATACGAACAGTAGATATTATCTCCATCTGATGTAGTGATGTGGTTATTGATGACTCGCCTGACCTTTTTTATGTTCCTATTCAATTGGTCTAGCCTTGAGTAGACCATTACAAAATTGTACCAAGCGAAGATGCATTGTGTTTGCAGTGAGGTGAACGCCGGTTTCTTTTATAAATCCGCCGAGGAACGAGAAAAACTTGTTGAAGCGGAGCGACGCTTCACAAACGACAAAGTAAACAAAGTAATCCAGTTAAAGAAACAGGTAGGCATTTCATTGCGTGGTTCTTGCCTAGAAAAAGTCGTCTGGTGTTGCAAGTGATCTCTGATGTTGTGGCGTTTTTCGGTTGATTTTAGCCTTTAAGCGAAATCATAATCGGGAATAATGTTGCCATGTAAGATCGAAAACAAGTCACACCAATGGATTTTTCTTTAAAAAAAAGATAATTTGACTACCGCAAAATGATGCTTTAAATCGAAAAGTCGCCTCTCTTGTTCATTAGCGTATTTTCTTACGTAAATAGTGCTATTCTAATAAATGCAATGTGCATTGGTCGTTTAAGGGGGAAAAATATTCCACATGGGTGTATTCTTGTCGTAATTTCGTGGCTGAACCTTCTTTCTCATCACTTGTTTGTGACGACATACGCGCTTTTGACGAACCTGTTGGATTTTCCCGCATGTTTCTCATTTTCCAATTCAGGTTTGCGAAGGTAGCGGCGACGGCGATAAAGGATTTGTTCTGATAAACCAAAAGGTAAGTGAAAAGCTGCAGACACAAATTTTGCTACACGCATTTCAAAGACATCAACTATTTCTGTCGTAAAAAACTTGTTAGTTGGGTGTATTTGCTTGTCGTATATGGGAAGTTTACATTTACAAAGAGTATTTTTGTCGGGTGAAATATCCATGAATTTCTCTAATTCATCTTGTGTGATTGTTGGTCACTGCGTGCAAAAGTGCTTGATGTAACTTGATTTCTATTTGATCAATTGTTCATGACCATTGAGCTGAGTTGATGACCGCTCATGGTTCAATATGTCAGGAACGGCGAAGAGTTCATTGAAGGCACTGAATGAAACAGGAGTTTAACTGCAGTGCCTGGAGCCGAAATCAGAAATGTCGCCCTTGTGAAATTGTTATGTTGCTGTCTCGCACAAACATGTTGCTGGGGATTAACTTAGCAAGTAGTATGAAAGCTTAGTTGTAGGCAAATGCTCCCCCTTCGTGCAAGCGCACGTCTATGCGCAGTTTCGTCATCCACTACGTCCCAAAACAAAGTTTATCTTGATAGTTTTGGAAGCTATAACAACATCGTACTATTATGGGGAAGTAAGCACTACGTGTTCCATTGTTTCACTGCACTCCAGTTAACCCTAGTTTTACATAAAGAGGGATTTTTAAGCTGCACCCCAGTTTAAAAAAATAGCTTCGCGTGTTGATGACCCAGACTTTTTAGTTCTGCGCGACTGTCTTGTACAACTTGCTCACCTGGCAATATGTACCAAAGCGTTAATCCACCGTGTGATCTCACGTTCCATTCAGGGAATCGACCCAATGTCGTTGGACATGCTAGCAAAGAACGACATTGTCGCTCTGCGGCGAGCCAAGCGACGCAACATGGAAAGGCTGGTGCTGGCGTGCGGCGGTCAAGCGATGAACTCTGTCGACGAACTCAGTCCAGATTGCCTCGGAAAGGCTGGTCTGGTTTACGAGCATGTTCTGGTTAGTTTTCAAGTAGTTATTGTGGGGTTTTGGTTTTATTACGCTTTCCCACAATTCATGTAAGTATCCTTCTCAGCAATGGCTACAAAGACACACATGCGTATGTCGGTGTCTAGCGCTGGAGAGCACGTGTCGGTGACGAAATAAATAGTCAATGTCATGTAAGTGACAGGTAGCATGAATTAACGTTTTGTTTTACTTTGGTCATGTGCTGTTCAACGAAAGAATTGGTGTTCTACCACCTACAGTACATCTTGGTAAACCTGCTTTTGAGCTCATGGACCAATCTGATAGTAAATGCCGATTGATTACCTCCTCGCTCTTGGCTAACTTCCGAAAATCCGCCCCAAAATCATTTCATTCAAGAAAAAGCTCGCATGCATTGAAAAACAAATTTTCAAGATCTGTTTTGATCACTTTGTTTACCTCAAGAGGTTTACTTTTCAGATCAGAAGTGCACAAGCATTTTTTTTTTCAATAACTTTAAGGCGGTTCTGCATCGAAACTACAACAATTGTACATTTCTTTGTACTGTCATGCATTTCTGAGGCCGTAAAACTATTTAATGAAACCACTGCCTTGCGTTAAAATAATCGGATTAGGCTTCTTGTTGTTATGCCCATGCCTGTTTGCGCATGCTGTAGGATGACAGTGTGCGTCTCACTATGTTTTAAGGCAGACTTTTACTGTCTAAGACACAACTTCGATTTCTGAAGTCGTTGCTGTTCAAAACTTCATTCCACTTTCTTTGTACGTTCCAGGGTGAATCAAAGTACACATTCGTGGAGCAATGCAAAGACCCACACAGCGTTACTATTTTAATTAAAGGGCCCAACAAGCACACGATCACTCAAATCAAAGACGCTGTCAGAGACGGACTGCGAGCAGTCAAAAACGCGGTCGAGGACGGTTAGTTTTTTGCACGTAGGCGAAGCGAGTCATTTGCATGCTGCTTGTCTGCATAATTCTTGACTGCGGAAAGAATCGCCACTGTTTCCCAAAAATATTGCTTTGCCGTTTATGACTTTGCCGAATGCATGTTGCTTTTTGGTGCCATTGTCATTGAGCAGGTGTGAGAATCGACATTTTGTGATGGTCATAGTTCGCTGTTTGCCAAGGTTTGGACTTGAGAAATCGAACAATTGTAATAGTATTTGCAGGTGCGTTCTCTGGTTTAAATTGTGATTCAATAGTAAACGGTAAAAAGAGCATTTGCGAGTAGTTCGATTTTAGTGACAATTACTTTAATACATCCTTCTTGTGCAAGTACTTGAATACTACCTAAAGTGAACTTATTTTGTTAGAATGCGTTGTACCCGGTGCCGGAGGCTTCCAGATAGCAGCCTATGACGCCCTAATGAGGTTTAAGCCGACTGTGAAAGGAAGAGCTCAATTGGGTGTTCAGGTGCTGTTGTGGTAATTGTGTTGTCGTTGTGCAAACGTGTGTTGCCATCGCTGGTGTTGAATAATTGATTGATCTGCCAACTCAATTTCCGGTGACTTAACACTTATTTTACAAACATTGCGTGCATCTACCACGTTATTTCTTTTCAAGTGTGATTACACTGCATTACGAAATGCAAGCGTCCCAGCGTCATAATTGTCTGCGATATTGGCAGACGCCTTTAATGACTAAAACGTCTAGTTTTGCGTGACGTTTCATTTGTGTCTGTCTTGGTGAAAGTCGACCCGCTCTTCAACGTCTCGCCCTTTCAGGCCTACGCCGACGCCCTGCTCGTCATCCCGAAAGTTCTTGCGCAGAACGCAGGTCTCGACCCTCAGGAAACAATAGTTAAGTTGCAGCAGGAGTTTGCCAGCTCTGGCTTGCCAGTCGGCATCGACCTGCAGACCGGTGAGTCGCTCAGAAAAAAAGTTTCGTGTGGTTCTGCAAGTTCAACCTAAGCACGGGGCTGTCGTGCATGCAAGGAGACAACGGTGGTTGATGGCGTTTCTGTGCGTTTTGCTTGCAGGAGAACCGATCTCGCCGGCAGACGCTGGGATAGTGGACAATTACTGCGTCTTGAAACAACTTCTGAATTCTTGGTGAGTTGGCAGGTGCAGTTTCGTCCCGACGTACCGTATTTGCAGTGACTTGTCTGTGAACTTCAAACGGTCGTAATTCAGTTCATGAGCCCACGATGGTTTTCGCTGTATGGCGATGCTCATGCGTTCGGGAATCGGTAATACTAAGATATTGCTTGAGTTTTTGCTGAAGTATCGTCGGAAACGATTTTTTTCACCGTACTGGCTCTGGAGAGGAAACTGTATGTTTTCTGTTTAAATTTGTTTGAACAGCAGTGTAATATCAAATTACGTGAATTTTCTTAATCATTCATTAACATCTATTAAAGCCTTCAACTCAATCGCTCTTTCACGTTCGATTTGTTCCTGATTTCTTGTGCAGAAAGTTCTCAATGCCCACAGAAATAAAGATTGACATGTGCAGTGGAAATGCATGCAATGCCCAGTGGCCCACTTGTGTTGCACGGTTATCCAGATCATGCAATCTTGATCTAGTCCAATATTTTTTCACTTTCCGTATCCAAAGCTGTTCAGGATTTAACCCATAAATTAACTAACAAAAGTTTTACCTACTAGTATGTATGACAAAACAAAATTTTGCTATCTGAACTGTATACTTTTCGTGTGATTGGCGAAGGACATCCTTTCATGCTAAAATAGATGCGCACTTTTCTGGATAAAGTCGGTAGCCCATGTGAATAAATACTGCTGCAATTGAATTGTGCCACTCAAGTTTACGTTTTATAACTGTTAAACATACAGAAGATTGCACATGCCCTGTGTGTGAATCATTGCTATGGGGCCATCCATAAATGACGTCACACTATTTTGAGCAAAAATCTACCCCCTCTCCCCTTTGTCACATTCGTCACAAGTATTTAATCCCCGCTTCAAATATAACGTCACAATTCGCAACGCCCCCTCCCGCTTACATTTGCAATTACAAATTTCCATCTATTTTGTGTCTGCCTGGACAAAAATTGGATCTGTTTCATAGATTTGATTTGCGCACGTTGTGGCAAGACAAACATTCTATTCGTAAAACGTCGAAAATAGTGCACACATTGCTAAGCAAAAATTAAGCAGCAAGTGTTTTCTACTTTGTTGAAGACCGAAACGAATGAATTGCGTTGTGCGAATGCTGGCAATGACTGATTGCGGTTATAGTCCTGTGCATGGATTTACCGTAATGGTCGCTTTGCAATATTGAAACAAACACAAATCATAGGAACTTTTTGCAGTGTGGTCTATCTGCAAGAACGACACAATGCTATACCGCACAGAAAACAAGTATGGCGTGCAAATGCAACACAGGATGGTAAATAATCCTTTTGAGAAACGTTTAATGATGGTTTCTACATAGGCCAAGATGAAATGAATTTTTCTAAAATCTGTTTCCTTCGAGATCGGCGCGTGACTTACGGGAGGCTTCACTTTTTGTTAAGATCTGTGCGTAGTAAACACCGAACCATAGACCAAAAAAATGAAACAACCACAGTGGACTTTTGAGGTCCACAACTGCTTATGTTTTTCACAGAGGTTACGGCGTTTCAACAAACTGTTGCAACTACCGAATGGTTATAAGTCAGCGACACTCAACGAAAACACTCACAGGTCTGCAAAATAAAACAAAACATCCTACTACAGAAAGCAAACGAATCATTGAAATTGTTGGGTCACATGAAATAATTTTTGAACTGAAGTCAAGCAAGATATAACACATACAATTCAATTAGCTGACTTCTCGTAATTTGAAGAACCGCTTTGTGCCGTTTGGATACCAACACTGGTTCCAGCTATCCGTATCTGTTGCAAACGAAAGTAGTAACGTCTTAAGCCAAGCTTCCCTTCACCGAAATATTTGCTTAGCTTCATGCATTTTCCCATGGAGAGGAAAAAATGTTCAGTTATGGTGTAAACTGACATTCGACTACCAGTGCCAACTTTTTCTGGAATTATCATTTCATTTATATCCAGATTATCTTCATTTTGCCACTCTGCACTTTCACATTCTCCGCATTTGCGATAATTACCAAAGACATATTCTAGTTTTACGAAAAGACAAAGACACCACATTCATAACAGACTCTGTTCGTACCTAGGGCCGGACGGGGCAAAGGGTGTTAGGTAAAATGGTTTGGACTTTTAGCGTCCACACTGCAATAGATATTAAGAAGGGGTCCGTTCCGTTATCAATGTGGTCTGTTACCAACGGGTCAGTTATGAACATGGTCTGTTTTGAAAGTGGTCTGATTTGAACAGGTCTGTTATGAACGTGGTCTGTTATGAGTGGTCTGTTGTGAACGGGTCTGTTTTGAATGGGAACCATCTTGAAGCATTGTTATGTTGTTATCAGTCACGAGTTTCAAACTGTTTACTGTAATTGGGTTCAGGTCAAAAGCCCTCTGATACTGAAGGTGGTAGTGGCAATTGCATATGTTGCAATAATTTTGACTTCAAAAATAAAAATGTAAATTATATGAAATGATTCTGAAGTTTTCAGGATGAGTGGAAAGCTTAATTAATAGTGAACCTGCAGATAGAGATGGAAGGAAAGATGAAGCTCGCTTCTAACTTCAGGTATTCCAGAGCTAGCCTATATTGATTTTCCAGAAATTGAGAATAAAACTGTGGAATGCTTGCCAAACAGCTAAAAAATCCTGCACAGAATCAGGCATCGAAATTTAAAACTTTTTGGCCCAGTAGATGGAGTTGGGAGTCAATAAATTTTATCGAATGAGTTTTGGCTACAATGACAGTACAACAATATAGTTAACCATTAGCTGTAAGTCCAACAAAGATTGACTGACTGTCGGAAATATACTACAAAAACAATTAGCCCATTAGCAATACCGGCAAAAATTTCCTCATTGGTTGCAACAGAAAGCTATTGTAAATGGAATAGAAACATTGGCCTCCACACCTTTCCTTTCTGGTATGATTGCGTGTAGCATGCATATCAATACGACTCGTGTAACATCACAAAACTACTGACCCCCCCTCCCCTTGTCACAAATCTGGTGACCCCTCCCCGGTTAGGGTGTGACGTCGTTTATGGACGACCCCTATGCTAGCACAACTGGCGTTTGATCGAATTAGTCATCTCACTAGCTTAGTAATGAACAAGTTAGCAGTATCGGCACAGTTGCCTTGCTACTGTTATCTCAGGCCAACGCAGTGCAGACCAGGTTGAAAAGTTAAAAAAAAAATTTTCTACCCTGTGTACATCACTAAATGGTTTTCGTATTCGTTACGTAAACTTGACAGAAAAGTATTCAGCGAACGTAATCTACAGTTGTTGATGTCGCCTTTTTTGTTTTCATGGGATTTTGCGGGTATTTGGCCTGTGCACGGCCTAGGACCCCAGGAACAAAGCTGTTTCTGGACATTAGAATCTCCGGACAAGCCGCAACGCAAAGTGCTACATTAAAATAGGGCAGAGTGGCGCCTGTTCACAATGCTGTGATAGAAACTGGTTAGAAACAATGAAGCTTGTATACTTGCCACAGACAAAACAAGCCAAGTTAAAGTTGACGATTCTGGGCAGAACCGTCGCCAGAAAGTCTTCAACAGGGGGGCTTAACATCGTAAAATTGACAAAACGCTACTGATTTAAAGTGTTTCATATTTCAAGCTCGAGGGATTTGGAGCATTGTTTGGGGGCCTTAGCCCACCAAAGGGACTGGTTCTAAACATCTACCCACAAACGACTATACCTTCCAGTTCCACTAGTGTGATAATCCGGATCCAAACAAAATCGGGATATCCAACGGAATTGCAACCCAACATTCTCTACAACATTGATGTGCGGGTGGAAATCACCCGGCGATCGTGACCGTGGGGCGCTTGCTTGCCGTTTCTTCGACCCCACACCT
>Ga0210059_1007452_pt1 | contig 17375 bp, 4 predicted proteins | sample Ectturendosymbi2_FD_188042 | JGI IMG/M metagenome (GOLD analysis project Ga0210059, IMG submission 188042) | Ecteinascidia turbinata endosymbiont from Florida, USA - Sample 2 (SPAdes) (version 2) | ecosystem: Host-associated > Tunicates > Ascidians > Unclassified | place: Key West, Florida...
CCCCCACTTGTGACGCCCCCCCAAGAGAACCCCTGAACCAAAACTGAAAATTTTTTTTTTGACTCGAAACTACTCGACTTGCTGAATCCGTAGAGGGTTTGAACACCTCTCTAGCTGCAGCAGGTGCCGAGTTATATCCAAAAATGCACGAGCCACTTTAGTGGCTCGCGCGGTCGTTAAAGATCGAAGCTAGGACACTTTGTGCTTCTTTAGAAGGTTTGAACAGCTCTCTGGCTCTGTCGTCTGCAAGTTATGACTTGAAAAAGTCCGAGCTACTACAGTATATTGGCTTTGCGGTCCTTAAAAGGGTTAACATCGTTTTTAATCTATGTAAAACATTTGATTACCATGCAGTGATTTCGTGCCTTTCTAGGTAGGCCTATGCTTTTACAAAAGCGCTAAAAGATCAAACGAAGCTTAAACCGAACTTTACTTCTGACAGTTAGTTTCATTTGAAATGCACAAACTGTCTCGACGTGTATTTGTTTAGCCACAACAGGCAAATCTTTTATTATTACTGTCAGAGATAATTTATTAATTGGTGCAAAGCGTCACAGGAATTGTCTTGCATCATACCTGAAGAAATATATATTTTGTGAAATCCTTGGTAGCTACGACGGGACAGTGTTGATACAAAAACAGGTCAACTGGCCCACTCGCTTCTCAGCCTATGGCATATCAAGCTCATCACCATTTAAGATGGTCGTTGTTGTTGATTGTAAAAATAGAGAGAAACTTGTCGGTGAATAAACCAGAGGTGTTATTGTTTAATGTGTAGATTGTGATGAAATGCAAAATTCTGGTTAGCCAACGTTTCGCAGTTTTGCTTCGGGATTTTTATCTGACCGGTGTTTAATCTGCCAATCTTTTTTGTTTTTAGTTTTTGTTGGTACAAAATATCACCTGTAAAGCTTCCAACGATCGTCCATTTTCAAGTAATGAATGTTTTTGAGGCGAATCAAATCTCGGTCTTGCATAAAACTGTCATCGTTCAGTCGCCATTTCAGCAATTGCTTTCGTTTCCGTTTCTCCTCCGGGTGAGCTCTCCAAACAAGATCAGCTGAAAAAGTAATTTTGATACGATTATTTCTTCAACAATGAACACTTGAGGAATGAAAAAAGACCATTGGTTTGTTCTGGTGTAGTTGCTGAATAACAAAAAACAACCTGAAGGAACGGTTTAAAAACCGTTTTTTTATTGAACTCGGTTGTCGTCAAGCTGTCTTTGTTACATGCTCTTTCCGTAAACAAATCAGCAAGCAAAGCATTCAATATTATTAACCTGTTGCGCTTTATTTCATTGGTATTATCACTGGAAAAACATTGTTACGTTACTTGTAATCTGCAAGTTGAATGAATTATTTCATATAAGCCGTCACAAGCGCAGTGGGACTGAAAAACGAAGTCAAAAAGCACTCAAAAGCAAAAGTATGAGCTGGTCGTAGATGCATACAAAGCAAGATTATTTCCATAATTTCTGAAACATAACTTGAACTGAAATACCTTCATGTGTTTCCAGAGTAGCCACAGTCACTTCATACAGCAGTTTAATTCTGTTTTGAATATTTTGTTCGTTTTCTTCCTTAGATGCCTTTGATCTTGTTCCTGTGTCAATAGTTTCAAGCTAAATTAAAAATGCAAACAAAATCCTTTGGCTGCCACAAAAAATTTTAATAATTCTGTTTATTCAGAATTTATCATATTTACAGTATGACATGAAATTCATCATCTCCAAGTACTCCACCTTTCGATTGGCATTAGTGAGTCGTGTACGTCAAATCATAAAGTAAACTGATGCTCTCCATAAACCCCGTAATTAGTTGTTTGTTCCAGTTAAAAATTTCCTTTTGGAGATCATAACATATTCGGTAAAAAATTGGTGTGAATTCAGGCTTGCCGTGAAGCCAGTCGAACTATCTAAATGTCTGAAAACTGTGAGGTTTTTAGAGTCTAAGTTTGATGCCCTCCCGACCCTCCCCAGAAGACAAGTGGGGTTGAAAATGAATGAATTTATTTCACTCAGAAAACATGTCTAATTTATGTTTTGAAATGTAAGATTAGAATCTAGCATTGCAATGAGAATAAATAAAGTTTCGAATTTTCTTTTCAGACTTTCTTATCTTAAAAAATAAAAATAGACGATGTATTTTCCAAAGAAGGAAAACATTGTGTTTTCTCGATCATGGTTCAATAATAAAGTGTCTAATGGGCACAAGTGTCAACACATTGTATAGCTAGTTGCTGCGTTGAACGCAAAGTTGACAGGGATCAGGATCACAATATTTTAAATTTTCCCTGGGGAACTCTAAAAGATTTCTGTTTATTTCAAAGAAAATTCGTTTTGTGGGCTGTTAAAGTTTTATCAGTTTAACATTTAGATTTTTTGAGTAAACAACCGTTCTTTTCTTTTGTTGAAACCCATTGTAATCCTAAACATAATTTACTTGCAACCAACCATCTGCAGAACACTTTTCCGTATTGCCGTGGAGCGTTAACTGCTATAATTAAAATTTTTCAATACAGTATAAAAATCAACATAAAATTTTTCAAATTGTTAAAAACAGCTTTTCCTGCGCTATTCCCGCAGCAGTATAGAATATTGTTCTCTAGCCAATCGAATATTATCAAGAATGTTATAATTTAACTTTTATTGATGGTTTTTCCTACTCGATATCTAACATAGCAGCACTTGTTATTTCTTTTCTTTGAAATTGGTTCCCTGAAATAATTTACAAATGACTTTGAGTAGGAGTTTGAAACAGTTATACGAAAACAGTGCTATTACTTTGCAGTGGCGCAATCTATTCATTAGTGTCGAAACAGTTATTCAAAATGTACTCACAAAGAACAATTTTACTTTGAAGCTGTTGAAAGTTACGATCTCATGTATGATTAACAATAATGGCGATATTTACATTTCAGGTTTTGTCCAGAAAAAGAAATTCTCATTTTTATTTCTGATTTAACTTTTCTATAATCCAGCCTTGGTAATTACTGTATTTATATTTCAACAAAATCAACTCCGAAAATCTCTGTATGGAAGTGTGAATAGGTATTAGTTTCATCAGCTGTTTATCGACATTATGTAGTAATTAGCAAACTTGCATATCTTCAGTTTTTTTATAATTCGCCATGCCTACATGTCATCATATTGCTGTCACGCTGTTGAAGTTGCTGTTTACCCAATGGAAAACATGAAGTTCTCTAAAACCTTACAACTTTCGGCTACTACACTGTTGGAAACGGTTGGAAGTTATCTTTACGTATGCAGCGACATTGTCGCTAACATACTTTCGCAAGATTGGTGTGAAATTAGGCAGGGTTTCAGTATATTACAGCTCTTTCAGAAAAAATACACTTTAACACGAAGCAAAATATTTCAAAGAGGTATATGCTTGTGTGCGTGGCAGAACCTCAGCAGAAGAGGATGATAATTTTGAGAAAATTACAAGCGATCTCAGACAAGGGAAGACTCATTGAATTGTTCGATCATCAGCAGACCCAACTTTGCATCCCCTAGTGATGCCCAAGGAAGGGCATAGGCACTATATTGGGATGAAGCTCAGCTGCAGGGACTGCCAAAGCGAAAAAGTATTTCACACTTGCCTATGGATGTCTTCAGAATTCAGTCTGCTTTTGAGAATGACTATTTGATGCATAGCTAGAGCTCTGTCAGGCGTCCCCTGTCCAGGACAGAGTGGACCTGAGAGTAATGATGGCTAAAGGGCATTAGAGTTTCCAAAAACTTCAGAAATCCCGAATTGCAGCCCATAACCCTTTGCGGTTTAACGTCGTATTCAGGATGGTGCTTTTGCGTTGCATCAGCGATAATAACTGTACAATCGAGCTTTAAAATGCGGCGTGAGTGGAATCCATAAACTTCAAAGGTCAACACTAAATTAGGTGTATTGCAGGCATAGGTTTAAAAACTTAGCAGATATTTTTTACTACATCGGACGTTATGCCAGTTTTGAACAAAGTCTGAAAAACGTGTTTCATCACTTCGTTGGGCACTGGGTAGGAAGGTCCTTATGCGAAACAGAGGTGATTCAATTTCTATGGTGAGAATTCCTTTATTTGCCTGTTATTGATCAGCTAGATAAAAGGTATGTATGATAAAATTTTCGGTGAAAAGAAAGTATGAGGGTGCAATTTCTTTTCGAAAACCTTTCTACTTTTCTCATGATTATTCGGCGTTTCATACCAGTAAACAATGTTGAAGCTGCACAGGACAAATCCGTTCATTACTGTGCGTTATCACAAACCACTGTGGCCAGAAAATATTGTTTTTTTTCTGAACATGGAAACTATTTGCAATGTGAAAACTACGGGTCAACAAAATCATTTCCGTTTTTGTCTCCAATATCGTGGTATGAACGTTTGAAATATATAGCTTCAAAGTAACTTTCATTGAAGCTGCAAGTTGTTTGACCAACTGAACATAAGCATAATCTATTTCCTCCTGTCGACATTGCAGTTCCACAAGGACCTTCAAGTCAGTGGAACTTGAACAGTGCAAAGGCTGAAAGAAGATGTTGAAAAACGACGCGTTACAAACACTTTGATGTTGGTCAACTCCAACGTTCCTGCAACTAGGACACACTATAGGCAATACTCTTGGGTAGGACTCATACGTACTATCTCCAACAAATCGAGCCTCTTCTTCAGCATCGCCCTCTTCAATGACATTGTCTTTGATTGCCTCTGAAAAGATTAGAAAAAAGACAATTTGAAGATCTGATCTTAGCACAGTTTTTGAAATCAGTAGTTACGTTTGTGAAAAAGAATGAACTTATTTCATAGTAAAAAACAGTGAATCGATGTTAAAACTACTTTTCTCAGTAAATGTGTACATGCACAAGAGTGAAATGTAGTTTACACTGAATCATGAATTTTTTAAGCAATCATCAAAATGGTATTTGTCAAGAACCGAGTTCCATATTTCTTTTAATCCAAGCAAAAGATTTGTTATTTCTCTACTGCTTCAAATATGTCAAGGGTTGTCATGGCATATTTATAAATGCGCAATTGCAATGTGTCACCCGCTAATGTGTCACCCGTTTTTTTTGTCTCACCCTGTATTTGCAAAAAACGGGAAAAACTTTACAGAAATGCTGGTCAAGATTTGTACGTTTACCAACAGAAAGGAAGGATGACAGAACCTGAAGAGGCAGATGTTGACAAAACTAGATGCAAGTGCCTTTTTCAAGGAAATACCAGCACAAAAGCATCAATTTGGAACCTTTTCCGCTTGTTTTTTGAAAAAAAGTAGTGATTTTGTAGAGTCACTAAAACTTCGTGTTTATTACCGTTTTTGACCTTTATTGGGTTATCAATTTAACGATTTCTGATCTAATTATATTATATAATAATTACCGTATATATTTCGTGTGTTTAGTTTCGTCAAACCATTTTACATTTTCATCAAGAGGGAATTGAAAAAAATCAAGAAAAAAAACAACAGAATTTGTATTGAAAACGTAGACAGTAATATTTTGATATTATTTTGCAAAGGTTTCATCTCCATCATAAGCTAAAGAACTAAATAATAGAGTAAACTATACATTGAATGTGTTAAGCCCCGTTGTTCCTCAAAAAAAATTAAATCAAATTTTGAACAAAAAATGCAAGCATTTTAACTAAACATGAACAACGAAGTAAAGACACAATGCGCTGTTGCGGAGTTAAAATTTGAAAAACACAATGCGGAGTTAAAATTTTCATGCTAATTTCAAACCATTTGCTGTCATTCTCCTAGTCGGTCGACTGTGTCTTTTCCACATCGTCTCATGAACATTTTGAAGCCCTAGCCAACGAACCAGCGAATCGTTTATATGCTTCCCACCTACAAACATAAACATTTACAAGGCAATAAATCACAGTTTGGCCATATACTTGTCATTAAAGTAATTTAAAATATATTTTTAAAGACCCTCTTATTAACAAATTCTTTAAATTACGCACGTTGCCTAGGTAATATCTTCAATAGATAACCAGAGTTTCTGATTTAGATCGTGACTCTAACATAAAATTAAAATAGCTGCATAACCTCACGTAAAGTCGCCTTTGTGAAACAATGAAGATGAAAGATTGCGGTGAGCCTCATCTTAAGATGGTTTAGGGTTCTTGGCAAATTGCTACATTATCACATGTCAATATATTTCTGATATGTCAATATCACAGCAACTAAGGTTTGCGAAATGCCATTTGAATAGGCAATCCCTAAAATCCCGTGATCTTGATTAAACTGGTGAAGTTAGACTCAGAGCAAACGTGCAAAACCAATAGAAACATTACCTCTCAATCAGGCTGCATTTGACATCGCAGCATACACTTTATCCAAGAAATCAGAAATTGCAGAATTTTTCAATACGTATGACGTATTATACTAGTTTGTGGGAATACATTAGCGATTTTTACATGAAATTGTAGCAAAACGTTTCCTTTCATTCTGAAATGTGGCTCATGTAGCCTATACCAACAGTTCTCAAACTGTTTATGCGTACGGTCCTGCTAAATTTAAAAAAATGCATTGTGGACTAGCAAATTAACACCGGGTTGTTTGTAAAAAAAAGCCGAAAGTAAAAGGTGAAATGGCTCCAAAACACAATCAGCACAACAAATATGTTTAGCGCTAGAGGTGCTCACACATCAAACAAAAACCTATGTTTAATGCAAATAATGCAACGGCATAAGCGCAGCTGGTTTGTGAAATATTACGAAATACCTAGGGGGGTGTAAGCGTAATTTCAGCGGAAATCTTTCTGCAGCTTCATTGACAATATGCAAGATAATAGCATCTCCAACGTTTTTTTCTGAGAGACGAAGCGTTTTATGGCCATCCATTAGACATATATATTTTGTTTTCATTAACTTTTTTCTTCCTTTGATAGAGTTAGCAGATGGGGAATAATGCAGTTCAAACGTGTGGGTCATCTTTCTTATCACATTTTATCATGTCCAATGGGAAGTTTTATCGGATGGTAAAAGTTGATTTGAGCTGTCGAGTAAATACCCTTTCTACTGGTTGAAACACGTCAATCTTACTACTTCTCTGAAAACAATTTACTCAATTTTCGCACTAGGGTGGTGTGATTTACCAATAATGAATTGTCTTTACAGCTGGCTGGATATGCGCAATCCATTTTACTTGGTAGCCTAACCACCAGAAAACAGTTCTACTGGCAGCAATGGAAAAAGAAGAGTCTGTCGCAGAGTATAAACAAGATCAAAGTGAATCTGTTTATTTACAATGGGATGCGGTATATTCGTGCAGTGGTATATTTTTCGGAAAACCAAATATGTGGTAATAAATGGAATAAATTTAAGAAAAATGCAAAATTAAGAAATTAAACTACTTTGCCGCGCAAACAATTTTGACACAGCAAATGCACATTATCTAGAAAGTACTGTATTGCACAAATCCAACTTATAAAATCAAGGGTAGTAGGTGCAAAAATCAGGGTTGTCGATGGGACGTATTTATTTGTCCCATTCCCATCCCACAGCAGTTTATGCCTGTATCATCCCATGGGATTCCCATTACATTATTATAATATTAATATGGAATACGATTCAATTAAAATTATTAAATTCATGAAAGTTTAGGTTTAGTATCTACCAAATAGGACTACATGTACAAAGAGACATGCAAAACGACAAAATTTATTGACTTTAAAATTCAGAAGTATAGTCTAAGTATGACAATTCAGTAACATTCTGACACTCTCATTCTATTTTTGAGTCTCATGGGAAATACAAATGTGTGCTGTCCCATCCCATGGGACGTTCCCCATGGGATTCCATAGGAATCCCATGCCCATGGACAAGCCTGGAAAAAATATACAATTTAAAAACTGCTAAAATTCTCTTACTCCGGTCATTGCCACTGCCGAATTGTGCAAACACGCCACGCTGTATGACATCTTTCAAAAATTGCAAGCTGAGAACGTAATTTTTTGAAAATTGTAGTATGCTTTTTGTTTCTTTTATTTTTACTTCGCATCTTTTCTGATCACCTGAAGAAAACAGAAGAATCAGAAAATTTACGCAGCAAACATCTTTCAGCTCGCTTATTAGCAATAAAAAAGATGAACACAATCAGTTAGCATGTATTACATTACAAACAGTTTGTAAAGCATACTGTATTGAATTAGCAAACCATTATCATTAACGCAAAATTAATTTGTCACTAATAGTAAAATAATAGCAGTGATTTGATATTCTCAATTAATATGCTTTTTCAAATAAAGCAGCAAATGTGCAAACACTCCCTAGTAAAACGAATCCTTCAAAAAGTTTAATACAAAAGTACCACCAGTGGTGTTAGAATAAAGAATGTAGATTCTGATAGTTTTTAGTTTGTTCTGGCTGTGTGTTTACCAAGCGTAATTGAATGTTGCCCTACAAGGAATGGTGATAACAATGTCCAGATGATTATTCTTAAAGCTTTTTTTCTTTTTCAATTCATGCTGTGTTGAAAGATTCAAGTAAGTTACTTAGATTTGTTCTTGCTTCTACAAAATTATCAAATACATTTATTCTCAGTAATAAGTCTTTGTTCAAGAGCAATTTTCTTTTATACGTACAGTAAATTTACAGAACAAACACATGAATCGAGCAAATCGTAACGCCAAATCACCTTTTAATTTTCCAAACTTTTTTGATTCCCACGTCCGCGGCTGTCTTGTTTTCTTTTTCATTTCAGCAAGAGTGAATCTGGAAAGTTTACTGCTTCTGCAGTTTCCTCCAACTCGGACTATGCGTGTATTGTGGAAAGCAAGGATTTTTTCAAGAAACTGGTCCAACGCATGATTAGTGTAGCAAACAACCAGAATCGGACTTTGATTATTTTGAGTATGTAGTCGTCCATCTCTGAACAAACCGGTAACAGATACTGAGAAAGACCTTTTTATATTTCAAGTCGTGTTGAACGCTCTGAATATGTTTGCGAAATTTTATGACTAAACGATTATTGCTATTACTAGTAAGTGTGGAATTTTGGCTTTTACGCAGCTTGCAATAAAATTATCTTTAATTGTCTGCAACAGCTACCTGGGTTGGTTTGATCAATAAATTTGCATGTATTACAATATGTTTATGTCAAATTCAAAAGTTTTTAGAAAAATATGTACGATGCCTGTTGAAAACCACTGTCAGCAAATAAAAATCGAAAATATCCACACACAATTCTCTAATGCGTTCCAAAAAAGCGTTCAAAGTTTAACTTTTCCTAATTAGTTTCTATCAAACTACAAATTTATCTTTTCTACATCTCTGGGAACTTTCGGTAATGAGCAATGTAATGTACCAAAAAAGGAGCTATTGTGAAGACCCTCAAATGTCTGTCTCGGGCCCTTATGTTTCTTTATTGATAATCAGTGAAAACACTTCCTCTTTTCATTCTACCCATGCTGCTTCTTCCAAACTATTTTAAGATTTTTTTATTCCAATCACTACCAATCATTCTCACTCCACAAGACTATCTGCTTATAATAACCTGTTTTTACCGACAGTTAACTTTTCTGCAGGAAAATGTTTCCTTACATTTGTTCGTCCAAAAGCGTGGTCCTCAATACGAGACTTTATTAATTCGTCTGATACATTTACCTTCAAAAGGCAATTTAAGATACGCCTATTACATGAAAAAGATAATTTATTATGTGTTTAGATTAAATTACACAAAATAAGAGATATAAAGCTGCATGTCTTTACTCTTTTTAGAAATTTGAATAATCTATTCTAATTTGTCGTGTTTTATGTGTTTGTATGTTTTTGTTTGTTACTTTTGCTTGTGTACATCTAACTTTTACAGATAAAATTTTCACTCCATAATATTTTGTTTCTTTTTACTTCGTCAATTATCTTTTTAATTTCTAACTGTGTTTAATACTTTTTTGACCACACCGAATTTCCTCAATGAGACTAGATCCACTCCCGTGTGGACATAGGCAAGTTCTTTTCATCTGTAGTTTTATTCATCGTGTTCTGTGTTTGTTTCCTAACTGTGCTTATTTTATTTCCAACTGTTAGTTTCTAACACTTGTCAAAAAGTTTCAAACGGTGTCGATTGACTAGTTGACGTCCATAGTCTTTTACCGATCCTATGGGACACAGTGAGAATCTCTAAGCATCATTGCATTGAACTACGTCCTTAGTAAAAACAAACAAGGATATGCGCTCGAAATGAACTCAAGATCATTCATCTACTGTACATCGGTACATGACTGGTCGCGAACTTCACGCCAGCAACGAACAAAATCTGACAGCCCTATCTGAGACAGATATAATCTTTACAACAATTATCTGGATGAAGTTCGGATTAGACAAACGCACAAGGCAAAAAATTGGAAACATCAAGGCGACATATGGATTAAACCTCGACATCAAAACCACGAATAATTTCATTCAACATCAAATAAGCTACAAATTATTAGGATAACAATAGAACATGCAGAAAAAAGGGGTAAAATTCAACAAAGCTACAACTGCCTGCAAAAAAATTTAGCGGAGTTCCTCAAATTACTGCCAAGCACAAAATGCCAGTAATGACGTGAACAACAGGAATCATAGGCTGGAACACGAAAACGTTTTGTAGCAAACAGATTGGCAAAAAAACATGAACATGTACATAGAACTTCTTCCCATAACATACGGACACAGTTTCATTTACCAAAAAAAAGCGGCATAAGACTAAAAGAAGTCGCAGCAACAGTCAGATTGCAATTAGCAGCATTACAGTAGCACATCAGCAATGCGAAGGATGAAGCTACCGCAATAGAGGTCTGGGAACATCAAGCAATCACACGATACAAAATTAACAAGAAAGAAGGAAATAACCTGCCAAGACTTTTTTACTAAAAATATACATTTTAACGCTTGCCTGGCAGCGCAAAGCTTGTCAGTTCACTTTTAATATGGAGATATAAGTTTGAAAAGCTCCAAGTGTTTCAAAAAGCAGAATTGTTTAAAGAATTAAACTGGTATGGTCAATAAGAGTCCCACATTTGTGCGATGACATTGTTTGAAATACATTGCGATGCTATTTACAGCTGGCTCTAAAAATAAACTTGATAGATTTTCCAAACTGAAAAATTCGCACTAAAAATGCCCTTAAAGTTTGGAAACACATACGTGTGTGAGAGTACGTTTTATACGATTAAGCAAGTCAAATGAAAAACACATAAATCAAATTGCAGACGTAACACTGCACAATAATGTCAGAGACGCCTCGATCACAGGCATCCATTTGATGGAGATTTGTAAATAACTTGCTATTTGCTAGTGTGTAATAATTTCAATGACGCACTCACCTTACGTTCTTTAATTTTAAATGTTGTGAATCTGTTGTTTTATACATATTTTACTGGAAAGTGGTCCGTGAGTTGTGACGTTTTTGTCAAATGGCCCGTAGGTCAAAAGTATGGACCACGCTGGCTTAAGTTATTAGACCAAAATTTTCTTGAAACTGAGTAACCCATGTTGGCGTAAAGCACATTGCTGTTTTTGCCACTTAGTAGTTATAGTCAATTGCCAAACCTAGGTTTTCGGAAGAAGCTTGTATTACCGTCCGTACAAAGCTTTTTAGCTGTATTTATATCTCCGAGATGTGATCTTTAAGAATCTGCCGCTAACTGCCGTCACCAAAAACTCGAATTAAAAAAAATGTCACTCTGTCAACCTTGGGCAATCCTTCCAATATGCAATTTAGGCCCGCCATTACGAAAAATCTTGCTTTCGTCAATACATCTCAGTCACTGTGCACTGCATCAAAAATAATTTTGGTGTCTATTTACATGTTTTGAAGGGTGAAGAGTTAAATTAAGCCATTTCAGTAAAGATTTCACGTTTATTTTGTGCTGAATAGGCATATTTAGGCCGCCTTTACCAAAAATTTTGTTAGCACTAGATCTTTGTCAACAACTGGGATGTAGTGAGGGGAATGCGTGGGAAAGGCGTTCCCACACCTTTTTCATGTTTTGTTCTAAAATGCGTTCCAAGCTTCTTCAAATGGCTAGTTTTTAAGGTGCGTTCCCACACCTTTTTCATGTTTTGTTCTAAAATGCGTTCCAAGCTTCTTCAAATGGCTAGTTTTTAAGATGCGTTCCCACACTTCTTTTGCAAGCACCACATCCCTGGGCAACAACGTTGCAAACAGCTACCTGAGCTCTGGTCCATTCATCAGTAGAGTACTGCGCTCCCACTTGTGTTTACACACGCCTCATTGACCCTGTCATCAACCGTGACGCGACAAGTCATCAAACAATTTACCGAACAACAGTTTATCAAATGCCATTTTATCGAACAACAGTTTATCGAACGACTTCTCATCGAACGCCAGCTTATCAAAACGACAGTTTATCAAACCGACAGTTTATCGAACAACAGTTTATCGAACAACAGTTTATCGAACAAGAGTTTATCGCAATCTTTTGTGGCGGGATATGAAAATATAGTTTGTGTGGTCGGCTTCTTTCGTCACCAGCCCGAGCTGCCCGCGTACCACTTTTAATGCTGAAGTCGAAGTAGTGATCACAGATCAGGTGCGTGTTCCGGCTTGCCAGTTGCCACACTTTTCATCACGTTCCTCGTGAAGCCAAAGAGGAAATCTTCCACAGTTCTTCGATTCAGCCAATTTATAACCCAAGGAGTAGCACAGCCATCCAGTATTTCTACCTGATTTCTCAACCAAAGGCTAGGACACAGTCACCTGCAGCTTTGTCTTGAACCTGGATTTTTTAGTTACGATTCTCAATTTACCTTCATCGTCAATCATGGAGGTAAGCACAGGTGACTGCTCACGAGCAAGAACAGTTTTTATATTAGTGTCTCGAAACTGTTGCAATCTAGTTCCCGCGAGTAAATGAGACTGGCGTCATACCAGGGGCGCATCCAGGGAATCGCTCCCCCCCTAAAACCTACAACAGTTACTTTTTTCACGATAATTTCGTACAATTCGGAAAACGACATTCGCGATGTAAAGCCATTTTTTGTCCATTGTTTTGTCACAGACGTGTTGTGAGTATACCTCTCCCTTTCTTACAGCAGCGAAGCCGTTATGAGACTTGATTAACAAATATTACTGAAATCGCCCCCCCTACCCTCACTGACTGGATCCACTCTTGTGTCATACAGTCATACACATTGTTGTTCTCAAACGTTTTCACCTTTCTCTTCACTGCGATGGCCACCACCAACTTGGATAAGGGTAGATTAACTGTCAGCCCAGCTCTTTTGAAATGACACTTGTAAGTTGTCCACTCCCAATATCCACTGCATCATGTGCGTTCACTGTTTCAGGTGCAATCCGACCAGTAACGACTTTGACCAAATTACCGGGTTGAGAACTTTGATCCAGGCCTGTGGAGGTGGAGCCCAAGCAATTTGCATGGCTGGAGCCGGAGCCAAAAAATTTTAGGTGGTGGAGCAGGAGACTGAAATTTGGGTATCCGTTCAACAGACACAGTTTGCTGGGCAAGGGGGTTTTACAAATAATACAATGTCTTTTTTGTTTTTAATCGACCAAATCGTCCTGGAGCAGGAGCCAAAAAACTTTTAGAGGTTGGAGCCGGAGCCAAAAAATTTAGATGCCCGGAGCCTGAGCCTGAAATTTGAGTTCCGGTTACACAGGCCTGTTTTGATCCAGGCGATTGATGCAAGTCAAATATTTATCTCGTATTTTGTCCCTATCCTTGCGTCCGAAGATTCGTGATGGCTTCTCATCGTCATGACTGACTCGTCACCTCCCTTCATGACTCGTCATCTCCCTCTCTCCATTGTGATCCTACATGTTCGTGGTATCTTGAACAATCCTGCTGCAGGTGTGCATACTATATGCCCATCGTTTCATGTTTTCCGGCTTCAGGGTTATGCTTGTATGATTCCGTTTGGACCATGTCCGTAACCCATGAAGGTTGTCTCTATCCACATGTCAGATTCCAAGAACAACCAATCTATGAACATGACAACAGAGATCTACCACCATCAAACTCCCGGCTGTTATATATTTAAGAAAAGGAGTTTTTCAATGTGTTTAGCCACTTAGATGGTATTTTTTTCTAAGTAATAATTACTGTCTGAATGGCAAAATGCATTGACTACAATATTTTTATATGATATAGTAGGCCTATAAATGTTTTCTCCCATGAAATTTTTTTGTCGTAGTATAAATGCCCTACTAGCCTGCAAGCTCTAATATTGGGTGGATCTGGAGAAAAAATTTGATTTATCCTCTGAAAAATTTTATTCTGCTCTCAAAATGACAGTAACCTCTAACTTTTTTCGGCTAAAACCTAGTCAGTCAAGCTTATCTACCTACGCAAGCTCCTGCGTCTTGCTAACAATAACTTCTAAATGACATTCAATACACTCATTCTCACTTTCAATGGTAAGAATGCTATTATTTGCTGAAAACAGTTTTGATGTGTCAGTACTTTTCTCAAAACTTCATTGACGGCTTTGGAAGTTCCTCTTCGGAAAGTCATTTGAAGAGCCGTTTTTGCCAGGCCGCCACGGCTGATCTTATCAAAAACAGCAATCCCTCTATCGTTTTTTGCAGAAAATATTGCTGTTTTCATTACTGCAATGGTTTAACCTGATTATTATTTACTCATAAAACACATATAGACGCAAATATTATTATAATACATCATGCAGTTGCTGAAAAAATGGAGAAAAAGGAGATTTTCAGTAATGGCAGCCTGAATATCACTATTCAGCACAAAATAAAAGCGTAGGCCAAGCTTTACTGAAATGACTTGTAAACAGCAGCGGCCTACTCCGACAGGAATTTGTAAATCTGAGCAAGTTTAACAGCAGTTGTTTGTATAACAGTCAGATTCTAACAGCCAGGGACTTTGACTCGTCTCAACCTGATCCCGACTAATATCCTCTTGCTTGAAAAATAGCAGCACTGACTGATTTAAGTATCTTTCCTTATAGCGTGAGAAAGAGGTTTTGTGGATACGGCAAAGGAGCGTTCTCGTTCTGTCACAAAGTCTGACCGTTGTGTTGGGTAACAATACGACAGCTTTGTCATAATGCTTCATACTGACCCACACGCCCCGAATTAGTGCACTACATAACGGAGCTGTGTTGATGCAGCTGTGCACTCAAAATATAGTTTAAAGAAATTGTAATTTACAAACTTTAATTTTGCCAAGCAATTTTTGAACCCCCATCAAAATGGCGCCAATGGCACAAGCCATTCTTGCTACACCCTAGATACGTCACTGAAAGTGACGGAGATATTGACGAAAGCAAGAATTTCCCTAATGGCGACTTAATTTGCATATTGAGGGGATTGCCCAAGGATGACAGAGTGACATCATTCAGATTCTTAAAGAGCACATCTCGAAGGTATAGAAACAGCAAAAAAACTTTTTGCGGACGGTATTGCACGCTCAATGGGCCCTGACACCGGACTTTTTGATTTAAATATTGTTGTAGACGTAATTTGTTTAAGTTCACACTGCACATGACATGATTACATCATTTTTCAACCAAGCGTTCACCCAAGGCTCAAACGCAGTCTACGTAACTTCTAATATCTAGAAAAATCAAGGTATTTTAGGATCAAAATTATAATTCCTTACCTGAAAAAATGTCGTTGTTGCTCTTCTAATGTTTCATATTTCTTGTTTACAAGGAGAAGCTTGGCTATAATGCAACCAACGTGAGTTTTTCCAGTTCCAGGCGGTCCTTGTATAATGGACAGCTCTTTCGTGAGAGCATTGCTTATAGCTTCATGTTGTGATTGATCAAGTCCAAGCTGAGCAGCACTCGGCCAACTTGTGTCATTCAAAATATCGACACTTTCAAACTGACCACCACCACCAAGTTCTATAGATATTTCAAACGTACTGTAGATGTGAAATAAATTTCTTGCACAACAAAAGTTTCCCTGAATTTTTTGAAAATGTGTGGTTCAAAAATTGCTCACTTTTTTCCCCAAATCCAGTAAAACCAATGAATAAAAAAATTTGGTATCTATTGCTAAAGTTTTCGATTTTAATGTTATTATTGTGCTTCAAAATATAAAACATTTGCAATCATAAGCGTACCGCAAGGGGATGCAGAGGGTGCGGTCGCATCCCCAATGCTGGAAAATTGGCCATTATTCGGCCAAAAATTTTGAACATTTGGGCAAATTATTCACCTACATTCACATTTAACTGAGGCAGTGTCTATGTTGCGACAGTTTATGTTCATTGGTAAAAAAAATGCATCACCCAACATACCTTTGGGCAAGAAGAAGAATTACCCCAAAAATTCTGAAGTTACCCTAAATGGGGTTCTTGCAAATGGGGTAAAAACATTTTTGGTTTTGGGTACGTTCCATGCAATGCCTCATCTGATTTGGGCAAAGGTAAAGGCTGCCCTTGATTTTGGTGTATTTTTCCAAGTGAATTACCCTAATTCTTAAAAATAACCCACTTTTTGGCAGTAAATCAATGGAAAAGGCTTTGTGGAGACTTTTTGACATGTTTTGCCTCTAATGGCAAAATAGACACTGCCTGATGGCAAGACAGTCACTTCCTTCAAGTGAACTAGAATCATTTGAGAATTCCAACAGCCTTCATCAGATTTGGGCTAATTAAAAAAGGCATTCTGGTTTTGGGTAAAATTAGAAAAATTGGGTAAATTAGGAGCATTTCGGTATGGTCTAACAGCTTCAATTAAATCTGGGCATATGAGGAAAGTATAAACAAATTAGGGTGAAATTAAAAACATCCAGGCTACATAAATTGGAAAAACTGGGTAAAGTCCATCAGCCAAATCAAATTTGCAATTTGTAAACATTTAGTGGTTCAACTAGCCACAACTTTTGTAATCATGAAATTGGTTTTGCTTCAGGTATACTGTAATAAATAAATAAATGTTTGTCTTTATAGTCAAGTGCAGTAGTCACAATGAAAAGTAGTAGAAAAAGATGTTACAGGACTAAAGTGAGGTGTGTACCATGCAATAAAACATTTTTCTCTGGTTACAAGTGGTGCGGCCAGTGGCCCAACGATATGGACAAGTACGTGCGGACTGGAACCAATGCTTTGTAATAGACTGCTCATTGAGCCATCCGGCTGGGCACAAACCGTTCATATGTTCACACAGCGTTTTACGTAACACTTGACTCAATATTCACGCCGTTCGTTGAAAGCGTTTTTCTGCTCGCCTTTCTGTGCATGCATTTACGACCTCGCGGAACCTTACTTGATCTCTTTTCGTCAGTAGTGCTGTGAGCGAGTTGTCGTCTGCCTGATCCATTAACTGTTTTCTGCGATATGTTTGCTGCTGTATAGTCGTAAAAGACAAGTCGCTGTTTGTGTTAATGGTCGATAGATGTTGCCGTTTTGCGTCATTAAAACCAGTGCAGAACT
>Ga0210059_1007453_pt1 | contig 17374 bp, 7 predicted proteins | sample Ectturendosymbi2_FD_188042 | JGI IMG/M metagenome (GOLD analysis project Ga0210059, IMG submission 188042) | Ecteinascidia turbinata endosymbiont from Florida, USA - Sample 2 (SPAdes) (version 2) | ecosystem: Host-associated > Tunicates > Ascidians > Unclassified | place: Key West, Florida...
CAACAAACACTTTAAATATTAATTGAACAAAAATGATAAATGTTGAAAATCTATATAGTGGATAAACATCAAGGCTTCAAAGCTTTAACAGTCAAACGACATCTATCAGGCTGAACATTCGTCCAGCAACGCTGAAAATTTTTTAGTTAATAATTTCAAAATTACTAACTATTTCTTCTAACAGCGGGTTACGATCGTCTCCAAACCAGCATAGCATTGTGCAGCTTTTAATATAAAATGAAATGAACAGTGACACCATTAAAGCTACGCGTTTGTCTGTTGGACCGAACGTCAATGGTCAAAAAATCGCACTGGTTTCATTGAGTTTTTTAGCAGTATCTGGTGAATCACGGATGAAGTGCTAGTTATGGAAAAGTACTTTTGACTTGGATTAAAGAACTTTATTCCTCTGAAAAAAATTAATTTACTGTACATAAATCACTGTACTAATTATATACATAGTCTACTCCAGCACTTACATTCACAAGTTCACTCTGAATACAGTATATATAAATAAAATCAACATCTCTCCTCGTAATGTCCCGCTATTCTGTTACTGAAATGTCAACCCGTTTTCAAGTAAAGCTCTTCTTTTTGTTGCTGCGTCTCACTAGACTCGCTACGTTACTTCTGGGGGCCAACAAGAGGAGTAGCTGCAACAAAGTGAGAATTCGCTGCAAACGCTGTGCTTGCCGCTGGACTATCTGGATTTAAAGCACACAGACGGGGAAATAGCCCCCCCCCTGAAACATAACCATAACAAACCATGATAAAGAAGGAAACCCAGCCACCACAACCGCGGTTCATCGCACATTGATGTAGGGTGAAGATATCCAAGTTTAGTTGTGAATGTAATCGTCGATTACGATTAAATTGGCAATGTAATCGATTACGATTATGATTACATTTCATTTTTGGTCAATTCAATCGATTACAATCACTCAAAAAACTGTAATCGATTACGATTACCCCGTGTCTGCAACAATCCGCTAGCAAGTTTCGCAACCTGCCTCTGCAGGCAAAGGAGCGAATTGCTCACTTGCGCTAAGCGTGTCGGGAGCCTCGCGGTCACGACTTTGCCCTGATGGGCCTCGCGTTCATTTATCCGGCCGTTCCTACATGCCTAGTTGTATACGTCCAGAAGTCAGGTTTCCACTTGATCAACGTATTTTGTGTAGTGATTGTTGTAAAAAATCTAGGCTACTATGCCTAGCCCAGGTAGTCTTCTCTTATTTTGTACTGCATAGCAGCAAGATACCTTTGGTGCTTACGACCAAAGTTACACATTTGCGCAGCCTGCTGTTCAGACAGCCAGATGGAGTTAATTGTGTGGTTAGAGAGTCTATTTTGGGGGATGTCCCAAAACACAGTAGTGCAGTCAGTGGGTTATGATGTTAACCGTTGCGTCCACGTAGGCCTTAGTCTATATGTGTTAACATTTATGGTCGATTTGAGATACAAAATATGATTAATCTAAACATGTGCCATGCACCAGGAGATTAACAAATCCAGACATCAGCAAGGTTTATGCACGCGTATTTCGGCCAGTAAAAAGTCCAATGCGCAAGCTTTATAAGCATATTTCACTTATGCTCATGGTAAAGTTTATCAATTTGCGCCAATGAAAGAAAACGTTCATCGCGGCGCACATGCTTTGACAGGCCTCATGTTTGCTCCTTTGGTAATAATGTTTTGATAACTGAACGATAGGATTGATTCTGATTTCCTGCGAATTTTTCTTAGATTTGCATTTCATTACGACATCTCTAAATAATCGCCGTGCATGAAATAATAATGATTAACGTCTCAATTCCATTTATTAAGCTGGTTCAAAAAATTGTAGTTGGAAACTACGAGCCTATTATGCGTATTTGCGGGAAAATATTTATAATTAATTTGCACAATCTGCAAGTGCTGTTCATGTAGTGAATTAAAAATACATATTCAGAATGTCTAACCCCCTTGCACAAACATGAAGACCCCAGTGGAAAACTTACTGGCAACGATTCTGCCCAGGCCCGCAAACACTGTGGGGCATTCGGGGGCAGTTACCCCCAAATCTTTTTTGTGCCCAACAAATTTTGTTGTGCTCAGAAAAATTTAAATTTTAAAATCTTTCCCCCATAAAAATGTATTTTGCCCCTCCAAACCTTAAAACCTGGCTACGGACCTGGTTCTGCCAAAATTGTGTCTGCAATTAGAATATTTTGTTTTGAAGGCCATTCGTCCTCGAGATGTAGCATAACGTCGAAAACATTTTTTCATAAATCACCATTAGGGGGCCCCTTGTAAGGATTTTAGGGGGGAGGCAGAGTTGGACTTATACGGCACTGGTTACTATTACATGTTCCGACTTTTGAAACATTTCTAAATCTACCCAAATTTTGAGAGAAGTTGTTTAAATTAGCTGAAGTTTGATTTGAGCTGTTGCAATTTCCCAAATGCTTGTAGTTATAATATATGCAAACCTGAATGAACCTCTTCTAATTTACCCAGATTATTACAACTGAACCCACGTGTAAATAAAGCTGTTTCAGTTGCCCAAATGTGACTGAGGCTGTTGGAATTTTCCCAAATTGTTTCTAATTGTATCCAAATTTCAATGAAACGCTGGCATATTGCCCAAATTGAACGAAACTACTTGAAGTTGCCCATAAATGAATAAAGCTTTTTGAAGTTACCCAATATTAAATGAAGTTGTTCCACTTTGCCCAAATTTGAATGCAGCTATCGCAATTTGCTCAAAGTTGATTTAGTCAGTTGGAATTTACCCAAAGTTTTCCAGTTCATAGAAAAATTTCTAATTTCACCCTAATTTGAATGAAGTTGTTCTTGTTTGCTCAAATTTGATTAAGGTTGTTAAAATTTACCCAAATTATACTAAATTTATCCAAATTTGAATAAATCTTTTATAGTTCACCCAAACATTTCCAAATGTACTCAAATTTCAATTGAGTCGTCTAGATAGCCCAACTTTGAATAAGACTGTTTGAAGTTGCACGGGACTGTATGAAGCTGTTGTAAATTGGTGGACTTCACTCAGATGTTTGCGTTTTCTGTAAATGTTTTTAAATTCACCCAAATTTGAATGAAGCTTTTTTGCATTTACCCAGATTTAATTGAAGCTGTTGGACCATACCCATATGCTCCTAATTTACCCAAATGTGTCTATTTTTACACAAAACCAAATGAAGTTTTTCAGTTGGCCCAAATTTCATAAAGGCTGTTGGAATTACCAAATGGTTCCAGTTTACTCAAAGTCAATGTCTATTTTGCCATCAGAGGCAAAAAAGTATGGCAAAATAGTCTCAGTACAGATTTCGCGGAAACTATTTTGCAAATCTCTGCTGAGACTATTTTGCCGTTGATGGAAAAATAGACACCACCTCACTCAAATGTGAATGTTGCTGTATAAATTGCCCAAATGTTGAAAATTTTTGCCCCAATAATGGCCACTTTTACAGCGTTGGGGTTGCGACCGCATCCCCTGCATCCCCGTGCCGTATGCTTATGCTGGTGAGGCACTGGTATCGCTAAAGTTAAAAGCATGCATTAATTAAACCCCTTAATGCCCGCTTTGACTACTGTAGTGGCTGATACTGTTTTGGCCATAACTCACCAGCTGCTGCAGCTAGAGAGGTGTTCAAACCCTCTACAGATTCAGCAAGTCTTCTAGTTCCGAGTAAAAAAAAATAAATTTATTTCCGGTCTGGGGACACCCCTGGGAGACGTCAAAAGTAGGGGTGTTTTAACGTTTTTAAGGCCTACTTTACCCGGCCTAGGCGCCAATCCAATGAGCCAATTCTTTGGCTCAAGTTTTGTTTCGAAACTAGACTATCACACGAGTCTTCAGAGACCTTGATTGACTTTCTAGTATATCTGGAGCCAAAATTATGCCACAAAAAACAAAAAGTGGTCAAAATTTCTACCCCTACAAACTCTAACCTGGGGTGAATAACACCCAGTTTGGATATGGCTATAACTCCCCGCCAGAATAGGCTAGAGAGCTGTTCAAGCCCTCTAAAGACTGGTGAAGACTTGTAGTTCAGACTGCAAAAAAAAGTTTTTAGCTTGAGTTCTCGGGTGTTTTTGTTGATGTTTACATAATGGGAGGATGTTTATGCATATTTTTTACATTTGGATGATGACGTCATCCCATGGGAGTCGAATAATCGAGCCAATTATGTGGCTCTAAGTTTTTTTGGATTGTTGGCTACAGTACGACTCTTTAGAGGGTTTGATGAACTTTCTAGCATTTCTGGTTCAAAAGTTATGGCAAAATAAGCATAAATTAATTAGTTAACTCCCCGGAAATTACTCAGCATATTCCCCAGTGAAAATGGGTCTTCTGTCCCTAACTTGGGCATCAGAAACGCCAGGAGGTCGATCTAGGGCTCTAAAGTTTCATATTCCAGCCTAGAATACAATCAAACTTTGAGCCACAATTCTGGCTCATTGTCCGGGTGATGACGTCATAAAAGAATAACCAAAAAAAGCAAAACCTACCCTCTCTCTGACGACACCCACCGAAAACCCAAAACCAAATTTCAAAAGTTTTTTTCAGTACAAACTACAAGACTTCACGCGTCTTTCGAGGGTTCGAATAGCTCTCTGTCATGTTCTCGCGGCGAGTTATCGCTATGCACGCAAGCCGCCAGCGAGAGATTCATGCCTTTTCTGCAATTTTCTGATTTTGGGGTAAAATGGGGTTTTTGGGCCATAACTTTGGTTGCCGACATGCTAGAAGATCAATCAAGAGCTCTATAGATGCGGATGATCATCTAGTTTCCAACGAAATTTGAGCCAAAAATTTGGCTCATTGGATTGGTGTCGAGGGCCAGTCAAAGTTGGTCAAAAATCCAAAAACACCCCCACTTTGTGAGCTCCTCCCAGGAGAACCCCAACCCCAAATCAAAAAATGTTTTTTTAATCGAACCAAGAAGACTTGCCGCATCCGTAGAGGGTTTGAACAGCTCTCTAGCTATAGCGGCTGGCGAGTTGTGGCCAAAAAAGTGCCGGCCACTACAGTGGCCGGGCGGTAAAGGGTTTTTAAATCAGAATTGATGTTGATATTAACGGCATTTTTCAGAAGCCTACTTGACATTTGAACTCAAGCACTAATTTGAGCTTGACTTTTAAAACCTGTTTTAATTCAATTCAAAACTGTAGGCTTACTCCAAACTGGTATTATGCGGTCTTCTTAATTTGAGGCTGAGAAAACATCAAGTCAAGCATGTGCCCAAGGCGCATTCTGGAATACAACACATGCACTTTCTACCGATAAACCGTAAATCACCTTGCATTGTAAATCCGATGAAAGAATAACATGTTTCGTGCTAATGAAAGATATAAGGAATAATCAAACACTCACAAACTGAAATGGGTCTTGTCTTTCATTATCGATTTATGAGTCTTGCTTTTCTCCTTGTAGCCACCTCTCTCATCTTTACTCTTCCCATTTTTTCTGCTTTCTTTACATATGCATAAATGGAACGGGCATGTTTCGTCAAATTCTCTTCCCTGTTGTTATTCTTCGGTAAGGTTGTGTTTTCAGAAGTTTTTATTTCTGCTCTGTGCACATGCAACAATTATCGCAATGGAGAAGTTGTATAGTCGGTGGGCTGAGGATCCTGTTTATGTTCATGAATTATAATTAATAAACATAGGCCACATGCTTGGAAAGGTTGAGAACGTCTGATTTACTCATTCCAGGCGATCAAACAAAAAAGTTGAGAGAAGTGATGGCGACATACCTACTTTACAGATGTAAATATTTATGGACTTTTTTTTTCGTATGGTATCCTCGTTATTAACAAAAAAGTATGTCTATGCTGCATATAGCAGGCTATAAAAATAAATTCAATTTTATGCTATCAGTGATGTAAAGAATGTTTCATTGTTAATTTCACGTTTCAGTGGTGTTTTATTTCTATTTAGAATACATGAAAGGCTTGAAACGGCCTGAAAACTTCAAGACTAATTACTCCACTGAAACGAAGATAGCAGAGTAAAGATAAATGCAAACAATCAGACGATACGTGGAGTACGCAAATATTATTTGTTGATGTCACAAACAGTAATTACACAACCATGCTGCGGTGCTATACACGAGACAACTTGTCATTTATTAATGTATGCTGCTCTGAGCGCTACGTAGAAATTGAAATGAAAAATCTAAATCTGCAAGTAACGTTACTAGTGCAAAAAGGTGTGGGAACGCGTTCTCACTCCAAGGAAAGGTGTGTTGCGAGCACTTCGCCTCACAACACGTTTAAACCCGAAAATAACACAGAGAAAGAAATTGACGACTATTATAAAACAACAGATTCATGGATTATGAAAGTGAAAGCGGTGATACAAACAACCCATGGAGGAAGTAGATCAAATTATGAACTTCTGTGTTATAAAGGAATGACATATAAACACTAATTAAGACTGTTTATTTTGCAGATAAGCATTTATAACATGACTGTAAATTTAGCGACGGTGTATTGCGAGTTTGTGAAGAGAAATGATTTGAAAGCTTTACTAGGAAATGCATCATTACCAAATGACGAAACAAGTGTATTATATGAGGTGTTAATATGGTTAAAAGAAATGTTACTTTTAAGTGAAGATGATGAATTAATTGATAGCCATATAAAATTAAAAATAAACAATAAAAATGTAATAATATCAGCTACTAGTAAAGAAATGAAATTGTGTATAACCGAGTAGCGTATGTATGAAAATTAACATACACTTTATATTACAGAAGTATGGAATTTATAGATCATTTAAAAGAGTGGTATGCAAGATGTATAAATGCGAAAACAGCTATGAAGACACTCAATTTTGAAGAGACAATACCATGGAAAGTGCCATTAGATCAACAAAATCCAGAACAAACGGCGAAAACAACAATACAGGGACTGGGACATACACAAAGAGGAAAACCGCAAACTATACAACTACGTATGAGTTATCCGAAGCGCGGCAAAATTTATTATATTGGACTAAAATGCAAATATGGCAAAGTAATCATCGAATGTTTTCACGAAACTCAGTTCAATGAAAGTCAAATGGCACATTGCTGGAAACCGACGATATGTTATGCAAACCTAACGGTCACATAGATCAGAAACAGCATCGAGAGAGCTGATAACACAGCGAAAAGTGATCGAAAATTCGAGAACCAACAACATGCCTGCGTTATCAACAGATTTGCTCGATACGCTACTGTGACTATGAAAACTTCCGCTTTCGACTCTGCCGAGTCTCGAGAAGTTGGTCCAACGTGATTGAAACTGAGCCTTCGAAGATTATGAAATGTACATTAACTAATCATGTTGTGCGTGCAGGGCCGGCCCTAGCAGGTGCGGGGCCCAATGCAAGACCTAGGCGCGGGGCCCCTCTAAGCAGTGGCTTTATGACGTCATCGTATTCAGTCAACCATGTTACGATCGTGGTACAGCGCAGATATACAGTAAAGCGCTAACACGAGAATTGAGCACCTTTGCTAACGTTCGAGAGGAAATTCGGTAGTTCTGACGAGAGCATTCTTTTTTGACAATGAAATTTATATGGCGTTTCTACTGAATTCTCAAGCGCAAGGTGTATCTGGCAAAAATGAACAATCTACCCAAACACCATGGCGCGGGGCCCAATGCAGCTGCATCGGTTGTATCGGCTTAAGGCCGGCCCTGTGTGCGTGTATGAAATTTATGTGTTAATAGGGAAGAGCGCATTGTACTTGCAGTATAAACTTTATGTATGAAATGTTTGTTTAAATATGAAAAATTGACAATCTAATAACAGCGAATAAAAGAACGAAAAATGAAAAAAGTTGGGAGCAAATGATTTTTTGAATGACGAATTCCGGAAAAGATAATGTCACACTAAAAATATTAAAGAAATTGAGAAAGTGGGAGAGCAATACTGACAGAATATGGGCCAGATGACCCAAATATGGATCAGGGTGAAACAACAAAAAGCATAAAAGCAACTGAGATAACGATCGGAATTCAGAAGGGTTTCCTATCCACAGCTGGGGGGATGCAGCTACGGACTGCATACCGCTTTCAATGGTTCTTAATTAGGAAATACCTACCTACCGAACTTATGTTCGATTCAGATTGAATTTAAGATCGGGATGCGAATGGCAAAGTTACACGACGTGCCACGGGCCCTAGTTGCGAACATTTCGTGGTGCAGAACACCGCTGCAAAATAATGGTGACCCGATCCAAAAGGTATTGCGTTCTGAAACCTTACTGTTTTCTCGGCGAACTTGTCAAATTGAAAATTTCCTGCCTACGTGAGAGAACAGTAACGTCACCAAAACAGCTAATCTCTCCGAATTAAAAAGGAATCAAATTGCATTAATTACCTTTTTTATTATTTGCATCACGTAACTCCCAGGCTTTTACTTTCATGCGGTGTCATGGTTTCCATAGATGCCTATTAGGAGTTTTTTATCTTCATACTCTATCTCAGTGTCACAAAGGAAATTATGGCTATGATGTAGTTACCACAATTCATATAACCAAAGACTCAATTCTTTATTGACCTTCTTTTGTTTTGTGTGACATATTTCTAGCTGTGGTTTTGCTGTGACCAGGTCACATATGTCATTTTGGTTTAAAAAGCTAAATACAAGTTAGTCAAACTTGCTGACATTCTGCTTATTGTAACCTGTAACACAAAAACAATATACATTTGTGTCATTACACGTGAATTTGGATACACATAAAATAAATACATTTCTCATTCTTAACACACTTATTTGAGGTTCAGTCGCTTTCTTCCATTTCGATCTCTTCCGATACAGCTTCTTAAGCTACTCTACATAGCTGCTTGTTTTAAAGACATCGTGAAAATGTTCTTCGTTTTTGCTTTCTGTATCGTTTGTTATGCAAACCCGTCGCCACGGGGGCTTTGGTGTGTTAATCCCCCCAAGCACTGCTCCAAACCCCCTCAAACTGAATATGAAGCATATCAGTCAGTGGCGTTTCGTCAAATTTATAATGTCATGTCCCCCTGCACAAAGGTAAATCCTCGCTGTTGAAGACTTTCTGGCGACGGTTCTGTTGTTATGTTTTGAGACTCAGTCGATTCAGCACATTCTGTTGTATTCATGTTGAGGCCCAAAGTGCCTTCAACATCTGGGTGTTGGCTAGTGGTCCCGCACAGTGGCCAGTGGGTCCCTTTCGGCTAAGTTTCCCCTTTGGCTCAAACTTCTAATCACGCTACTGATGACTGCAAATGTTAAGTGTAGCGTTGAACAATGGAGTCAAACCTTCTACGAAACCTACATTGCCTATCGATTGGCTCGGATTCGCTCTACTTGCAATTCAAACCTACAATCTGAGCTCTAAATTACCCACGCAAACACACCAACTGCACTATCTCGCGTCAAGAACGTCACCTTACGGCACCATTACGCAATACAAAAAAAACAGTAGTTTTATTGAAACTGAGCAACGTTACCTTTGCAGAGTTCTCACTGCAACCGCCAAAATTGAATGTTGATACGCCTACCTAATGACTAAACTACAGCTTGTGGAACTTATTGAAAATATAATACTGAATATTTAAAAATAGCACGATATACGTGCCAAGAAATGTTCATCGCCAATACCTAGGCCTTAAATCAAGTGTAAAGATGTGCCGATGTGTTGTTGCTAAGGATTGAGCGATAGGATAAAAAATGATTAACTAACCTTGACTATTTACCGTGATTTTATACAGGGCCTATTTCATCAGATTATCAGTGTAGGGGCAAGTTAAACTTCAAAGTACCAGACCAGTAATGTTTGCTAGTCTGCGGTCGAATGTCTTCTCTATCCTTTTTTCAAAGGACTTTTGACTGAGGAGGGAGGAAGGGCTTTGGCTGGAGAGGAACTGGACAACAATTGCCCCCAACGTACGTATGTTAAAATAGCCCTGATTTCAAGACAAACACTGGGGTACTTTAGCACACTGGATTTGAACCAGACTTTTAAGTAAACATTTTGTCAATTTGCTCACTGCACAACCACATTTCCTAGTGTTTTAGAATAGCCTAACCGTCAAGGGGTTCTCACCACAAAACTGAAAAGAATTAGAACTTTTGAATCTTTTAAAAATGCACTTAAAATTAATAAAGAGTTGGAAATTTTAAACTACTTTCAAACACTAATTTTTAGGCAACAAATTGACGTCCCGGAGGCCGCCCGGGGCGCGGATTCCCAGCCCCCATTGCTACGCCTGGCTCTAGGTTTGCTGCGAAAACAATGTTATATTACCTTATGTGGAGCGCGGCCCGCTACATTAATGGCCACGTTGCCTGAAGCTAGTGGTTTGGTTTATTCATGCATTTTTGTGACTCAAATAACGAAATAGCATAAATGCAACAGGAGGAAAAAGACTAACATCAATATGCAGAAAGTACTTGTATGCTGATAAAAATACAAAAACATTAAAAACTTCAGATTTAGCAAATTGGCGCCAGTTTTGCTTCTCAGTTTTTGTGTGAGATCAGCTGTACAACCACAACTTGCGTTTGAAAATAAAATTCGCGTGATTTTGTTCAAATTTGCCTGAGTTTTTCATCATTTCTCCCGTAAGCCTTTGCTTTAACTTTTTAGGACTGAAGTAGGGATTACAGATGGCCAGTATTTCACCGGCCTGGCCGGTATTTTACTGGTAGTTTAGCAGAGGCCAGTATTTTAAAGATCAGCGCCTGAAGCCGGTACTTTGGAAATTAATATTTTGCAACTGCAAAAAGAACTAACACACTAGAACTTCTTAAATTATAATGACTCTAGCAGTGAATCTTGTCAGGACAGTTCCTTCAGCGAAGTTCATTAAAGCCGGCCAAATATTCAAGGCCAACATAAGGGAAAATTATTACTTGTGGCTTAACAAAACTCACAATCTTTCTGTTTTACCTGTTCCTTTGTTTAGTCATACTTACGATCCTCCGTCGCGCAAAACGTGATCTGCATGAGCATTTCTTCTGGCAATTTTAACTATGAAACCGACCTAGGTGGGTTTGTTGTCGGAACTACTGTACTCACTGGCGTAGCGAGGCTGTGTCGCCCGGGACCGACCACAAAGGTGCCACCCTTTGAACCCCTCAAATTTGCTCACAACAATTTGAAAAAAAGATCATGTTCCGTGCTTATTAAATATAAGGAATAATAAAGCATTTTAAACATCAGAATCAAACACTCACACACAGAAATGGGTCTTGTTTTTCATTCTCTATTTTGAGTCTTGCTTTTTCTGCTTGTCGCTAACTTTCTCATAATTAGTCTTTTTATTTTTCTGCCTTCTTTGCGTATGCATCTATGTACCCGGCATGATTCGTAAATTTTTTTCCCTGCGATGAAGAGCTTCAGGTGAGCTTGAAAATGTTTGTTGCACACTGAAGCGAATGTTTCACGCAAGAACGTATTAGTTGTGTTATGGTGTTCATAAAGGCAAGACTACCGTATAAAAGCAAATAACTGTACGGAAAGATGTTCACTTCAGAAATTGATATGCAACATGTAGAAGATGATTTTTACGAAGTCTATTATTTTTGGAAGTTAAGAAAACGCCCCCGTCCAAATTAAACACTGAAGTTAGCGTTTTTTATTTGGTAGGAGAGTTTGCTAATGCTTAGCATAGGACTACAGACTCTGCTCACAAAACGTATGTTTATCCACAGTTCGAAAATTTTTAAACTAATCATTATCGGAGCTTCATGAAATTGAAAAGAAAATAACACGAAAAATGAATGCATTGTCAAAAAAGCGTTATTTTCACAAAATGTAAATCGAGAATCCAATGCCATTAATATGCACTTACGAATTACCACACAGCCTACACCTGTCACTATTGAAAAAATGGCCGGTATTTTTGCACAACGCATCTGGCAATCCTAGACTGAAGATGCGTAAAATGCGTGAAACCGATTTTCCAAAATAAAAGATCCAAAATAAGATGCCTAAAAACTCTAATAGTCCAGCAGCATAGGATGATATTTTAGGCCAGTTGTTCACATTTTCATAAAGGCACCAAAGTTGGTACACATCTATATTAAGGCATTCCAAACAGTTATAGATATGGAGCCACTCAAGTTTGGTCTTTAGTTAGTTTCGGCGACCATTTTCCAAAATGGCCGCCATTTTACTGTACGTTCCCCTATCTACAGCGGTCGCTTCTTGAGTGCTTTTTTATCTAATTCCTGTAAAACATTTTTTCAGTATTTAGCATATATGTAATATTTAGCTCCTATATAGTTTTGATAATGTGACCAAATATTTTCAACTTTGACCAAAGGGAAAGTTAACTAAACAACCTTTGTCGAAAGGTGCATTTTCGAAATGACAGTTCCGCACGTTTTTTCGAGCTATATTGTAATGAGTGAATGACCGTTGATGAGAAAGTAAAATTATGGTTTTTCTTGTTATACCTCTGAATCCTGTTCGTATTTTTGTGCACAGAGATTGTTTTGATGCAAAATTTGAATTCGAATACCAATATACTTATTTTCGTAGTATTGGCACTGTAGTACTAATTTCAGCGTAGGACAAATAATAATTAGCTTACAGCTAAGAGAAATTGCATTACAGACTGCATACTTAATTGTATTTTGAAAACGAAACGAGAAATTATGTTAATAGCATTCGTTTTGTGGCGGCTGCTGTTTACATCCATCATACAAGCGCACATGATACACAAGCAAGTACATATCTATTGAAAACAATATCACTTTTTGAGCACATATGAATTCAGCTCTACATCAAGAAGACAATAGGTTCACACGCAGTCCTACTTTACACTGGCATAATGAAGGTTACATCGATTTCAAAGTCAGTGTCTACTGGCATTCCCAATCACAAGCACAAAGTTGAGTGCGTTCTATAGGTTAGCCTTCTTGCATTTGCATGGATTTCTACAGGCTTTTTTGCAGCCACATGCAACTAGTTTCAAGCAGCTTTTCGACGCCTGATGGAGTGTAGTCCATGCATAGAGGCCTCCTCATGACTGCATGGAGCCAGACAGCTTTCACCTTGTCTTCGACGGCTAAGGACTGCTTCACCATCAATGACTACCAGCTCCTTTGTCTCGTTTTGGAAGGACTCCACCAGCATAGCAGACAAGAAAATGGATAACTCATTCTTCTTTGAGTCGACACGTGAAACTCAGCCAGTTTCCTGGTATGACTGAGGTTATCACCACACGCCTTCGCACCCCTTTTCTTCGTTTGTATTGGATAGACTTAGTGGGCATGTTCTCCGAATGTCTTGGCAGTGCCAAGTTTCAACATTTGCACAATGACAGCCACGTCGAGGAAAACCGAAGTAACAGTAGGTGCATCAGACTGAGTTCGAGCAACGCCTTCAAGGCACACCAATAACTCAATTTTACTGCCTAGGTGTAACTTGCCCAAATCAGATAACGCGGGAAGATCAGGGGCGTAACGAGGGGTCAAGGGGGCGCAATTCTCCGGGCGCTGAATCACTGTGGGGGTGCCGAAAAGTCCCAACAACGTCACAGGCACTTTCTTCAATGCAGTACATTTACTCCAAAAAGATCTTAGGTTTGAACATGGGAACGCCAAACTTGCTTCTTGCCCCGGGCGCCTCTAACCTCGATATGCCTCTGGGGACTGGGGAAAACGATTGATTTTTATGGCGGAAGAACTCACCCAGGTTTCCGTCACGATTCTGACAGCCTATGTAGAGTCTTGCAAATAAGGTCTTGCTTTACAGATGCACCCTTTCTTTTGGATGCCTTAGGTCTTCTTTCTGTCGTGAAGGGTGGTAGTTTGTTCCTTTTAAAAGGTTCGTCAATTGTCTTAGTTCTGTCGATTAAACGATCACTTGAGTATGTCTGAAACTGTTGTTGCGCAATCTGCTTGGAAGTGCGAACTGTTTCACTCACAGCAGGATGTTTCTTCACGATAACGTGCCCCCTCACTGGCATTGAGATATGTGTTTTCGTCCTCAAACTCCATGATAACTCTGATCATTTCTGGTCCGGCAATCATCCAGCACCTGAGAGCAGTGAGGTTGTCCGTCATACCAATGGCACCTCCGTCACCCTTGGCACGGGCATTGTTTTATTCATGCGCTTGGTCAAGAGGTATTGCTGAGAATGTCCTGTTGGTTTTCTGCGCAGTGAAGTGATCTCCTTTGAATTGCCTGTAGATCTCAGGTTGCTGTTGTGGAAGTTTTACTATGTCACGCAGATGTAGGCCTACTGGTATACATCGGGCATAATTTGGTGATCTAGCGAGAAGAACCGCGGAACTATTTCAGTGAGAGCATCCAGGTACATGGTGAAATCCGCTTTTCTTATAAATCGCACGTACATTAGGACCAAGAGGTCCAGATCCAGGACTGTTGCCCAATGCAAAAACTGAGGAGAGCTTATTTCTTTCTCACGGCACCAGTCGCGGAAGTCTTTGGAAGGTTGATTATATCTTACTTATTCGCTCTATGATGATCGTATGCACGTCATTGGAGAATGTACAAGGCGGTCGCTGTCATCTGCTGTGCCCTTCTTGTGTGTGTGACGTGACAGACCCGAAGAAAGGAGTCTAGTCTGCGGTTCCTGAAGTCGCTGGTGTAGAAGGCGGGGATACAGAGGGTACAACCGCACCCCAAAAGTTTTGAATTGGTGAAAATCTGGGCAAAATGTGAGGAAATTTGGGCAAAAATGTGCAAACGTTCGCAAAATATCTGTATGCGCGTTTATGTTACAAAAATGGCACCCAAAATGAAAAGAATAAAGACGTTTTTTTCGGAGGTAATGCTTGAATTCAGTTGGTTTCGGGCAAGTCAGGGGAAATGTGGGCAAAATTGGGCAGAATATGGGCAAAAATGGTGCTTGAAGTGTCTTGCGGCCAGTGAAATGCAGTCGTTTTTTTGTAGGTCATTTTCTTTGGATTTTTCTTCGGGCAAGTTTGCGGAAATTCAGGCAAAATTCTTCGCATCCCCAAAAATTTGCCTGCTCCTACACCTATGGGTGCAGCAGCAATTTCCGTCTGTGCGAGTGTTTGGGTCCATCCACGTCCCTTCAACCAGTCACTTGTCTTGAGTGCTACCATCTCGACATGTAGGCCTCCAAAAAACACCACTAGTTTGTTTTCTCCATGTGTTTCGGGCCACTTCCACCGTATCCGCTTTGCAAGAGCATGCAGTGGCTGGTCAAAACCGAGTACAGGAGCTTTGCCTGGGTTTAGACTCTCTGTGGCGTTTCTGACGACATCCTTTGAATGTCTGATCATTGCGACTGTGTGTGCACTTTCGTGGAACAGCGTAAGTAGGGCAGTTGGCGTAATGATAGCTTCATAAGGTTCCTTGATGCTGGCGCGATAAGCAGTCCACGATGTCTTCTCAAAGACTCGATCGGTTGTCAAATCTTGTTATCCAAGCGCACTTCTCAGGTTCTCCAGCCACTTGTATTCTTTTTTCTTATTAAGCTGTTCCATTCAAGAAGTAATGCAGGTAGGCGCTTATGTTGAAACATTGATAGTGGAAGCAACGGGTGGAACGTCAGTGTAGAACGTCGGTAGATAGTCAACAGTCCTTGATACAGCCAGCCCGTCAGTGATGACAAGTCCATGCTCCAAACCTCCATTTGCACACGCTGAGTGTTGCAAGAGAGAGATACCTGTTCCATGGAATGAATCTTTAGCTGTTGTAGCACTGGGGTTGTGATCAATATTACCTGCATATTTTGCAGTTGTGAACCGAGCTGTCGAAGTCCTGTGTGTTTACTGAACTCCACTATTTTAACGCGCAGTCTGATATATTTGCAGTTATGATTGCTTCGTCGCAGCGTTGATTGTACTGTATTTTGCTCCTGTATCTTAAATTGGGCGCTGATAGTTGGAAGACAATACAATGACATATTAAGTTATACAACAACGAATAAGGAGAGTGCGGGAAGAATGATCTGCATTTTGTGTCAACAAACTTCGTTAAAACTTTAGATTGGAAATGTGAGTATAACGTCGTTGTGTGACGTCACAAACAGCGCACACCCAGTAACAATGCCACCATACACCACTGGTACATTCACAAAATTCTACTTAATGTGATAAATCAGTAGTTCCCAAAGTGGGCGGTACTGGCCCCTTGGGGGCGGGGAAGCAGAAATGGGTGGTTGGGGGGCGATAGGAGACCCAGTTAATAATTACATTTCTGTTGTCTTACTAACTTTGAGTGGTCAAATGTCATAAAAAACAGTATGATCAACAAACATGTATGTATGTAATTTGTAAACAAAAACTTAGCGCTTTGGAAACAAAACTGAGGTAAAATGCTAGGAAATAAATTGATGAATTGCAGTTTCCATCACTAAAGGTAAGCTGCACAGTAAAACTGTCCTCCTCTTTAATGAAATGCTTTATGATTGGAATTTTCGTCAGCTGTACTTCTTGGCGCGGGTGAACTGCTACTTAGCAATGCCCGTTTCGTTACAGTGTTGGAGGCACTGCGTCCCCCAACACCGATAAGGACAAAAGTGTAGTATTAGAGATTGTAGAAAAGTGACCAAGTTCCATGACAAGTTAGCAGTTAAAGCAATGAACGATACGATCTCTGACTTGGAGTGAAGCGCAGTGACCAAGCGAGAGAAATCGTTACAACTGTTTGTACATATATTTGTAAGCAAAGAACGATGCAAGCGTCGAGTACGATTGGTGAAAATATTACTGTGAAGCGATTGTGGTGTTGTTTAAAAATGAACTTGTGAAATCCATGTTTGTGTGTATGTATTTGCATAAATTATGTATACATTTTTAGAGCATTATAATCTGTTCCAAGCAATAGAAAACTATGTAACGCCAGAACAAACATCGAACACGTTACAAAAAGTAATGGATTGGTTAAAAGAATTAACCCAAGTAAATGAATACGAACCAGAGTTAAAAAGCGAAATGTTAATTTGTTATGAAGGGCAAAAAGTCCAAGTAGTCGTTAAAACGAAAAGTCAAAAGCTGTACATAAGCAAATGGGATTTACGCGTGAACCATGTGAAAAGAATGCAATAATTTAATCATATGATTATGTGTTACAAATGGCTAACGCAGGGCTGTTAAAAGAATACGGGGACAATGAAGAAAACATCTATTTTGTTTTCAAAACAGCAAAGATAGAGGACCAAAGCAAACTGCAAAAGCCATTTGAACAGTTAGATCCCGAAGAAGTTATAGTAATGATCTACAAATGGTTAAGTGAAAACGCGAGAAGTGTGTCGAAGATACAGTTGCGAGTGCATAACTTCAACTACAGTATAATGCACTATATAGGATTACGTATGTACAACCGACAAATTTACGTCTTGTACGTACACGATCTGCCTTCAAACCACCAGCAAATAACACATATGTGGAAACCATTCACCACCTTCAA
>Ga0210059_1007454_pt1 | contig 17374 bp, 6 predicted proteins | sample Ectturendosymbi2_FD_188042 | JGI IMG/M metagenome (GOLD analysis project Ga0210059, IMG submission 188042) | Ecteinascidia turbinata endosymbiont from Florida, USA - Sample 2 (SPAdes) (version 2) | ecosystem: Host-associated > Tunicates > Ascidians > Unclassified | place: Key West, Florida...
ACTTGCCCAAAAAATTTTTGTGCGGCAAACTTCCCCCTACAAATTTTATGTAACAGTTGAATACTTATTGTCAACTCTCACGAACTACAAAACATGAAAGATTTCTTTTCTTGGTTCGGATGGAAAGATAAAAGCCAGACTGTTACATTCAGTCAGACTCACTGATCACTCAAATAAGAAAAAAGGTGCCGAAACATCTATGCCCGAATGTTCAGGGATTTTTCCCGAATTTTCGACAAATCAAAACATTTAGGGTTGTGCTTTCACCCCCTGCACCTCCAATTCCTACACCACTGCTTTCAGCGCACCACGTTGACGTGCTTATGGTAACAAAGGTGACATATTTCCTCCGACCCATGTCGGCATAACATTCTTGTTTTCATGGCTAAAGCTTTCGCTGCAACCAAGGGCGGATTCAGCCAGTAAGCCTAGAGGGGAGGTGTTTTAAGTAACATTTGGTGGTCAAATCTCATCACGGGTTCACTACCTTACGAGAGATGAAGTGGACGTCACAACACTGCTATGACAAAACAATTGACGGTAAACTGGCCTTATGCCACAAATACTATTTTCCGAATTGTATAAAATCATGGTGAATGAAGTTACTTTCTAAGTTTTAAGGGGGGGCGATCGCCCCAATCGCTCTCATGGATCCGCCCCTGACCGCAAGTGCCGTGTCTTTAAACATGCTGAGGTTGCAGCTTCCACCAAGCGAGGCTATGTTTTGGATTTGAGCTGCAGTGTGGGGCCATTGCGTTTTGATGATTTTATCTGCCGCACATCTGATATACAAGTGTTTTCATACAATTGATCATAATCAAATCGACTTCAAACAACGACGTCTGGTCTGCCCGAAGCTTCTTTGTCTTTTTATTACGAGTATATACCAAACATAAAATCCTCGCTTGGGCGTTTCTGTGAACCAAGATAACAAAATAGTAGCTATTGATGTAAATCTGGCAGCCGTTGCGACTTGCGAGAACGTAATTCCGTTGAAACCGTAACAACGCGATCGATCATACATAATTTTCAATGGAACATGATCGAATATCGGTGATGTTATCAATGCTCTTGTCCATGGGCGCAATTTTGTTGTAAAATGTGGGGGAGGGGACAGCTTGGTGTGAAACCAATATAGTCATCGGGTCGATGCAGATGTGACGTTTTGTGTGTACAGATCCCCATTCTTATTTCTAGAGGTGTTTTGAGGGCAACACTAATCACGCTTTACTTTGTCCTTGCAGATGATTTACCTATTAATAGACTTACACTTGTTGCTGGACATGATGCTGTACTTCAGCCTACTTCCATTTAATATCGTATTTGGATACAAACAAGCACAGCAGTATAGTAGAATACATCCATTGGGTTTTATCAGAGCTGTCAGATGGAGTGCACAAAATTCTGAATCGCACTGGTCGCACGTGCATATCAATTTTTCACTAGAACACTTCCATCTTTCATGCATTCTATAAGAAATGTAGATTACAGCGCGATTTGATGTCTTGCTCAAGTCGCTTAACGTTACAAAGACGAGAAATATTTTTCTTGCACATTTCCGTTTTTTGAAAAAGTTACAAATCTTTTTAATGCTGCTGGGCATCATGCATGCAGCCCCATCCCTACCAAAATATCAACTGATATCCTCTTACCAGCAGCAAAAACATTTGGCCAAAAATTAGCGTAGCCTACTTCACAAAATGATTTTAATCTATTTTTACTGTTGGTGGGTGGAGGATGTATCCTTTCAATCTCCCCTTTGTTGGCCCCTGCATACATACCCCCACAAAGTTGTAAAAGGGCCTCATTTTGAAGTCTGAACTCGGCCCCAGCCCAAACCCTGCTTCAGCCCGACATTTATTTTTGAAGCCCGATTTAGGCCTGAAAGCCGAGGGAGTTCAGATATGCGCAACTGTGTAGTAACAGAAAACGTTGTGTGCAGTGGCGATTCTATAATAAAAAAAACTGGGGAGCCACTGTGGGGTCAAGGAAAAAAGTAGGAGGGCCAACATAAAATGTCTCTCCTGCATGGTGATTTTCCGTTGTAATGAAGATTGATTTGCTGTGATTAAACCTATCAAACCCAATATAGGCTTGTGAATATCGTCAGAACCGTCGCCAGAAAGTCTTCCAATCGTTTAAAACTTTGCCGGCTGAAAGTTATCTGCTGCAGATGTCAATCAAACGAACGTGAACGTGAATTTAAGCAAAAAACTGGGGGAGCCAAGCAGGGACCAGCCAAAAATCTGGGGGGTCATGGCCCACCCAGACCCAATTAGAACCGCCACTGATTGTGTGCAGGTGTAGTTGCAGGTACACGATTTATCACACCGAAAATAGCAACCACCTTGACCAAAACATTGGCATAAACTGGCACAAACGTAGCATGTTAGTCAACGATAATGCTGTGGAACATAATGTATCTCAAGAAAAAAATAAACTATCACGAAACTATCTACTATGGTGCTATAGGCATAAAAGAAATTTTCTAGGATAGCGCTAAAAGAAACTGTCCAGGATAGCGCTATAGACATGAAAAGCCGGCTTATAGGCTTCTTAAATCAAGTCAAGAATCGTGTGAGTGATTGATTTTTTCGACGCAACGCCATCGCGTGCTAATTTCCTCGCCGCTGTCGCCTTCTTAAAAACAGTGTGAGACTAATCCCAGCAGAGAATAAACAACGCAGCTGAGTTTGCAAACATAATCACCTTAAGAAAAATCACAATCACTTCACTCGCAGAAGTTACCGCGGTGAGCGCAACAAATCTAGTCACCAAAGAAAAAAGTCGTTACTTTCAATATTATAAAAAAGTTTTGTATGCAGGCCCGAAATTGGCCCGATACATCTTGACAAACTTAAGCCCAAGCCCGGCCCAACTTATAACTCTGCACCATATCAAAAGCTTCATTCCAAGAGTTCTACTTGCACAACGACACAAAAATATATTTGAGATTAAATCAAAATTCACAACGGTGAATTGGCAATAAAGTACCAAGTTTCACCTTTAACACGAAAACAATGTCCAACAAAACTAGGTGTGATGTATCTTAAAGCAAATGTTTATCACTTGGATGAAAACATTGCTGCATTGTGGGTTTGGTTAAACTCAAGTAAATCAGATGACTTACGAACTAATGCATTCAGCACAAGCAGAAAGCGTAAGAGTCAAGGAAAAAATACCTTTTGGATTTGTTGGTCACCGTTGTCGCGACATTACAAGAAGCTAGGATAAACGTATATTTTATCCTTACTTCCAAGCCAAGTCCCTACGTTTTGAGCTATAGGTCAAAATACAGCTAGGTAAATACTCTACGCTACTTCTACAACGTTTTGGTTGAAACCCTGTTCACCAACGATTGAAAACAATCTTTTGCTAAACTCCCCATCCCAAAACTAAGTCTCCACAGTAGTGCTGCTTTTTGTCTTCGGCAAAAGCTTCGAAGAGACTTGCCTGAAAATCTAACTTTCTAACATTATATACACTAGCATCATTAAATTATACACTGTCTGTTTCTGAATACGTGACAGCCAACGTTACAGCAAAGCCAGTTACATTTCTGCACGGAACAAACCATGGCTGTGGTCTCTCACATGTGCAGCTGTAATACTCTCACTGTTACAAGAAAATAACCTTTCTATCAGTATACCACAGCAGTTAAACATCTTTCACGGTCTGTAGAAACTTGGAAATTGCCAAAAATTATTTTATCGAAGCTAAAATGTGTAAATTAACAGAATCAGTGATACCACACCAAACTCTGTTTCAACATCAACTTGGCTATGTGTAACCTACCACCTAACATGAAAAGCTCTTCACACAAAACGTGACAAACATCATTTTTATTTTTGAAACCTCTCCAAATACAAAACCTAAAGAGAAAAAAGTGGGGGGACACGTCCCCCGTGTCCCCCACCTAATTGCGCCCATGCTCCTGTTCTGTGACCAGTACTTGATAGAACTTCCATCACAGCAGTTCAGATCGCATAAAAATAGTTGTTATAAGCGTTAAACCACAGGTCAAAAAGTGCAAGTCACGATCGCTACTAAGGTTGCCCACAGTTACATTGATCAGGAGAAGGGGATACTAAGGTTGCCAAAGTCCTTAAACGCCAATGGTTATTCCTCAATTTGCTATCAATTTCGGCCATGTCCTTGAAAACCGTGTCATTGTCCTTCAGTATTTTCTGGCATCCTAGAAAATTCTTATATGTTGCGTTACAGCACCATTGTGTAAGAAGTTCGTGTTACAGCATTCGGTTAACGAAGTGTAACGAGCATAGGCAACCGCAATGAGCTTTCAGGAATGCTGAAATGCAGTGGCGTAATTGACGGGCAGTCAAGGGGGCGAGCCGCCCCCTGGCAAGCTAAATGTAAAACTGGGCCCCTTCAGCTGACATTTTCATATCTGCAGTAGTATTCTTTAGGTTGTTGTTTTTTGTGTTATTCGGGGTGTTTTCGTTTTTTTATCTGGTATGGACATACACGACATCCAGAGATTCACTATCATTTCGTAACTTGTTTCTAAATTTTGGCTAGTGGCCCCCCTACGGTGACCTGTGGCCTCCCTTCAGTTAAGCTTTGTCCCCCTGGCTCAAACCTCTAGTTACGGCACTGCTGAAATGGTTTAACTGAAGGATGTCAACAAACGTTGCGAAAGTTTCAGTAGTTTATTCAACAGTAATCTAAATGCAGTTGCTACAAAACGAGCTTCAGAATGGCAACTTAAGTTAGCTAATTTTTAAGGATTTACCAAGAGATTAGTTAATTATCTTTTTTGGCCGTACTGCTGACCACTAAAGGTAGATGGCAAAAAAAGGCGGCGGATTTTCGCCTTATTTATTTTGAAAGAAAAACAGGTAAATTGCCACTTGAAAATATTTCTCAGGCCCTGATGACGTCATCAAAAATATTTTGACCTCCCCAGTCGTGACGTCACACCAAAATATGTTCGGAACCAAAAGTGCCCGGATTTTTTCATCGATCCTAAGAGACTTTCTGCTTTTTAGAGGGTTTGAACAGCTCTCTAGCTCTATCGGTCGGCAATTATGACTGGACAAATCCGAGACACTGTAGTGGCTTTGCGGTTAGTAAGGGGTTCAGAAGCCCGGCATTAACACAGTTCCACTGGGAAACTTTATCTAAATAATATAGTGACAGAAACTGAGAAGAAATAATTGCGCCGATTCTAATGAATTTAAATATATCGTCTGAATGAATGCACAGATTTTATTTCTTTGTAAATATTCATCATTTGCTAAATACAGTATAAAATCTACTGAAATCATACACAATGATCTATAGAAGTCAACCAATGAAGTACTAATTTGATAGGTGGTTTTCGCTTTTCACAAATGCAATGGTTTCTATAGTTTTGTGTTTATAACCGCCTGCGAAGCGCCACATTTGTTCACCAGGCACAAGTGTATAGGGGGCCAAAACCCAGGGGGACTACAGCGTTTTGCCAGAAAAAGCATGTTCATGCCCAAAGCTAGGTAAGCTAGGTTTTAAAAAATTGACCATTTAACTTCTTTAAGCAATAAAAAGACACACAATTTTCACCCTTTTAATACCAAAAAAGAGTTAATTGGCAAAAATGAAAAAATTTTAAAAACATTAATTTATTCATTTATTGTTAAATATGACTCACCTAACAACAGAAGCAATACAAAGAGCCATCATGCAAAATAGTAACAAATTGTCAGTGGAAATTAGAATAAATGAAAATACAATCGCAAAATAACTGATCAAAAGGGCATCCAATTTTTTTACCTAAAAACTAAAAATTTTGACTTTATTTTGACCTATCAATTTTCTGCGTTGGCAACTGAAATGAGGAATACAAAGCATATATTAGAAATCCAAACTGATAGGTTAAAAATCTTCATTCTGTGGAAATGAAACAAAAATGAAAAATGTGAAAGGCCCAACGAAACTAGAGGTGACAAAACGTAGACGAAAATCAATCCAAACGCACAAGAGAAATATCCAGTGTCAATAAATCTCCTGAAGTCACTGAGAAGTTTCTACATTGGTATACCTCAACATCACGTACTACAAGGGGCGTATCGAGGTTAGATGGCTCCTAGGGCAAGAAGCAAGTTTGGCGTCCCCATGTTCGAACCTGAGGTCTTTCGGAAACAAATGTACTCCATTGAAGAAAGTACCTGTGACACTGTTGGGACTTTTTGGCGGAGCCCACAGTCATTCGGCGCCCCCCGCAGAGATTCGGCGCCCCCATAGTGATTTGGCGCCCGGGGAATTGTGCCCCCGTTGCCCCCCTCGTTACGCCCCTGCGCACTACCACGCCTAACGTGCTTTCAATCGTCCAGTAGTGGGCAAAACAACATTATTACGTCAGAAGTTGTACAAAAACCAGTATTATGTCAGAATTTCAACTAAACTTGCCAAACCATATCAATATCTGTTGTTGTAGCTTTAACAAAATATCGATAAAGAGAAGAAAAACTGTGCTGCAAGAAATTTTGACCTTGTGATAGATTTTGACTCTTTTGACATAATAACTTTGGAGTTGCTCATGGTATCAGCATGAGATTTGGTTTGTGGACGTTTCATAAACATTGAAAAACGCAGAAAATTTTTGACTTTATCGACTTTTGGTTGCCCTACTGATCACAATAAAAAGATTACAATTTTGAAGAAAGAAAATTTTTATCCATGCTGGGAAATGATTTTTGCCAAAAGAATGCAGCCATCCCTGCACCCCTGCCTTCTACGCCTATATGTCACTGCGTGTATTGAACTTTCCGGTGGCGCGTTATGGAGCTCATCGACGCGAGTAATGCATGTTGGTGATTGCTTCACTTTAGCCGTTTCCGTCATCTTAGTTACCCGTGGGACCCAGTCTTCTCATTTTATCGTTTTCCTCGAGCAGGGAACTGTTACCAGATTTGAGAGGAAATGTGGCAATTCCTTCAACCATTATTATATGCTTAACAGGGTACGAAAAGGTGGAATCAGAGCAGAATTTTTGCGCTTAAGATCAAAACGTCGTGAGTGAGAATATGCTTTTCCGATTAAATTTAGCCTTTAATTACAGCTGAAAAGTTAGTCCCACTTGTTTTCGTGTGCAACGTCATTCTTACGTATGCATCCGTGTGCCTTTAAAAGGATAGAACAGGTAACGCGTCTGTTAGTCATACCAGCAAAAAGATGAAGTAATTTCATCCTGCTGCGTGCTGAGAGTAAATATTATCTTCGAATGCCGTATTCAAACGATCACGTACAGCTGCCTTGGAAATTTACCATGAATAGTAATTGATGCATCGTCTCACAAACAAGCAAACGTCATAGTGGTAATACTGTTGACGTAGATTTGTAGAAAGCAAATTGTCAAATTTGCAGAAAGCTCAAAAGAATTCCCACTGTCACCTGCAGCACTGCGTGACAAACCAGCGCGAAGTGAACGCACGTTGCTTTCGCTGTTGTCTGAAAAGCATCCGGCAGGCTCGTAACCAGGGGGGGGGAGCATCTGACCCACCCCGGAAATTTTCAAAAAAATTTCAAAAGAGCCAAGAAACTTGTGTAATTGTTAGGTTGCGACAATTTTACCCCCGCTATCAGAAAATACCAGCTGGCTGCGGCCCTACATCCGGACGCATGTGCTTTGTAAACTTCTCCACTGAGGGCAACGGAAATAACTTTTCTTGTTTGAGAAACCAGCCTCAAACACAAAACTTCGTTTCTGCCGAAGGGAGCATCGAGGATCAGGATGCGGCAGATAGCGCAGGCATTATGCTAATATACTTTTGAGAGATAAAACACTTTTGTAAAAACAATCCTGTTTCCGTTCCACCGAGAACTGACAAAACACTGTTCTCACAAATTTCCAAAACGATTTTACTGAAAAATATTGGGATGATGTTGTTTTCGAAAGTGAAGAAAGTACCTTATAGCGAATCATTCTCAGGATTAATGCAAAAAAACTCGTTTCAATGTCATCGGCACGGACTGAAAGACGGAAGTAACTGCAAAGTTTTCCTTGAACTACTCTGCAATATTTACAGATACCTTCTTCTTTTACCAACAACCAGTTTAACTTAAGAAAAAAACAGACATTCCAAGCGTCTTACAAATCTGCACTCATGCTTGCCATGTTTACCTGCTCCTTTCACAGCATCGTGCCGAGCAGTGGACTAACTAAGATATTTGACGCTTTGAAACACTTTGCACCACACCGCATATAAAAGTGCTTGATTTGATTGCAAAATGCATCGCGTGCAATGGCAGTTGCAACAATTGTATCTTCAAATCACGCAAAGCTGTGTTGGTCATATGCACTTCCGAAGGGGAAACTCAATTGCTTACCTATGTCCGCATCACTCACTCACGGTAAGAGTTGCGTCCGGCGCGTCGCATGTGACCACACCACACGCCTGCGCGGATGCACGCAGTGTTTGTGTGGTTGTCAACTAACTGTCTTCCTGGCGTCTCAATTCTGCTGAACATGCGAAAACTTAACACATTAACAGAATGACATGAAAAGTTTCACTGAAAAGAGCCTGAAGCAAGCGATGTTGGACGAAGCAACACGCTATTTGCTTTGACCTCGATTATGTTGTAACTGAATGGCATACGAGCTGCCAAGTGGCAATGTTTTGCAAACTGTGGTTCCAAGCAACGGTTGACCACAAAGTAATGAAGTTTTGGCTTAAATTTAAGCTTGTCGCGTAACCTATAAATTCAATCATATCCAGCTGCGAAAAATCTTAATAAGTCAAGTCAGTTGAGTTAGTTTGTAACTTGAAACAGTCTAACGCTTGAAAGAGGCTCGATAAATGTAAATCTGTAAATGTAAATCGGGAAGTCCGTTCACAATAAAGCTCACGGTTTTTCAACAAGGTTTGCTTTTCGTAAACAACACTGACGTTTCAACTTCCGACACGCGCTGTTACGTTTCGCTGTTGCGGCGATGTTTTGTTAACTGTGGTTTCAAGGCACGGTTGACCACAAAATAATGAAGTTTTGGCTTAAATGAAAAAACATGTCGCGTAACCTATAAATTCAATCACATTCAGCTATGAAAAATGTTAATAAGTCAAGTCAATTGAGTTAGTACGTAACTTGAAACAGCCTAACACTTGAAAGAGGCTCGATAAGCTTTTACCACTTCGGCGAACAGATTGTTACTGAATTTGGTGTATGTTTGTTTCACATAAATGACATTCGTTTTAGTAACATATTTTCATTTTATTGAAAGGCTTCATTGCGCTTGAGCATCAAACTCACATTATAAAAACATTCCCTGCAATACATTCGCAGTTGGCTGGCTATTGCTTTGCATAACGTCAGTGGAAATCTGAGCTTGGGGCCATCTGGCATTTAAATTTCTCGTAACATTGTCCATGCGCAAGTTATTAAGGACAAAAAGCATTTACAGATTCCAACAGAATGTAACAACTACTTAGTTGTAGCCACAAGAAATTGAAGTACATTGCTGCAAATTGAAACATACCAACTAATGCCGCAGTCGCTGCCATTTGCCAAATGTCATAAGTAGGCATACCATATCTTTGTGACTGAAAACCGGGACGCTTCAGAACAACGAGCCTTATCAGATAAATGTGGTAATAGCTTACTTGGAGTATGTAGCTATTTTGGATTGTACAGTTAAGACACCAAGAAAAACTAAAATAATACATTTTCTAAGAAACAAAATAATGTTCAAGCATTTGTAAATTTACACATTCGCCCAATCATACTTTTTTGTAGAAAATATTTTCTACAAGCAGTTTTTGTTCGATTTTATTTTCTCGTAAAAATCACAGCAGGAAAAGTCAGTATTAATTGACTTTTACAGATGATAAGGGCTTTCACATTCTGCTTCAGCATTCTGTTATGAGACCACCATGCCATTCATATTGGGTGACCGAATGCCAAACCGAGACCTTTTTGCTTGAGTGACCGGGACCCCGGGACAAAGCCTTTAACCGAAACTGTCCCGGCTGAAATGGGAAGTGGTATGCCTAATAGTAATAATGATGCAGGTGAGTCGTTTGATTCCAGATTGCAAATCAGAGTAGCGTGTAACAAGCGATAACTTAATCGCAAAAATTAAGGTCAGTGTGTAAGGTCAGGTGCTTCTGCTTATTGGCTGAGTCATATGAAACAATAAACCATTACCATTACCATTACTGTAAATGTAAATCGGGAAGTCCGTTCACAATAAAACTCACGATTTTTCAACAAGGTTTGCTTTTCGTAAACTACACCGACGTTTCAAAGTCCGACACGCGCTGTTACGCTTCACTATTATCTCAGGCGTGGACCACAGTGCCTTTGGACGAGTTTGTGTGTCAGTTACCAGGTATTACTTACATCCACACCAGCAATGTTGAAATAGACATTTACGAAACACGTTTATTTCCCCAGACGCGTCCAGCACGTTGCTGCACCGTCGCCAGTCGGTAAAGAAACCATCCAGCCATACTGAGAAGTGAGAAGTCTGCGTACTGCGATTCAATTAAGCGTTGAAAGCGAGAGCTCGGAAGTGGCTCGAAATACGATACAAACTGTTTGCAGCCAAAATCAGTTTGATAACACTAAGTGAAATAACACAAATTTGTTCAGTCCGCAAAGTTCAAAACGTTTGTAATAGGTGGTGCCAAATACACGGACAACTTCTAAACTGCATCCTTACCCAATTATAGTTTAATGCTCAACATCTTGAACTTGATTTCCGGTTTTGCAACTCTAACATGTATATTGCTTGCCAGTAATGGTAATTTTTGTCAAAGTTTTTTGCCCATCTTAATCGTGATATAAGTCATAAAGTGGAGTTCGAAAATGTCGATCCCATAATGCTCAACCTGTGGGCCATAGCGGTAAAAGTATAATTTTTACACTATTACAAACTCTTTTCTGCAACAAACTTAGAGCAGTTATAAATTTTTAAACGCGAACCAGCTAAACAAGATTGAGTGAAAAGAATTTTTGATACAAGGCTCAGCACATCAGAAAAATTATTCTTCTACCTAATCATTTATATTCCAAGACAAAAAAATTTATGTTGAAAAAAATAACTGGAATGTTTGACTAGAGCAGGGGTGGGCAATTAGCGGCCCGCAGGTCACATGTGGCCCGCTGAAGCATTCACGGAAAATCTTCAAATCTGAAATTTCCTCCTACTTGTCATAGTAAATGTTAGTGCTGAGGCTAGCTTGAACCGAGACTTGCTTCTGTTTTTAGAAGGTATGGCCCTCCGCTAAACGCGGCCTCCTCAAAGTGGCCTCCGAACTAAATTAATTGCCTGCCCCTGGACTAGAGAACATCTGTTTTTTTCGTATTTTCTTTTTTTCAAACCGCTAAAGCAGCTACATGCAATTTGCAAACATTTTCTTGAACAAAAAATGTATATTTCAAGTGTTGCAGAGAGAATATTTCATTAAAAACGCAGCTTTTAATTTGAAGTCCAAACGCTTGTTATTTCAGCACTACAAGTATAGTGGATGCATATATCAATTTCGCATTTTCGCGCAAAACGAATGTATGCATCTTGCGATGTTAACATTTGCGTTTCCTGTACAAGCTGGTTTGCATGTTTCAGCCGTTGCAGACAAGCGCTGCGTGCATGTGCTTCTGGGTTTGACTCCTCAAGTCGTAGCGTTAGTGTGCGCATGCACCTGTTGTAATGGAGGTTGTCTCCGTTTGGCTTAACAATTCGTAACACGTTTATGAATCAACTTTGAGCATGGCTTATTCAGCAGCCTGCCCCAGTAGGTTTCATTTGGCGCGCACTGACACTCAAGACGTGAACCATTGCAAACTTAAAGCGGACGGTCCTTTAGTGTTTGTTACAAGACAGCGTTTACGCGATGACAGAGTCTTGTCTAAGCCACTCGAATCTGTACACAATAGAAATGAAACGCAAGCTTGATTTTTATGGTTAGTTCATGAACGTATTCTTTGAGCGTTAAACCAAACGTATTAACGGCATTCGTACTTTCGAACTCGTTGGGAATTTGCCCCAAAAAATATTAAGGATCAAGTGAATGCATGTAATGAAGTGAAACGTGAATGAAAGACTAAAATTTCATGAGATCTTATTGTCTACATCACGCAAGATACAGCGCAAATTACTGATGGAAGGTGTGCGGCAAAATGTTGATCAGGCATTAAATCAGCGACAACATTTCATAGGCAACAGGTTTCTGTTAAGTGACACGACGACAGCGCCATTCACTGGTCATCTTAACTTTCGTGCGTAGATTAACCTTATCTTTCAAGCAAGACGGTGCGAGAAGATGACGGCGCCCGCTACGCAACTCACGACTTACTCCTGCTCAATGTCAATGCGACGCTTGTGGGCAGATTCAAAACCGAGGGTGAACTCTGTGAAATTACGACAGCGCAATTAACACTCAACCAGTTCGCTGAAAATCAGGACAGTGCTAGCAGTTCATATCAAGCAACTCGCATTCTAGCCAAAACCCCTTCTGCTTCTGAGCGAGATATGGCGATCTTTTATAGCGAGTACACAAAAGTTTGATTGAATTGTTCCGGTTGTTCTTCATGTGTGAATTGTTAAACTCGAGCGGCAAGCTGCTGTTATCCACGCCTGTTAAGTGGCAGTCTCGTGAACTTGGTTCATGTCCATGACCGATATTTGCACTTTGTCCTGTTCATGTTCGCTGGATTCGCTGGCGGTTTCGGGTGATGACGTAACATATGTCGTGTCATCATCTCGGTTTCTTGGTGGGTTGTTCCGCTTGGTTTCTTTTGCCGTATTTCCATGCATGCGGACACGTTTGTCGCGAGTTTCGGGCGATAAAACCGTCGTAACACTATCTTGTACGCTCCGAACTCATTTCGTGCAGTTGGGAGTTATTTACTGCTTGCGGAAGGAATGCGTGTTTCTTGTTACGCAGCTGTGCTGCTCTGCCGTCGCGTAAACAAAGTTTAGAGTCCCTTCATCTGACTGGAAGTCTGTAATGAACCTAAATATGGTGAGAGCTATACAGCAGCCTTGCTTCGGCTTGGCAACTTCAAGTCTCAGCTCGGTTTGTCGGGAGACAAGACCAGCACTCTTACAACTATGATGACCTCGCTCTTTGCTGCGCTCGCGGATATCTGCCACTGAGCATACAATCCGCAGAATAGCCGTTGGAAATGGGAGTGCAAAGTGTGCGGTCATACCCCCGCACCTTACAACTTTACGAAAAATCAAGCAAAAATTGATAAAATAAAAGTTCTTTTATAAATCTGGCAGATTAACATATTTATCACATTTTTCAAACAAAATTGAGTGATGATTTTTCTGGATCCAGTACAGTGGTTAAACAACGTTAATTGCAAACCTTTTTTGATGCTGGCGACTGTAAAAATGTTCAAATGTTCTTGTGTATATCCTTAAAAAGTTGATATACTTGCGTGTGTCCCCTCAAGATTTGAGCCATATGAGTAGCCAAGGGGGGGCATGCCCCCCACATTTTTAGCATATCTAGTCATTTTATGCTTTGAGAAGCGGCGTCCCAAACAAAATACTGTTGCTCGCCTAAACATTTTGGCCCCCAAAAATTTTGGGCTGGCTACGCCACTGGTTTGAGCCCTAACCCCGTTCATCGCGTAAGAAGACGCACATGTCAACTGTTGTGGTTTTTTGATCACTGGCAGTAATTCATCACTTCTTTCTTCTTTTGGGGAAAAATGGGACAAATTGTGCAATAACATTTCGTAACGTCAATAATTTTTGTTCCCCTGCGGTTACGATCCGCAGCTAACTTATAACACAAGTTCATACGCCAAGCATTGGCTCTTTCAAAAACGCTATTACATCTGTTGCAATATTATATTGTTTTTTAAAACGGTATACAGCTTCACTGAGTTATTCAAAGCAGCTTTTAACAAACCACTGCAAAATAAAAGAAACATTTTTATTTAAAGCAAAGGCTGTAGCGGAAACACCACGAGAAAGTGATGGCAACTCAAAGAATCAAATGCTTGGTTTGGCAAAAGCATGATACACATCTACAATACTTTCAAGCACTGTACCCTTTGATACGAATGCTAAGACTGTTTGCAAATTGGCAACACTGATGCACCACATCACGAAAAATGCATCCGCAATGCCGGCGCTACCATTAGGTGAACTAGGCGGCTGCCTAAAGCGCTGGGCCAAAGGTGGAGGCAAAAAAGGACCAAAAAAACAACTGTGTCCAGTGGCGTAGGCAAAAAAATTCCGAGGGGGGACAAATGCATAGGCGTAGCCAGGGGAGGCCAAAGGGGCCATGCCTCCCTCCAAATTTTTAGAAAATATAGTCATTTTGTGCTTGGAGAGGCGTTTTTCTAAACAAAATAGTGTTATTCGCCTAAAATTAGACATTTTGGTATACACTGCCGAATACTGACAGTGTACATTGCCGAATACTGTTTATACATTTTTTTATTTTTAGGGTCTGAGGGGGGCCACGGCACAGTGCCCCCCGTCCGTACGCTAGTGACTGTGTCTGCGCGGTTCATCAGAAAGAAAGTGACGAACATAAACCAAGCAAAAGTTACTGAACATGGAAAAAGTAAATGGAACATAAGTTCACGCAGTTTATGTGAAGATAGAGGTATACTACACTATTGCGAGTTTACTGCAGAAGGGTTAACATTTTTCCTATTAGTTTCAATTTCACGTATACAAGGTAAAGTATATGTCACAATTTGGTACAAATTTTATTCATTTAACAAACTTTTCTACTGTACAATAAACATTGCTTATGAGAGGTGGGCGTTGGAAAGGATCCTGCCTGGAGTGTTTATAAGTCGATCAATGACGTGCTGTCAGGGCCTCCAAAACATGCCCTGCATCAAGCTCACTACAAAAATGTAAGGTTAACATCTCTGTACTTTATATTTCTCGATTTTGCCGCTGCGCCGCTTTTACCGGCGTAGGTTTATGCCGAAGCAAAGCCGTAGTCACGGGGGGGGGGGGGTTCTGGAGCAGTGCCCCCAATAAAAAAAATAATTCCCCCTAAAATATATTTGCCCAAAACCTTAAGAACTGGCTATGGGCCTGTGTCGAAGTCTTCACGAAAACATGCTTATCATGTTTCAGCCATCTAGTGTAGTCAGGTTAGGGAACACTTCCAAAACGCCAGCATTATTGGCCTTAGTAACCTAGTTAAACACTCAAATTTCGATTGTTAGGACACGCCACCTTAATTTATTTAGCCAAGCAGATTCCAGCTAGTACGCATCATAATCAACATGATGGCGTTCGTGAATGTTAGAAGTTTATTTTGCAGGTGGACCTTCGTCGATTGTTACGACACGAGACTGTAACAATGGGCCTGAAATAAGGTTTTGAAACAGGTCGGCAACCAGGGTGTGGACTGTGGACAACCGGGCACTTGCTCCCCGAAATTTTCAAAATCACATTTTGTTGTTAGGCTCAACAAGAAGTTACAACCATTCTTACAATTATTCCTCCCCCCGAAAATATCAGTTGCTTGCAGCCCTGCTTTGAGGCCTATGTCAGATTTTTTGTTTACATGAATGCTGTAGCGTCTGTTATTTGTAGAGATAATATTTTGATGGACTTGGTGTTCAAATAAACTTGGGTTTCAATTCATAAATTGCATTGATTTAAAAAAATTGACATTATCTAACCCATGCGCACAACGGAAAAGGGTCTTATTTGGGGAGTGGTGTTTCTCAGGGCGCACTGGCAATTTTAAGATGTGCAAAGACAGTGTTTTTGTTTACGTTTGCCAAGTACAGCCATAGGTAGCGGAACCGGGAGGGCCGCATGGGCCTAGCCCCCATTTTTATTTCTGGGGGGGCCTGACCCCTCACCTTTTTCCCTAAACATCGTAAGTTTAAGTAACACAATTAGTATTGGGTCCAGTGATAAAGCAAATCGTTCAATGAAAAAAACGTTGCAGAATTTTGGCAATATTTTGTCAATATTATTTCTAGCATTTTATTTGTAATCTGGCAGTGAATTTGGCAGGATTTCGTAGTTGTTTGGCAGAATACACCATGCACAGTCTGTCACCCTGCTATCGATTGCTTACCGTATTGGTGTTTCTGAACAGTGTTGCCAGATGGTGAAATACAACACATTTTTTTTCACAAAAATGGTGTCATTTTACATGCTTGTGTGCATGGGTGTCGGAAGGAATTTTTCCCGGGGTTCCACTAGTGGATTTTTCCAAAAGTTTTTCTACGGAGATCCAAAAGTGGTTTACCACTCGAAATTAAGAAAAGAGCATGTTTGCTAAAATTTTCAAATTCCTGCCCCTCTTCCGACACCCCTGTGTTTTGGAAAAGTTCGTGCCACACCATTAAAAATTTTGGGTAATTTCAAGTGTTTTAACACCATTCCAAATAGTGAAATTTTATTGGATCTTATACGCAAAATGAAATATTTGACAGATCAATTTCAATTGTATTTTTGTTTTTGCATTGGCAACGCTAAATAGCTATATTTTATTTCTGCGTTGGCATCCTTACGGACGACTTGCTAGTTGCTACGTATGTTTTGTCTTGTCTTTGCATACCGGTATCTAATGCAGTTGTAGAATGAGTATTCAGTCATGATGCGTCTGTGTTCAAGATGAGGAAAAGTTGTGATTTTGAATGTGTTTAAGACAGGTATCAATGCTGTGTGATTGTTGCCGGTTTTTTAAGCTGTGTTCTTGGTGCTTTTAACAGCCCAGTGGCTACTCCGGCATACGGGCTCCTCGGGCTTCGCCCGAGTTTTCGATTACGATTTATATCGGAGAACGCAAGCTTGCTTGCTTTGTATGTTTGTGCCACCACCCAAGGTCCCACTTCAGTAAGTTGTTAAACTCGGGCTCTTTTCTTTGGGCTTTGTCACTGTTCATTTATTTTCGTTCCATGTCTGGCCTTTTGGGTTCATGTTGCAGGTGACCTGAATAAAACTACATCGTTCGTGATAGGCGTTCTCACGACTCCGTTCGCTCGCGCTTTACTCGGGCTCATTCATTAGGTTCCGAGCTGTCCTATGCAGTTAAGTATTTTTTAAAAGATCATTCATATCGGACTGAAGGTTTTTTGAAGCAATGGATTTGTATAGAACATTGGATTTGAAGTTCAATCCAATGGACAGTTCCCATTTCGAGAATAATTTCAAACAAACGATAAATTGTCTAACAACACGGGCTAATATGAATAGCCTAGTAAGCGGATGACGTACTGGCGTTATCATTGCTCTGTGACGTACGTTACTCAACAATGGAGAAGTTATCATGAGAATTTGTCATTTGTTGTCACATAACGTAACGTCACAGGGCAACGATAATGCCAGCCAGAATGAAAGCAAATGGAAATTTCAGTGACACAAGCGTCGAACGGTTTTATTCAGTCAAAATAAATCGTTTGATGAGTCCGAGTGACGTTGATG
>Ga0210059_1007455_pt1 | contig 17373 bp, 10 predicted proteins | sample Ectturendosymbi2_FD_188042 | JGI IMG/M metagenome (GOLD analysis project Ga0210059, IMG submission 188042) | Ecteinascidia turbinata endosymbiont from Florida, USA - Sample 2 (SPAdes) (version 2) | ecosystem: Host-associated > Tunicates > Ascidians > Unclassified | place: Key West, Florida...
AATAGTTCCTACTCAAGCAAAAAAGCTCTCGCCAGGTCATCTCAAGTCTATACATTTGGTGACTCGAATCAAATGAAATTTCTTCCATAAAAAGTAACACAAGTGAAATTTCTTCCGAAAAAGTGACACGAATCGAGTCATACTACCCTTCTAAAAATGTGAGTAATTTCGATTCATGCAAAATAAGTGCAGCTTCCGTCTGACTCAAGTCGGTTCTTTGATCGAGTACTTGCAGCTAGTTTTGCTCGTAATTCTCGTTTTTTTAACCCAACAAATTCTTAATCAGTCGCAATTTCAACAAGCCGTTTGTACTGTAAGCAGTGATGGAGTCTCGAGACCCATTATTGTGAGTCTCGGTCTCGAAGGTTTCGGGTCTCGTCTCAGTCTCGAAGGCTATACAGGTTTCGGTCACAAGCCTATCGCCATAAGACTTTGAACACTGCAACTGCATGGCTTGGTCAAACTTCTGTAATTCAACATGTTTTTTCTCTACTGTCTTCAGATGATAAACAACCAAAGCAGGTAGCAAAAATGCCATAAATTCAAAAACATTTCAACTTCGAAGTGATTTTCACAATTTTTTGAAAATTGTTAGAAAAATGTCGGCAAAATTACCAAATTTTCAAGTCTCGGGTCTCGGTCTCGAAGTTTGCAAATCTCGGTCTCGGACTCGAAGTTTAGGTCTCCACTGCATCACTCACTGTAAGTTTTCATACTACGAGATGAGTAAACGCTCGGGTCATTACATGGGTTTTCCTTCAACTTCAACAAATAAACATACAAAAAAGATTGGGTTTTTGAGGATGATATCTAAAATCAATAGGATATAGATGTATACCTGGTTTAAATCAGGGAGCACAACCTGTGGTGGTAGAGCCGCATGAGGCCTTCGATATAAATTTATGCGGCCGTGCACATGTAATTTAAACAGAGCTGGGCAGTAGCGAGCTGCTAAAATAGCGAGCTACTGTAGCGAGCTAATTTTCCAGTAGCGTTGCGGGAGCGCCGCTCTTTTTTGAAAAAAATAACGGATGCGGTAGCGAGCTATCACCATTTTACCGCTACCGCTATTCGCTACTTTGGCGTGAGTGGTGGCCAAAGGTAAAAGTTCGCAAGAGCTCTTCCGTCAGCACACGTTGATAGTAACTGCTCTTCTCACTGTTTTGCGCTGATTTTGGATTATTTGTTTGCAGTAAGCTAGCAGCATCAGGAAAGATTTAGTTCAGGTTGCTTTTGACCTAATCGATAGGTTCCACGTTGGTTCGGTAAAAACTCAGCATTAGCGACAAACTTAAAGCAGCTGAGGCTTCGAAGCATTAGTTACTGCTACCGGTAAAGTTGCGTATGACTGAATTGAATGCTTGGAAAAATATGGCACTGCGGTTCAATATTTCGCTGCATGTGTAACTACGGTTTTTGTTTTGAATTATATGTCAATGTGACAGTTTTTGTAGCTTGATTCGACTTTAATATATTTGGCTGTATGCATAACTTGAAGCAAACTTACGAATCTGTCTTGAAGACAGTGGCGTAGCCAGGGGGGAAGGGTAGACATCTGCCTCGGGCGCAGCATTTTGAGGGCGTAAGTTGAGGTTGAAATGTCACGTAATATATGCGAAATGTCAGCGGATGCTAATAATTACGATTCACAAAATGTCGACTGCCAGTCGCTGATACCCAGTAGCAAAATCTTATCAAGATCACCAAGGTTCGCAAAGAGAGCAATTACGAACATTGCGAACTTTCCCACTTCGTTTTCATTCTATAGTTGCGTCACAATGGACGGGAATCCAGCATTCACAGTGCATGCAACTGCGCATGCTTTTAGAGCAGCGATAAACCTTAACAGTATGTTGTTACGACAACAGATCTGATGTTTAGGAAGTTATTTGATCTTTGAGGGTTTCACAAACTTTATGTTGAAATGGATTTGATGCGGTTCTGAAGGTAATTATGATGGTTTTTATTTGTGGGATGTTTAAATAATCCTGACTATTTTTGCAAACTTCGAATTACAAATGGACAACACCGTTGAGTATATTAGTTAGCCTATAATTGTGTAGGCTACTTTTCAGTTACTCTCAGGGACGCGCGGAGAGCGAGGGCATTGCTTCCCCTGTTCTTTCAAATAGGAGGCAACGGGGGCGGAGCTAACTTTTCATCACAGTATCATAGGGAATTTCATGGTTAACAAGGTCTAGTTGAAACAAATTTATTGCAGCTATTCACGCATCCACAACATTCAGAGTGGTTTTCTACACTCTCTGTTATAATTTTTGAGGTCAACATTGTTGCTGAACAGAAACGAGCATATTGGTGAATAATTTTTTGTTTTTTATAAGTTTGCATTTCCGTCAATACTTTTACTGGCCCCTACCGCTGCTTCGGCTGCTACCTGTGTTTTTTTTGTGATTTCACATATAAACTGAGAATCTCCACAGACATGACTATCGAAATTCAGATCACAAAATTGCTAGCAAACTTCTTACAGAGAGTCACTGGCGTTAGATATTTTTTAGGTTGAAATATGTGGCACATTTAAATCATATCAACTTTTTGACAAAATAATCGATAAATTTTCAGCAGCAAAAGCAAGAAAACTTTGTCCGTGGAATTAGATAATTGCAAATAGAGCATCAGATTGCAGTGTTTCTTTTATTTTATGCTGCCACGAACGGGCTGGGTGAGAGTGCCTAAATTGAATTTGTCCCAAGGCGCGGGAAACCCGAGGTACGCCACTGCTTGAAGTGTCGTTTGGCTTTTTGCGAAGTGCTTTCATGTCTGTTGCTGCAACATGATACTGTAGATAAAAATGCTGTTTGGAATCTACGTAGTCGTATTTAATTTCGTTCAAACCAGCGCGAAAAACTCATGTGGCTTACCTTTGTAATGAAATGTGGCTTTTCTGCTACATCGCACGTTCTTTTTCTTACAGGCGTCACAGCGTTTCTTTCAAACTGCAGTTAATTTGGGGAAACGCTATTTTTGTAAGCGTGGTCGCACGGGTCTTCACTTTGAGCTTCGAGCCTAGGATTATGCTAACTAAACTCAAAACTACGTGAACCCCTTTTTTCTAACCTGACGACTTTAGTCTTATGAAAAAAATATCGTTTTTGAGAACTGTGAATGACATCATTCCACCTTAATAACAGCATTGTTTGTTTTCGTTACCATTTGCATTTTCTTAGATGCTTACAACGTTCACAAACCCAGCAACAAAAATTTTGCACCTGTGAAAATCCAAACTTTTCGCTGAACAAAAAAATGCACAGCAACATTGAATAAAAATCGCCAGTTTGTCTAACTCTAAGCGATGTCAATCGTGAGCAATATAATCTATGCGATTACAGGCACCCACTGTTGCTTTTCAAGTGACATAATCTGTTGTTACGCTACGTGTTTTGTCCAAATCGAAATGGAAATATCTTTTCGGCTTAGCATTAACCCGCATAGAAAGCAAAGCTTTGTATTCTAAGGGTTGCACTGCTTGTAAGCAAACCTACTAAATGGTTGCGGTTAGTTTTTGTACCGAAACATCTCGTCATTTTGACTATAGTGTATCAAACCAACACTGGACATCGAGCAGCAAGCCTTTACACTGAATCCAATGCGCAGAACAAAGTTACAATCAAATGTTGAAGTTGCCATGTTTTTAACATTGCGCACCAACTTTCAAGTTTTTGCGCACTTGTCTTTGCAATCTTCTCCGATGAAGATCTACTTACGATACTTGTCTTGCAAATATTTTCCAGAAATCACTCACCAACATATTTGGTTTGCTATTGCTCCCCTCTTTCTTCACTTCAACCGATTCTGTCCCGCACGGGCCACTTTCTTCACTTGAAACATTTCGAAGCATCTGCGTCACTTTGTGTTGTAAATGGTATACTGCTAGACATCGGACGCGATTTGTGACATTCCCTGGTACTCCAGTCGCAAATCAGTAATTTCCCCCACTCACTAAAAAGATACGTCTCCTGTGTGAAACTATTTTCGTTGAAGAATTTTATACTTTCACTAAACGTGGAACCGAAAGCGCATTATTTTTGTTTTCTGCTACTCATTCAACGTTCTGCTTTTCAGCAAAAATCAAACAAGGCTGCTTTGCCAAACACCAAAAGCTTTTTCTATTGTAAAACTCGCGTTGTACGTACAATCGCTATGTTTATTGCTTCACAATAATTTTTTAGTTTTCAATATCAGTGATAACTGCTGAAAAAGTTCGCACAATCTGTGGACATTGCCAAATCACAATTCCCGGTCACTTTGAGGGTTTTGGTCTCCAAGCATGTTGCAGCGCGTCCGCTCAATCTCCACCGCTCCGTTTTGAAAACCAAACGTTCTGGCGAAATTACAGGAAAGTGTTCTCTTTGAGATGACGGATAAATCACTTCGTGTTAAACTTGTTATCGCGAGTTTGCTTCAACATAATTTAAATCAACAATCTCACATTTTCGTTCCTTTAACTCTTCACGCAAAGCCAACATTGATGAAAGTTTTGATTCATATACGTTTAAACCTAACACAGCCCTACCAAATGTCAGATAGTTGGGCTTTTTTATCATTGCAATTTCGCTAAAAGTTTATTTGCCTCCATGTGTTTAGGTAAAAATTACATGATGCCATTTTTGCAAGTGGCCATCGCCTGGACTAAACAAGCAAAGTTGGTGCTGTAAATATTTTTCTTTGCTTAACACTCTTACCTGACACAGCCACACAACGTCAAGTGATTGATTTCTTTTATCATCAAGATCTTGCTAAAATTTTATTCACCTCCATGTGCTCAGCCGCAAACCACATGATGTCGATTTTTGCATGTGATCGTTGTCCGAATGTAACACCAAGCTTTGGATGCCACAACATAAGAAAAAAAACTGTTTTCTGACCGCTTGGCTTTGGTTTTTCCTCAATTGTTAAATAAATTGTGTGGTTCTTAATGTTTCTTGTATATTTTCATGCACAAGTTTTTCAGATATTACGAAAACGTACGTATGGGCATTGAATGTACTGATAGGGAAACTTAATTTCACAAAGGAATAAAAGAAATGTATGATAGATTTTATATGAATAAGATTTCAATACTGTGGATGCGTAGTGGTACGTGAAATCGATGTCCTATGAAAGTAATTAGCTTGACTGATTCGCTTGCTTGTCACCTTTGTGGGGACCCGTAACTTGAATAGGCCTACAGATATGTGCAAGTTTAAATAATCGCAAAAAGATGAAAGCAGACCTGTCGGCAGATTCCTCGAAAGCTTTTACAGTAAATCGAGAGGTTTCAATTGTTGATATTCGTAGGGTTATTTTTTAGAGTTGATGCCGGCTGCTTAACGCGCATTGCACACCATTGAAAATAATGCATTCAACGCTATAGACTGCACTTACAAATGCTGGAATGTTAAGGAAACGGTGGTTGGTCAATTCGCTCTCGAATATCTAAATAACAATTCTTTGCACGCAGGCTATATAAACTGCGTTCTACACAAAACTACTATCGCGAATAAAATGAACCATGCAGCAAGAAGGACTTCAGTTTAAAATACAAAATACAATTTGTTCTGGCGTTTCACATGAAACATAGATCAACATAAGATTATTTGAAAATCTAAAATAATGCATAAAATTTCGTGGGAGGCTTTGATTGCCCGGTTTGTCCCCAACCCTGGTTGCGGGCCTAATTCAATTTACACACGCATTAAACTCTGTGAAAAACAGTTTTGAGCTTTTATTGCTTGACCATTCTCTTGAAGTCTTGAGTACTGTACACACAGCGCCAAACTTACATTGATAAAGGCGAATTATTAGCCTAAACCTATAGCAATCCACTCACGAAGCTAAATGCACTCTGGGTGTTTGTGCAGTCTATGTTTCATTTATATGTGAATACACGTTCAATGACTAAAAAAACATTTCAAGGTTACGTTTTTCAAAACAGTTCCTACGTCAGTAAAACAACACCAAAATTGTTTTTAAAGTGCAGCAAAAAGAGTGGTAGCGAATAGCGGTAGCTCGCTACTATTTTTACTCAGTAACGGATGCGATAGCGCCGCTATTGAATTTAACAAATAGCGGTAGCGACGCTATTAATAAAGTAGCGGTTGCCCACCTGTGAATTTAAAATATATGTTACGGCGATCGTGCATTAGAAAACTCTTTGTCGACTGTATGAGGATGTAGGCCTACTTATTAACAGGCCCGTAACCAGGGGGGCGAAGCCCCCCTACAGAATTTTTCGCCCCCTCTGGCAAAATGTATTGAGCATAGTTGAAAACTATTGGACATAGTTTAAAAAATTTGGGCCTCTCTCAGAAAACTCTTCGTCATCCCTGGTGTCCCGAGCTAGTTACGGGCCTGTTTATTGAAACGACGGCCAAACAAACGTGTGGAATAGGGTGCATCAGGAGCCCTCCACATTTTTCAAATAAGTTCTACCTAGTATTGAAATATTGCATTTATGTACAGAATAAGAACTCTGAATTTTTTCGAAATTGATTTATATTTTGGGATTCATCTTGCCCCCAAACTTTGACCTGTGGGGCGAAACTTGCAAATATTGAAAATTGGCCATAACTTAGTAACTACTTGAGTAGGAATATGAGTTTGGTGTCTATCTAGTACTCTACTAATATACATACCAGCTATTCATTAAAGTTATCAGAAAGACGTAAAAGTTAAGCATCCTCCACTGGCACTGATTGTTGCTAAAATAGATCAAAATTTTGTGTTTTTTTTACAAAAATGTTCAAACGTTTGCTTTGTATTCTTCTTTTCAGTTGCATTTTAAGCTCTGGTGATATTGCTACTACAACTTTTGGTGAAATAAACACATACGTGTGAAATTACTTGAAAAATAACTGAGAGTGCAAAATAGTCATGAAAAAAGCAATGCAGGACCTCTGATGCCCATGCTGCCGAAAGGCAGTACAAAAAAATGAGAGCCATCACGGACCCCAGTTTTGAAAATCCTGGCTTAGACCGACCAGGGCCGGCCTTAATAAGTGCGGGGCCCGATTCGAAGCACTTTTGCGGGGACCCACTGAATGGCGTGTGCAGAAATTTTTGAGGGGGAGCATCAAGTCATAATGATAGAAATCGGTTATGTGAAAGAGCGAGATCCGAAATGGCTACTATCCATAGGTGGCGGAACCGGGAGGGCCGCATGGGCCTAGGCCCCCACTTTTATTTCTGCGGGGGCCTGGCCCCCCTACTTTTAAGTTTCGAATTTTGCGTAAGTAAGTTTAAGTAACACAATTAGTATTGGGTCCATTGTTAAATTAAATTGTTTAATGAAAAAAATATTGCAGAGATTTGGCAGTATTTTGTCAATATTCTTTGTGATAGGCCTATATTATTTGTAATTTGGCAGGTTTCGTAATTGTTTGCAGAATACACCGCGCACAGTTTATCACCCTGCTATAGCTTGCTTACCGCATTGGCGTTGTTGAACAGTGTTGCCAGCTGGTGAAATGCAACACAATTGTGTCCGGAAAAGGTGTATTTTTTCAATGCATGGGTGTCGAAAGGAGGTTTTCCAGGGGGGCACCAGTAAATTTTCCAAAAGTTTTTCTAGGGGGTCAAAAGTGGTGAAATTTGTTTTTTACCACTCGAAACTAAGAAAACAGCCTTTTGCTGAAATTTCCAAATTCCTGCCACCCTTCTGACACCCATGCTTCTGTAGGAAAAAGTTCATTGCACACCATTAAAAATTTGTGTAATTTCAAGCGTTTTAACACCATTCTTAATAGAGAAATTTTGCTGAATCTCATACGCAAAATGAAATATTTGACAGATTAATTTAAAATTGTGTTTTTGTTTTTGCATTGGCAACTCTAAATAGCTATATTTTATTTCTGCATTGGCAACACAATTGGCATCCTTACAGACAACTTGCTAGTTGCTGCATATGCTTTGTCTTGTCTTTGCATTCTGGTATCTAATGTATGCAGATGTAGAATGAGTATTCAGTCATGTTACTTCTGTGTTCAAGATGTGGAAAAGTGGTGATTTTGAATTTGTTTAAGAAAGGTATCAACGCTGTGTCATGTGTTCCTGTTTTTTTAAGCTATATTTATGGGTGTTTTTAACAGCCCAGCGGCGACTCCAGCACACGGGCTCCTCGGTCTTTGCCCGAGTCTTCGATTACGATTTATATCGCAGAACGCGAGCTTGTTTGCTTTGTATATTTGTGCCGCCACCCACGGTCACACTTCACTACTTTGTTAACTCGGGCTCTTTTCTTTGGGCTGTTCGTATATTTTCGTTCCATGTCTGGCCTTTCGCGTTCATATTACAGGTGACCTGGATAAAACAATACCGTTCGTAGTATAGGCGTTCTCTCGACTTCGTCCTCTCGCGCTTTACTCAGGCTCATCCATTAGAGCCCGAGCTGCCCTTTTAGTATTTTTTAAAACATAATTCATATCGGATTGGATGTTTTTTGAAGCAATGAATTTGTATGGAACATTCGATTTGAACTCCAATCCAATGCGGACGGTTCCCATTTCGAGAATAATTTCAAACGAACGATAAATTGTCCAGTAACTCGGACTAATATGAATGAGCCTAGTAAGCAGAGGACTTACTGGCGTTATCAATTGCTCTGTGACGTACTTTACTCAACAATGGAGAAGTTATCATGAGAACTCATTTACTGTTACGTAACTAACGTCACAGAGCAACGATATTGCTAGCTAGAATGGAAGCAAATAGAAATACCAGTGACGCAGACGTCGAACGTTTTATTCAGTCAGAATGAATCGTATGATGAGCCCGAGTAACGCCGTTGATCTTGGTTGCCCCTATAACAGCCTATTTGAATTTCAGGTGGTTCTCCGATACGTTTTCATAGTGGTGTCTAAAATAGTGTTATTTAGACCAGTGTTTCTCAAACTTTTTTGTTCTATCACCCCCTTTTCACTCTCAACCCCCAAGCCCGATAAAGCAAACACAAGGTAGTATTTTTAAAGAATTTTATTTAGAAATCGATACATACCATGATCCGCAGTTCGGTGTGATAGAAGTGCTTGGCGACCTTCACAAAGCTTCGAAATATTGGGAGACATTTTAGTGAGGTACAGTCGTAGATCACCTCGCTTATGAATAAGCAAGCGTTTTTTTTGCTTTGAGAGCATTAAGGTCACAGCAGAAATTAACTCAACGATCAATTACTGGTAATGGTTGAGCGTTTTTGCCCCCTTTGTGTTGGTTTGCCGCCCTAACGCTCTCTTGCCCCTAAAAATCGCCCCCAAGAGGCGATTCCGCCGCTTTGAGAACCACTGATTTAGACCTTCATATAGTGTATAGGTAGTGATGTCATATTTCAATGCTTGTGACGTCACATATGCCAGTTCAAACCTCAAAAATTTTCTATAGTTTTTGAAGTCCACTTGGGCCCCCCACTTTGAAAAAGGTTCCGCCACCCATGCTACTATCCCCAGTTTCACCTCTCCAGAAAAGACCAAGCGCCGTAACACCCAGTAAGTCCATGCGTTACTACTCTCAATACCTTTAGAAGGGAGGTATTCTTTGTAGTGCGAGTGGATACCCAGAGCTAAAAAGTTTGCGGTGTCAACAAAAGATTCTATTTTACCATGCTGAGTATATTAGTCATGGACCATGGACGACCTACCGCTTCACAAGTTGGCAATGCTCTTTTGCAGTGAAACTTAGAAAGCTGTGTCCCATCACTTTCGTTTTCGGGGAAAACTTTTATTGTGGTTGGAGGTGACCCGGTTTGGGCTAAATAATCCCTAACATTCGGGCTCATTACACCTGTCCGTGTAGCAGAAGCGTTTGCCTTACTAAATACAATTTGAAGTGTGTTGAAGTGCACGAAAACCATTTTCACTGTGGTGTGACTCTTCTAGAGCTTTTTTTGGATTTTCTATGGTAGTTCTGCTAAATTTTTGTCCAACGCACCTCTCTTTTATGCTTCAGCCTTTTTTAGCTTCAGCCCTCACATGACGACCACATAATATTTTCGGCCTATGTCTCTTGGTCTTTGACTCATGGTATTTAGCTAAGCACAGAACCGAAACAACATATTCTTAAATAAATAACCCACGTTCGACTGTTACAACCAAAATGCAAAACACCAGTATAAGACTTGCATATCAGTATATACTTTATAAAATCCTAGACAGCTGACGGCGGGAGTACCGATCCCAAGCGGATGTTATGATCGTTGTAGCGCGCACTGCGCTTCAATGGTGTGCAGACAATTGAGACCAATTCATTTGAGACCTGTTCATTTGAGACCACATTCACATGAGACTTTCATTTGAGACCACATTCATTTGAGGCCGCATTCAGTTGAGATTACATCCATTTGGGGCGATAGAGGAAACGGGCAGGAACGCAAAACATATAATTCTTTGACTTAGTCTAAATGACATTTCAGAGGTGCAACGCTCCCTTCCAAACCCGAGGTATAAAGACTTTTCTGGCCTCTGCGGCGTTTAAAAGTGAGAGAGCATTTACAACCCAGCGTGAGTCACCTTGGACACGGAAGGGCGTAACCTTGTAAAACTTCGGGTCTCCTGCAAAGAAGTGGAAGGTAGATCATAAAAATGTGATACACAGTATATAAAAACAGCTGTACTTTAACGTGGCGCAAAATGAATGTGATCTAAAATGGATGTGGTCTCAAAAGAATGTAGTCTCAAATGAATGTAGTCTCAAATGAATGTGGTTTCCAATGAATACGGTCTCAAATGAATGTGGTCTAAAATGAATGTGGTCTCAAATGAACGTGATCTAAAATGAAGTGGCCAAATGAATGTTGTCTCAAATGAGTGGTCTCAATAGAATTGGTCTCAGTGGCCATTGGAACCGCGCTTCAGTAGCTACTGGTATTTGTCTGACAACTTGACGGGTTCACGTAAACTCGGGTTCGCTGTCTGGAGTCTTGCACTAAGGAGAAAAGTTTTTTACTTCGGGAGTAATGCGCCCGGCGTGACAGTTAGTGGAGTATAACGTCGGGTGAAAATCACCCAACATGTCGGGTGCAAATCACCCGACCTAATGATTAGACCTAGGGCTGTAATTCACAGAATTTTTTTTCATGAGCGTTTTTATGTTAGACACTGATTTTCTTCCCTCTACATCAGCCATGTCTAACCCGCGGCCCTCGGCCCGCATGCGGCCCAGTCGAAGGTTTTCTGCGGCCCAGTTTAGGTTTTCGCTGTAGTAATACTGACAACCTATGTCCGTATTTCGATGATCTTGAATTTCACGATTTTGATGCACGTGCCAGTGGTCCTCAGTACCACTTTAACGCGTCTGCTGCCCTTGCAGTTACGATTCGAACGCTTTCAGTACATCCAAAGATCAAACCAAGCCATTCAATGAGTGGCCTTCATTAATATGTCATTCAGTGTGCGGCCCTGGTTAGATAATAACAATTTTTTGGCTCAGTAAGTCATTTGGATTGGACACAGCCCTGTTCTACATTAATGACGACGGGCAGTGACGTGCAGAGGTCTGGTGATACCCGAGGCGACTTCTTGATTATATGCCACCCTACCAAAATCTAGTATTGAGCAGTGGCGTATGGTGGTCATTGTTACTGGATATACGCTGTTTGTGACGTCACATTCACGTTTGCAAACCAACGTTTTGGCGAAGTTTGTTGACACAGCATGCATACTATTCTACACACACTCCCTTATTCGTTGTTGTACAATGTGTCACTGTAATGAACATGTATTAACAGCGCTACAAGTTACGAGACAGGAGCACAGCACTCAACGCTGAGACAGAGCAGTTCACAACTACAAAAATACCCGGCAATGCGTTGAAACATGGGAGTAGAACACACTCAGTGCTACGTCAGCGCAGTTCACAACTGCAAAAATACAGTATAAAGCTGCGCATTGAAACAGTGGATTAATCAGAAAAACACACTCAACGCCACGACACGGCAGTTCACAACGGCGAAAACATCAGGCCGCTCGAATGTCTCGCCGAATAGCAGTCGAGCAGAAAAGGTACGCGGCTTGGATGGCGGACACCGAGGGTTGACAGTTTGAAACTTTCTGAACTACACAAGAATTGAGAATGCGCATAAAGTACGCAAGAAAACTTTCGTTTTTATTATGTGGCTGTTATATGTACAACTACTGGGAGGACAGAACAGATACAGGCTTGTGTGAGCCATTATTATCAATCCGCCTGAATTGCCAATTAATGACAAAGGTCAAAATGATGCACATATTGCAAGCACTGTTGTGCGTGTGCGGCTGTATTAGCGCACACCCAGGGTGGCCATGTCAAAAAACGAAACGGGAAACTAGTGATGCATGCGTGCATCAAAAAGTCAGCTAAATCAAGCAAGTTGAAATAAGACAGTTTTGAAATTTGGCTCAGAGAATCAATCAAACGTCCATAATTATTGTTCAACAGGGACGCCGGAAAAAGGGAGCATGGCAGGGCAACGGGGACAGTGGTGCCTTTTGATGACAATATCATAGGTAAATTTATGGTTTATCAAGAACGATTTGAAACAAAATTATTGCAGCTATTCGCGCACCCAAAACATTGAGAATGGTTTTCTTTAATTTCAGTTATTATTTTTGAGTTGACAACGTTTCTGAAACAGAAACAAACATAATTGTTAACGATTTTTTTGTTTTTTATGTGTTTAAAGTGCCCTCAACTTTTCTTCTGCCCCCTGCCCTGCCGCTGCTCCGGCGTCCCTGGCTTTCAATCCTGTTTTGTAATTTTCTCTTGATCGCGCGATCTGGAATAAGTCACGTCACTGTCACCTTGATCGTGTGTGCGCTGCACATCTAGAGCATAGGTCCCTGGTATTGAAGAATGTGAGGATTACTCGGGCATTTGAAATACGTAAAAGCTAGTATTGACAAAAAAACAAGTTTCGAAAAATCAAATCCATGCAGCTTATGTTAGCAGCCTTACAATAGGAAAAATCGTCTAGTTACAGCATTTTAATTATTGTAATTTCACTCTTTGGATGCCCTCTTGCCTTGGATGCCTGGGGCCGTCGTCCCGTTCATCCCCTCCTCTGCACGCCACTGACACCGGGAGTACTACACATCGGTTTATAGTACGCCCCGGTCATCAATAATAGCATCAAGTTAAAGTACAAAGTAACTTCAGTAGTGCACAAACCACAGAGTAAGAGTTGCATTTCCAGTGTAGTTTTTGTAATAAGACTTAATTGTATGAAAAATATTTTTATAATTAAGAAAAGGGATAACATACACCCAGGGTCTGTATTCGTGTGACCAAAAAGCATTGTCAGCGATCTAGGGTTGGTTATCGTAGAGCACCTGTTAAGAGCACAAACCGCTGATTAGAGCAGGTTTTCAATAAACAGTTAAAAATTGTTTTCTCTTGTAACATGGAAGAAATAGATAAAGAAATTGCAGATTTCCCAATTACTATAAACCTACTTTTCAGAAATTTTTCAAAACAAGCAAGTACTTTGGTAGCATTGAGGTACGAGGAGAGGAACTGCTCCCCCAGATTCGGCAAGATTCAAAAACGTTCGGGCAAAACTGCCTGATATGTTTATATGTTTGGGTATTTACCAGTGGCTTAGTGAGGCTAAGTTCCGCCCGGGGCTGACCGTAAAAGTGCCGCCCTTTCAACCCTTCAAATTTTTACAAGAATTTAAATGAAAGAAGATCATGTTTCGTGCTTATTTAAAGATATAAGGATCAAGGGTGTACCAAGTCTGAGATTTTTGACTCCGACTCCACTCCTGCTTCGGCTGAATATACACCGAATCCCCTCCGACTCCAAAACAAATTCAAGTTTAGGACTCCGACTCCTGCTTAAACTCCAAGTTAATGCTATAAATTTTTGGCAGTGTCTAAACGACCGTATACAGTTTTCGCTAATAAAAAGACAATAAAACGTATCAAACGAAACTGCTGATCTCTGCAAAATACGTGACTTCTTTACATTTCAGTTGCTTCTCAGGTTAAAGGATTAAGGTGGCTATTCATTTTTGGTAACCCTATGCCCTACATCCTATGCCCTAACTCTAAATCCTAACCGTTAACCTTTAGTTTTACCGTAAACCCTAACCCTCAACACTACATGCTAACCCTAAACCCTAGCCTCAAACACTAACACTGAACTAACCCTAAATGCTAACCCTAAATCCAAACCTTAAACACTAACACAAAACCCTAACCGTAAATGCTAAACCTAACCCTAATCCAAAAGCTTAATTACAAACCCTTGTCTGCTTTTCGAAATGTACATCACAAGGAGTCTAAAAATTTTGACGTGTAAATACACCAAAAGAAAAATCCAATACAGCAAAGGAATGACTCGAACTGACAATTGTCTAGTCCAGTGGTTCCCAACCTTTTTTATGTCGTGGCCCACTTGTCGCTTTCAGCAGAACGTCGTGGCCCACCATCACAGAACAATAGAAAAATCTACTCTCAATCTTTATTCAGGTACAAATATGAGCAAACAAAATAAGTGCCTTACGATAATACGTCGAATTTTATTTAATTTTAGCATCACCAACACTAGCAGATTGCGAGATAAACTTCAGTGTGATTTTTGCTCTTGTGTGATGTTTTCAACCAGATTGTCAATTCTTGGCTGCGTTGTGGAAAGAACGCATCTAAGATCGTCTTCTAGAGTAAAATTGAGTCGGTGTCGATTTTTTGTTTTCACGTGCAGAAGGGCAGAGAATCCACATTCACATAAATACGTGCTGGGGAAGAGAAGTACCTTTTTGAGAGCTTCTTTTCCAACATTTGGATAAATATCAGACACTTTTAGCCAAAAATCGCAAATTGTATTAGTTTCGTAAACGTATTTGGCCCCAAAATCGTTTTGAAAGTTAATCATCTTGCTTGCATGCTGCAACATTCTCGACTGGTACAACAAAAAGATTTTTCACCAAATGCAAGTTGGTGATTTCTGTAAAGTGCAGCACAAATTCTTCACGAATCCCTCCAAGGTCTTGAAAAATTCCGATGCTGTATCAACAGTCACTTCATCACCAGCCGCCGTGGCACCATCTCGAACATACCAAAATTTCTTGCTTGATCTTTTCGCTTCCAATTGTCAAGTTCTTCCACGAATGCGCTGAGGGTGTCAATAAAATTAAAGATTGTACTTCCCCTTCCTTGTACTTGTAGTTTGAGATTAACTTTATTGAGTTGTTGAAATACGTCAGCAAGATATGCCAAGCGGCAAATAAAATGGTTATTTTCGAGACTGGATACTATTCCGCTTTTTCCTTGATCGCAGAGAATTGATTTTAATTGTTACATACTTGTCGATACGTGCATCTGAGCTTACTATCATACATTCTAAATCTAGCCTAATATGTTTGGCAATTCAAAACACACAGATAGATAAAAACCTTAACAGAAAACCGGCTGAACGAACGACATTCCGTCGGCAGCATTATTTCAGGTTCACCAGAGGTGCTTCATACCACCACTCAGTGGATTTGAATTATGAAAAATGGTGCCATGGCCCACCTAAAAACCGCCTGTGGCCCACCAGTGGGCCATGGCTCATCGGTTGGGAACCACCGGTCTAGTCACCACCCACTCGACCATGTTGACAGTAGTGAGAATTTCTCCAACTCAGTTTGATATCTGGCAGAAAACCGGATGCGGGATATGGTCTTTTTGTCCTTCGAAACGGAAAACTGGATTCGGTTGTTGAGACTCTACCTAAACTTTTTATGTGAGCTAAATTCTATAGATCAATAGATTTTCAACGTATCACCATGAACAAGAAAATATCCAAATCTTTCCACACATGAAACTCACCAATCTAACCTTACTTACAGTACATCCAACTTGTATTATAATTTTTGGACATTTTGTGAAGCAGTTTTGCACATTTATAGATTACATTATAGCATGCTTTGTAAGACAAACAACCTGCAAAACGCCGGCACTACACAAACAGCTTCGATTGAAAGTGTAAGTTTACGTAGGCTAGTAGTAAGCGAAACGCGGGGCCATTTGGCGCGGGGCCCGATTGGAAGCAATTGGTCCAAGCGGCTAAGGGCCGACCCTGAGACCGACTAATTAGTACAGCTGATTGAGCACGCGCCACCAAAGATGGTAAGCTGATGTCGATTCCCGAACGATCATACGGAAGACTTGAAAAACGGTACTTACCGCCTGTTCAGCCTCGAGCTCGGCATTTATAGAGACCACTCGTGACACACCGAAAGAAGTAAAAAAACGAGCATAACTAAACTGAACTGATGGTTTACAAAGAGATGCGTCTACGTAATAGCCTACACCCTCGTGCTTCAACCCCTTGAAAAGCACATTTTAACTTCTGTTTGAAAATATTTTCTGAGCAAACGCTTTAAATGTGCCACAATTTTTGCAAATCAAACAATCATGAAATGAAATACGTGACAGAAAAAACGAAAAATGTTAAATCATCGTCAACTGCAGGCAGAGTGCTATGTTTTGCGAAAATTTGCTTTGCTTGTGGTATGAAAAAGTCCTTTTTTGCACGTTTAGTCGTGATATAAAAATAGGCAAGTATCTTCAAGCAAAGTTTAATTTCCAGTGTCGTGAATCGGTTTAGATCATGGGTTCCCAACCTGGGGTACATGCAGTGGTGTTGTTTAAGGGGAGGCGAGCGAGGCACTTGCCTCAGGCCCCCCTTTTTGGGTCCCCCCTTGAGGTGTTACGCGCGTAAACTTTCCCTAATTATCCACTCATATATAATGTACTACAAAGCAGATCAGAAATAAGTACTTTTCCTTCAAAGGCCCCTCGTACAGAAACTGTAATGTGCAGGTACTTTGCTTTCGAAGGGGCCCCCAACAGCCACTGAAATGAGCAAGTACTCTGCTTTTAAACTTCATTGAAGGGGCCCCTAAAAGAAACTGTAAAATGCAAGTAGCCTACTCGACTTTCAAAGGGCCCACAACAGCAATGGTAATGTGTAAGTACTCTGCTTTTAAACTTCATTGAAGAGGCCCCTAAAAGAAACTGTAGTGTGTAAGTACTCTGCTTTCGAAGAGGTCCACAACAGCAATTGTAGCTTGTAAGTACCTTGCTTTCAAAGGGCCCCCAACAGCAATTGTAATGTGCAAGTATGTTGCTTTTAAAGGGGCCCCCAACAGCAAATGTAATGTGTAAGTACATTGCTTTCAACGGAGCTCCAAACAGCAATTGTAAGGTGTAAGTACGTTGCTTTCAAAAGGGCCCCCAACAGCAACTGTAATGTGTAAACATTCCCGTCGCCACGGGGGGCTTTTGGGGGCTAACCCCCCAAACAAAGCTCCAAGCCCCCCAAATTGAAACATGAAACACTATAAATCAGTTGAGATTTTGTCAATTTTTAGAGTGTCAAGCCCCCCCGCACAAACCCAAAGCCCCCCGCAGAAACGCAAAG
>Ga0210059_1007456_pt1 | contig 17369 bp, 11 predicted proteins | sample Ectturendosymbi2_FD_188042 | JGI IMG/M metagenome (GOLD analysis project Ga0210059, IMG submission 188042) | Ecteinascidia turbinata endosymbiont from Florida, USA - Sample 2 (SPAdes) (version 2) | ecosystem: Host-associated > Tunicates > Ascidians > Unclassified | place: Key West, Florida...
AAATTCTGAAGGGGTACATCCTTATCTGTTGAAATGCTGTAGGGGTACATGCTCATTTGTCGGAATGCTGAAGGGGTACATGGTAAGAAAAAGGTTGGGAACCCCTGGCCTATGGCGTAAACATAAACATTTTTGAAGTAAATTTGCACCTCTTCATACTACACGTTTGCTCGAAGTTGTTGTACACGTACAAAAGCTAACGGGGACTTCAAGATATAGTCAAATAATAATAAGTCATCTCATACTAAAACTACATAAGCTTTTAACGGGCAGCAAAACTAATTTGCTGTCAAATTTATAAATAACCACCAATATGCAGAGGTTGGTTACGTTTATATAATTGTTTGAGTAGCTTCTAAACAATCGAACGAAACATTTGTTTTATTGTACGTTTCTTGAGTTTGCCTTAAGTAATGGTTCACTAACACGATAAATCCCCTAATCTGTTCAAAGTCCTTACCCGTCAAGATTACTCTAATACAGACAGTCGAACAAAAAGGTTCAAAATACCGTCGTGGCGTAAAAATTCGACTTGACACAACAAAAACCCTGCGGTAAATTACCCCACGAAAAGTATGACGCAAATTCAGCAAAACAAAGTACCACACGGATGAACGTGAAGCGGCATACAATATTGAAAACAGCACAATGATTCAACAACTGCGCTCTAGAGTTCACAATCGTAACAAAGAAACATTGAAACGGACCCATTGTTTTCGTCGCAGGGTTAATGGTAATACAAAATGAAAAATGAAGAAGCAATTAACACAAGGCAAACTAGAAAACGGAATGGCGCATATATCGGCAGTTGTACAGTAGGGTGTGTTCACAAGCACCAAACATAGAGAAACCTTTCTCCTAAAGCCGTCACTTGATAGCAGCAAAACTACAGATGCATCCGTTCGGATCGCCTCTATTCATTTTTGTTGGTGTATTTTCTGTCATATATCGGCCGCGATGAACCGTAGGCCGTCATGCCCGACTGACTGGCACACTTATTGGTTCCCGCCTACAAAACAAAAAGGACAATCCCTAACAACCCAATAATAGCAATTTTATCAACATTCTGCGGACTAAAAAATCACTTTCGAACTCGAAGCAAATCACATCCTTGCCGCACCTCAAACGAGAGAAAAAGCAAGCGATCTCGTAACTCCGTATGCCCTTACATACACTAAGATGGGAGGAGCACTTACATCGGATTCTCATTCGCGCAGTAGTCAGCATTTGTCGTGGTGAAAATCAACGCAACGCACGTTTCTACTAAGCACGCCTGTTGCTGAGAAAGAAATACCTGCAAACCAATTATACTATCTCCGGCTTTAAGCTGTTCAGAGGTCCATTTCTTTTTCTGTTTTTCAGGAATACGAATTCCGATATCTGTGTCAGTTAAACCTTTGGACATAGCCTGAAAAAAACAGATAAATCGATTACGTAAACATGTTCGTTTTCTACACGTAGCATTCTTCTGCCACAAGGCTTTTAAAGAACAGTCCGATTTTTACATGCGGCAAAAGTACAAAATAAACAACAACCATTTTGCTCAGAGCAGTGGTTTTTAACCTTTTTGAGTCACGGAACACTTTTTACTGTCATAATAATTAGAGCAATCAATTTTTTGACCTAAAAATATATAATTTTGACATTATAATTTAAAAATTTTGACTTCAATTTGACCTGTAACTTTTCTGCGTTTGCAACTGCAAAATAATTCAGCCTTAGGTGTTAGGTTAACCCAGAAGCATATTCATGCACTCTATGCTTCAAAATTGGTTGATTAACTTTGGGGATGACATACTGATAAGTACATTAATAACTACGGTAGAGTTAAACCTGAGATCATCATAAAGTTGAAACACTATATGCATAATGGATTGAGCATTTACCTAACCAACCACTGTAAGACCACGTTTCTCGCCTGCCACGCCTATCCTACATAATATTCAATTGTCCAGTAGCGGGCAAAACAACATTATTACATCTGAAATCGCAACATACCCATTATTATTACAGAATTGCAACTAAAATTGAAAAACATATCAATGTCTGTTGTTACAGTTTCAATAAAATATTGATAAAGAGAAAAAAACTGTGCTGCAAGAAAAGTTCGACCCAATGATAAATTTTGTCTTTTTTAACTTATAACTTGGGATTATCTCATGGGTATTAGTGTGAAAGTTGGTTTGTGGACATTTCATGTACTTTAAAAAAGGCACAAAAATTTGACTTTATTGACTTTTGGTTGCCCTAGTCATAATATATGGAAGATTTAAACCGGTGATAGTGAAGTTCATTACTTTTATAATGAATTTCTTGCGGAACAGCTGCGTTCCGCGGAATGCTGGTTGAAAATCATGGGCTTAGACGAGCGCCCCACGCTGAAGTGGAGCTAAACCGTTTTATGTTGTTAAAAAATTTAATGCAGTTCTTGAGAAAAGTGCCAATTTCAAGACAATGTGCAGTTGTCAATCAGACGTATGATGTCGCTATGGGATCACCTACTGCAAAGATGGCTGACGTCTATCAATCAAATTTTTCACTTGTTCTGCCTGAGAACAAGCCAAAGGCAGATTTACCCGCGTGATACACGCAGACGTATTTTTACATTATACCGCACCGTACTGTTGTCGACAAGTTTTTCTGCACAGAAAATACACGAATACTGGTCTGCGCATAAGTAGTCTAGCTTTGTTGTTGAAAAACCAAGTTCTTACTAAATTACGCACGAGGGCTTCAAAATGATGCAAAAGACGTTGTAAGGCAATTTTTCCCTTTGCGCTTTCTCATTGCTATGTTCAGAAATTTGTGCATATACTGATCCAAACAACAACAAAAAAAAGCAAGGAAGACATTACAACTGAAGCCAAGGGCACGCAATTTTCAAATACTCATTTCTCATTTCAACGCCGCGTCATCTGTAGCGTGCACTAAAAAAAGTTGCTACACTTCAAAGTTTTATCGCTCACAGTGCTATTCTGTTTACTAACTGCCATCTACAATTATGATTGACATGCTATCATGATCTACTTTTCAGTGAATACGCGCCGCACCTCATGCTTTGTTGTCGGAGCTCTCGCGCTTCATTCACTGAATTTCGATGACGACGAAAAGAAAAACACGTTCCTGAATTCCCAATGGTATTTTATCTCCTACATGTTAATGGTATTTTATCTATAGCAAGTTTTTTTTCAATTGAAATAAAACTTTTCTTCGATCGTTTCTACCTGCTGAAGCGCCAGTTACTACATTCAGTGCTTTACAGCGCGGCAGTTCCTTCATCAAAACTGCGCGTACCGGTGATAACTTTACAATATTTGGTGATCATACGAAGCGCTGTAACTTTCACACACCTTTCATCATCGGCATGTCTCACTTTTTTTGGTTTGATAAATTTCGTAATATTCCATGATAGGGTTAAACTACAGACAAATTATCTTCAGTACAAAAGGAAACGCGCGAAATACACCAAATCAGCACACACGTCGAATTTTCAACAAAAATTAAGTATATCAACGTGATGCCTACCGTGTCAACCAGTGCGAGCAAACATGTTTGGACCTAAAAAAAAAATATAAGGAAAATTATGGTAAATCACATGTATATTACAAGAATTATCCTCTGAAGCAATTTGTTACTGGAATGCAAACCTGATAATAAAATTTAATCTCAGTATGTAAAGTACATATAGCTTGTGGGAACATCAAGAACACTACAACTGCAACAGTTTGTCAAAGTTTGTCTACGCACTCAAGCGATTCAGCAATATATTGTAACTCAGCAACGGATTTGCAACACAAAATGTGATTCTTCGTAATATCCTTTTAATTTTTGCACTATTAGAAAATACAGAATTCACGGCATCGATTCTAAGCACTTCAGCGAACCCTCGCAGTGCGACAACTCGTGAATAATGACTTCCACGTTTTCTTTGTTTCAATTGCATCTTTGCCGATACTGGTTAAATCTGTGAAGTAGGAGTAGTGTGACAAACTTATATGCATTCGCCTAATCCTTTATTTTCAAGCTTCACCCCAGTGCTAATTGATAAATAAAAATCTATGCAACTTGCTGCACTGTTGGGTTTCATAAATTCCACACACATATACACAAGCGTCGTCTGCTTCAATGCTGAAAGACTTGAGAATAACTTTTCTTAGATTTGAACAAAAACCGTGCTTGTCAAACAACACTCAAAATCGTACCTGTGGCATACCGGAGCCATTGTAGAGATCAGCAGTGGTGCACAAAGATGGTTCTGGAACTCCCATAGCCTTTATAGCATCAAGAAAGGCACCGACGTTTTCCATCTGAGAAATATTTTCATCTTATTAAATAACGACTGTCGTGTTAAACTCGGCATGCATGCCTCTTTCAAAGGCAACAGTCGCGAAACGTGAACACACGCGTTGGGCATCGACGCTGCATGCACAATCAAAGGATCAACATGGCAGACACCTTATACGACATCACGTCACTAGAGATCGACCGATATGGCTTTTTTGGGGGCCGATACCGATATATCGGCCATTCATGAGTCGATAGCCGACACCAATAACCGATATTTCCAAAATTTTTAAATTTTGTTTTCTGCTTCATTATCAAAAATATAATTTATTCTATGCCTTGCCTTTTTCTCTAAAACTTAAAATCGAGCTAAAATTTTTCAAATTGCAGCAATTTCAATATTTTGCTATGATTTTTAATTAATCTGATTAACTTGTTAACACAGTATACACTGCCTGCAACGAATAAACACAGTGCCATGGATAAAACAATAATGTTAAAAATAACAAAACAATAAGAACAGAACACTGAATGAAGGAGAGCTGCTTACAGTGCTTACAACAAAAAAAGCAGTGGTTGAAAGTTGAAGAACATTGAAAAGGAAGTACATACGGAGCATTAAGTTAAGGAGTTTAAAGTTAGTACAATACTGTATTCAATTAACCATTGCCAAAAACGAATTTTTCCAAAACTGCAGTAAATTCTTTGGTCTATGATAGTATGTTTGTTAACAGTTACTGTACTACATAACTCTTGTGAAATTCTTTTTGCACATATTTAACAAATCAGCCTTTCAGACTCTTCTGCAACTCAATGGGTTTTCAATTTGAAAAGTCGATCCAAGTCGTCCAAGAATCAAGTTCGGAATTTGGTGTAGTGTAACATTAAATAACTGCATGTCCTCAAAAAAGCAAACTAGTTGGATTAGTTACGGCAACTGAAGTACTAGCATTGGTATGTAAAATGAAACACCTTAACTGATTGTCCATACACAACAGTTGCATCTCAACAGTTTAAGATTGTCATGCAGAAAGCAGTTTTTTCTGCATTTTCACCAAGTAGCCTGCAGTAAGTTTGCCGGTCATCTACAACCTAGCCTACACAAAATTATTTCTATTAAGCAACACCAGGCTATAACCGATTACCGCCCGTCCGCCAGAAGTAAATTCCATAAGAACAAGTCGCCATGACAACAGCTAACGCGCGCATATGCGTATCCGATGATTGCGCAATAATGCCACGGCGGTCATAATCCGATCAAAAACACTGCGCTGTAACTGTTGCTTGCGTAAGTTGCGTTGTCGCAAACATTACTTTTGCAGTGTTTTGCTGGTCGTGTTTAACAAACGGACAACAGCAATTGTGATGCAACAATGAATGCTGACGACCGTGCTGCTATCCGACTTATCGCCAAATAATCGCTTCACTACGTATTTGCGAATTCTGGAGTAGCGCTTCCGTTGTTTGTGTGCCACGTCCACAAACCAGCGCGTTGCAACAGCTTGGATTGTGAGATTGCAATTATCATTAAAGCGCCTCGTGGAAAATGTCGGAGGCGCGGAAAATGTCGATTAAATTAACCCCCAAGAACAGGACATTTGAGCTTGCGTGAAACAGAGTAAACCAGCGCGCTCATAACCTAATACATCAAGTTAAGGGAAGTGGAATCCTTTTAAGATGTTACGAGCAACTACTTCACATGTGAATGGCGATTGCATCACTAGTGAATAGCGATTGCATTTGTAATCATATTCACAACATCATAAATGTTGCTTGACATAATGTAATTCATTTTTCATGCAAGCTTTTTTTTAAATTAATCTGGGCTAAACGAAGCATTGATTGGACTTCTGCACCTCAACTTAAAGTCAAACTTCTCGTGCTGCGAAAACTTCTCTAGAGGTACAACCGGAGATCATTCGTATGCAATACCCACACCTGGTAACACGGTCTAGACCAGGGGTCACCAAACTACGGCCCGCGGGCCAAATCCGGGCCGCGAAGCCATTTCATCCGGCCCGCGTAGACATTTTGCCAATGAGAAAAACAATGTAACAAAGGAAAATTTGTTGATTTGGCAGAAACATTTCCTGAAACAATCACATTTTGTAAGATGTCCGGCCCTCGGACTGTTGAGTAACAGCTTATGTGGCCCTCGGACTGTTGAGTAACAGCTTATGTGGCCCTCGAACAAAAAAGTTTGGTGACCCCTGGTCTAGACAATAAGCTTCAAGCATTGCGAATCTTCCGGATGGTGCTTTTGTTTCGGCTGCTTGGCCGATGCGTGTTCCATGGTTCATCTTGTCTGCTTGGTTATGAAAACGCACCTGCTAGCGTTGCTGCAAGATAACTTTCTTAACTTGCTTCGTTGTGCTTTCTTGCACAAGTTCTCTGGATGCGTGAGGAATATAACAGCGTTTGTCAACACCGACTGAGAGCCGTTTTGGCCGAAACCGATATATCGGTAAAACAGGATAAAATCAGCCATTTTGGCCGATACCGGTACATCGGTGAAATCCAGATATCGGCCAGGCCGATATATCGGTCTATCTCTAATCTCTACACGTCACAACTTAACACAATAGCAAGTCGCTAAACTAAAAGAACAGGAAAAAAACAGCACGAAATATTCAGGTTTATCTGGCGGTGGGCAGCTATATTCGACCGTAACGAGTCATTGCAGCAATGGAAGATCCTAGTGGAAGAAAATATTCTGTTTCCTGGATGACTTTTTCTCGTTGTGTGTGTCTTTGTCATATCCTGTTAGGTTAACAAGCATTCCGCGGTTTCTTCGCAACAAGCCTTGATGCGCTTCAGTGACTGGTCTGCATCCCCGGTCACCACCTGTCGATGATTCGAACGATTGTCTTTTGCTACCGAGAAAATTCAGCCGGATACGGCCAACGGAGCATGTGTGAAGACTGCCGTTGGCCATAAGCCGGTTCGTAAGCCGTAACCGGATTCTGTGTGAAGCCACCTCAAGACGAGGCTGCCAGACCCGTCGTTCTAGACCAGCTATGTCCAACCCGCGTCCCACATGCGGGCTAATCGAAGATTATGCGCCCAGTAAGCTTTTCACTGTTGTGTATGTATAATACAATGGCAACCTGTCGTTATTTTGATAATCTTAAATTCGACATTTGCGATGCAATGGTCTTTAGTGCCTTCTTTTGAGCGAGTTCTTTCAATCCACTGCTTGGCCGCACTAGATCTCGGGGCGAGGTGTTGAGCAGCCATGCGATTGTCTCTCTCGTCCAGTAGAGTCAGGCCGTGCAGTCCATGAGGTCGATGGATTGGACATTGGAGGTTAACATGGTCGACAGTTTGTTCTTCTGCACCACACTCACAGGCCGCAGAGGATGCCACAGCCGATTTGCACAGGCAGGAGCGGAAGCGTCTGACACCGGTGCGGAGGCGGTTAAGCCGGACCCAGGCTGTTTTAGTGCCTGTTTATCATGTACCACGCACTGGCAGATGTCCACGTGCCCACTGACACCTCGGTGAAAAACTGATTTCTAGCTTTCTGAATTCTACTCATGTGTTCCTCCAAGAACTGCGGAGCCGGAGCTGGGCATTTTGCAAGGAGCCGGAGCTCAGATTAAACTTTAGGAGCCGGAGTTATGGCTATTTGTGAGGTAGCTTCGGCTCCCTTCCTAGATACGAACCGTTTTGCTAAATTTACTGAAAGCTGTACTTATACCGAAAGTAGTGCTCTTAGCGTGATTGTTACGAATTACGACGCCAGATTGCAAGAATGGATCTGCGATTCTCTGATGTTTCCGTGGTTTAGGCATCGCTAAGGCCGTGGCATCATAGCTGGACAGGCGTTGTGTTACATGTAGAAGAGAAACGTTGTAAACTGCCACAACATCTTACTTTTTAGTCAACATGATCAAACCGGATCTGTAGTAGTGTAGCGACCTAAAAAGAACTAAGCTATAATCAGCAGGTATATAATAAGCCATACTATTTGTTCAAACAAACGGCGTTGAAACATTGCTTGTCTTCTGTGTTAATTCAAATGCGTGCACGTTAGAAAGAAGACATGAGACAAGAAATCGACTATGTGTTTTGCGCTTTGCCTGGTCAGAGTTGTCAGCTGGGCTACAACAGGCAGTGCGAAACGAGTGCAAAACATTTGGTCGACTGAGACTGGGTTGTGTCAAAATACTCGGACACGAATCTTGTCTTCCAAACAGACGTCTTGATTCCGGTCGTAATAAATAACAAAAAGTCCTCAGGCATTAACAGCAAAACTATTGACTGCCTTTCCAGAATTTGTTTATGTTACCATTAACTTGAAAGCGTTTCTGCTAGTAACTGCCAGCTGAATCGTCGGAACTGGTTGATTGTTGTTTATTCGCTGCTTTTCTCATGGTAAGAGAGCCAATTGTAAAAATACTACTGGATCAACGTACTCAAATAAGTGTGAAATTGTTTTAGTTTGTGTACTACATATACTTCATTTTCCAGTCAACTTGAAGCACACCAAGACAAACGAAAATATTAATGTGTATCAACAAACAAAAGCCAAAGCCATGTTACGAAAAAGAGAGCTCCGGAACTGGAGCATGTTCACGAAAAAAAGCTCCCGAGTCGGAGTAGTTTCGTTTTTATGCTGGCTTCGCAGCCTTGTTCCTCTGCACTAAATTGATTTCTAACAACCCTTGTTGTTCCATTGGCACAAACTTGTCTCTGATATGCGAGTGATTAAAATTACCATACAGTCGTTATCACTAGTATTCGAACGCTTTCAGTAGGTGTTAATTAAACTTTGATTTGCTCAAATAAAAGTCATTAAATGTGCGGCCCTCATCAAGATATTGACATAATTTTTCGGCCAGTACTTAAGGCATTTCGGTTGGACATAGCTGCTCTAGACCGTTACAATTCAAACATTTGAAAATTCCCAAATGGCCTTGATGGATCTTTTTCAAGATCTCAAGTCACCTTGAGTTGGTTAGGACCAGCTTATTTTTCTTCAAGAAAAATATGTAAGTTCTGCTTTCATTTTTTTGAGATTGACAAAGTAGCCACTGGTCAAATACCGTATTTATTCGAGTATAACGCGCAAAATTTTGTACGGAATTTTAATCAAAAATTAAGGGTGCGCGTTATACACGAGTTTTTTCATCAGCACGCTTTATTTTTATTTCTTTTTGTCTCTTTCATAATCTTTCTGCACCCTTTACTTATTCTTTTCGCTGGAATGCGCAATCCTTGTTTCTTTCTTCTTTCTCTTTAAAAATGCTTTGGTAGCAGAAAGTTGTCCTAAAAGGTATGAAGGAAACGAAAAAAGCAAGACGAGGGAGACAAGCCCTGTACCCAGATATGGAGAAGGAACTTTATGATTGGATAACCGTATGTTATAAATAAATGTTTTGTTACAGCCACATGTCTTCAACAGCAGTTTTTACTTTCTATCTTTAGTCAGAGCTAAAAAAAAGGAAAAAAAATTATACCATATTTTATTCAAAAATTAAGGGTGCGCGTTATATACGAGTGCGTGTTATATTCGAATAAATACGGTATATGCGAAATTCTAAGACAGACTCAATTCTGGTCTCCTAATGAGACGTGCGGTCGAATCCCACTTTTGACATTATGCCATGTTAATCAAAAGGAATACCCCTCACGAAGGCACCAGTAACAAAACAAGTATACACTTAAGGTATTGACAGTGCATTCACAAACCATGAAAATAGCCTGATTCAATGTAAGGCAATCATACAAAACATTACATTACATGACAAGGTTTATCAGTATCAACTAGACATTGCCAATGAAACAGTAGCAAATGATTTTAGACTTCATTAACAATGAAAAAATACTTACACAGCGAAAAGGATTCAACATTGTTTCATGGGGCATTCCTTTTTTCAATAATCCAGGCTGAAGTGTTTCGACTAAACTGAAAAAGACATTTTTATAATGCTGGTTACAATATACCTATTACCACCAATTAAAATGTCTCAAAACAACCACAAAACTAATATAGCGACTTCTATGCTTGGCTCTCAAATAAACTACCATGCCACGAACAAATGCAAGACACAATCACTAACCATCAGCCTATCAAGTACCATAACAAAATGATAATCTTGACAAAAATCGTTTGTTTCGGAGGCAGTGACCAATGAGAGCTACAGCCATGGCTTCCTGCCTTTAATACTGATCACATATTCAGATGCTAAATAAACTGAACTGTTTTGAAATGAACCATGTTCTCCAATGCACAGCTTTTTGCAGTTTGATGACACAAAATCACCTGAGGGTATACTGACTACCCTTACAAACATATTGCAGAACAAGCGAGTTGATAAAGGAAAAATCAGCATTCAACCAAACAGCTGGTGAGTGCCAAAAATGGCTTGCGATGTAGTACAACTGTGGTAAACCAGTGCTTGTATGTACTAGTAATGTAGCAGAAATTGCACTAAAATGATACAAAGACAAGCAATGCTGCACTTGAAACCCCAATTACTGAAAAACATGGAGAACCACTTGCAAGAAATGACTGGCATCTTGACACATTCGCAGTCAGTGTGATTCAGCTTAAATCAAGCAGTTTGCACATGTCTTGGCAACCGCATAACCTGCCAGGTGATTGTGCTAGAGAGCTGTTCAAACACTCCAAGATTTGACAAGTCTTAGAGTCTGCATTGAAAAAAAAATTTGTGGTTTTGGGTTTTTTGTTAATGATGTCATAAGTGGAATAGTTTTAGGCCTGTTTGGACCACTTCACATGGCCTTGGGCCCAAACTGCTGGATGGCAGTATTTCGCTCAAGTTTTTATTGGAAACTAGACTGAAATCCAAGTCTTTTGAGACATTGGATGACTTGCTGGGGTTTCAATTTGAAAAGTTATGACCTAAAAACAACAAAATAACTACTCCCATATAATTAGATAATTAATTAATTTGTTGTTTTTAGGTCATAACTTTTGAACCAGAAATGCTCGAAAGTCCATCAAAGGTTAAGTGACTCGGATTCTAGCCTAGTTTCCAATTAAAACTTGAGCGAAATACTTCTGCCTAGCAGTTGGACCTTAGGCCAGGTAACATGAGTAAAAATGGCCAAAAACCTCACTTATGACGTCACCCACAAAAAACTGAAACCCAAGTGAAAAAAAAAATTCATTGCAGACTCGAAGACTTGCCGAGTCTTTTGAGGGTTTGAACAGCTCTCTAGTACAATCGACTGGCAAGTTATGGAGTTGCAAAGTGGTGCAAAATTAGTGGTTCAATGCATTATTTTTAGGTATGATACATTCGTACACTGGTAGCAAAGGTGTTAAACAAATTTGCTCCTGAAAGCACTTTGAAGCGCCTCTTTTCTCCATTGCTTCTAAACAAGAGTATACATGCTGTAGCACCAGCTAATCTAAACCTGTGCTTAATGAATTCCACTTCACGAACTAACTATGACACCTTATGTTGACCCACATGACACTAATTTACTATGGAGCCATAAATTTACTATGGAGAAATCTTATTCATGAATTTTTACACCATACTGATATGCAGCTCAATTATGAAAAAATCTCTCTACAAAGGTGACATAATTGAATCAACCAGCAATTTTTTTGTAGGAAATCAATTTCATGTAAGTGTATGCATCCTCAGTCCTGAAATCTGAAAGCTTATGAGTGAAATGCTGAAATGCTAAAGCAAGAACAAAGCAAGTAAATCTAGACTAAATTGAAGAAATCAAACACAAGCCGCACCACATAACAGCTAGTAAGTAGGCCATTCTCATAAAACTGATTTATTTGAAGGTGAAACACGATCTGATGCCAATTATAGAGCAACTGTGCATGCCACTGTCCAATATAGTTGAGTTACCACCATGTTGCTTGAACAGAACCTCCATACTTATAAAATTACACAGTGTTTAGCACTGAAATTCTGTCATGTTTTTTCAACAAGAATTGTAAACCATACAGAAACACACTGCACATAATTTTTGAAAAAACTAAATCAGATTAAGAAATGCTGATAAAAATTTATGAACAGCTGTAGACTTACTAACAAAGGACACGCCCATCTTTTAACCAATTCTGAAAGGACTGTTCTTGCATAATTGGACAACCTGAACTTGCTGCAATCCATTCTCTCAAATCTTCTTCCAATATTTCATCATATTTTGATGCCATCTGAAAATACATTGAGTCATTTAAAGATGCAAAATACTAACACTATGACAGCTAAGAGTTACAGAACCTTATAACATGCGACAATGCTGCACCTGATGTATTAATTCGTGAACTGATCCAATTTTATCAAATGCCACTGGCTCAGGCTGACACATCAAAACCGAAAATAGAAACTCCAACAGTTGTATTACAGTAGTTATGTGAATACCGGAGCTCTACCGATGCATCAGCATGCCAGTATATATCAGCTGATATTGTGATGTTGCTGATGAATCACATTTGCAAAATTTCACCGATACATACCGGTGCTATGTTATTGTTCTGCATAGAATGTTCGGAAACCCAAGTTGCCACTTTGTCTCTGACTGATTAATGCAGATACTCTGTTCTGCAAATTCTCTGTTACCAGCACGCAGCCCTCCAACTACATCAAGTTGTGTGTCCAAGGTAATTACGCCACTGTGCAGTTGTCCCGATAAACCGCTCTATGACATAACATTCTCTCCTAGGTTTTTGAGTGGTAAGCAGATGACTGCCTGCGAATAAATCAGGTTATGTGCTGTGGTGGTTGACTGTTTTGCTTGGCTTTAGCAAGGCTGCCTAGTGAGACAGGGCCTTTAGCATGCATCAAAAAACGTGCCTACATCACAGTGAGTAGTGTCAAACCCGATTGAAATGACCACGTGACGTGTACAATACGCAAAGAGACAAGGATTTAGGCTTAAGGTATTGTGATTAGGGTTTAATCTACAGTTCACACAGAGAAAACAAGAAGCTGCTAATAGTTTGCCAGCACTGAAAACATGGCAAAACTTGTGCATCAAACTGATCTGTGACAGCATCACAGTCAATTGAGAAAGGCATGCGTTTGAAATTTGTCATGTGACCAGTTCAACCAATCAAGTTTGGCTGAAGGCAAAATAGTTCCAGGAGTGTTTATTTTGCCTCATGAGGCAAAATAGACATTCCTTGAGTAATGCAAAAATACCAGTATTGGCATCGGTTATCAGCAATGAAAAATTAAAAACATCGGCATCAGCCTAAAAAAAACTATCTGTCAAGCTCATCTGAATACAGATGCAGGCTTGGTTTATCCACAAAAGCCTCCGGTAAAACATGATTAAATGACAGTGGCATAAAGCATTAACACTGTCCCAAACATTTTCTTTGCATGTTTGTTAGTTATCTTTTTAGTGCTGTCTACAAAAATTCGTAACTAAATGTAAACTATGCACTGCCAAAGCAAGTAGTACTTCCTATTATATACCTTAAGATTGGATTAAGTGTTAACTCTGCAACAATTAAACAAGAACCCTCTTTTTTGTGACTCAAAACAATGTATAATTCTCAGGAATTTGTAATGCTAATCATTAGAAAATTGCTGAGTTTTGAATCATTATTATCAATCTACTAAATTATATGTAATCAATCCTTCATTTTTAGCTTTTTTTTATCAAAATATCATGATGGAAGGAAATGTTGCAGAAGCTTTTATATGATCCAACACCTTTTCATATACTTAAAACCAATAAAAATACTTTTACCTATTTTTTAAAATTGGCAGACCTGAAAGTCCAAAACAAACATCAAATGACAAAAACATTATTTAACGTGTTCGCTGCCGGCGTTATGAATATATGGCACCTAAAAATCAGCCTAAATCAAGCAGTTTTCATGTGTCTTAGCAACGGCATAACTCCTCCACCGATTGCACTAGAGAGCTGTTCAAACCCTCAAAAGATTCGTCAAGTCCTGCAATGAAAAAAAAATTTTTTGGTCTTGTTTTTTTGTGAGTGACGTCATAAGTGAGGTAGGTTTTTAGCCATTTTGGCTCATGTTACCTGGCCTAGGGCCCAGCTGCTAGACAGAAGTATTTTGCTTGAGCTTTCATTGGAAACTAGGCTAGAATCCTAGTCTTTTAAGCCTTTGTTTGACTTTCTAGCATTTCAGGTTCAAAAGTTATGATCTAAAAACAACAAATTAATTAATTATGTAACTAATGGATTAATTGCTAATTTTGTTGTATTTAGGTCATACCTTTTGAACCCAAAACCCAAGCAAGTCATCCAAAGTATCAAAAGACACTGATTTTAGCCTACTCTTCAATAAAAACTAGAGTAAAATTCTACCATCTAGCAGTTTGGGCCCAGGGCTAGATGTAGTGGGCCAAAAAGGCCTAAAACTTTGCCACTTATAAAGTCACCCACAAAAAATATGAAACCCAAAACCAAAAAATATTTTTTTTTTATTGTGACTCGAAGATTGCCAAGTCTTTAAAGGTTTGAACAGCTCTAGCACAATCACCTGGCAAGTTATGCAGTTGGTAAGACAACTGAAAATAGCTTCAAATAGGCCAAAACAGGCCGTCAGCAAAGGTGTTAACTTGCTATACAACAATCTTACATAGGCTTACAGGTTAGGTTTAAGGTTTAGGCTTGGGAGTTAGGTTTAGGGTTTAGTACATTTCTACCAAGCCTAGTGCAGTCTGCTACAGGTGGCAGACGAATAAGTTTTCAAATATGAAGGTCCGCTGGTGGACCTGTAGCCACTGCCTTGAAATAAATCAATATACCAATAATTTTTTTTCATAAAACCATATGATTTCCTTTTTTCAGCTCACAGCTAGTGCTGATTTTAAGTGTTACTTTGCGCATTGGTTAACTATCTTGTTAAGCGCACAGCCTATGATGAGACTACAGCGTGGTATTATGTTCCACTTGGCTTGAACCCTTTGAGGCATTATTTAAAAAAAGAAAATGTTGTGAGTTGACTCAGACCTAACATTCAAGTAACTAGTCTCCACACATGTGAGGAGTTTGAATAAATCAACAAATTTTTGATAGGATATCAATTTAACGTAACACTATACATCGTCAGTGCTACAACCTTTTTTAGATAAAATCAGACCCAACATGACATTGTTTGACTTTACTCAAAACTACAAACATTGCAAATGACTTTGACTAAAAGTTTGATTACAGTACTTGGACTCAGATCCCACATTCATAAATTATGTTATTCTCTGAAGAAAACTAACCCAAACTGGTACCCAAGATGAAAGTTAAGTATCTGAAACTGCACTGTAGTGTACCATAGTGCACCTGGCATGGAATGCTGCTGTAGTAAGCTTGTTGATAGGCTGGGGCTCCATGGTTTCTCCTGCATTAAGAATGCGGGCCGCTTTCCCAGACACTCATCCATCAACTCCATTCCAAAAGGTCATTGACCTCCATTTGTCTCCTGTCTGTCTTGGAGCCTGTTGGCTTGACAGAGAATAGGAGGCCTGATGGTCTGACTCTGAACCCCTGGTACAAGGGACCTGGGCAGGAGCCTCATATGGGACGCGACAATTGTGGACACCTTTGCTCAAAGCCACTACATAGTCAGCGCCGCTAAACCAGGCAGTATTGTGTAGCAACTGATGCTCCCGCTGAGACCAACAAATGCTGAAAATACAATGACCTCCTTGTGAATTTTTACTTTCAACCAAGAACCAGTTGCAATCAAAACCACTAGCGTAGTGTGTATAAGTCCACTACCCCTTTTTTGAGCTGCCTAGAAAACAAACTTGTTGATATGTCAGGTGACCCCAGGGAGCGACAGTGGATCCACCAGCACTTGTCCCTGGCTGTGGTCAAAGAGAAAGTTGCCAGTATATTAGCCTGTGTGCAAGGGTACCTTGTAATAGGCAGAGCTCTGTAAATAGCGGAGGTTTGATGACGTAACCAGAGTCGGTAAAACTGATATTTTGCATTGAGCAATGAGAACTAAACGGTAGTAAAAATAATTGTACTGCAAAAGTTGATAATACACTACGGTAAAAAGTGTACTTTGAAGTTTGATAATTTTTGCTTATCTGAGCTTCACAACAGTTCGGGGACAAACAAATAAGTTCTAACAGTTGTGAATGTATAAAATTTGTAAACATCGTGAACTCTCACGCATTCTATTTTTTGGGGAAACACATTAAGTCGCAATGATACATTTTTCCTTCACTTTTTTCTTTTTATTGCTTTTACAACGTAACTTTTTTCTACTCCGGTTATGTCATCAAACCTCTGCAACGAAGCTCCGCCTTTTACAGGGCACCGTGTGCAAGTTTGATCTTATTTTAGCTACCCTCAGTGTATTAACCAGTGTTGCTGCCCCCAGTACCACTTGCCTCTTTTCAGTGAATGGCTGTTGCCTTCCGAATTTTTCAAATTTTTTTTGCATTTTCTGTAAGCTTTACTGTATTCTCTTCTGCCTGTTTTGCACTTTCTGTATGTCCCCCTGAGCAGTATTGTTTCGCTCATCCCATTTTAGCTATCCTGACTACCGCATTGCCTATGAAAAAAACAAAACAGCTTGGTTGGTGACATATCGCACTTTGCTTGAAACTCCTAAGGCCCTTTTGCTTTTGCTAGTCACTAGTCTAGTGTACCATTGTTGTACCAGGATTGGAGTAACTGATTTCAACAAATATAAAAAAGGAAGTGACTACAGATACGCCTGTCCTGATAAAAGGGTGAGTTTGTCATTCAAACGGTGTGGATCTCGTGGTGTACTGTAGTGGTTAGGCGTTACGGCTACTACACTAATGGTTTTAGGTTCGATTCTCACCTTGTCAACTTTAGTTTTTGATTTTTCTTTACTTTTTTTCAGGCTTAGGTGTCACGTTTAAGGGTTAGTCACTAGTGTGGATAACACTAATTGGAGGGCCAGCAGGCTTGAGGGCTGTGTTTCCAAATGAAAAACGTAAATTTTCGGCAGGCTAGTGGGCTGCACTGAAGACAGAAGGGCGGGCGGGCCGGCGGGCTGCACAAAAAGGCAGTCCGGCAGGTTGTGGAAAAGGGCGGGGCGGGCTGCAGAAAAGGGTAGCCATCCGGCCCGCCCTTTTCCATAGGCCAGCTTAATGTGCAGCCCGCCGGCCCGCCCTAATGTGCAGCCT
>Ga0210059_1007457_pt1 | contig 17369 bp, 8 predicted proteins | sample Ectturendosymbi2_FD_188042 | JGI IMG/M metagenome (GOLD analysis project Ga0210059, IMG submission 188042) | Ecteinascidia turbinata endosymbiont from Florida, USA - Sample 2 (SPAdes) (version 2) | ecosystem: Host-associated > Tunicates > Ascidians > Unclassified | place: Key West, Florida...
GAGGTATCAGAGAGGAATTTCTGCGGTGGTCTTGAAATGAAGTTAACATCATCAATAAGTGGGATAGAGCAAGCTCGTGCATCAGATACGGCTGCAAAAAGCGTTAATCCTTGTTTTTACTTCCGTTTAGTGATTACAAGCGCTTAGGTACAAATTTGTATTTCATGATCACCAACTCCCACACGTAGCTTAAACCTCAGGTAAAGTCAGCCATGGCACGAATTCTCCAGCATTTACACTATACACAACGTTTGAATAATCAAGGAAAATATTTTTGGTAAAGCATACTGCTTTGATCTTGTTCGAATAAAGCTAAAGTCGGATAGGTTTTAAGCAGTTTCGTTGATTTGCACTGAAATATTTCTTTGGCTTACACACGAAAACTTAATTAACTCAAAATTGTTGGTATAACTTTTGGAATTGGGGGGGAATGCCCCGGCTACGCGCCTGGCTGTGGCTGATGTTTGCGTGGCTTCGAATTGAAATGGCAAGGTTGAAATCCTAAAGCAGGTCGCTATGCTGGATCCTGGATGTAATCTATGCAGCATTGGATGTGTTTGAAAACAAGTTAGATACATTCATGCAAAATGGGTTTAGAGCTGCGCAAAGCATTTTTTTAAATGCAGTGTAATAGCTAATGTTGAAAAAAACGAAATTGTGGGCGAACAATATTGCAGAATAGATGAAAACCTTCGTCATTTCACAACTTTAAATTCGTTGAAAAAAGTTTGACTATCTTATTTGACAGAGCACGCTGTTGCATTTTTAACTTTGCGCGCCAAGCTTGATTTTCGGATCCAAGAGGTTGTAACTCTAAAAATGAAAGACATGCTATTTTTATTTTCAAGGATTTCTCCTTAATCAATATTTTTCGTAATATCTTCAAATGGAGTTGGTGTCCCATACTATTGAGTTAGGTCTCTTTGCACAAAAAAAAGAGTTCGCGAAGGCCAACATTCTTCAAATTTCGTCCCCGAGCTACATGTTTTCGCTTTCAGATTTTGTTTGCGACCGATTACCTTGGAAAGCAACTTTTCATCAAGAGTTTAAAAGAACCAGCTAAGCCTGTGAACAAGATTAACTGATGAATGTGTGTTATCACTCTTGTACTGGCGAACCCACGTCACTACAACCCAAACCATGGATTCCTTGCTTTCAATTACGTTGCTAAAAGTCATTTTCACACTGAAATGTCTAAACTTCATGAAAACCCCAAATACGGTTTTTCTGTTTTTGTTGCGACTCAAGCTTCAAGCATTGCTTTCTGTTTTTTAGGGTTGTGCATTCCGCTTCTCGCATTGTCCCTCCAAATTCCAGGTAACTGTGCATTCAGTCGTTTGTTTTTCTGGTTGGATGCCCTGCCTTAGAACAATGCTTTTAAAATGACTTGAGCGCGGTGAAAATGCTGTTTTAACTTTTAAGTTGATAGAGAAAAACGATGTAAGAGGATGGCTCGTAAGGTCTGATAGTAATAGTAATCTATGCACGCCTTAAAGTCACAGTGATGAAGGCCCTTTGAAAAAAAAACACGGAAGAAAGCTTTGTGATGATCTCCAAGTTTGATTTGAAATGTCCACTAGTACCTCGTGACCAGTGAAAGTGAAACACGATTGCTTGACATTTTGCGGTGACGTCATTTACATGCTATTCCAAGGAAAGTACTTGAACTTGCACATCATGTGTTGTGACTGACTATGTACACAATATATTTAACTTGCTCCTTGGTAATTAATAAAACACGAACGTCAAACATTAATATAGACATTTGTCAAACACAGGGATGACACAAGTAGAATAAAAGTAATGTGGGCTTCAAATTGTTCACCTTGTGTTTCGACTGAACTGAAGAATGTATATCTTGCTGGCACGCGATTTACAAAAAAACTGGAGGACACGGCTGGAAAACACTAAGAACCTCAGCTCTTTTGATCCAGAAGTTGCTGTTCGCACAGAGCCAGTAAGCCTTGTTGACCACGATAAACACCACAGCGCAATCCAACCTTCAACATGATCTGGGATTCTGCCAGAAAACAACCAAAACTGAACTCAGCTTTGAGACTCTATATTGAAAACCGCAAAACCGTTTCTCTAAACAAAAGGGTTACAACGCTGATCCTCGCGATCGTGCTTGCAGCTTTCGAATTGAGATAGAGATTCGTTCTCAAATAACGTCAAATAGTTTAGGAAATGTCTGTTTTCCTAAATAAAATTTGGTATTTCTTTCAGTTCAGTCAGTTGTATATTAGAATTTCGCAGATTCGAATTAATTTTTGACGATTGCACCTCGCTGCCATCATCCCCGTTAGCATGGCTCGTATGCAAAGTTTTTATATGTACAACAAGTTGTATCTGAAAACCGCTTGGTGACGATAAGGCAGTGAGTGTTGTGCGTAATTTTTGGACAAAAGCACTTTTTCAAGCACATTTGAAATCAATAGCAACAGCTTCTTTACTGTGGATGATTGAAAACCACATAAATGCTCATGAAACTTTTATCAGGTGAAGCGTATCGTCTGATGTAGAGCTCTAGACTTGTGCAAAAGCAGTAATGATTCTTCCTGCCCAGTTCATAAAGATATTCAGCTGCTAAAGAAATAAGTTTCTTAACATATCAATTTTTTAAAATCTTTCTTGTGTTTTCAGTGCTAGGCAGCTCATAACAGGAGTCTAGTATCTGATCGAACTTGCTTGCAAACACCATGGACCCGGATTTGTGGTTGGAATCTCTTCAGTAAACCAGCACCAAAATCGTTATTGACCTCCCACCGGCATTCAAGCCACTTTAGCTAGGAAAAATCGCAAATGTAAGATGAGCTCGAATGCAAGGGAAAGCAGCTCAAATAACACTTTTTCAAAAAACATATGTGCTCTTCTTTGCTAACATAGCAAGAGGCACTCCAACTGCCTGTTTATGACGCTGACTATCTATACGAGGCATTCGCTTCCTTAGACACACGCCGTTATTCTCAAGGCAAATTTCCACCACCGCAAGAGGTTGTTTGAGGTGGTGGAAATATGAATCATATAGCCAGGCAAATGTGGTTTGATCCTATTTCATGAAAGATTCCTCCACCGCAAACAGCTCATTATTCTCGATTCAATTTAATTTTTCTTATAAGAATTTGCCAGCCACCCGGTGCCACTCCAAACTTTATTCTCGCAAGATATGCTCACATTAAATATTTTTATGGGGTTTCGTCATCTTTATTACCCTTTCAAAATATTAATGAACGTGCCAAATTCAAAATAGCGCTTGCTTGCCAAATATCTGTGTGTCCTTTTTCCCGACCACATGGATTTACATTACATGAATACCACATTAAGAACTGTCTTATACGCTCTTGAAGAAAATAGCGGAAAAGTTTCGGTTTTAGTGGTAATATTGCTAGTCATTACAGTGAATCTTTCATGCAAAAGCCTTATGCTCCCTAAGCATGCATTTAAAACATAGTCCAACATTTGTAGCCTCAACTTAACATCGGTGGCATATATAAAAAACGCCGATTTCTACAAGTGAATTGAATCCTAGGTTTGCAGCAAACTACAAAAAACTAGAGTGCGTGCTTGAATCATGGTGCGACGCAAGTCCAATCACGTTACGAATCATGACGTAAATTTCAGAACGTTTGTAAATGTTGAGATGAAGTTGAACGATATGATCTTAGATTTTATTTTGCTAAATGTCCGGCTTTAGTGTTGAAATTTGGACATCGTTGAACAACTTTTTTTAAGCAGTGAGATTTGATGTCTTTTTTGCCAACAAAGTTGCTTTTGTATTTGCACTCCAGACAAGTAAGCAAACTCTTTACTGGTCTCTGCGCTGCGCCATAGTTATCATCAGGACCGTAACCAGGGGAAGCGCAGGGGGGATTCGCCCCCCTGCAAAATCTTTCGCCATCCCTGGAAAAATGTGTTGGACATAGTCGGAAACTATTGAACACAGTTTAAAAAATTTCCCCTATCAGAAAACTCTTCGCCTCTTCTGGTGTCCCAAGCTGGTTACGGGCCTGGTTATCATTTAAAGAAATCCCAGTGGTGAAGCTCCTTTCTGTGCAAGAGCACTGCAGAAAAGCACTAAATTTAAATTCCACTTGTCTACTGTCGCAGAACATTGCGTGCTGACACAAGGAACTGCAGTGTTTTGTTTACTGCCAAGTTGTGGACACGATTCAAACATGCTAATCCATCATGGCTTCGTAGCACGCCCGCACACTAAGCACATCTCCCTGGAGTAGCATGCAGCTCATTGCACATCAAGGCGTTCAACAGAAGCGCCGCTGCCGTCAAAAGCGAAATTACGTGCTTGGTCTCTGGGAAGTAGTGACCTCATTCACCCTTTGCAAAATATCTAGTAAGCAGTGACTGGATTGCCTTTTTTCTAGTGGCCGTTTCGAAACCTTGACATCACATACCTAACCCTTTCACGAAACAAACCGCGAAAATCTCAAACCTGCCAAAGAAGAGCGTGAAGTATACCAATGATATAGCTACGCCGTTATGGGGTGCACATACCAGGTCAATTTCTCGGTCTTCACCCGGAAGGTTGCGTGCGAGGCTTGTCCTAAAACGTTAATGAATTGTACATATTAGGTTACAGCCAGTGATCATTTTCCAGCAAATGTAAAGCCAAAGGGAAAAAAACATTTTTTGATTGCTGCGAAAACAATGATTGCTGCATTTTGTCATTGCTGTTCGGTGCTTAAAAACATTTGGTCATTGCTATGCAAAGAATACTCTGAATTTGAAACAATTGTATGTGAGAATTCAACAAGGAAAAACCACTGCAAATACGCCCTGCCTGAGACACACTGGGTTTCAAAGGTCTTTCTGGTTTTGTCAACGGTACTTAACATCTGGTTAATGTTGAAGATGATGCGTACACAGGCAAGGCTCTAGTTTCATGAAAGTGATGATCGGGAAATCCTGGTAATCGAACACTGCAAGCCTTAAGTAAAAAAACAATCACGGCATCTTGGAAATCCCACGCACTATAGCACTCTCTTGCATACAGACTGTAAGATGACCATTTACAGAAAAAATGTCAGGGATGAAAATTGAAGTTAAGAGCAAAAATGTTTGAAATAAACACATGATATGGCAAAAATATTGTAAATTTAATGACCTTTATTGACTTGGGTTGGATTGTTTTAGAAGGGTTTGGTATTTGACAACATAACTGCTTAAATGTAACAATATGAAGTTTGCTGCGCAAAAAAAAGAGTTTTTGGAAGCAAATAGTTTTTAATGATTTAATCACTAAACCTCGTCCACGTGTGTGGGCGCCTCAGGGTGGTGTCCAGCCATCGCTGAAATGTTGCGGGGTTTTGTGCAGAAATGTTTGTTTTTCTAGAAATACGGGCAAGGTATACTTTCTAACCTGAATGTTGCATCAAGTCATGTCACTACTCTAGTAAGTTCAAGTTACCATTGAGAAAATAAGCGGCGCTTTGAACAAAGCTCGTGAACTGAGAAAACCAAACCACAAGCTGCGCATCACTCGAACTGACGGTTATACTGTAAGTTTCCTACTGAACAAACAGTTTCTTCTGATCTGAAACACGGTTTATCGAAACGTTTAAACGTATGACATTTTATTCAAGATGTGTACTCACGAGAGAGTGGCGAATTCTTTTCTAAGCAACATGTTGTAAAATAACAGCAACATGTTGTAAAAAGAGACATCAGTACAGCGAATCCAATGTGGCCGCAATTCAGGCGGAAGAACGTAAATAAAACAAGAGAATCCAGCTGCATAGTCATTCACTGATGTTCTTTTGCTGAATGAACTCCATGATACGGCGTTACTGTTCGCAGCCTGTAAGTGACGTAATACCCGTCAACAGTGAATTGTGTTCACTGGAAGTCATCAGCAGTGGTTCTGAACTCAAAGTTATTGTAACTAACGCACCGGATTTTATTGTGCTGTTGACTTAGTTTTGGCAAATTCCGTTGTTCTGGGAAGACAGAACCGGATTAGCCACTAAGTCAGTTGTTCTCAACTAGGCGCCTGCTTATGGGCGAAATTTTGTAAAATGTGGGGGGGACAGTTTAGTGTGAAAGCAATGAAGTCATTGGGTCGATGCAGAAATAAAGTTTTAAAAATACAGATTTCTAATCTTGTTTATGGAGGTGTTTTAAAAGCAAGACTAATCACGTTAATACATCAATTGGATTATATCAGAGCTGTAAGTTGGAGTGCACAAAATGCTGAATTGCATTGGTCGCACGTGCATATCGCTCTTATAGTAAAACACATCAGTTTTCATGGATTTTATAAGAGGTGTGGTTTAAAGCGCGATTTGAAGTCTTTTTCAAGTTGCTTAACGTTACAAAGACGATAAATATTTTTCTTGCACATTTCCGCTCTTTGTAAAAGCTACAAATCTTTTCAATGCTACTGCGCATCATGCCTGCAGCCCCACCAAAATCTCCATTGATATCTTCTTACCAGGTGGTGAATGCATCCTTTCAGTATCCCCTTGTTGGCCCCTGCATACATACCCACCTAGCCTACAATGTAATTTCTGCATACCTGATCGAATGGTTACTATTGTCTTGTGACGTTTTTATGTGATGCAACTTAGCTCAGTCTTTCCACAACCAAATTTTCAGTTTGAACATCAGGTTTCAGTGGGTGAAATTAATGTCAAAAGTGTAATTCTAAGAGTTCTACTTGCATAACGACACGTAAATATATTTGAGATTAAGCAGAAATAAAAACGCACAACGATGAATTGCTAAAAACGTACAAGTTTCACCTGATTAACACGAGAAGAATTTCCAGCAAAACTAAGTGTGATCAGGTAGTAAGTTTTGGAGGGAAATACATTTTTACTGGGACAAGATTTTAGTTTTTACTATATGTTTAAAACAAATTTTTCTGGGTACAATAAAATTGGGGAGCACTGCCCCCGAACGCCCCCCTTGGCTACGGGCCTGCCTGCAAAGCAAACGTTTCGCGCTTGGATGAAAACATTGCTATGTTATGTTTTTGGTTAAACTCAAGTAAATCATATGACTTACGAACCAATCCATTCAGCACAAGCACAAAGTGTAAGAGTCACGAAAAAATATATTTTGGTTTTGTTGGCCAGCATTGTCGCTACATTACAAGAAAGAGAGGATAAATATATATTTTATCTTTGATTCCTAGTCAAGTCCTTATGTTTTGAGCTATAGGTCAATATTAGCTAGGTTCCCCAACGTTTTGATTGAAATCCTATTCACTTCTTCTTTCGTTTGAGCGAGTTCTTTTATCCACTGCTTGGCCGCGCTGTAGATTTCGGGGCAGGTGTTGAGCAGCCATTCGGTTGTTTCATCGTCCAGAACCGTCAGGCCGGGCATGTCTGTGGGGAGGTCGATGGATTGGACATTGGAGGACGACATGGTCGACGGTTTGTTCTTCTGCGCCACACTCACAGGACGCAGAGGAGGCCATACCCCATTTGTACAAGCAGGAGCGGAGACGTCCGACACCGGTGCGGAGGCGGTTACGCCGGACCCAGGCTCTTCTTGGGAGGGTCATTCCGGGTGTGTGTGTACCGGTGTCTGGAATTAATGTGCGGATTCTTGTGGGGTTGTCCGCCCACTCCGCGTTCCATTGATGATCCGCCCACTGCGCTGCACGTATGTTGTTGTCAGATGAACTGATGAGTTGCTGTGCGGCAGGTACAAATGGGTGTCTCGATTTGAGGCGCCGTGCAACAGCACTCGATGGACGGGTGAGCGCTGGAATGGAGCAGATGTCCAGGCTCCATGGCACGGCCTCCTAGAGATAGTGTGGCTCCACTGCGATGAAGCTCAGCAGGTTGGATGCCTGCGAGGATTGGAAGGTTGTCCGCTGGTGTAGGACACAGGCATCCAGTCACAATTCGCAAGGCGTCGTTGATGGTGGGGTCAATGAAGTGGGTATGAGCACTGCGGCACCAAACAGGAGCGCAGTACTCCTATTCACTAATGGTTGACGACAGGCTTTTGCAAAACTGACCATCCTAAAACTAAGTCTCCACAATAGTGCTGCTTTTGTCTTCGGCAAAAGCTTTGCAGATATTTGCCTGAAAATGTAACTTTCTAACATTATATACACTTAGGTTTACCAGACGTCCTGTTTTAACCGGGACAGACCCGGTTTAAAGACTTTGTTCCGGTTGGTCAACCAAAAAGTCCCGGTTAGGCATTCAGTCAGGCAGCATAGCCCCACACGAATATCAGCATGCTATGATTAGTCTGTTTAATCAACTTGCTGAAGAATGATGCGCGATCTTGTTTCGTGGTTTTAGATGTAAAGGTAATTGATACGTCATTGTAGTGTGTAACTGGTCCAGTAACAGATTGATTGTTAGCGCATTGGCTAGTTCAGTAAAGTTGGCTAGTAGGAGAGGGTGTTCCTTTTGCAATTACAGGTTATTGAAAGGATTAATTCGTACCGGAACTTGTTTGATTTCTTTCTAAGGCTCGTTGTGGTGAACAGAACCGTCGCCAGAAAGTTTTCAATAGGAGGGCTTTGCGTTTCAGCGGGGGGCTTTGGGTTTGTGCGGGGGGCTTGACACTCTAAAATTGACAAAATCTTAACTGATTATTGTGTTTCGTGTTTCAATTTGGGGAGGCTAAGCCCCCTGTGGCGACGGGACTGGTCCTGAAGCGTCCCGGTTTTTAATCACAAAGATATGGTATGCCTATACACACTAGCATCATTAAATTTTACACTGTATGTTTCTGAATACGTGACAACCAACGTTACAGCAAAACCAGTTACATTTCCACGCGAACCAAATCCATGCTGTACTGGGTCTCTCACATGTGCAGCTGTAAAACTATCACTGTTTCAAGAAAATAACCTTTCGAACAGTGTACTACACAGGGTAAATGTCGGACAGAAGCAGTAAACCATCTTTCGCGGTCTCCAGAAACTTGAAAAATGCTAAATATCATTTTGTTAAAGCTAAAATTGATAAACTAACAGAATCCAGTGATACCACACCAAACTCTGTTTCAACATCAACTTGGCTATGTGTAATATCTAACATGAAAAGCACTTCACACAAAACGTGGCAAATGTCACTTTTATTTTTGGAACTTCTCCAAATACAAAACCTAAAGAGAAAAATTGGGGGACACGGCATAGTATATCCCCCGTGTCCCCCACCAAATTGCGCCCATGCGCCTGCTGCTCCTATAGGGGCCCGCAAAATATTTTCTTGGCTGGCCACAGAAACCTTTAAATTTGAACGTTACAGTTACTTCCGCTGTGCTGCGCACCATTATTCTCTCTTCATTGGTCAGACATTGCATCTGATAAAATGACAGGCCCATAGTCACGGGGAGTATTCGGGGGCAGTGCCCCATAAAACTTTTTTATGCCCCTCCAAATTTTGTTGCGCCTGGAAAATTTTGTTTTAAACATATAACAAAAGCAAAAATGTTGTCACCCTGAAAATATATTTCACCCCCAAATCCTAAAACCTGACTACGTCCCTGTACAATGTTATGACAGGAACCGATAATGTACAGTATCATTGACAAGGATCGACAATACCTGGCAGGCGACGTGATCATGGCACGCCTTGTGATTTGACACCCAAATGAAATAGTATCGAAATGATTCCTACAGCTACCTAAGTCTGCTTCGATCAGTTCTATTCGTCTCGTGGATTATTCATTTGCTTTAGGTCAGACCTTCTAACCTTTCCAACCCTGGGGATCCCTATTCCTGAAGATGTTGGCTCGGGACCCCTCATCTGTGGTTATGTTGTTATGTCATTAGTCAAAATAGTTGTTGTTGTTTGTGCATCTGAGGGATAAAAGTAAACAATTTGATGTTCCTTCTTGGGATACCCATATTATTAAATCATGGACCCATGGGGACCCTGTTAAGAACCATTGGTTTAGATCAGGGGTCTCCAAACTTTTTTGTTCGAGGGCCACATAAGCTGTTACTCAACAGTCCGAGGGCCACATATGCTGTTACTCAACAGTCCGAGGGCCGGACATCTTACAAAATGTGATTGTTTCAGGAAATGTTTCTGCCAAATCAACAAATTTTCCTTTGTTATATTGTTTTTCCTCATTGGCAAAATTTCTACGCGGGCCGGATGAAATGGCTTCGCGGGCCGGATTTGGCCCGCGGGCCGTAGTTTGGTGACCCCTGGTTTAGATGGAACTGAACGAAAATGATGCATGTTTTGAACTGTAGATCGCCTCTATTATGTGCTTAGTCATATCTGAGGTCTGTGAATTAACATCTAAGTTTAAGGTTAATGAGTTAAGACTCTGACCATGCTCAGCAACTACAGCATGGTTGTCTTGATAGTGGTGTAGAAAGCAAGGCCGCAAATCCTGCTAGTTTTCACAAAAAGGGTACTATGGTGTTGTTACCGTAATCTCCAGGAGATTTCATCTTGCTTGTTTGGTACTTAGAATTGCTGGGTCTCCCAAGACTGTGGCCAGAATTTTTTCTTGTAATTGTAAAATTAGGTTTTCAAAATGTTTGACCCGCGAAGTTATTAACAATATTTTGACATAATTTGTAAACTGGCATACTACGCTTAAAAAGTTGCCGACCCTTGTGTCGATACCTTGATTACTACGTCATCATTTAATAAGAGGATTGCTATAATTTTGGAACTGTACCTCCAAGCTCCTGATTGATCTAACCTAGCAACTATCAGCACAAGCAATTTTAAGTCTAATTAAATATTTTGTTTCGATCCTTGTGACAGTTTAGTTTACGTAAACTAATAGTTTATCATTTAACTAAACGTTTTATTTGTGAGTATTGTAGCCTACTTGTGTTAAAAAATATTTTTATCCACTTCAGAGTAGGGTTTACTTGAACTCAACCAACACAGCAGCATTATGTGTACTTGTTTCATTTATTTCCACATTTATTGGAATAGCAGATAGCCCATCGACAAAACGTGAAATCATTTCGAAACGTAACACATTTTGTTTATAAATACTAATTTGAACGATTTTTTGTGCATAAGAAAAACTATTGTTTGCACGCTAAGGTTAGATTGTGTGTTTAAATACCATCGCTGCATTTGCGGCCATTTGCGACTTATCAGGGACCACATCATATTTTTGATTAAACCAGAAAACGCCGACAAAACAATGGCGTTTGCAATTGTTTTGGGAGCAGTAAAGGGGATACAAAAATATCGAGAACCACTGAAATAGACGTGAGGAGCTTGCGCAATGCATCTATCACGAAAGTTGTGTAAAACAGCTTCTTTTTCTCGATTCAAACGAGTGAAGGAAGGGCAAAACCTCTGCTCGTGTTCGCACGAACAACTTGCGCCGATCGTAAAAAAAGAGAGGAGACAGTGTTGGTGTAGCGAAGCTTTCAAAGGATGGGCACGAAGTGGTCTTTAGCAAAGCCCCGTGGTTTGCCAAGCGATTCTGCTTACAATCAATGCAACTGTACCGGTAAAGTCAATTCGGAGGCTATTTAGCCCTGACAGCGTCTGTCAGCCGTTAAAATGTTTGCGAAGTCGCCACCAAGGAAAGTTTTTGATCGATGACTAGCTTACCAAACCTTGTCGGGTGAGATCTCACATGAGCAAGGGTGACGAGAAAAGGCAATGCTAGATGGCTCGTTAGCCATCCTGCTTTTGGGCCTGGCAACAGAAATGAACGACACACCCTGCTAACGTCAGTGGCACGTGCGTCAAAACATAATGGAGTGGCAGTGTGCGTGATTAGCACAAGGAATCGAATAACCAGTAACAGGTTGTTCTGGAAAGACATTTTTTCCCTTAGACTACGTAAAGACCTTTCAATGAATTTTTCTTAGTTTGTTTTGTGGGTTCAGGGCGACAAGACCGATTGCTGCGATTGCGCAAGGGTATTTAACTTCTTTTTTGGTTCCATTCACAGATGATTCACTAGCATTGCACAAAGAATGGATTGACAGGATAATCGTTACATGATTCAGGAAAAATGGTACGCGATCCCGCCTTGCCCTTTGCTACCGACGCAAAGGGTATCAATCATTGCTTTCTTGCGTTAAGTTAAGCTGAAGATCAACAGCATCAATACGCATGGTGTCTAAAGCAAATCATCAAGAGTCAAGGGCGGATCCAGCCAGTTAGATTAGGGGGGGGGACGATTTCAATAATATTTGGCAGACATATCTCATTAAGCGTTCACTATTGTAAGAGAGATGAAATATACTTCACAACACTGCTGTGACAAAACAATGGAGAGCACAATGGCCTCATATCGCGAATACCGTTTTCCAAATTGTAGAAAATCAAGGTGCATGAAGTTACTTTCGTAGGTTTTTGGGGGCGATCGCCCCAATCGTGGCCTCCACTGGATCCGCCCTTGCCACGAGTGGGTTGCATCAGGGCATATACAATTAAGCGAACTGCGCTGCACTCAGCTCCTTCAGCACACAAAGCATTTAGTCACACAGCTTCGTCAACTGGTTCACGTCCCGTTCGCCTATACACTTTATTTCTAGCTGTAAGATCAAAGTCATATTTTCTCAAAGTGATCTCATCTTTGAAATATCGTCGGTCAGCAACCGATATGTAAACAACCATCAACCGATTTTACACTGAGCATATTCTGCAGGTTATCATATTGTTACATCATGCGATTTGCACCTGTCCTCTGGTGTAAGGAATAAGATACTAAGAATGAAGACATCTACCCTTGCTATGAAAGTTTTAGAAAGGCATAAGTTCTCCAGATTCTTTCAAACAACACCCAGCTGGACCGTTGGAACGACAGACTTCACTGCTGTGAAACATTCCTGGAACATTCATGGAAGTAAAAATGAAGGTGTATCTTATGCATTGGCATGTCAAATTATCAGTTTTTGCAATTAACAGAGCGCGATCTTCGACTAAGCATAGAATTTTTTGAAAAACATGATAATTCTAGCTTCTCAGAAAAACTTCCTAAACGCAATCCAACCAGTTCTGCTCTTTTCAAAAGCTTTTCGCGATGACACTGATTTTTATAAAAACACTGCTGTTCTGTCCCAATGCACGCTACTGATATTGTGCATAACAGTTTGATCAAAAAATGTGATTTAATCACCAACTCAGAAGGAATCAGCTGCTACACCACGTTCAAGCACTTGTACCGGGGTACATGGGTTAAGTAATCTTTATTGATGAAAACATAGCCTGAATAATTTCACATGTCTTGAAGTTTCGTTCAGAAATTTGCGCGTGACTACCCTCACAAAGCTCACAAAAGACAATATGTTTTATCATGGCGAAATATAATTGCAAACCGAAAGCTAAACGACACATTTGAAGGGCACAAATGAGTATTTTGTCCATAAAGCTGATTCAGCTCTACTGTTAGATTCAAGCCGGTGGTGTGCAAACAACTGCTGAATAATCATATTGTCAGTGAAACTGTCTGCAACGCTTTATTCTCAGCTTACCTCGCTTGTCTATTGTTCGTTATAATTGCTTTCCAAAGCACAAATCTCTCTTTCAAGAGTTTTGGCAGATTTTGCATGCATTCACAATAGCGCAGTTAATCCCTCCTTGTCATGCGTCCTAAACATAAAAGTATCTGAATCGCCTCTTGTGGGCAACTTATGCCAGACTAGAGAAAAAGAAATTTGCGACAAGGATAAGACAACCAGGAAGCACTACGAGCCAATTAGTTTATTGTATTTTAAAAGCATACCACTTTATAAATGAACAATATAGAGTGCTCTGTGTGCAGACTTTTTTCCACTCAGAACTAAAGCGAGTGGTAGGGACAATTTCGTGTCAAGTAAATAGACAAGTTTTATGATTTCCCCCAAAAAACATTGAGCCATTTAAACACAAATGACTCTGTACAAGATAATATATCTTGCGATCTAAAAAAATTACTCTGAATTGGTGACGGCTTTGAAGCAGGCAAAGCAAAATTCGTAATTTCATTTGCGTCAAATTTGCTTCTGTGAATCCAACAAAAACCTTCGTGGCATATCACGTTCAATAAGTGTTATTGTGGATGAGTTTGGTGGGTAAAATAGAAGAGACTGTTGCAAGAAACAAAGTGCAATTAAAAGTACCCGGAAAGAATTCCAAAGTATTTTTCGTCCACGGCGACTGTCATGCCGGCATCTGATAGAGCACTGAAAGTGAAAAGCTGTATTTCTCTTTAAATAGTAGAAACACCCTGCAAAATGCACAGGAAAAAATATTATGTCTCCAGGAGTTCGTAACTGCTTTTACACTGTTGAACCACATTCGCATTCCTGGACGTTTCTTGCAACTTGTGGAAAATGAATGGATCAAGCTATATGGGCGAAATGTACAAAGATGTGGCAAAAGAGTTGTCAGCACTCAACAGCAGATGTTTCGGCAGCAAAGCGCACAATTAGCTTTGTCAAATTACGAGCAACTGTTAAATCCACTTTGAAGAAGTTTGCGGAACGACGCAGCCGCGCATTCATATACAGTCGAACCGATTCTCCAACACAAGCGTCGCATGGGCCACTTTGCGAGCACAGACTTCAGGAAAATTTTATGAAAGACTGTTTTTGTTGAGTCATACGGAATCAGACTTGCACAGAATTTTCACAGAGTCTGTTGTGTTTAAAGATTGCCATACAAACTAGCAAATGCTCGGCCGTTGCACACCTCGGACAACATCACCAGTCGAGTCAGCGTCGGTAAATTAAAAAAAAAACAGATGGGTTGAAAGAGTGCTCGCCAAGCTGTACAACTCAAGCTTGACGCAGATGTTAACAGATCAAGTAACACGACATAGAACTGGCTTCCAAGCTATGGACTGCGCCACAGCAGATTTCAATAGCGCCAAACATTTCAAAGAGATAAGACAATATGATAGACACGATTACAAGGGGCATTGCAATGCTGTGTATTTATTTAACTGAAATAAGAGCTTTTAGATCATTATAGAGCAAGTTTAACTGAAGATTTGCTAGAACCAAGAGACACACTAACAAAGACCTTCGCTGAGACTGAGAAATATCACGGTTTGAAGATTTGTCGTATATTGGCTTGGCCTTCCTAACAATAGCCAAAAACACTCAACAGGGCCAAACAGGGTTGTAAGCTGGAACATTAGCCCCACGTTTTGTCAAACTTCCAAATTCGTTCGAACCTTTTTATTTTTGTAGTTCGCACGTTTCTTAAAATAGATTGATATTGTGTTCATAAAATTTTCAATTTTGATAGCCTGCCGAATATCGTCTGGCTGTGCCCTTGCAACGTAGCTCCCAAGCAGCTTTAGAAAACGACAGAGAACAGAGAATTAACTGGTAATCGAAATAACAGGTGGTGCATCATGCCTTAGCTGGTTAGTTTTCATCTTGACGAACTGTAGAGCTTTACCAGTGTCAACAAACATGTAGCTCACTGTGCTCACCAGAAGACCGAGACTGTTTTTTGTTAGTCCACCACGCAACTTAAATCTGCAGGCGGTGCGCTGTAGCACGAAGTTTGTTTGCCCAAGATATTTCCAAATTGGTCATTACGCCATAAATAGCGGTCCTTCCGCCAGCCAAGCAAACACCATCTTTCAAATTAGCACGAGCTGTGCATGGTCAAAGTAGCACACACTGAGCGTCTGCGCCATCTGCGCAAAGACTTTAAGCTGCAGGAAATTCGAAAGTATCACTTAAGCTTTTTATAGACTCGCTCCGAGAAATAATTGCGTTTTGACTTACGTCTAAGGTCCGTATGCGGCTGTTTTGTTGGTTAGATTCCAAGCTTCAAAGCTGTCAAAGAGTTTGAAAACTTTTTACACCGCGACGGTTTGCCCATCTGCAACTTTCAACGATATAACAGAGTTTTTTTTCTGTATCTTCGTGTGCTGAAGCGTTGCCGGAGATACTTCAGACTCTTTCTTTGGTGAAGAAATGCTACAATCATTAGCTTACAAAAGGTTTTCAAAACAAAGTGAAATTGCTTACACCACAGCAAACATAGCCCATTTGTGATCCTTTGAGTGCCAACAGTCAGAAAACGGTCTTAATTATTTTCAAATCTCGAGAGATACAAAACGGGAGCACGATTTGCGCAAGTAAAACTACGATAAAGACAGGGGAAGTGCTGCGTTCCTCAGAGGTTTGTCGCATCGTAATTTTTAAAGCGGTTAAAGTCAGTTGAGGGGTCGAATTCCTGCATAACCAAGGAAATTGCTTTCAATTAGGGCTAGAAAGCACTACCTTTAAGCAATTTCCTATTGCCTCCAAAGCACTAAATTGCAACACCTTGCTGGGGCCACAAGGTATGTGCAATGTAACAATGGATAAGAGAAACTGATATCAAGGACATGGATTTTCGCCAATTCAGATTATCCAACAAAATTGTTATTTTTTGCCATAAACAGCTGCTATTCCTACACATAGTCTGCAAGTTACGAACAAACGTTTGTATCCAGCACAACTACTGGTATAGGGGTATTATCGATAGAGAGCACGGAATATGAAGTGTTTGATTTCAAAACAATATTGGTGATTTCAAGTTTCCTGGCATTTATGGTAGAGGTTTCGCGTTTTCCAGTTGAGTTTATTACAGAAAATCTTTTTTAAGAAAAAGTACTCTTTATTACTGTTATTGATAAGCGATACTACGCGCAGTACCTGCAAATGAATAAAATTTTTGCGTTTTTTCGTGATGTTTAGTAATATTTGCAGAATGGTGAGGGCCTATCAACAATAGTTGTAAGCCACAGTAGTGACCTACGCAAGTGAATACATTGAAATTTATTTCGCAGGGAAACTAGTTTCGTGTATGCACTACTGTGGCTTACAACTATTGAAAGACAGATATGTGCAAGTTTGAATTGTCACAAAAAAGATGAAAGCGGAGCCATGCAGGCAGATTCCTCATAAACTGGCCACGAAGCCAGTGGCGTACGCATAAATTTTCATGGGGGGGTTTTGGTTCAAGGTCATATGGTGGTTATTTGTATTTGGTGTGCGCTGTTCGTGACGTCACAATCTGACGTCATTTCCATGTTTCCAAACCAACATTTTGGCGAGGTTTGTTGACATAGTATGCATATTTTTCTACATCCACTCTCCTTATTTTATGTGTCGTTGCACTGAGTATGAACTATCAGCGCTCCAAGTTAGGCTATCGGAGAAAAACAAACTCAACGCTACGACTTAGCAGTTCATAACTGCAAAAATAACAGGCTGCGCGTTAAAACAGGGGAATGAAACACACTTATCACTACGTCAGAGCAATTTACAACTACAAAATCAGGCTGCACTAAGGTCTCTTTAAATACGGGCAGTTGAGCATTGAAGGTGTGCAGCTGGACTGGCTGGCGCACACATTGGTTTGTAAGATCGAATTTTGCTAAAGCGGATAAAGTACGCAAGAAAATGTTTGTTTTTTGTGATGTTTGGAAGTCCACAGGCCCGTAGCCAG
>Ga0210059_1007458_pt1 | contig 17368 bp, 6 predicted proteins | sample Ectturendosymbi2_FD_188042 | JGI IMG/M metagenome (GOLD analysis project Ga0210059, IMG submission 188042) | Ecteinascidia turbinata endosymbiont from Florida, USA - Sample 2 (SPAdes) (version 2) | ecosystem: Host-associated > Tunicates > Ascidians > Unclassified | place: Key West, Florida...
CTACTGAATTCTCCAGCGCAAGGTGTATCTGGCAAAATGAATAATCTACCCAAACACCATAGCGCGGGACCCCCAGAGGCGCGGGGCCCAATGCAGCTGCATCGGTTACATCCGCTTAAGGCCGGCCCTGCGCCCCACAAATGCGGGTAGCCGCAACTCGCGTGCAGGGCTCTAGATACACAGCAAACATTTGTCAACTCCCTTTACTTGTGAGTGCTAGGGAGTCATGAAACACTAAATCCTATAATAAATGAACGTTTTTCAAGTTAACGTGCCGTCGATGTGACAAACAGCTTCTCTAAAGTTGTGCTCTGATCATCGGAGACTAAAACGTACTCGAATAACAGCGTAATGACAAAAAACTTCAAGGTTTTGAAAAACATGAAAGACCTGGTTTGAAAAGCAAAAATGTAAATAGTGTAGGTCTAGCACTAATGCAAAGGAAAGACAGTATTTTGGGAAAATAGAAACGTGCTTTTGTGTACAATTTCAATGGTTCATATTATCAATAATAACGAATGAATCTTTTATCGTAATAAAAACTTGATGCACATGAATCAATAAAATTTTTTATCAGAATATTAGATAAAAATTTATAATTTTAAAATTAAAATTTTCAAATCAATTTTTTGCAACATTTCCTTTTGCGTTTCAGAAAGTCGTAGAAAAGGTTTTGCTCTTTGGAAAATAGCACTTGTCGTGATACTTCTATTTTTCGTGTTGGTCATTGCTTCGTTTATGATACAAGTTTCTGTGCAAAAGGTGAACACCATTTTTCATACGTTGTTTCTTGACTGATGAACTCAGCTGGCATCTTGGTTTGCTCCGCTTCGTTAGTCTGTAGCAAACGCAAAATGCCCTGAGTGCGTCAACTGATTCTTTTGTTTCTATAACTTATAACATGATACAGCGTTAATCAGCCGTTCATGTATTCACTGATTCATGTTTACAGCAAGTAAGACGGTAATCGGAACTAGCGGAATTTAGTTGCGTGTGACGAAACTAGCTGATTTGATTTCTTGCGACATAAACGCGATTTACGCCAAATAGAAAATAACCTGCTACCCTCTAAATCCCTCGGGTGCCATTTGCGAACATGTGGCGTGCCACGTTGGTCACACGTGCCCTGTGTTGAGCACCCCGGTATTACGGCAGTGGACGAATGTAATGTCAACGTGTTTCGCTGCGATAAACGCCGTTAGTTTTCTTCATTCCTAAAAAATCATTTCTCTGGGGAGATTGTGTCAGCGCTATAAGATGAAAAGCTGTTTTTTATAACTTTTTGCATTTTCGCAATTGTTTCAACATGATAGTTACCTGCATTTCATTTGAAGTCTTTTCTATTGCAGATCGTCTTCCTAAACAGCGGCGACAATGTAACGTTATCAAATTAAGCTTTGTTCTTCAGCAATATTTCCATACAATTGAGTAAGCGTAGAAAACGTTATGAAATTGTTTTTATACCTCAAGCTAAATTTGAAATATTTTCAGCAGCTTGGAGACGAGTTGAAGCTTTCCAAAACAATTCATCAAGAATTCAAGATTTTTTTTAGAAATATAAAACTCAAATTGGCTGTTTATGCGTAAAAAGCAAAAACAGTGTTTCCATCGAAACTTGTCTATCTGTATGACGTAGACGCCCACAATTTGCAAAAGCAATCTTTATCGGGGGCTTTATTTGCTCGTTTTCCTAAAATTCGAAAGAAAAACTTTAAATGACAAAAATGAACCAATAATGTTGCAAAGGGCCTTTCCGTTAATCGAGTGTCTCACCATTGTTCCATTTTTTCAGCCATGATGGAGCTGAAGCGTTGATCAGCATCCTCGTTTTTATTTGTCTAAATTTTTTTGCAGATTTCAACAACTCCAATCTCTTTTCGATGACGTAGCCACAGCCTGCAGTGAAATCCACTGCACCACCATCCGACCTTGAAGAATTCAGTCGGAGGTTTATTCGGTGTGACGTCGTCTACTTCCGTGTGACGTCGTCAACCTGTTGAGACCGACGTAAAAGATTTTAGGGCCACTCTTGTCTACAATGTATGTGGATGATGATCCAAATTGCTTTGATTTTAAAACACGACATTTCTTTGTCTCATAAAAATGTACATGTCCTGCAAGACTTGGTAAATTCAAAACTGGTTGATGCAGATATGTTGATGCGCCAAAATAAATTATCTATTAAATATGCAAGTCAGTGTACATGTTGACAAGTCTATGAAATATCTATGCATGCAGTCCCACTGAACTGACCTCTTTCAATGTTTACACTAGTAGCGTATCATTGCAGGAACGATATGTGTGAAGTATTTGGGCGTATTATTGCATTACAGATTGGACTGGTCCTCCCACATTCAATTAATTAAAAAAAAATTTATACGTCTCGCACATGTTGTTTAAAAATCGTAAATTTGTTCTTATTGGGGTTTTGAGATTGTTATACTTTCAGTGGTGTAATGGGGCGGGAACGCGTGGGAACGGCGTGCCCAAACCTTTTTCACGTTTTGCTTTAAAATGAGGTTGAAACTGTTTTGAAGTGGCTATTTTTTTGGGTGCGTTCCCATACCTTTTTTCATAGCACTACATCCCTGTATACTTTACTTTAGTTAATCGTCACTTGCAGTATTGCGTTATTTCATGGGGTACAGTCAATAATTCTGTTCTACAACCATTGTCAGTATTGCCATAAGAGCTTCCCTCTGGAGTTCGAGACCAGAGGTTCTTAAACTTTTTTACTTGCAACCCCTCTAGCGTTAGTCATAGATACTCGCACCACACCTAACGTCGCAAACAAACACACCAAAAAAACAGAACAGCAAATCATTTCCCATTTAAAATTATTTTCAACAGTATGCCGCTGCCATACTCGCACACCCTTGCGAACCTTTCACGACCCCCAGTTTAAGAACCCATGGCTCTGGACTAAGGTGGAACAAAGCCTGAAGACTGTTTCTTTTTGCAAACAGTTTTAAGAATTTGTGTTCTCTCGCAAGGAAAAGTGAGCAAAGAAAAATTTCATGCTTATTGGCTCCTATTATATTTAAAAGTTTATAATAGTGTCACTTCCATTTTCTGTGTCATTTCCCATTCATTTTTTACATCTTATAATAGGTCACTTCCATTTTTTGTGTCTTCATTTCCCATTCATTTTCTGTAGGCTATTGGAATGTGTGAGTTTATGTTATAATACGAATTGCCAAGTGGTCTTATAAGATTCATTTGCTAACGTATCTTGACAAGATAACCTTAGGGTTTGTCCAGGGGCGTAACGAGGGAGGAAGGGGGGTCAATTTCGCGGGCGCCGAATGACTATGGCGGCGCCGAAAAGTCCCAACACTGTCACAAGTACTTTCTTCAATACAGTACACTTGCTTCCGAAAGACCTCAACTTCCAAGCGCCATCTAACCTCGTTACGCCCCTGAAGTGAACCTGGTCGATCGGGAACCTCTTTTGTTGTTGTGTTGTTGTTGTATTTGTTGTTCACTGCAAAAACCGGGTCCGAAACAATAAAAAACGCTGTTTATAAACACTTGAAAGCATTCAAAAGCTTGCAGTTGTGAGACCGAAAAAACCCTTAGGTTATCTAGTCGATACTCCCAGAAGCTTGCAAGATAACAAAAAACAGAGGAAAAGCATAAAACAAGAAACCAAAAAATAAGGCCAAAAGTTCACCAAGATTAATTTAATAGATGCTCCAACATAAGACATAAAAAAATATTCTGTTGATTAAGTTTTCGCAGTTTGACAGGTACTTTTGAAAATGAAACGAATTAATTAGTACTGCGATAGCCAATAATTGCACATAGTTTTTTTAAAGCGGTGAAAAGGTGAATTTTTGTATTCCGCATTGATTTCTCTCCATATCACTGCTCCTTTGTAAGATATTAGTAAGATATTAGTTTTTTGCCAATATTACTATGGACACTAAGAATAAAACAGTTTTGATTGCTAGCATATCTTATATTATAGTTATGTAAATCAGATGAGCTCTGGAACAGACTATTATAATTACTGGGCAATAACCCGTCATGGAATTTGTGCATTAATTTGGCCAATTCCAGTTTATATATATCCTGCCCTTTCAGAAACTTCAATCTCTTACAACTGGGGCTTACCTGTGCATCGTAATTACGGAACGTCATGTTGCGCAAAATGTTATTTTGTTTCACATAGATTGGTTTTAAATGTGACGTGGTTGCAGATCCCCAAGTTGTAAGTTGTCACACAGTAACTTAAATGTGTGTATGCAAAACTATAGTATAGGAATTTGAGTGTGTTCATCGGTAAAATGTTTCTCGTTTTGTAGATCACACTTGAGGCAAAAACTAACTTTGTTTCAATATGTTTTAGATGTGACGACCAATTAAGCTTGTCGTCTATAATAACACCGAGATATTTCACTGATTGCTCACGTTTAATCTGATGGTTGCCTAGTATAACTAAGAATTCCTCAGCTAAATTACTTTGTACCTTCTTTCCTGTCGAAAGATACGTTGACTTAGCATAATTTCTAGACAGTTTATTTAGGGACATCCAGTCATCTACTTTAAGAAATTCATGATTAACCACACTCTGCGAAGTAGATAGACTATAGTGTGAAAGAGACAGATAGGTATCATCTGCATAATAGACTGTTTTAAATTTTGAACAAAGGGGTAGATCATTGATGTACAATACATTATAAACAACAATGGCTGGCCCAAGAGTTGAGCCCTGAGGAATTCCACACGCTATATTTCTACAATTCGATTTTGCACCTTTCACAACAGTATATTGCTTACGGTTGGTTAAATAATATGTGAACAGCTAAAGTGCAGTTCCATTTAGACCAATGGTTCCCAACCGGGGGTCCATTGACCCCCAGGGGTCTACAGGAAGTTTTTAGGGGGGCCATGACCTTTTGTGTGAAGAAGATGAAAGCAAAGTAGCGAATGACAAACTTTACACGGTGGTGGTCTATCCTGCAAAAGACAAGTTGAGCGCAACTCTACAATCCAGCTACAGGGTAACGCAAGATCTGGCTCATATGAAAGAACACGTTTATGCACAGAGGTATACAAGTTGCCATTTCATCAACTTCAATGGTAGGCTTAATACTGTTTGTTCTTCAGAACCTTATCCACACGAGAAGTTTCTCTCAGAACACATCTCACAATCATCGTCCAATTCAAGGCGAATTTTAGGTGTAATTTTGATGAAAAGCACTGTTGAGAAGCCGGACTCGAAAAACAAATATTTCAAACCTAACCTTGATTTCAACCTTATGTTTAACCTTATCACTAACCCCAACTCAACCTTTCAACCTTGACTCTCACACCGACTAAAAACGTCGTGAGGTGACCATACCCTACAGCAGTGTTTTTCAACCTTTTTGCTGCAGGGGAACCTTCAGCAAACGTTTGCGTTGCTCATGGAAACGTATACATACAGAGATCCAACTGTCTACATTGCTACAACCGCATATCACTGTGGTTGTGAACTTCGTCCCAGGCAACTTCGGTCTTTTTCGGCTGAACCCCTGACAGCCACTCGCAGAACCCCGGTTGAAACACACTGCCCTACAGGTAGGCGTGGTGACGATAGCTCAGTGGTAAAGTGTCAGCTTCTCAACTGGAAGGTTGGGTGTTCGATCCACAGCTACTGAGTGAATCTTGGTCACGAGTGTTCACCGCAGCCCAGGGGCAGATCCAGCCAGTAGGGTTAGGGGAGGAGATTTCAGCAATATTTGGTAGTCAAGTCTCGCAACGGCTTCGCTACTGTAAAAGGAGTGGAGTGTACTTCACAACACTGCTGTGACAACACAATGGATCACGAAATGGTCCTACACTGCGAATGCTTTTTTCCGGATTGTAAAAATCATGGTGAATAAGGTTAGTTGGTTTTATGGGGAGCGATAGCCCCAATCACCTCCACCTTGGATCCGCTTCGGAAAATAGCAAATTTCAGCCAATTGCCGTCACCAAATCAAATAAAAAAAATTGGGTAGTTCAATATTATCAAAAGAATACATGAATTCGGCCCCTCACATTTTAATGAGTCTGGAATATTTAAAATTCTGTGCTTAGAATAAAGCATAGTTGTTTTAGTTTTGTTACATATAAGGGTTCTCACAGCTTTAATCTGCAATCTAATTAGAGGGGGTAAAGTAGTTTAATTTGCTCTTCCCCAGTTAAGTACTGAGTAACTTAAATAGGAATGGAAGAGCAAAGGAAACAGATTTGAACATGAAATTGTTGGTATATTTTTGCAATAACACCATTCCACATGATTTGGAGAGTTCTGTCACCAAATTTTCAAGTTGAGGTTTTCAACTGAGTTTAACATCAGGTATAATGCCAAGATATTTTAAGCTACTTTGATTTTCATATTGGTTTTAAGATTAAAAAAAGAATCTTAAAAACTTGATATTGTTGTTCATGAGCATGAAATACTTTTGGAATAATTGATACTGTGGCAGCCTGGAGATGGCGCCACATGTAAACAAATGGTCACTAGTAAATGGCGCCCATAAGTAACAAGTCGCTGTGATAGTCACCACAAGCAAATCATCATAATTCGCTTATCCCTATTTAATAATATAGTGCAACCTAATGTCAGTAGAGTGATCTCTATTGTTGTTGGTTGCTTTCCAGTTAGTTTAATGCCCTGAATTACCATCCTTCTCTTGTGATTGCCTCAGTAGCTCAAGGCGATGCAGATAACTGTAGCCTAATATGATTGTTCATTTTTTGAGCTCATTGCTAATTAGTTTTTCTAAAATGTTGTTGTTTTTCTCTGAGTTATGAAAGTTGATACCATCAGCACATAAAACAGTGTTACAGGCAAGTTTTGCCTGAAACAAGTACTGCTGTACAGAGGCCAAGCCTTTAAAATTCATAAGAAAAGAAACAAAGACGCTTCTACTATCATTCCACTCCAAGTCCCGTTTTTTGCCATACCTTTCTTTTGCAAATATTCTCCATTAACCTTCACACATTTGCAGAAACCATTGCAATTGGTTGACAGATCAAATAAAAACTTTCAAGCTATAATACATGACACACCAACCTCGAAATTATTCCTAACTCCTGTTTTTTCAACATTAACAGCCACTTCTCTCCGTATAATAGATTTGTAACTGAGTAACAATTTAAAACGCCGAAATTAAAATTCTCCAAGCATCTGAAAACAAAGCGCAAGGAGATTGAATCTCTATATCAATTGTCTCCACCATCACCAGCAGACTCCAATCCATTGGCCAAACAACTATAACCAAGTATATCAGTAATACGAACGCCTACTCCAAACACTCCAGTTTATTTTTCAAGGACAACAGAAGCAATACCAACGCTGAAACAGGAAGATGGAATTACACGCTATCTTACAGGACCGCTTTCAGCGCCAACAATTAAACAAGTTTCAAATGTCTCCCGGGCACAAAACAAGCCTTCTCCAATGCAAGACCCACAGCAAGCTTCCACATCACTCATCAGCTGTTGAAATTCTGGAAATTCTCACTAAAAAAGTCAGTTGCAGACCACAGAAACTAGAACTTCACTCTCGTACTAACACAATAACACCGACAACATCAATTTCGCCTTTGTCATAAATGCAGACAAACGGGCCATTTTAATTACACACTGCCCACAACTCATAGAAAAAGAATATTAGGTAAAATATGTTCACTACGAATTTAGGAAATACTTTCGTCAAACATAAAGGGAAACACGAGACAATGTTTTCTCAAATGCATAGCCTGTTCATTTGTAGAAGTGGAATAACAACACAAAAGCACGTTAAACCTCTCTATGTAATAGACGGTTCATCTTTTCATGAACTTCAAATAGCCCGTCACATCTATTAACATTCTTGTAAGTGTTTATTGCGACATAACTTTAACTTTTCATATTTTTCAGAACATTGATTGAACATAATATGGCTAATCATACATCTGACACTGAAACTTTGAATTTTAACGAATGACCAGTTGAAGAATTTAAGGATTCTATACATCCAGAAACAATCACTTCTCAAGCACAGAAAAACAAAACTAAAGAAACTCAGACTGAGGAAGTATCAAAAAAACAAGTGTTACTTAATCAACAACATAACAACCAGCGGGAAACACATGAGGACCTGTACACCAACAGGAACCTCATCCATACAATTATCACATTGCTACATAACATTTCCGCGAACCTGAAAAAAAAACAGTAAACCACAACATAGAAATCACAACGAAACTCTACACCACTACCTTTCTCAACAACTACATAGCTTATCACAAAAAGTGGAGCAAATGCAACAACCATATCCCCTAGACAATAAACCACGAAATCCAACCACACGTAAACCTGAAACTCGCACATGCTTCATCTGTAAAAAACCTGGTCATATAGCAAAAAAATTGTAGAAACCAACCATCACGATGGAAAAAATACCAACAAAATCGACAGAATACCTCCTTCAGAAATAACAACTTCAAGCCAAGGTCATCGTATCAAACTCCGCAAAATAACGGGTACAACACATCAAATTACAATAACAGAAATTACTGGCAACGAACGATCTTACGATCGGAACCAACCTCCTCTCAAAACACTTCAACACTTCCACACCAACACAACATCACCTCACCAGAATTCCAGAACAAGAAGCCAAACCCCTTGCAAGACTCTTCTCAGAACAAGATCTTGAAGAAAAGGACAAACAAAGGAGACTGAATATAACACTATCCAACTTCACAAGGTAAGCAGACAGTTGTCAGCAGTGGTCCCACAAATTTTTGATTTTACCAACACTTAATAAAGGCTAGAACTCACCAATTTTTACGAAGAATATTTTTTTTGTGATTGAAAAAGTAATATTTATCTAGAGAAGGACTTTTTTAAGTCTATACTCAGTTCGATGAATTTGATGAAATTGTGCACAAAATATTAAGATAATTTCGTTTTATAATGGATTTAACATGCATGACTATTGAGACAATTTATATAAAAATGGAATAATGAAGATGAGATTTAAAGAAAATAAGCTTTCAGTAATCCAAAGTGAAAACCCGACTACTTGACCCTCATGTCGACAAGTGAATCTATCCCCTTTCAATTAATCCTTTTTTACATTTCTACCTTTCTTCCTTTTCAATGAGCTTCAATGAATCAGTTTTCACCAAAATCATTTTTTTCTCGACTTAAAACATTTAGAATTTTTTTTTTAACGTACACTTGCACTCCATTGATATGGTGAAAGGCTTATCATACCGTCTTAAGCAGTGCAGGCGCGTCCTAAACCCTAGAACCATGTCTTCAACTTCTAAACCTAGGAAGTTTTTTTAGGGGCCATAAACTTGCATTACACTGGGATGGTGAAAGGCTTGTCATACCGTCTTAAGCACTGCAGGTGCGTCCCAAACTCAATAACCGTACAATCGTATATAAGACACCTTGTGCTAGTGCCCCAGGAATTAAAGACACCACGTTGAACTTTTTAAATAATGCACGTACCGGTCAGGATGATTTTTTTTTATTTCTATCTGTAATGGGCGGACTCTTTTTTTCAACTAACACCCTGAATTTTTGACAAGTAACATACACCTCAGTGTATCACTTAACACCCTATTTCTGTGTGAAATAACACCCCGTTTGTATGAGAAACAACTATGTCTCCATGTGGACGGTCCTGTATCTTTGTGGACAGACCTCTATCTTGTGGACGGATTCGTATCTTTGTGGACGATTCTGTATCTCTGTGGACGGTCTTGTATCTTGTGGACGGATCTGTATCTTTGGAGACAGTTTCTCTTCTCTTTTCGATAATATAGAACAGTTCCTGTGTGGACGATTCTATTTCAACATAGTTCAGTGATATTTTTCAGAGTTTTCTGTAATGAAATTTTCTCACGCGATGTTGGACCACGGCTGTCACTGTCTCTTCAAACCACGACTGTCACTGTCTCTTTAAACCACTGCTCATTCATTATTTCCTTTCAGGAATCCGAATGGCCACCAGCACAACACAAAGCTGACGAAAGAAGCTACATTCGAAACTCCCACGTAGAGATAAAATAATCATTCATGACATTTTCCAAACATTACAACCAGAACCAGCATTAACTATTACCAACACAGAACACCCCACACTCCTTTTATGACATAATACTCCGAATCACACAGCAAAAATAATAACCATCTACACTTAATCTCTCACTCTCTAAAGCAACCACACGGAAAGGACGAAAAACACAACCCAAGCCCTTTCCCTATATACTCATCCACTCAATATCATTTTTATTTTTTTTAGAACCGCTCTTTACATGCGCTTTCGCTCTACGTTAACCTAGAAATGCCTTTATTTTCCAGAAACAAATTAGATCATACGCAATTCAGAAACGACTAAACTAACATAACTGATTACACTTATGGTGACATCGCTAACCTTAACAACATGTCCGACACATACACAATTCTACAACATCTGACACACTCGCAAGAATTTACAAGGCTCCAGATACAAACCTTACCAATTTTGTAAAACAAACATCCGAAAAACATCAATCATAATATTTCAGGTAACAGCACAAGACTGTCGCATGACTTTAGCGCTGGAAAAACGAAATAAAAAGTCAAACAAGATTCACAGCCATCAACCAGACAAAATGCACACATCATTGACGAAAACAACCCAAGTTGTTTCTGACGGGAGAATAGTTAGTTCTATTCGAGATCCACCAGGACAACACAGCGTTTATATTAGGCCAGGTGATCCATGCCGGGAAATTTACCATTTGTTGACCTTCGAAAAATTTCCTGAACATTCACCTGTACATCCATGACAGTTACTTGCTGCAGGATTTTTTCTATACTGGATACAAAGATCGAGTTAAATGTTTCAGTTTGTGCCCAGACAGTGGAAAATTGGTCTCCAGGAGATGACCCTCTTTCCTCACACTGGCACAGTACGGACTGTCAGTTCATTCGCGGTACAGATAATACTAACATACCTTTGGGAACAACATTTCAAAACCAGAGGACACATGATACTTCTACCATGTTAACTACCGTAGCGCGCGGCTCCGCAATATTGGGAGAGCCACGCACTTCATTGCCAGGCACTTTGACTTTGGGAATGCCTCGAAGTAGGAATGACACCCCGGTGACAACTGCTTTGACATCCACAAACACTGCTTCAACTTCCTCAAACGTTGCAATCTCTCAAAATATCAATACTGCTAATGCATCACATTTTTTCGAACAACTTATATACATGTTTCCTTGTTCAAACCCAGTCAATCCTCACATGGGAAACGAAACAGCTCGTTTACAAACATTTCGAGAACGATCACACATATGGCCAGCCCATCGCATTGCAGCTACACCAGAACAAATCTATTGTCTAGGGGAGAGAGACCGAGTTAAATGCTGGTACTGCAACGGAGGATCACAGAATTGGGAGACATACGACAACCCATGGCTTGAACATGCCAAATGGTTTCCGACATGTGAATACTTTCTTCAGAAGAAGGGACCTGAAATTGTTGTAAATATTTCCAACAGATTTCTAAATTTAGATCGACTTACCATCAATAATCCTGCAGGCCCTCTTGTTGGTAACACACCTCAACATGCTTCACGGCTCAGGTCCTTATCATCTTCGCACGAATTCCCACAAATTGTTGACCCAAGAGAACAACGAATAAAAATGGAAAAGAAAGTAAATGAAAAAATTCAAGCATCTTCATTTGTGCCTGAAGCCAAAATTATGGGTTTCAGTGATGAAGAAATTCGAGAAGCTTTTCGCAAACACATTGGAAATCACAACAAAACGTTCACCAGTTTTATTAACTTAGTGTAATGCATTCTTACTCTTCAAAAAGAAAAAGACTCATCTTTAATAACAAGCACTGAGTCACAAAATAGGGATCATCCGTTGACATCCAACAAAAATAATGGGCCATCCATCACATCTCCGAATCCAAGACAAGAACTCGAAGAACTCAGGCAAACAAGTTCATGCCAAAAGTGCTTTCAGTCGAAAGCTTCAGTCGTATTTTTGCCATGCGGACATTTGGCAACTTGCAGTATCTGCAGCAAACAAAACTTAACATGTCCAATTTGCAAGGAAAAAGTTCAACTAAAAATACAAGCTTACATTGTGTAATCAACATGTACCTTAACAATTTTTCATTTGGTTGTTCTAACTTATTTACAACACAAGCACACGCGAATGCATTCACTCATGAGTTGACAACCACCGCAACATGTATTGTCCTCAGCATTCTTAAATCCGCATTGCTTACAATGACGTTACAAGGATCAGATTATCATCATCAAAGCACCACGCCGATTTGAAACCAAACCGCTCTGGCGCGACTCGCGTGGCCAAGTCACGCCGATGCCTGGCTCGCGCCCAAGACTATACAACAAATCTACACATATATGGTTTTCACATCATTCAACTGCATGATGCATATATTATTTTACACCCACACAAGCTTATCAAGACTTATTAATAGAAAAGAGAGTAACCATCGCTAATGGAATATAAAAATACGCTTAAAACGACAAACAACAGCAAAACAAATTGTTTTGCCGAGAGAGCCTATTTAGGCAATCTTCACATTAACACCCCCTTAAATGTTAATATATATTGATACACTTGACAAGAACCTACATCAAATCAGCACATTTATTTTCATAATCTTTGTAGCGCTATTTACAGTGTACAGCAATATTCAAGAAACACTGAAGTCACTCAAGTGACCTTTTTCGTTTCTACAACCGTAATTTAACTTAAGAAGCCCGAAGTATATTCATACTTGCCAATAATTGTAGTGTGATCATGCACATGTTTGTTTTTTTTCTCACAAAATAACAAATAGGACAGCAGGTTTCTATACTTACTTTTAAATTTGTTTTTACTAATTTATCCGGCATCATCTAGTCCTTTTTCGGACTAAATGCTACACAGCAACGAAGAAACGACAGCTCTTAAAAACCTCCACAATCTCGGATACCGAACCATTTATATTTCACAAGAAGATCAGGTAAGGAAACAAATACCCTTACATTCACTCATGCCTTATGCATGCGATTTTTCTAAAATTGATAGCTTCACTGAATCTAAGCTATGTGGACTAGAAGGTTTTCAAAGCAAAACCTACACACAACAATATTTCCCACAAGGGCGTTACTATAACTCCATTTATGAATTTGATCAACGTTGCACATGTCCATTTACAAGACAACTTATCTGGAATCCTGAAACTAACTGGACGACTCTCGAGTCGGGAGAGTTCTTACAGAAAACCAATCGAATCGAAGTAATCCGATTTAAAACACTTCAAAACCATCGTAATAACATCAAAAATGATTACCTCAAAAATCTCCAGGGAATTATAAAGATAAATGCTATTCAAAACATTTATATACAAGAACTCTCATCACTAATTCCACATATAATAGCAGAATTCTACGAAACATTTTTATGGGTTAAATGGAAATTAGACGTTACACACTTTAATGGAATAAATGATCCCAATCTCAACTCGTCCGAAATAACACATATACAGGAACAAAAACCATGTCAAATTGAGATACAAAAACTTTTAATGTTTTTTAATTATAATACAAAGCAAAAAATCCATAATAACAATTATACGAATACAACACCACATTGCAATAAAAACGATTTCATAAAAATAGAAATCGTAAACGAAGATACCACCATAATAATCGTACCAGGAGGAAAATTCAAACCGGTACCAATGAGAAAACGACGTTCAATAATACACGTTGGCACAGGACAAACTAATATTTTCCAATGGGAAAATGGCAATTATATGGATCCATTAAAATACCTACATGGCACATAATAACCATAAAAAATGGACCAATAAGGACGAGAAAAGTGGCAATTCATTTCGTTCTCGAACAACAAACGTCCTATTTAACAGCAATACCAGATCTGATGTTAAGCAGCACTCTGCTACCAAATCAGACCATGATGGCCCATCACAAAGGCGATAAATATTGCGAAAGAATAAGCTCAGCAACAATAGACATGCACAATTCACAACATGTACAAGAAAAACAATATGATAATTGTTATAGTTATCACAATAACACTAATATTTCTGCAAAAACGCAAGATCCACAATGCAAATTTGCAGTAGGATCTTTAAAAAAAGCAATGAAAAAACTCGGAATACTTCCGGACTTCGAGGAAAATTAACCCTCAACTGCATATTCAAATGCATGTTTTCTACCAAATAATTATATATTATACGGAAATGTAACGAAAATCCACGACAACCCTAGGACACGAAGAGAAGTGACTCTTGCTGTAGTCGCATTAATCTCGGTCCTAGTGGGAGCATTAGAAGCGAGTATAATCCAAGTTCAAATGAAAACATATAATGACATGGTAAACGATAAACTTGAAGATTTGGAAAGCCGATTTACGCTACAACTTAACCAAGTGGAAGATCAAGTTACAGATTTACAAATACAACAACTTGAACTTGCTAATGCAATTGCAACTCTTTCAAGAGTGACAGCCAATTTGGCAAACAGACAACAAAGATTTGAAAACTTTGTACTCTCATTTAACAGACAACTTCTCGAGCAACAAATAATTACGACAAAAAGATCTATTGAAAATAGAAAATTAATCTTAAGTCAAAACGCTCAGGCAACACAACGCTCTATAGAAGAATACAATTCTCGAAAATTAATTTTACAAGCATTAAAAAAATTAAAGAATATTCCTTCCTTGAGAAACGATACTATTTATCGAAATCAAATCATGAAAGGAATTATACACAACACGGAAATCTACCGATTAATACATCAAGAACATCAGAACTTTACCAAATGGGTTAAAGAACACCCACTGGTTATAAGAAACCAGGCACAGCAACTGGAAGATTTTGAAAATATGCAAAAGGCTTATAAAAGTCGAAATCAACACAAAGAAAATATGAAACATAAACATTGAATTTACTGTTGGGAGCCCCTTTGCAAGTAAGGTACTTACACATTATAATTGCTGTTGGGGGCCCCTTTGAAAGCAAGGTGCTTACATATTTCAGTTGCGGTTGGGGGCCCCTTTGCAAGCAGAGTACTTGCACATTAGTTTCTTTAAGGCCCCTTCGATAAAGTTTAAAAGCAGAGTAGTTACACATTTCAGTGGCTGTTGGGGGCCTCTTTGAAAGCAAATTACCTTCAAATTGCAGTTGCTGTTGGGGCCTCTTTGAAAGCAAAGTAGCTGCACATTACAGTTTCTGTAGGGGCCCCTTTGAAAGCAGAGTACTTACTTATGATCTGCTTTGTGGTGCATCATATGAGTGAATAATAAGTTTTTCATCAAAAATAAGGAAAATTTATGTGCGTAACATCTCAAGGGGGGGTCAAAAAGGGTGGACCCGAGGGAAGTGCCTCGCTCGCCTCCCCTTAACCACACCACTGGTAGTACGTTCACCCACCACTTTGAGCAAAAATATTTGATCAGATTTGTTGTTCACACGTGCAATGTCAGTACATCTACCCTAAAACATCCTTTCGGTGATTAATTTGGGCTCAGAGCCTGCAAACCTGCCAGAAAACTTAGGCTTCCACCTTCCATGAAAGCTAAGAGAAATGTCTTTGCAAAGCCTCACCTCAACTAGACCACTTGAAAGTGGAGGAAGGTAATATTGTTGGATTGCAGTCTTGACTGAATCAAATTTTTTTTTACATTACAGTTTAACTGAGCTAAATGCTTTCATCACCAATACTTAACAAATCGTGATAACCCACGCTGAATCCGAAACAGAGAGAAGTATCGTCATTAAATGAAAGTCTGTAATGTGTAAGGACTGTAGCATAGGCTATTACAGTATTCATGCGTAACGGTTATTTATCAGTGATGGAGTCTCGAGATTTGGTCTCGGTCTCGAGACGTGTCTCGAGACCCGTTTTTTGGAATCTCGGTCTCGAAAGATTTTGATCTCGGTCTTGAGCTCTTCGTCTCGAGACTTTGCATAGGTTATTTTTATGAAGTTTTGCAAGTAAGGAGTTCCTAAAAAACGGTTTTAAAAAATGATTGTTCAAATTTTAGTCATTCAAGCAGGTCAGTGGCTAAGCTTTCTTTGTTGTTATGTTGTTTGCGAGATGGAGAAAACATTTTGCCCTCTACCCCGTTGAAAATTTGTACTGAATTCAATAAAAAATGTGCATGTACCAATGAAACCGCAGCGCGTAATCTCTGCAACGAGAGGTTGGGAGTACTTTGCTAAGGACTATCTTTGAACTGTTTTTTCTAAGAGTTTAGTTATGAAACCCATAGGCTTATTCAAAAGAGGTGGGAGAGTGCCAAAATGTTTATTTTTTGAGAAGCCAAATGAAACCATGTCTTTTTTTCGAAGTGCTTTTCAAAGCACTCTGTTAAAACACGCTAGTGAAGTTTTTTTTTGTTCTGTGTGATGCAGACTTTTTTAAGTCCAAAAATGACTCGGAACTCTCTTGAGGAAAAGTTTTGCCCATAAGAGTTTTATACAGAGAGCAAATAATGCGTCATGGCTGATCAGTTACTTTGACGTAGCCTACTGCTATAGGCTTTACGGCCTTTCTGCTTTTTCTAACCGACATGCGGAGTTGCGAAAATTCTAAGCGTGTCAGCAAAAACGGAAATTTGGAACAGTTGTGAATATCAGTTTAACGTAAAACTATGGAAATTATGAAAAACTTGAAAATAAAAAAAACTTGACAATAAAAAATAACAAATCTAGGAATTATACATATAGCTATAAAATCAGCGGGAAGGCGCTAAACCATTTCACTGCTAGTCAACTTCACCGGTAATCCCGAACTTCGCTCATTCTACTGCAGCATGCTGCATCCCAACAATGCCTGCCGAAAACATCTAATACTTTCTTTTTATCAGAGAAAAAAAAAATCTTCAATACGAAGGCAATGGTTTCCTGCAAAAGATCTGCCGCAGTTGTAAAAAAACTGACAAACTATGATCACCTTGCTCTAAGTACGACAAAAAAGCAAACCCAAGTTGCTTCAGGGTTTAATTAGCCCTGTGCACTGTGTGGCTGCCATGGAAAACACATCGAATCCACGGTGCCAACTGATTCACAAGTAATGACAAAAAATAAAATTTTCCCCGCGCTGAACCATAGTCTAGCTTGTGCCAACTATGCTATTTATTTAGCCATATATACATGCATATGTTAAGAAGGCAGAAAAAATAGGAAAAGTAATAATAAGAAGGGTGGCTAACAAGCAGAGAAAGCAAGATCCATAATCGAGAATTAAAAACAAGACCCCTTTCAGTTTGTGAGTATTTGATTGTGATGTTCAAGATGCTTTATTATTCCTTATTGTTATAATAAGCATGATACAT
>Ga0210059_1007459_pt1 | contig 17367 bp, 10 predicted proteins | sample Ectturendosymbi2_FD_188042 | JGI IMG/M metagenome (GOLD analysis project Ga0210059, IMG submission 188042) | Ecteinascidia turbinata endosymbiont from Florida, USA - Sample 2 (SPAdes) (version 2) | ecosystem: Host-associated > Tunicates > Ascidians > Unclassified | place: Key West, Florida...
CGACATTTTTTATGATTCAATGCGCTATTTTCTGCAGTTACTGGTTTTTACCGATTCTCAAATTTGACCCTGTCGAACAGATTTCTGTGCAGTTTATTTTTCGGTCAATAATTGGAATAGAAGCTTTGCTTGGCAAATTTTAGTTAAAGTTGTACCTAGAACTCCGAAGGTTTCTAAATCGACATCGCTGGAGCTCAAGTTATATTTTTTTCCGGAGTTCTAGTGTTAAACTTTATCAACAGTAGTTGTACTGTTGCATGTTCATACATACCTGTCTGAAAGTTCAAACCGGTGTGAACATGCAAAATGAAATATGCAGAGAAAACAGTGGAAACAATAAAATATAAGCAATTGCGTTAAGGTTTCAAGTAATTTAAATCTAGTCTCCAGTTATCGAAGTATGACTGGATAAACTTATCAAGCAAGTGAAGTTTTTCCTTTACGAAATCATCCCGCGGGCCGGATTCAACCTCGCAAAGGGGCCGGTTTTGGCCCGCGGGCCGTATGTTTGACACCCCTGGTCTATGGCATGCAAATCCATTTCTTCAAAAAACATTCAACCTGACATGAATTATATTGCAAAAATACTTCTTTGCAATTGGCAACTCAGGCTGTAACGGATGGGATGAGCAACGGAACTTTGTAACAACCGCTATCTTGCTCCATACAAGCGTCTTGTGGTTTTCACATTTCGCAAGCATTCTCGCTGACTCATGCATTATCCGTACGTCATGTATGAACATCGTTCGTTGTCTTCACTCTGTATGGGCCTGTTTGGCTACCGTGTGTGTGATCGTGCTGTGTACCTGGCAAGATCTGTGGAGCCGACTTGGACAAATATAATTTTTTTAGCTTTTGTGCATTAGATTAGAATTAAAATTAGAGCCAACTCAGCTTTCACAAATTAGATTAGAATTAAAATTAGCGGAATTTCGAAAACCAAAAATTGAACTAAAATTCAAATTAGAATTACATTTGCACAAACCAAAGCGGCTTTAATCCAAGTTCAATTCATGCCCAAATGTGGATTCATTCTCATTAGTAGGGCCATTTAGTCACAAAAGTCATAGTTTTTTCTGTGCTTTAGGAAGCTATGAAATGAATTTTAAAACACAAATTACACCCCTACGAGGTCTGTAACAAAAGTTATCAAGACATATTTTCCATGTTAGGTCATAAAGTCATATTTTGCTTATTTTCAAGCTAATTCAATAAGAAACCATTAAAACAATCTCGAAATATCAGGTGAAACTACTATATCGCTAGGTCTAAGCTGCATCTTGCAAACTGAACCCACTTGGGCATCCTGCGAATGTTGGCAAAGACGTAGGGTGCACCAAGTTATCTGGATGCAACGCAAATGAACGTACAAAAAAAGAAATAGCGCGATGTTACGGCAACAGTTGCAGACACTGTTTTCATTGTAAGAAAACTTTACAGTGAGCAAATATTTGTTTTAGTGAGCATGGATTTTTTAAGACTGAGTTAGCAGAGCTCTAAATGAATTGCAAACTTTGTGAATTTTTAGAATAAGTGTAAAATCTTATCAACATATGAACAAACTACACATTTAATTCAAATAGCTTCTCCTTGTTTTCGTGATTTTCCAATGGTTTGGAATGTTTGCAAGTGCGCGAGATGAGATTTTACTGCGCAAATGGTCTGGTACAGTGGTTCTCAAACTTTCATGAGCCGTGGCTCCCTTCTAAGTTTAACTTGCGAATACTTAATAGATCGTTTCACTTGGGTTATGCAATATCACGGCAAAACTACCTAGTGAAGGCCTCTGCTCGTGGCCTCCAGAGAAGCGCTCCGTGGACCCCAAGGGGGCCGAGGGCCCCGTTTGAGAAACCCTGGTCTGGTGGTTCTGCGCATTTGCGCACCTTCAGAGAGAGAGCAATGGTTGCAAAAAATGCGTTTTGTTGGCAGCAAGGCTTCTTTTTCACTCATGTTTCTTTACATATAGTATAAACCAGGGGTAGGCAAACTTTTTCAATAGAAGAGTCATTTGCAGAAAACCAAAACACCAGCGAGCCGCAAGACCAGTTTGTAGTGTCGATACAAATATGGTAAAGAATGCAAGTTTTACATTAATTGATGTACAGTAATTGTCAGTATTAAGTTTTTGTTTGATTTTCTAGTCCCCGAAAATCTGGACAGTACGTTGTTAAAGCTGTGCATATTAATTCTCCCAAGTGTTCATTTTTCAGGGTTGCACGATGATTTGATTTTACGAACTTCATTACGGAGAAAAAAAATTCACAGCAATGCGTTGTGCTAAAAACAGAAATAAGTTATACACTGGTATTTTAAATTCTAGCCTTTTACTTTCTGGAACCTGTCGCCAAAAATTAAGTTTGAAGTGGCATTGACTAAAGTTTTTTGAGCCAGATTTTCTTGCATTTCGGTTAGTTTTATTTCTACAACAGACAAGTTTGCAACAAACGATTAGCGAACTGGACAGCCATCACCGATACATTAACACTGAATGGATTTGTAAGGAATGCAAAGCATGGTTTTAACTCTTGGAAATGGTCAAATCTGGCTTGGAACTCCTCCAGTAGCCTTACAATTTATTTTAGTCTTCTTCCACTTTGTGATCTGCAATTGCCTCTTCGCGAAAACGTTCGTACTCATTCTGACATTGCGAAAATGAAAGAATGCTATCGACGGTATGTGTGTTTAAAAAATTTTAATTTTCTCCTGGGAACGTAGCCTAACTTGCGATTTAGGTTCACTGTCGTTGTTATCAAATCGCGCATACTCCCTGGTGACCAGTGTTCCCTCTAAGTGCGCAACTGCGCAGAACCACCAGAGCATTTGCGCAGTGAAATCTCATCCTTTCGTACTTGCTACATTCCAAATTTGATATATATTCATCGCATAGCCCTTTCGAAACGTTTCATTAGTTGTGTGCCCATGGGCGTCGGAAGGATTTTTTCCAGGGGGGGCAAAAGTGGTGAAATTTGGTTTTCACCCTTCGAAATTGAAAAAACAACCTTTTGTTGCTAATAATTTCAAAATCCAAGGGGGGCCAAGGCCCCCTTGCCCCCCCTTCCGACGCCCATGTGTGTGTCTACATGGTTGTGAAATAGCATGCGCACTAAGACAAACATTTGCTCAATGTAAAATGTTCTTACATGGACACAGCTTCTGACTAACTTCACGAACTTGTGTAAACACATTGATAAATGAAAAAAACTTAAATATGAGGAAACAACTCTCTATCAATTTGAGATATTGCTATTTATCGAGGAAGAGCCACACAAAATATGTCGGCTACCCGCAGTTCGCCCACCACTGGCATAAACCTACGTGGCTTACCACTATCAGCAGTCACTGTCTGGCTGCATTACCTGCCAAGATGTCTGCGTTCAATAGTTACATGCGGCAAAATGCAAACTACCGTGACTTGAAGTGCATCTTCGAAGATTTGCTGCTATGTGATTATTACGAAACGAAGCCCAACGGCAGAACAATTCGCTCGCGAGTTTCGCAACCTGCCTCTGCAGGCAAAGAAGCGGATTAAGTAAACTGCCAGCTCATAACTGCATGTTACCAAAACAGTGAACCTGACTCTTGTGCAGTGTGAGTGTCATATTGGCAAATAAACTATGATTGCAAGAATTAACCCAACTAATCAGAATTAAACTGCTGATTTCACGTTTTCCAGAAACTTTTGCTTCTTAGTCCCAATTTCCAGGGGGGGCAAATGCCCGTTTTTCCCCCCCTGCGGACGCCCATGGTCGCTGCCGTATTCGGGAGTTCTCGAGCAGCAACCTTCAGATAAGGGAAACGATGTTCGCTTTTCGAGTACCCTAAAACATGTATCTCCAAACGTTTTTCCTGAGGGCAACATAAGCTTTTACAACGGTTGGAAATCTTAGGTAATGTGATTGTTTCGGGATATGTTACATTCTACCAAATCAACAAGTTTTTCGTAAAAAATGTTTTCATTATTTCAGGGTTTTCTTAAGGTGTTTTAGAGACCCGATTCGGGTCCCTAGAATTGAAAATCAGGTCCCTAGAATCAGAGAAATCGGGTCCCTACCCGGTACCTAACATTTTCCTTAAAAAAGCCCTGATTATTGACAAAACGTCTTCGCGGGCCGGATTTGTACCGCGGGCCGTAGTTTGGAGACCCATGCCGTGAAACATCACAGCTGACTGACTGTCGCAAGTACCTGGTGACTATTTTGACTTCTGCGTGTGAGTAGACAGGCAATGTGACGTAATAATCACTGATAAGGTCACATAGTTTGTACTGCAACTGTTAATGAGAAAACAAATTGATTTTTTACTGTTTTTGTTTTTAGAGTGATGGAATGGCGGCATGGCACTTGTGACTATTTTGTTGCACTTTCCTTGCACGAGAATGCATTCTTGTTTCATCTTTAAAAATACCGTTGGACAAATTAGCATTTTTTGCAAAATCGGAAATTAGATTAGAACTAAAATTAGAGCACTGAAGCTTTCAGTAAATTAGATTAAAATTAGAACTACCGTCAATTCACTCTAATTCGTCGAATTAGAAAACTAAAACTATTTAGTTGTCCAAGTCTGCTCTGGAATAGCAGTAGGTCACATAGGTGTAACAATGGTTTTGCTTTTCTGCGTTTTCTCGAATTCTGTGCAGTTGCTGGAAACAATCGTAATTGTAGTTTGGCCAATTTTTGTTGCGAATTACAATTATAATTACAATTACACAAGAATAAAAAGTCTCCATTACAATTAAAATTACTCGAAAATATGTAATTAATTACACTCAATTACAATTACAGTTGTAATTGATCCAACTCTGGTTGAGAGCAGCTGTATAGTTCCTTGATTAATCTGAAAAAGCAAGTTCATACCTTGTCTGTTTTTCTGTGAGTTACGTTAAAAAAATTAAACACTCTGCATGCTTCTCGTAGCTATCCTTTCAAAAGATCGAAATGATTCTAGGATCCAGTATCTACATGTATTTGTCTGAAGAGCATATGCAAATATGTTTTCAGAAGATACATAATTCATGCGTTATTAACTTAGGGGAAGGTTAATGGATTCGCAAATCGTTTCCAACACTAGTTATAGAATCACGAGTCATTGGTTAAAAAACACATAGGCCTATATATCATATAGCCTATTTTTTAAATATTTTTCATATTCATTCAAGTCGTTCACAAAGCACCGATATGTCATCAAAACCATGTTTCACACCCTTTCAGTTCTGTAGGCTACTGGCTCAAGGGTGCATTGGTTAAAAATCTTATTTTCTTGATAAAGGAGATACTCCGTGACGTGTTTTACTGTTATAATAGAGTCAACGACTAAGCAATAACTTTGCAACAGCAATAACTTTTTACACGAATCCTGTAGGCCAGTGGTTCCCAACGGGGGATCCATGGACTCCAGAGCTCCACAGACAGACTTTTAAGGGTTCATGACCTTTGTATGTATAAAGCAGGCCCGTAACTAGGAGGGCGCAGAGGGGGAGAAGCCCCCTGAAAATTTTTAGAAAACGAAACAGTGGTACTATTGCGAATCAATAACAACAATACAATTGAAATAATGAAACAGTAGTACTATTACGAAACAATAACATTGTTGAAACTACTCGATAAGAGGTTGTGAAAAGTCCGGCATGTAAATCCTGACATAAAACATTTGCTTAAAGCATTGTTTCGTTTAGAGTATCTTTTATCTCTGTTTCTACTTCCATGGGCACCAAAAAGGGGCGCCATTCAACGGGGCGCCACAGACGTTTGGGGGCCAATTACCCCAAACTTTCCCCTGGATCCGCCACTGATTAAGACTTCAAGTATATGTAATACACTGTATTTGAACGCTTTGAGAACTGTTGTGGTGGTGGTGGTGCTCAATCCTAAAGAACTTTGGAAAGTGTTGCTGCGGTAGTAAAATGCAGAACTTAACCAGGCGGTATGCAGTACTGTAGCCAGAATTTTAAACTGAGGAATTGGGAGGGGGGATTTGAGGCTCAAACGTGAGCTCAGTGCTATGCAAACCACTGCAATTAAAAACTTTTGCAGCAACGTTGTGGTGATTGTAACTATCATTGAAAAAAGCAATTGATTCAATCATTGCTGTTTACTAATTTAAACATTCAACGCACACATACATACATGTTGAAATGATAATTATTTTTACATGTTGTGCACAATTTTAACCTCAGAAAAATAATGTTTAAATAATTGTACTGTAAGTTTTGAAGTTGCGTAACATGCTGGCCGCAAGTTTGTTTACAGTTGATAAAAAATAATCAATACTCTTGTTTAAAAAAGAGAACTTCTGCTGCCATTACGAAGAATGCTGCTTGTTCCAATGTTCTGCTACGGGCTATGCCTCTAATTTCAGCGTCCCTACCAGCACTTACATTAACTAGTTACAGTTACTAAATTATATCTAAGCTTTAAATATGAAGATAAAGTATGAAGTTGAATATGCTCACTATGGTAATAATTATCCTACTAACGTCTATGTTTACATGCACCTTTAACTAGTTACCACCCAAAATCCTTTTTAATGTGTATTTTATGTGTTGCATTGATTTAAGTTAACTAAAACTGTGTTTGAATTGAGTTTGAAGATTGTTCTGAAAGTGATTTCTTTCATTGCATCAAGCATTTTTGCCCAATTCTGGTGTCTACCACACTGAAGATTCTATTACTGACAGAGAAAAAAAACACAAGTCAGTTTCACAAGAATGTACATCACTATGATTGCCATAAACCTTCTCGTGGAACTGCCCATGCTGGTTCTCGGTACGTATAAAATGAAGGTTTTTCAGCCGTTTTTAACATTATATCTCCTAAAAACATTTTGATTTGCGAAAAAATACTATAGCTTGACAAAACGTTTTCTGTTTTCCTAGAATGCATTTTCTTTGTATGAACAATAAAACCCGATCTGATCAAATGAAAACATCTAAGAAAAGTAATTTAAAAGTTGGTGATGCAACGTTCTTCTATTCTCAGTTAAATTCTTTTCATTTTATGCGAAGGCAATAACTGCGAGGACCTAATATGTTCGCCAGGAAAATACTGCTGCGCGTATCTCTTTTCATACACTTGCACATCAAATCCACATTCGTATAGCAGCTGCACTTACATTCCCGGACTTACAGACGCCGTCTTCAGACTAAGGTATTTGAAATAATGTTTGTTTTTCATGGCCAGTGATTTCAAGGACACACAACAATTTCCACTGTACCGAACAAAAAAGCAAAGGCCTGTTTTTTCAGCAGAATCTGAAGTTTGGATGAATTATGGGTTCTTGACCGTAATGTGCCAAACACAAACGCTAGATGGCCAATCAAGGGCTCTAAAGATGCGGACTTTTGCCTAGTTTTTATTTAAAAGAAAAAAACAAGAAAATGCCACTTGAATTTTTTCTTCTCAGGCTCTGATGACCTTATTCAAAAATCCCCTGCTTGACCTCCCCAAGTCATGAGGTTACACCAAAAAGTTCAAATCCAAAAATGCCCAGATTTTAAAATATCGAAGCTAGGAGACTTCTTGCTTCTTTAGAGGGCTTGGACAGCTTTCTAGCTCTATCGGTCGGCAAGTTATGACTGTACAAATTCCGAGCCACAATTGTGACTTTGCGGTCCTTAAAGGATTGATACGATCCCCTGTATAGGACGATGTTCCCAGGCAATCAGCAGATCTGTGCAAAAGAAGCTCTCTGTGATCTAACTTTCAAGATACATGGGTTTATTGAAGACCAGTAAAACGTCGAATTCACTTCAGTGTCCTCATCGTCCACCATTTCCGATCATCGTTTTTTACGCATTTACATTAATCCTTCGTGTATTCTATGAGCAGCATTCAAGCGTTTATTTATCTAGAATGAACTCAATCCTTAATATATTTGTACCCTCTGAGGCTCTAGGCGAAACAAGCACAATCATGAATTCTTGTAAGATATGCAAGGTGGCTCCACTGCCAGTTGGACATGGCATAACACGCCAAGAGTAAAAAAAGTGTGCAGGTTGTTCTCTTTTGCTGCATATGTCACAGGCATTTCCAAATAAAACGCTACTTTATTTTGAAAAACTTTGGTCCAAGAATTTAACCACTATGCTTGATAATAACAAGTGAATTAATTGCAGTGCAAAAGCACGTGTATTTCCACATCAAGTATTGCTGTTGTGTATGACGACACTGGTGACATACTAAAAAATCTGCTATATTGCAATGTTGTAATGTGTATCTTTATATTATTTCAGACTGTCCATGTGTTCTTTGTAAATTAAAACTAAATTTGCCTTTTTTAATTTACGGCTACATCAAGTAATCATTAACACATTTCTGGCAGCAGCATGTAAGTGCAGCTTTGCAATTTTCTAAGTTTGGAAAGTTATTATCGATTTCAGCAAACTTGGCCCAGCGATATCTAGAACTCCTAGTTATCCCTGACGTGGTCGAAAAAATCTTCTCTGCACCGAGTCAATTTTTAAAATAAAACCTACCCTAAGTCGGAGTTCAAAGATTTTGAAGTTTTTTACTCAAGAGTCGAAATCGGATAAAAAATGATTTCCAACTCCAAAACCCTGAATGCTCGTGGGTATTAAGCATGCACACCACCCCTATCCAAACCTTCGTTGATATGCTCTTGCCAATAGCAAAAAAATTGACTAACAACAAGCGTATTTCCTGAAATTAGTTTCAATGTACTTTTTACTGCTGGTGGGGGTTGGAGGATGCATCCTTGTATCCTCCCTGCGCCCGACTAATCCTCTAGTGCAGGGGTTCCCAACCTTTCCTTTACAATGTACCCCTTCAGAATTTCAGCAGATAAGCATGTACCCCTTCAGCATTTTGACAGATGAACATGTACCCCTAAAATTTCCTATGACAAAACATTTTATTATTATTATTGATACATGCTTAACAATGAGCATATAATGATTTTTGAAAAGAATATTCACTGATATATGTATAAATATTTGGAAAAAAATTATATGCAAATATATTTTGCTCTTCTATTGCTAACCTCTAATGTACCCCTTCGGATAGGCAAATGTACCCCTGGGGGTACATGTACCCCAGGTTGGGAACCCCTGCTCTAGTGCAACGAAAGAAAGGTGTGCATGCGCAAAGCCCAAACAATGATCTTTATCAAATCATTAAAACATCTTTTCAGTGTCAGCGCCATCGTTGGAATATCTGTCGGAGCATTCGTCTTGTGTGTAGGAGGAATTGCTGCTTGCGTCTTCTGTTGCGCAGCTTCCAACCGGAGCAACAGTAGTGGCAGAGTTGTCGCAGCAAGTCCTACAACAATGGTGCAAACAGCTGGTAATACGACATTAATGCTCATGGGCCCAATATTGTTGTATAATGTGCGGGTCAGCTTGGTGTGAAACCAACATAGTCATCGGGTCGATGCAGAAGTGAAATTATAAAAATGCAATTTCCCAATTTTGTTTCTTAGAGTTGTTTTGAAAGCTACACTAATCACGCTTTGTTTTTTCCAGGTGACTTACAAATTAATGTACTTAAATTTGTTACTGGACACGGTACTATAGTTCAGCAACATGATTAGCATTCCAAACTTTGACAAATGTACAGCGTGATCACATATAATGGCATCTGCTGTTACAAGTAAAAATCACGAACTAGGCAATAAGTAATGTCAACATTCAAGATTAGCCGATAATTTAATATTTATAGGCTATTAATTGACACTTCTTTTAATCAAAAGAATGAATTGTTTGAACACGTATATTTGTAGTAGCAATAGTTTATTGGCGATAAGGGGGAATAATATATGTACATTTCCAAAATAAACAGACTGCCAGGACACCGAAAAAAACACAACGGTTATCATGTCAGGTGCCCCTAGAAGTTTTTTTAGAGATGCATTGATAAATCCCTCGTGTCTCCCAACTAATTGCGCCCATGTTAATACTGACCACAATTTCACGTATCTTGCTTGACTGTAACATTATTTGAAACCATGAAAAACTTTAAAAACAAAACAAAAGCGTGATACAAAAAATTAAAAACGGAAAATGCATTAACTGTTCCAAGTCTTTGAGTCACAATTCGGTTAATTATAGGAACTACAGATAATAAAATAATATACTCAGCAATGAGGAGGACATCCTTGGCAGATGGAGAGAGTATTTCAAAAATCCTCTAAACCCAACTACTACACCATCAAACAAACATCACGTACGTTTGAGGTAGGAAAGTACTGCTGCAGCAGAGGTCGTCCTGGCTATTGAAACAACGAAGAAAATAGTTGAGAAACCTTGGGAGTATGCAAAAGGTTTCTATGCATGTTTCGCTGACCTCGAGAAGCCATTCAACCGGATACCTCGCGAAAAGCATTGGGGAGTGCTTCGGGAGTCCGGAGTAGACGACCGCCTGTTACTGACCGTCAAGTCTTTGCATTCCTGCTCAGACCCTTGTGTCCGTGTTGGCGGAGTTAAATTACAAACGTTCACCGTAGGTGCTACGGAGGTAAATTACAAACGTTCACCGTAGGTGTTACAAACGTTCACCGTAGGTGTTACATTCCGACAAAGGTTTGTCCTGCCACCACTCCTCTTCATAGTTTATATAAGTTGGACAGATAATCAGAGCTAAGTCGACGAAGATGTCGTTAATGAAAGCTGCAGGAGCAACCGTAGCTGTTTGCTTTTCGCGGATGATTTAGTGGCCAACAGCTTGCATTCCCTAAACAGAGTCTTCAGTATGAACTTGATCGGTTTTCTGCTGCATGCGACCAAGTTGGAATGAAAATTACCAGTAGAAAGACCGAGGTATTATGTCCCTCCAGAAACCCAAGGTAGTGCACGCTGCAAGCAAGTGGCAATAAACTGCAGCAGATGGAGAAGTTCAAGTACCTTGGAGTAATATTCACGAGTGACATAAGACGGAACAAAGAGAGTGATACACGGATTGGTAAAGCAAACGCTGTCCTTCGTGCGCTTTATTGCTCTGTAGTGACACAGCGGGTGCTTTTAAACACCGCAAAGCTGTAAGCTTTTAAATCTGTCTTTGTTCTTATCCTCACCTATGGTCATGAATTATGGCAATGACTGAAAGAATACAATCCCAAGTGCAAGCGGAAGACATTTTTTGCGAAGAGTTCGCGGTGTGACACATTGCGACAAAATGCCCAGCTATATATTTGCAAAGCCCTGAATATCGACCCCCTTCTCCTCTGAATCTATAGATCCCAGCTACGATGGTTTGGCCATGTGTCCAGAATGTCCCAGGAAAGATTGCTGAGGCAAGTCCTGCTAGTTGCACCCACACAGAGTTGTAAATGGGCCTCATTTTGAAGCCTGAACCTAGCCCGAGCCCGACACAGCAAGCCCGAACCCGGCCAGAGCCCGACATTTATTTTTGAAGCCGATTTAGCCCGAAAGCCAAATTTACCGAGTGAATCAAGATATGCGCAACTGCGGGATATCAAAAAACGTAGTGTGCGGGTGTAGCTGCAGGTACATGATTTTATCACACACAAAATGGCCATCACCTTGACCAAAACATTAACTAACAAGCACAAACTCAGCTTGTTAGTCAGTGCTAACACTGCAGAATGTAATGTTTCTCAACATAAAAACAAACTATCACGAAATTATCCACAATGGCGCTATAAGCATTAAAGGAACTATTTAGAATAGCGCTATAGACACGAAAAGCCGGATTGTAGGGCATCGTTTCTTAACACAAGCGAAGAATCGCGGAAGTGATTGATCTTTTCGACGCAATGCCATCGCGTGCTAATTTCCTCACCTCTGTCGCCTTCTCAAAAAGGGTGTGAGACCAATCCGAACAGAGAGCAAAAGAACGCAGTGTGTTTGCAAATAGAATTAGCTGAAGAAAAATCACAATCACTTCACTCACAGAAGTCACCGCAGTGAGCAGAACAAATATACTTCAAGAAAGAAAAAATCGTTGCTTCGAATGGTATAAAAAGCTTGTGTATGCAGGCCCGAAATCGGCCCGAAACATTTTGACAAACTTAAGCCCGAACCCGGCCCGACTCGAAAAGCCCGGCCCGACTTACAACTCTGCACCCACAGGAAATCAGCCCAAGAACCAGGTGGCGTGACTGCATCTCCGACCTTGCTTCGTTCCGTCTTGTTGTGGAGCCAGCAGAACTATCTGATATTGCTGAAAACTGTGAGGTATTTCGAATCCTCCCAGAGCTACTGCTGCCCCGCGACCCTCGCGAAAGGAAAAGCGGTATGATATTGACTGAAATCAATGAAAGTACAATTGGGTACGTGGCAACAGTGCGCGTTGGCTCATTTGCTACAGGTAAAAATTCAAACTTTTGGGCAAGTTTTCCTGCTCCCCCTTCGACCTGCAACCAATAGTCCAAAGGAAAAACTCGTTTGCGATTTTATTGGACGCGTAACGGATTGAAAGGGTAAAGCTGTCTTTAAAGTTACAAAGCAAACATTGGTGCATCGTGAAGTAGAACTTATACTCGAGTTCATTCTTCGCTCTGCAGTTGGCCTGGAAATTACGAATCCCAAGCTGTGCTTTTGATTGAGTTTAACGTGGTCTGATTGCTTGCCAATGATACGTAGCGCATTCACTGAGCGTTGCCTATACAGTAAAATACGTTTTGTCAGGGACACCGGAGCGGAGGTGCATGCCGGACCAATGGGGACACAGGCGCCATTACATAACGGTATCATAAGTAACTTCATGATTTATCAAGATCAACTTGAAACAAATTTATTACAGCTATTCTCGCACACAAAATTCAGAATGGTTTTCTATAATTTCTGTTATTATTTCCAAGGTCAGCAATGTTGCTGATCATGTAAAAGCGAAGAGAATGACTATTATAGCGCGCTTTTAATTTTTACCCTGAACTCAAGCAACCAGTTTTGAACTCGTGGTACGTCAAAACCATGGGCATCCGCAGGAGGAAACGGGCATTTGCCCCTCCTGGAAATTGGGGCTAAGAATAAATTTTTTTTAGAAAACCTGACGTCAGCAGCTCAATTCCGATTAATTGTTTTATTTATTGCAATTATAGTTTATTTACCGCTATGACACTCACACTACACAAGAGCTAGGTTCACTGTTCTGGTGTCAGGCAGTGGTGAGGTTGCAGTTCACTCATGTCCGCTCTTTTGCCTGCAGAGGTAGGTTGCCGAACTTGCGAGCGGATTGTTCTACTGCAGGGGTGGGCAATTAATTTTGCCCGGCGGCCACTTTCAGAAGGCTGCGTTTAGCGGAGGGTTATACCTTATGGAAGCAGAAGCAAGTCTCCGTTAACTTAGGCTCAGCACTAACAGTTACTGTGGTAAGTTGGAGAATATTTCAGATTTGAAAATTTTCCTGAAAGCTTCCGCGGGCCACGGAAAACGCTGTGTCAGGCCACATTTGGTCTGCGGGCCGCTATTTGCCCATCCCTGTTCTACTGTTATTGTGTAACGATAACATGGCAACAAATCTTAAAATGTTCACTTCAAGCTGCGATAGTATGCGTTTTGCCGCCTGTGACTGTTAAACGCAGACATCTTGGCAGGTAATGCAGTGAGACAGCGACTGTTGATAGCAGTAAGCAGGGACGCCGGAGGGCATTTCCCCGCTGACCTTTCAAAAGGGTGACAACGGGGCGGAGGTGTGTTTTTCATAACACCATTATAGATAATTTCATGGTATATGAACATCGAATTGAAACAAATTTTCTATAGTTTATTTTATCATTTATGAGGTCAACATAGTTGTTTAACAGAAGCCATCATAATTGGTAACGATTTTGTTGTTTTTTATTTAATTGATTTGTTTATGAGCAGACACGAAGTCCATAGAATGAACACAATATTTCAGATTTGAAAATTTTTCTGAAAGCTTCCGCGGGAAGCTTTAAGTTTCCCTCGACTTTTTTACTTCTCCCCTGACCTAACGTTGTTCTGGTGTCCCTGCGTTTTGTAGCCTATCCTGAATTTAGAAATGGATGAGTGAAGTAACTAACACGCTCTAATCACGCCTTTGAAATGTGCAGATCGTAGCACTTATATTTGACCAATTTTGTCATGTAGATGTATATGCTTTCAATTTTCTAACGCATGCAACTGCGCACCTCATTCAGGATGATCATAACGCTATGCGGAATTTGGAAAGATGACAAGGAATATAAACCCTAAAAGCTAATACCTATTATAAAGTGCAACTGAAAAGATATAGGTGTCTTTTAACATTTTGTATCGTGGCTTTATTTCCTGCACCATTATGCCATGTCCACTTTCAGATAACGTCGTGTCTGAGCTCCTACCAACGTTTTTTCTTTCAATAAAATTTCATGAAGTTGCTGCCGAGAACTGTTTTCCCATTCAACCTCCAACAAAATCATCTAGTCTTTTGCTACTTACAGGCTACCACGTGCAGTCCAGCAGCTACCCCCAACCTTTCAGTGTATCAAGCCAACCGACCAAATCAATTTCTGCTCAAGTCCCGTACGCGAATCTCTCTGGGTATTATCAGCCTGGTGCGGCTCCTCCATCATACTCTACAGCTTTGAACCAACCAGCTACAGCTTAGCTCAAGCAAAAGTGTCAACATTATTTTTACTTTGTATTCGATGTATATTGCAAGCTGAAATTATTATTGTAGAATCTATACTTTAAGAGCAACTTCAATGAAAACTTATAATCCTCTGCACAGTGGCGAACCTAGGGCTTCTCGCGCCCGGGGGCAAAGTCAGTTTTGGCGCCCCCACCTAGACCTTTCGTGGCAGCTTAGATGCGAAAAGTGAGCTAGGAGTTAAGCGGCGTCGAAAACTGAATCGGGCCCTGCATATAGTTGTTTGTAGACCCGCCTGAAAATTGCATATGGCTGTGACGTCACGCATTTGACGTCAAGACCTTTTAATCTTAAAAACCATTAACTGTCGTAGAGTTAAAAATCTAATCGTTTGGCGTGATGCTACCCCACTTTTAATTTTAGGTCACAATTGAACACTCAAACTGTTGTACTGCGACATTCCAAACTGCAGCAATACATTCGAATTTTAGCAATTAGTGAAAGAAAAAGCAAAAACTAGGCAAAAAGCTTTCATCTGCAAAAATGCGCAAGAATCTTAATGACAGAATTTTAATGGGTCAAAACTCGTCTGACAAACACAACATATAAGTGACCAGAGTTGCACCGTTGTTTTTTAAGCACGATTCAAGATCCAAAATGCAGCGTACTCGCTTGTTCCTATTTCTCTCGTCAGGTCTTGTCACAATCACCGCTAGTGACAGCTGTAGGGCAGGATGGCCAACTTATGGCGCATGCGCCAAGTTTTGTGCATTGGGTGATTGAAGTGGCGCATCTTCGTGATCGTAATAAAGCAAGAGAGCAAACCTCAATATTTCATCGGCTTTTTGTTTCGTACAAATCCCTTGTGAGTTGTCTCTTAGCAGTGGCGTACACAGAAAATTTTCATGGGGGGTTTCATTTAGTGGCGTATGGTGTCATTTGTATTTGGTGTGCGTTGTTTGTGACGTCATAATATGACGTCATATTCATGTTTTCCAAACCAACGTATTGGCGAAGTTTGCGCTGATCAGCTATAGCAGACAAAATAAAGAAAATTCATGCGTAGTGGGCGAAAGGTCTGAAAAAAGTGGTGGGACGGTTTCTGGACGCAGACGATAATCCAGATTCCCACCAAAACCAAATTACTACTTTTTTGGCCCACTTACAATGTTCCTTGAAATTTGCATGCAAATTCATTTCGTGGTATTTGCATCAAGTTGACAAATTAACAAGCAGAAAGTATGCGAAAACAATTAATCTCCTTTGCGCAGGTAATAAAGTTTTTGTAAAATATCAGCTCGAGGGGGGTAACCCTAAACCTCCCCCCCCTTGCGTACGCTATTGTCTCTTAGCATCTTGAAAAAAGCTGGTCATGATGTTCCGGAAGGAAAAAACGAGCCACCTGAGGAAAGAGCTCTTTTTTGTGATAACAACGGGTTATTTGATCAGGAATTTTTAGTTAATGTTGATGACCATCTCATCAATCATCCGAATATCGAACTACAGGGCAAGAATAAATTGTTTCCTAACTTAAGAAATCTTATCAATACATTCAAGATGAATTTCATTTCGCAATTAAAAAATGAGGATGTGAGCCAGTTTCCGTATATAAAGTAGCAGATTGAAGGTGTTGTTGATATTTGCAATTGAGAAAAAGCACTGAAAAGATTAAATTTTTGCAAGACTTTTTTGATAGTGCTGAAGAAAAAGACTGAATCTTTGCATTTGTAAACCCATTCTTACTTAGTGAGCAACAGAATGTGAAAATGCCAATAACACACAAGGGGGAAATCATCCACTTCAAAATAAATTCAATATTGAAAACGTAATTTGAAGGATTTTCCTTCAGTCCAGTTTCTGATGTGATTCATTTCTGGCGATCCTTACCACGTGAAAATTTCCCAGAACTACGAAAATTTGCTCGAGTTATATTTCGTTTTGAAATAACGTTCACATGCGAAAAAGCATTTTTGTCCATGAAATTGATTAAAAGCAAAGCGAAGTCGCGCCTTGCCTATTAAAATTTGAAAAATTATCTGCTGCTCAGTGCAGTCAGTAAATAATTTACCTCCATTACGTGAAATGACTGGTGAAATCGAAGCCAGCTCAGAACGAAACTCATTATAAAGTAAGTAAATGTGAAGTTTATTTGCTGATTTACAAGATATTCCGATTGCATTTAACATCATTACCTGGAAAATCACTAACGATGTGAAATCGTCGTTACAAGATAGCCGATGGTATGACGCATTGGTAGGCTGCTCGGGTTTAAAAAAATTGGCGAATGATGTGCAAAAGGTTGGCCACCCCTGCTGTAGGGGTTCAAGACTTCTGGAGTATTCTCAGAGCACTGATTTTTTTATAACGTAATACAGAACTGACTGAGGGTAGACAGAAAAATGATTATGAAAAACTGAAGGCAAATGATTTTATACAAAGCTACTAGACAAATATAAAAGTGCAAAATCCTAAAGCATTTCTTTGGATATAATACGCTGAAAAGTTAACCGAAAATAAAGAAGAGACTGCGATATATAGTCCTTTGCTTGTAATTATCTAACTTGAAATAAAAAGCATTTTTGCATTTTCTACTGAAAATTTGTCAATTATATCGTCAAAAAACTGATAAAGGATAATAAATGTGTCAATGCATAGAATAAATATCTATGGTCACTGACGCTCCGTGAGACGTTCTAGGTTAGCAATTTTGTGACCAAAGTTTCGACAATCATGTCCATGGAGATGCTCCACTCAGTGCCGTGGCAAGGGTAAGTGAGGCCCCCCCCGAAATTTCACGTGGGGCCCCCCATACGCTATTGGCCTATTATTATGAATTGCAGTAAAAAGTCGTAACCTCTCTGGC
>Ga0210059_1007460_pt1 | contig 17367 bp, 6 predicted proteins | sample Ectturendosymbi2_FD_188042 | JGI IMG/M metagenome (GOLD analysis project Ga0210059, IMG submission 188042) | Ecteinascidia turbinata endosymbiont from Florida, USA - Sample 2 (SPAdes) (version 2) | ecosystem: Host-associated > Tunicates > Ascidians > Unclassified | place: Key West, Florida...
AAATTTTCAAGAAGTGTGGGGGGGGGTTGCAGAGCAGTGCAGTTCGAACAGGTAAATGCAGAACAAATACGGTCGTGGTGCAGACAGAGGACACTAATTGTCTGTCCGCGCCGTCTTTACTCGAGACTCCATCACTCATCTCATCCTCTACATTCTCAATTTAACCTCAGAGAAGACTGCCTTACGCAAAAGGAACAACTATACAGACTACCTGTAGGTCCCACATGGTTTGTCCATGTGTTGCGAAAATTGCAGAATTTCACCAAGGTTTGCGATGCAACTAGGAATTTCAGCTTCGGGGACTCCCCGCAAACGAGCGAACATCCTCAAGGTCTCGGCACCGGTCATTTGCTCGAGGAGTCCGTCGAACTGTGGACAGTAACCGATGCGGCGCTGGACCTGCTTGAAAAAATCAAGCATGTTAAGTTTTTGCTAAGCGCTGCTTTCAGCTCTCACAAACCAATATGGGTCATGCAACGCAACATTAAATTTGGAAGCTGGCTAAATGTACATATTTCAACAAGTCTCCATAAGGGCGACGCAGCTAAATCTCCTCGCGAAGTGTTTGACTAGAAAACTGAGTTCACGTCATTTACACATCTACAGTCTGTAAAATTGCAAGCAAAAGCTTACGGGTGAAATGATGAAAAACTAAAGCCAGGCACAGAGAACGCACGCGAAGTGCAGTGTGGAACACACGCTATGGCCACGATGCTGTCATCCTCGAAGCCGAAAAGCAAAACTGACGTCAACTACGGAGTGTCTGGTTTCGAGCAACCGCTGCGATGAGTCGCAAAAACATTGTTCGGCGAATGCTTGCTCAGCTACGAACCCCTGACCTCAGCTACGAACCCCTGACCTCAGCTACGAACCCCTGACCTCAGCTACGAACCCCTGACCTCAGCTACGAACCCCTGACCGCCGCCATTGGACTGAAAATAAATCTTGTCCAACGCGCATTTCCTCTTTGCTTGCGCGATTTTTGCAGTTATGTGCAAGAAGTTAAACAGAACGCTGCGAAACAACCAAAGAAGGTAGAAAGTAACCAAATGTTTCTTGTAGTTTCAAAAACTTGGTTCTATGTCGAGGAAGCTACAAAAAGTAACTTTCTTACTTCGCGAAATCAACAAACCTGCATATGACAAAAATTAATCATTCGATGTAAAGTGATCGTGACCGAAATAGTCTGCATCCCTGGTAATGACTAACAAAAAAATCCAACACAGTAGGAGTACAAAAAAGTGTGGTTAATGAAGACCTCATAACTTCTGCCCAGAGGAAATATCTTGAAAAGGCTTCCGTCAGCCGTCACTGGATAAAGCGTGAAACAAAACAGAAAACGCCAACGCCACCTGTCTCATCTGTTTTTTTATGTCGAATCCATCCAAGTAAACTGTGCCACTCGATGGCGGGTGGTCTCCTGCGAGCATCTTGAACGTTGTCGTCTTACCTGCGCCGTTTATTCCCAGCAAACCAAGGCATTCCTGTTTTGGAATACCAAGACACAGGTCGTTGACAGCAATGAAGCGCCTTCGAATTGTGCCGTACACCTGTAACAGATGGATGTACCGCCCGGTAATAAAAGCTCTTTTAGCAATTCAGTGTGTGATCATAATATTATTTTTCTGGATTCACGAAAACAAAAGAGTATTTCTCTAGTAATAGGGACCGAGAAGTTTTTACATGAAAAATAACTTTTTCAGCAAACAAAAGTGTAATAATCTTTGGGAACGAACATGAAAAAATGTTTTTGAACAATCCGCTGAAACTCCACAAAGTTTTGAAATTATTTCAGTGACGGTAGTTCTGCATTCCAGGAGGCAAATCGCTAATTAGTTCTCGATCCTGCATGTCAACGACAGCTTCATCAGAAGAGAGAAAAAGTTCTGAATTATAGGCTGCAACAGCGTGCATTCACGCTGATGTACATGGCTGCCCGCGTATTTCCTTGCCTGAAAGTTTTCAAAGTTCTCTGATAGGTCCGTCAAAGCGCGTCGCATCTCCTCAGATTTACTTCATGCATTCGCACTATGCATAGGATTAGAGCGACTACCACTTATCTTTGAAGACTAGTGACATGTGATGGCATTTTTGTGTGGATATGACGAAGGTTTGAAAGTTAACGATGAAAATCTAGCATTCATTTGGTTTTGTACTACAATTTGTCACATTCTTATAAACAGGAAGCTTCGGATTGTGAGGTTATAATATATTTAAATAGCGGTAGCCAAGTGAAGTTCTGCTGCATTTTCAAACACCGTTTCGGTCTCTCAAAACACCTTTGAAAAGGCACGGCTCATGCTACAAGCAATTTATTGAAGACGCGGGGAATATTATCTTTAAGTTTTGAAATACATAAGTCTAGCTCAAATAAGAGCATGAAGGCAAGCGTCTTTTTTTCTAAGCAAGCTTATTTGTGTAGTTTCGTTCAGCAAATGATTCTTCCGTATATACTACCAATAGTGTTAGGAAAAAAATTCAGAATTGCATGGAAAATTTAACATTTCAATACCTTTGAAAGTGCGCTTACTTGTTTATGAGAAAGTGTTTCTGCTCAATGAATGTTTCATTTCTCAAATGAAAAAACCTTGATGTTGAATGAAAAACGGTTCTTTTTTTCAATTCCGTTTTGCATCAAATGTTCTATTCAAAGTTTAGATACGTCAGGATCGAAAATAGCAAAGTGAAGTTCGACGTTGAATTGAAATAAAAAGATTCTATAGTGCGTCGCCGGCTGATTTGTGCCTTCACAATCACTTGTGTTTAAAAATATGTAGACCGTGACATCACCATTAATGTTAAACTATAAAAAATCAACTAGGTGCTGGTTGCCAAGGGAATTTCACTTGAATTATGTCAAGCTGACTACAGCAGAAAAAAAATCCTGAAGAACTGAAAGATTGAGATGCCAACCCCCCATCTCTTGGGTTCACAAGCGAAGCTTTGGTTACTTTTTAGGATAGAGCAAACTTAAGATTAGGTGCGTTATGGTGGGTGCACTGCTGTATGCAACACAACCTAATAAAAGAAACATACCTTTGTAAGGTTTTTTATCACTAGTTGGTCAGTCGCCTCACCAGTGGCGAACTGATTGTTGATGCGATCTTTCTCAGCCTGCACATCCTCGTCAAGCTTCTCATCACCTCTTTTGGAAACCTTAAAATAACAGCGTTGCCACTGAAAAAAGGCCAATGAGCGGAAATTGAAAAACCATTAATGTAGCATGTAGTCACGGAGCAAAATTTTCTTAGAACTTACTGCGGCACAGCACGTCAAATGCATACACATACACTAGCTGGCGCTTATGCACTCTATAGCTTCATGTGAGATGCATCACTTTTTAAAAGTCATAGACAAAAACGTCTGCCTCGGCGCAAACTTCGATTCAGAACGAATGCTGGATGGGCTTTTCGACAAGTAAGAACTTCATTCATTTATTTTCATACCTGCTTTTCCCCTGGGGAGGTTCGTGGAATCAGCAGCCCTAAGAGGACTCGAAATACCTCACAGTAAAAACAAACGCTAGCATGTTTTGTGAAAACTTGGTTGCCAGCGACCAAACTTTGCTTGGAACTCGCCGGTATTTTGCATGTTTTTTCTATCAAGAACGCCAAGCCTAAATGCCTCAGGCAGTGACGTACAATACCTAGCACTTGTGCCACAATTGCGTTTGCTCACCACCCTATTCCCAGTGTTGCCAAACCTGGGGTTTTGCCCCAAGATCTGGAGTTATTAATGTTTTCTGGATGTCTGAATTTTTCGTCTGAAGATCTGTGTTTTTTTAATTCAACTGCGTAGCGGTGGTTTAATATAGGGTGTGGTTGATTCAATTTTTTATATCTAGTCTGATCTTTCTCAATCTTGTACAGTGGACACATTAGTGCTTTAATGTTTTATACATCTTTACTGCGTAATTCCCAGTAATATTACATTCGTGATTCAACGCGATGTACTTGTTTGCGAACAGTCCGACTGTCGACGCTATACCCTGCAAACCTACATAACCGCAGTTGGTCGCTGTTTCCTGTGGCGCACACGAACGCCCAACGCTTTAGTTCGTCGTCATTCTAATTCCGACTCTACATTGAACCGTTACGTTACGTGTTTCTGACTTCACGCTCAAGTGTATTGGAGTTTTTGTTGTATATCTGAATATAATTGAAAGAAGCAGTCAACTTAGAGTACTACCGGAGAGTTATTAGCGGACAAAGTGGTGAGCGCCTTTTCATTCACCTTGCTGTGACTTGGCAACTTCAAGACGTCAGGTTGCTTATTTGGGAGACCGACCTGTGCTCCTCCAACAACTAGGTTGACCCCTCAAGTAGTAGGGACCTCTACAATAACCAACAAACCCCAGTCCCTACACCTAGATAGCTTAGTCTTCAGCGCACAGTTGCAACTCGGGTCGGGTTCGGGCTTAAATTTGTCAAAATATTTCGGGCCATTTTCGGGCCTGCGTAAAAATTTTTTCGCAACGACAGGCAATCTTTTCCAGTAGCGTAGCCAGCCCAAGATTTTGGTAGGGGCCAAATATTTTGGACTTTAAGCGAACAACAGTATTTGGTGTGGGACAGCGCCTCTCGAAGCAGTAAACGACAAAATATGCTAGAAATTTAGGGGGACATGACCCCTTTGGCACCCCCTTGGCTACGCGTATGTTCTTGTCGCCAGTTACTGTTCGAGCAATCGAGTTGATTAAATGTTTAACAAAAAACGAATAGTTGTAAATAATTTTGGTCGTGTTAACTTTGCTACACCAACAATACCCGGCAGTTGCGCATATATCGCGTTGACCCACTCGAAAATTTGGCTTTCGGACCTAAATCAGGCTTCAAAAATAAATGAGGTCTCGGGCCGGGTTAGGGCTTGGGATTTCTGGTTCGGGACTGGTTTGGGCTTCAAACTGAGGCCGGTTTACAACTCTGCTTTCGCGTAACTGTTCAACAAGCAACTGATAACTAGAACCATTTTTTGACCTAACAAACTTGATAATAATACTTTATTTTGCAGAAAATGTACCTTTATACGACCAAACAAAAATGACTGAGCTAAAACATACAACTGCCGTACAAAGAAGCATCACCACCAAAAATAAGTATAAGAGATGGTAGCCCATTGTTTGTTGAAACCCCATTAGAATAAACAGCTCAAAACATGTAGCCTAGTTTGGTTTGAAGTAAACTGAAAACGTGCATCGGCATCGGTTTATTTCTTTGGAGCAGCAAGAACATGCATTTTTAGGCAGTGCGTTATATTTCATCCAAATAACTCGGTTTTCCTACTTCTTTGCCAACATTTGCAGGGTGCCCAAATGGGTTCAATTTGCAAGGTGCAGTGTAGACCTAGGGATATAGTAGTTTCACCTGATATTCCGATATTGTTTTAATGGTTTCATTATTGAATTAGGTTGAAAATATGCAAAATATGACTTTTTGACCTAACAAGGAAAATATGACTTTTTATGACTTTATACCTTTTGTAATAGACTTCGTAGGGGTGCGATTTTTGTTTTAAAATTTCTTTCAAAGCTTCCTGAAGCACAGAAAAAACATGACTTCAAATGGCCCTACTGATAACGTCTAAATTGTAAATACAGGCTAAGCAAGTGCAATGAGTTCAAGTGACAGAGATATTAATGAAGCAATTCCAAAAAAATAAAGTGGTACACACAGCAATCAAGTTATAATGATTAAAAGATCCAAATCTGAAAGATTGGTTATATCTGGACAGTGGGACTGAAGATTTTATTTATTGTAAATGCTGCCATATATCCCTTAGAAATGCAAATAAGTCCACGTTGCTGCGACATAAAGATTCAGACAGACACATAAGTTTATTTGCAGAGTTATATATTCACTAGCACGTTTTGTATCTTGTTACCGATGCCCAGATAGTAAGATTTACCTGATTTTGTGTATCTACTTACCTGGGGTTTTCTGCAAATATCTGGGTTTTTTTCATGAGTCTCTACAATTTGTTTCCAAAAATCTCGTTGGCAGCGCTGCCTGCATCGTCTAACTGGTTACCCTAGCATCGTTTTTAAAATTCCTGGAACCCAAAACATAACACTAATTATGCAGATGTTGTTTGCAACTTTTCGGGAAAGGGAGATTGCACTGGCACAAGCCACTTTTTTTACTGGCATAAGACACTTTTTTGAACTTTTTTAACCACAAGCCACTTTTTGAGAAAAATCCTCGGAAGGGCAACATTGCTGTAACATCTCCAATTAGAACACAGCAACAAAGTGAAAACTTTCAAACTAAATTGATGAAAACACCAACAACTTTCAAGATCATGATTAATCACTAAACCTACCCCAGCAGCTTTTGTGCGACAAAAGTTGTCGCACAGAGGCTCCATCAACCGCTTGACAGCAGCAAAGCAGTGGAACTCATAAAGGAAGAGAACCAGGAAGAAAAAGGTGCCTTGAACTGCGAGCAAAGTCGCAAAACGTCCGACCCCGTATTTGGGCCAAGCGAGGGTCTGCAGTTGGAATGGGACGTCTGCGAGAAAAGAGCACTGATGAACTAGAGTGCGGCTTGTTTTTGAACATCGCCCAAGATTTTGCTAACTTTTACGCTTCACATTTCGGCGACTGACTTCTTGTTCGTAAAATTCACAACGTTGCCAACGAAACGTCTTTTTTTCCAAACTTGACAATTTGCAATGATAAAACACCAGGGATTTAGTGGGGTGGAAACGCATGGGAACGGCGTTCCCACACTTTTTTGCACTAGTAACGTTCCTTGAAGCGCTTGCAGCAGCATAACTGAATAAATAACAAGGCATCTCGTCTATTGCACCGTAGCATGGTTGTGTAATTACTGTTTGTGATATCATTGATGCAACAAACAGTGGAGATTCTTGTAGGCGAATGCTAACTTTATTCGAACTACTCGGTGCAGTCTTCCTTTGTTTGGGGTGGGAACGTCTTTCCCACACCTCTTTTCAGCACTACGACCCTTTAAAGCACTAACTTCGTTCGACGCAAATCGATTCGACCACGTCGTTCGCGGTACAGACTTCGACCATTCGATGATTGGAGTAAATGTCGGCCAGGCTCTGGCCGAGACAGTATTGAGGTATGAAACGGAATATCCAGTCTAAGTGATCCGATAACTTCTGCAGATCTGAACAAGAAATAATCACGACAAACATGTCTTAAACTTAGCTTGCTTCTTTGCAAAACTCGAATGTACCCATGCCTCAACTCTTTGTTTTCTAGTTGTAGTTCCTAATACTTGTCAATAACTAAAACTGGAGTTGGTTGCCTAGATGATTGCCATTGTTTTTTACCAATCCTAAGTGACACAGTGACTTAATTTATATGACAAAACAATTTATTAAAATTAATAAATTATTTTGCCATTGTGTTTTCGTTCAAATTCTAACTTCCACTGACAATAGCTTACGTTTTTGCAAGATGGGTTTTTGTATTGTTTCTGCTTATTAAGTGTGTCATATGAAACATTAAATCAATCATTCAAAATCAATCAAAGCATGGCCAGAAATGCTTCAATAGAGGGAGTTTACGTTTGTGCAGAGGGGTTTGACATTCTGAAAATTTACTCTTACAACACAGCATTTGCAAGCTGTGACTCCCATTGCGGACAAAAACCCTGCTCAAGATAACAGCGTAATCCACTACCCTGGAGTTTGTTTTTTTGTTTATTTCATATGCTTAGAAAAATGTTAGAAACCTGTGTTTCCATGACTTTTCCTGATTTGCAGAGACAAATGAAATGGTGCCAGAGTTGATTTACAATTACCAATAATACGACCGTAGTTTGCAATGGAAAATTTTGAACGAGCTTAACAAAAAGTGTCTTAATTATTATCATTTAATTGAAATTTGACGGCAGTTATTTAGAGACGTCATAATGAAATGCAAATGTTAACTAAAATTTGCAAGAGATCAGGATTAAGCCTATCGTTCAGTTATGAGCACACTTTAACCGAAGTAATAAATCTGAGGCCTGTCAAAGCAGTGCATCGCGATGAACGTGTTCTTTCATTGGCAGAAGTCGATAAAATTTACGAGGTTAAGCAAATTTTGCTTAAAAAGCATGCGCATCGGGCTTTTTGCTGGCCGAAATACACAGACCAAGACCTACATGGACGCAGCATGGATAACATCCGTAATCCACTGTCTGCGCTACTCTTTCGGGGCAAACTTAGCAGTAACTGCAAAAATAAACTCTTCTAACTACACTGTTAACTCCATCTAACTGTCTGAACAGCAGGTTGCGCAAATGTGCAACTTTATTCGCAAGCACCAGTGGCGTGGCCGTCCCAAAATTTTAGGGGGGCAAAAAATTTGGGTCGGCCAAAATGCTTGACGTTAGGAGAGCAACAGTATTTTGTTTGGGATACCACTACTCAAAGCACAAAATCACTGATATGCTAAACATTTGGGGAGGTTCATGCCCTCCTGGGTTCCTCCTGGCTACACCTATGGTAAGCACTAAAGGCATCTTGTTTGCATGCAGTACAAGATACGAGAAGACTACCCTAGCCATATATAATGCCATTTTTCGCAACAATCATTGCACAAATTACGTTGATCGAGAGGTAGCCAGACTTCTGAACGTATACAACTAGGCATATGGGCTAACTTCACGTTCAACACTCCAAGCAATGAATGCTGACGCTTTATGCTCAAACACGTTTATAACCTCACAAACGAATCAGAAATGATCAGGCGATGTTGTACCAGCTCTAGGCGGCAAGTTGGCCTACTCTTCTGCCCCTAAATTACAGGACAGAACAGAGTAAGGATCGACACAGATTTCACTGATTTTTAGCGTTTCATATTTATTTTGGGGGGCTTGGAGTTTTGTTTATTTTATTCAGGGTCACGGGAGGAAACGCCACAACGTCACGCACCGGTAATTCTTAAGATCTTGGAACAGACAAGACCACTGAGCATGGGCGTCGGATGGGGGGGCAAGAGGGGCGTTGGCCCCCCTGGATTTTGAAATTATTAGCAAAAAAAGGTTGTTTTTTCAATTTCGAGGGGTAAAAACCACATTTCACCGCTTTTGCCCACACCCTGGAAAAAAATTTTGGGAAAATACCCTACTGGCCCCCCTCGTGGAAAACATCCTTCCGACGCCCATGCCACTGGGTCAAACTTCAAACATGCGCGCAGTTAACAAGACCTGGTCTTCGGCAACGTTTAACCAAATTTCTTCTCCTCCGACCCTGGAAATGCTCACCTGGCATAGAAGGAAGCAGGAGCTGGAGTAGGGTCATGGTGATGATCGAGATCGCGCCGGAGATGATCTCCACGATGCTGATGCGCACCATGGCCCCGGATGGTGCGGAAAATGAGAACGAGAGCAGATAAACCATTGGTATTGAGGACCAGGAATACAAGACGAACATGAAGAGGACGACCCGCCAGTTCGCTGCCAATTCCTCGATCGAGAAGACGACGAACATGAGCTGTACGGTTATTGCGCTTTGTTGTATAACGTCTTCACTGACACACGCAACGCAGTAGACCCGTGTCTACGCGGCAGCGAAAAGGAAGAAACAGATACTTGAAAGAGGACGAACCGAGAACGAGTAAGTCAAGGCAGGGATGCTTTGTGGACATGATAACTTTTGAAAGTTGCAGCTATTGCGACTTTCAGGAGATAAACTGAGGAACAACAACGAGCGCATATTCGTTAAAGTTAATTGACGGTTTTTGTTTTTGTTGTTTACCTGATTGCTTCTTTCGGAAAAAATCCGTAAATCCAACGGAGAAAACCAGGTTTTTCATACACGCTGCACGCACTAAAGAAAAGTTAGAACGCGAACTTCTAAACTGACCACAGAAAGCAGACTAGGAATAATAAAGTTGATGAAGTCCCACACAAATGTCGAAAGCCAGAAGCAAAACGGATCGACTCCAGCCAGTGTTTGCAGCAAGGAGGAGCGGTCGACTCTCTCTCGTACAATAAAAATACAAAACGAAGCAGAAAGCAACGAGCAGCCGAGAACGATGTTGATCGCGATGACAAAGCTGGAGTAAGAACTGAAATAAAAGTGAGATGGGAATTAGTTTGGAAATGTTGATCACGCTGCCGTTGGTCATCTTAAATCAATGCACCAAACCCTACTCAGATGTAATTAGCCCGTCTGGGGCAAGTATACCAACAACATAATGTACTGTAGCTATATTTAAAAATGAGCGTTTACAGCTGGTTCTTACAGTAGCTGATTATTTCTGTACGGTTTGTCGAGCAATCTTCTCAAAATTTGTACAAGCTTCGGATATATCGAGTAAGATGGGGGGGGGTTAATTGCCCAGTGTGGACAAAGTACACCTGGAGTTTTGCCAACAGATACTGTGCGAATATCAATTATGCTCACAGTGGGCAAAGAATGTTTGACATGTTGATGTGCTACCAAGTATCTTGGTTTCGGCACATGAATGCAAATGATGTGAGAAGCAGAACCGACCCGCGTAACTCGTGGTCAACCTCGGTAATTGGGTCTCAGCCCTACCCTGAAGCAGAAACATCACTGTTCCGTAATTTCCCTTGGGACGAAGTCGACCTGCGTTTGCAAGGCAAAGCTTGTTTTGTTTTATTTGTGAATGCATTTATTTTATTTTTCCTGTCTCTGCTTTTTTGGTGGTTTTTGACGGATGCTGTTATTTCATATCATGTCTGTTGATCTTCAAACAGTTCACCTGGTCTACTTTATTTCTCTGTGTTATTTAAGTGCTTGAACTTTATATGAATGAATATATGTGCAGGAAATGTGTTTCGGTTGTTTTCATTGAACACTCAGAGATTGAGAACGTAACGCCGCCTGTTCCAAAGGTTTTGAAATGAACAGGTCTGGCCTGGAGGTTTCATTTTAAACTATTAAGTGAAATTGCTCGCTGTGACCAAACCAGCATTGCTGATTCTGATGACCTGCTACTGGCGTGGGTGTTCGAAGAACATGTACCACTGGCAATGTTCTTGTATACTGATAAGTGCACAAGCCAGCAGCATATTTCAACGTTGCAAATTTAATTCAATGCCGCTATTATGTGAAAGAAGTTCGTCTGCAAGCGTTGTCTCCAAGTACTGCATTTTGCCCAGTTGCACCTTGTGAGTGCCATATTGGTTTGTCAAAACAATACCTGTTGTGACCTAGTAAAACTGAGCACACGCGTTGTCTTTTCATGTGTGAAATCACTTAGTTTTTGCCTTTGTGTGATCGATACTGTGGCACAGATTTCGAGGCATTGTCGTAGTGGAAATTAGCCATTTTGGGCGAATAGACCTTATGTGCGCAGTGCAAACGCTCACAAGAATATCCTAAAAGTACCAAATTTTCGTGTCAAACCTAATCTATTTCTCTTGCATTTACTTCCGCCAGGTTAGAACACATCACAACATGGGTTTACCAAGAAAGGCTACACTAGAGGAACTTCAGACTTTTTCGTGTCGTTTCGTTAAGCACCACCGGCGCTTTTTAGGAGGGTATGTGGTTGCTTTCGAAATTGTAAAATTTTTTCGACAAGTAAAAGGTTAGTATTGTAGGATGTGATTCTCTTGGGAAAAGGTTCTGAGTTGTTGAAACACTAGCCCGTGCAGCAATGATGTAGTTGTGACCGTAACTTTCGAGACCGAGACCTGGTTGAAACTTCGAGACCGAGACTTCATCAAGAACTCCGAGACCGAGACTCCAGACTTGAAATGCGAGACCGAGACTCGAGACTTCAAAAATGGAGATTTTGGCAAAATTTTTCAAAAACACGTCGCACCACCTCTCATTGGAATTTTTTTCTAATTCTGGCATTTTCCAACCTGTTTTGGTTGTTTCTTACCTGCAAATACAGCAGACAAAAAAACTCGTTGAATGTAGAAGTTTTACTAAGCCATTTCTTTGCGATTTTCAAAGTCTCAAGACAATGCGCTGTGAGCGACACCTGTAGCCGCCGAGACAAAGACGAGACCTGACACGTTCGAGACCGAGACTCGCAAAAATGGTTCTCGAGACTTGTCTCGACACCGTAACGAAGTAAGGCATCATCACTGCTGTGCACATCAATGTTTGTAAAGCCACATCAGTGATCCACACCAAGCGAATCTATCGCAATTTATTGCGTAAGGAAACTTTCCTTACGCAATAAATTGCGATAGATTCGCTTGGTGTAGGTCACTGATGTGGCTTTACAAACATTGATGAATGATAAGTACAAGCTTGAATCATTGCAAGGAGATGGGAGCAGAACCAGGCAGGCGATCCCTCAGAATGCCCGCTGAAAAGCTAGGGCCTGTAATTGTTGCTGTACACATGTAACGTTTGCGTTAGACTTGATTATGGTGGGAACAATTTTTGCCCAATCAGTCATAGCGACGGTGTTAGATTGTCAAATGCACTTGAGCAGGGTTTTAAAGTTTTTCCCCAAAATATAGCGCTAATTTCAAGCTTGCTCAAAAACGCTCAACGATTTCCAGAACCTAAAGGATAAGAAAATACCATATTTACCAACAGGAACAGTATCTAGTAAGTTTTAATTTTGTAGCAAGTACCAGTACGTAATTTATGCTAATTAGCTAAAGTGATTACAGTAATGAATGTAAAGCACTGGGTTTCAAACTGCCGAGATTTATTTTGACCACAGTTTGCTGCAAAGCAGAGAAGCACCAACGAAGGGCAAACAGGAAGTTCTAAGAGGAATAGAAATAAGTATTCGAATTTTTTTCGCAGCTGGTGGAGCGCTGTTGAACGCAATTCTGACAAAACAACGGAATGCGGAGACCAGCTCCACATTCCAAAATTAATTTATAGCTGTTAACTTCAGCATCGCTTACACTCCTCTTTCCTCTTCGATGCGGTTGACTGAGCTCCTCTCCAGCGGATGGTTGACGAGATTTATCGAAATGTCGGAGCGATTTGCGATCGCTCTCAAATATGCTTGTTGCAAATAAGCTAGGGAGGAAGCAGAAGTGTGGAATCCTTGAGCATTGAACCAAGCCACGCTATGTGAAGTTCCGGACGCTGAAGGAATGAAAAATGATTAGTCACTGTAAATCCAGCGCGAAGTTCTCGTCTAGTTACAAGCTGTTGCTTATATCTTAGCACTGCAGGAAAACCATTTCTATAAACGGCGACCGTTTTTCATCGCAGGTTAGGAAAAATCGGTCTGGACTTTCAGACACGTCCTTGACGGCAAGACTAGATTTTCTTTTATTTACTTTTGGCGCTGTGCTTGAACGTGCAGATCAAACAATAACCACTATTGGAAAAACCAGCAGGAATTTAGACTCCGCCAAAAATCACTGCTGGTGTTAGACAGATACCTGGAGTCAGATGAGAGTTTTTCGGTCGCCATCGAGGCATAAAAATCAGCATTCAACCGTGACATGCTAACTGCATCACATTAGACACAAAATATAACTTACTTCGGTTCGCGTCGAACAAGGCCGAGATCAAATTTCCAGAGTTGAAGTCACCACCGGCAGCTTCGTATTTGTCCGAAAGAAACTGGTCAAGGTTGGCGCTTTGATTTCCGACATCCACTAACCTCACACGAGTCCCTGCAAACCATCGAGAACCAGTGTTAAAAGCAACGATAAAATACGGTACAATGATTCTTTAAATCGCAAAGGCTTTTGTGCAGGAACCGTGTAAGTTTTCAATAACGTTATCAGGCATGACACACATAAACGCATGGACAGGGATTTCATCTGAGTTTATATTTGCAAGAGTCGTAAGAGTTCTTTGATCTGTGTTCAAATACACCCGTCGTTCTCCACTCAAGAGTATAAAAATCGCTTCACAACATGACATGCAAATCCTTGACAATCTTTTTGCTAAAGCGGGATTTCAACCCCGAATGTGATCAAACGGCAGCCTATGGACAGCTCAGCGACATGCATGAGTGCGTTCAACATGAGGTGACGACTTGTTTTTGGGACAACAATTAAACCTCTGCACCTGAGCATGGTAAGGTCAAGGCGAAGCACTCGCCACGCCCGATTCTGACGAAAGAAAAGCATTAATGGAAATTCTTTATTTCTGCTCAATTCTGTGCTGTGATTGGCTACAAAAAAAAACAAACTTCGGAATGATTAAACGCCAGTAACAGGCAAAACATCTGGTACCTACCGTCAACCTGACTCTTGTATCTTGCAATTAACTCTTCAACAAAGCTGGTGCTGGTTAATTTTCCGTAGTAAATGGTGTTGGGTCCGTAAGGACGCAAATCTAAGTCTGTTAAAAATAGTGAAATGCCAACAGTCACAACGCTTGAAAAGGTTTTCTTCAACAAGTGGAAAAGAAGATTGCTCGATGACAAAGTTCATTTATTCCGTTCACTTCTGATATCGGGATAGTAAGAGGGGGCCCAGCTGTCCTGCCCTGGAGGATCTAACCCTCCTACTCCGTAGTGACATCATTATGTTGCTATCGTAATGTCACCCTGCGACATTTAACTTTGAGCCGAAAACACTTGAACGTTGTCTCAAAAAGATCTAGGAGGTTCATCATGGTCTCAAATCCACATTGAAAATGTCTTCGTGTTGGCTCGAGACAAAGGGCTGGACTATTTCAGAACATTTATGCGGATAAACCAATGCCAGCCGATTTCACAGTCGGGAGCGGTTTTAATGTATTTTTTAGATTAGATTAACAAACGATTCTATGGGAAAACATTTCATATTTTTGTTAGTCGCCAAGTGTACATCCACAAGGAATGCATGAACGCAGACTTAATCATAACTGCAGCAACAGAAAAACAGCAGTGGCCGTTATTCGACGAATAAAACGTTTGGAATGAATCCGACATGCCATAACAGCAGAACAGCAATTTAAAAGTCTCTTACCAAGTGGAACACTGGTTCTCTGGTAAGGTGGATACTTGGCGTTCAAAACGGCGATAAAGGCGAACGTAAGAGGCATCAACGTTTGGGAAATGGCCACCTGTTGGTAAGAAAGGTATGTGTCCAAAAAAGATATGGGGATGTTTTGATCAACTGCTTGTTTTGTGAAAGCAACGATTAGATGTAGATAGAAATTTTCAAAAAACAGAAAAACATTTTGCTTATTACTACAAACATTAAAAAACTGAAGTTACAAAACATGCTACTACACATCCTGCGTGCCACACTTCATGCTATTTTGAAGTTTTAAATGCACGAAACGGAAACGTGTTACTTTGTAATTTCTTCTCCAGTGAATCACTCTCTTGACAGTAAGCGCGTAATACTGCTGAAACCACAAGGTGGCGCCAGTGTTGTACGCAGGAAGATTTTCTTGTTGCTCTGTGGAATGAACCTAATCAGTTATGCCTCGGTCAGTCGCAACAATGAATTAAAAACAAAACCTTGACTAGAATAATAAAAGTAAATACTCTCCACAATGGGGTAAGCAAGGAATCGAGCAGCAATATTTTAGGAAATCGATTTCACACAAACTTACGCATCCTCAGTACTGAAAGTTGCAAGCAAAGATTACGGGTGAAAAGTTGAAAGGTTGAAGTAAGAGCAGAGAAAGCAAGCAAAGTCAAGATCAAAATGAATAAATTTTCGTGTTGCTCTGTGGAATGAAGCTGATGGGTTATACTTCGGCCGGACGCAATAGTCAATTAAAAACAACACCCGACTGGAATAATAAAATTATCGAACATTCGCTGAATACACTTCTCAATACAAAGTAAATTCGAACGGACCTGCAAAATAAGGAAAATCTGAGTTCTGAATTGCAGTTCGTATTACTGTTCATACTCACATCTATACCGCAAGACTACCTTGGAAAGAACCGGTCAGTTTTCGTCTCACTGAGGGTATGGGTTTCATTTATTGTAGTACATGCGAGTTTAATACCCCAGTTTTTTGTTTCAGTAGATTCGTTGGTTGGTTTTGTGTTCAGCGTTCTAGCTTTTACACAAGATAGGCTGTTTTTTTAGAAAGAGGCGGCAGTGATGTAGTCGCGATTTGCTCTCGGTCTCGAAGGCTACAGTTCTCATCTCGAACTCGAAAGTTTCAGGCCTCGGTCACAAACCCATTGCCTTGAGACTTTGAATACTGCCACGATGTGGTTTCGTAAAACTTCTGTAATTCAAGGTGCTTTTTGTCTGCTGTATCTGCAGGTAATAACCAACCATAGCATATAGCAAATTGCCAGAATTCGAAAAAAGTTCAACGTCGAAGTGGTGATGACATTTTTTGGAAAACGTGTAGAAAATTTCGGCATAAATCCACAAATTTTTAAGTGTGTTGAATTTCAAGTCTCGGTCTCGCATTTTTTTGATGATGTCTCGTCTTGAGGTTTAGGTCTCGACTATAAATCACTGAGAGATGGTTAAGTGAGCAACGCCGCGTAAAACGTCGAAGCAATCAAAGTTGCTTTTAGTTCGGCGTTTACGCGATACTTCTAAGTGCCAAGAATTGGTGCAAATTATGCAAACTTAGAAAACTTTGACATCAGAACAAGTATAAAATTAAAGTACTTGATTGAGTATTTGTAGCACGTTCGGCGGAATCGTGGATTGTTGTTATCGTCGAAGATTTTTAATCACGCCCATGATTTGCATGAATTTTTTGGTTTCACTGTCCCAAAATCAAATTACCAAAAGAAAGTATTTGTTCCTGAGTAGTCATGATTATAGGCGTAACCATCGGGGGAAAAGGAACCATATCCCCCCACATTTCTAGCATATCTTGTCGCTTTATGTTTCGATAGGCGGTGTCCAAAAGAAAGTGCTGTATCTCGCTCAAAGTCAAAATATTAACCCCTCCCAGATTGTTGGGCTGGCTACGCTACTGGTCATGATGATGTGCTCAATAACAGCAATTGCATCCAAAACACCACCCATACATTAGACCCTCGCAGATCCAACTGAAAAACTCTACTTGTTTTTCTGCTGCATTGAAACCCAGAAAAACAATTTAGGCAACAAGATCCACTGTATTTCACAAACTATAACATTGTGGTTACGTGGGAGAACAAACGCACTTACCGCTCACTTCGCGTGCTTCATCCGACGCACGGTGTTCATTGATTTTTCCAGTAATGGTGTACCTGGACAGAACCGAAACTTTCGCCTGGTCTTTCAGCTCGTCCAGGTTGCGCTTGAGGACGGCGTCGCGAAGATGACCGTTCGCTGACGCTTCGTCGAAGTCCGAAATCGAATAGCGGTTAGAAAACCAACTGTTGCTTATGCTCGCAAGACTCGTCGGTGCCACCAACGCCTGTGAAGGATCGTCGGCTTTGGATTGACGCACGTTGCGGTACTCAGCGCTTTTTGGAGCGCTGGTGCCGACTTTGTTATCCAGCGTCTCTGATTTCCCTCTGGGCATCAAGGTTTGACCAATTTGACTTTCCTGAACCTCATGCATCTTTTGCTCTTCTTGGGTGGCTTGAGCAGTC
>Ga0210059_1007461_pt1 | contig 17367 bp, 9 predicted proteins | sample Ectturendosymbi2_FD_188042 | JGI IMG/M metagenome (GOLD analysis project Ga0210059, IMG submission 188042) | Ecteinascidia turbinata endosymbiont from Florida, USA - Sample 2 (SPAdes) (version 2) | ecosystem: Host-associated > Tunicates > Ascidians > Unclassified | place: Key West, Florida...
GTCACGATCATTAACCAGTCTGTTGTCTGCAGTACAATAAAAACGAGTGTCAAATTGAGGATTCACAGCACTTTGTAAGTAGAAATCTACGAACAGTAGGTAGGCTACTGCAATTCGCCAAATTGCAGCTGTAACCTATTCCACATACTTTTATCCCACATTTTATGCTACTCCATGTGTTCCATTATGAACTGAAGAAATCATAGCCACATAACTGGGATACAAAGTTCAAAGTGTAGCCTATACTGCATTACGGGGCACTGCCCCCCCCGTGTAGCCTATACTGAAATCATCCACTTTCAATATTAGGCTACATATTTTGTACAGAGGTTGAATCACTCTACTATACCAAGGTGTAATGAAAACCTATTAAATCAGTATTAGGGTAATAGTCCTTCAGCCCAACATCTGATGTCTTGTAACCTACCGAATAATCTTCCAGTTTGCTCAACAGATTCAATTTTGCTGATTGTTTCCCTAACTAGGTGTAGTTAGCCTACATGCAAAACTAATAAATAATAAATCCGTCGCTTTTGCTACATATTTGCTTGAATAGGCTAATCTGCTCCACGGTAGTGGTTTTAGCATCAAACAAGTACAGAAAAGGTTGCACATGACTTACTACAAACCACCCAACTTTTTTTCCGCTCGACTCCCTTATTATCGGATTCCCAACCTACCTCTGCTAGTTGGATTCGCTAAATCGGTATGGCTGAAAACATGCACGCTCAAGCAGCTCGGTGAGACACTCATGGTCGTGCTTGAGTGATTTATGGGATTCCCATTCCAACGGGAACCCGATAACATGGCAGTGTAAAGAGGGTGACTGCTGATAGCTGCAAGCAGGGACGTCGGAGAGCAGTGGCATTGAATCCCTGACCTTTCAAACGTGGGACAACAGGGGCAAAGGTATCTTTTCATAGGTAATCATGTGATCTATTACGATCGAATTGAAACAAGTTGTCTATAGTTTGTTTTATTATTTTTGAAGTCAACATTTTTGTTGAACTGTAGCAAGCATAATTGGCAGGCCCTAACCAGATTGGGACACCAGGGAAGGCGAAGAGTTTGCTGAGAGGGGCCATTTTTTAAAGTATGTCCTACACATCTTTCCAGGGAGGGGAAATTTTTTTTTCAGGGGAGACTAAGCCCCCTGCGTCCCTCCTAGTTAGCCTACGGGCCTGATAATTGGTAACGATTTTTTGTTTTTCATAAGTTTATATTGCCCTCAGCTTTTTTCTGCCCCCTTTGCCCTACCGACGTTCCGGCGTCCCTGTCGGCTTCACAGGGACTTGATGAAGCTGTCTTGTTTGTCCTGGAATCCTGGTTCGTGTAAAAAGCGTGACTGTGTTGAGTTTGTCACGCAAAACCCAATTCCACGAGCCATTGGCCAAACATCATTGTCTAGTTCTCAATGTTTCGTTATAACCTAACATTTTTTGTGCAAATTTGAAGAAATGACAATGCCTGCTCTAATGGTTCTCCATTTTTCAAAACAGTCTCTGTTGAACTAAAGTGCTTTTGGACGTCAAACGATGTGACCATGCCACTGGAAATATTTTACTGCCTATATCTGTCATGAGCTTGCTGCAAAACATGTTTGCACGTGGCGGCCGAGTTCTTTGTAATGTTTTTTAATCCAAGGCATAAATTCATAAAAAGCATAAACGTATCAGACTAGGTATCAGCAAAGCGTAATAAAGACTAGGTATCAACAAAGCGAAATAAAGATCAGTCGTAACCACTTCAGCTGAGGCCAGTTAACAGTTGTGAGGGACACTGGTCAAAGCTTATCTTTGCTGCTCCGCACTTGTGCACGCATTCCGATTTGTCAGACCTAGGTTTGGGATTTTAGCTGTCAGAAAATTACATTCAAAGTGGTTGATGGCTTTTGTGACATCTTCGGTGATCGTTTAACTTTTCAATGCTTTTTTTACAATCTTTAGATTATTGAAATACGGAAAGACACTTGCAACTGCTGTAAATTTTTCGCAGCTGTTTCCATATTTTGTCAGCGTCACTACCTACAAAATATGCATGGTTATTTTAAAAGTGCATATGCTGTAAAATATCTAAGTTTGAATAAACACGATTGATGCAGTGCCGGTATGTTGAAAATTTTTAAGAAATCCCAAAACAACCTTGCTATCTTCGTTTGTAAATCCTGTTATCTTTTGACTCCGAGTGCGAAATTAATGTGCTAGTAATGTGCATTTCAAACTGCGCAGTATTTTCAAATGTTATTGTCCACATGACTACACCAAACGTTCTTACTGCAAACAAGCAATTTATCAATATGTCAATAACGTGGGCGTTTGCAAACATTTTTCCAGGGGGGGTAGCGTCGAATATTGCTTTTCTTTTTTAGATTGCTGGCGATGCAATGCAAATAGACGTTCACCGCCAGAACAACATGGGCGGTGAAAAAAACAAGAAAGTTAGACACTCTCACAAAACTGTTTCAAGCAATGAGAAGCAGAACTGTATGTATTTCGACAGAACTATCGGACAACTTACTAAAGTTAGAACAATATGCATGCTTTAAAAAAACTGAGCAGATAAATTACAAAAACTTGCCACAGAAAATACAGATTTGCACATAATGCTCACTAAGAAGTCAGAACGAAACCTTAACGGTAAAGAAGTATTCCCACAAGTCGGCATAGACTTATGTTAACAAGCCATGTATTGTTATACTGTGTGAAACATAGGCGTTGTCAGAGGGGCACAGGGGCCATGATCTCCACCCAGTTTTTAGTATATCAAGACATTTTGTGCATTGAGGGTGTACCTCGGTCAAAATGCGTTTGCTCGCCTAAAGTCAAAAATGTTACCACCCAAAATCGTTTGAGCTGGCTACGCCACTGGTGTGCAAAGAAGTGTGCATAAGAGTAGTTTAATATATTCACTCGGGTAGTTGATCACAGCCCACACTAACAATAGATTTTTCATACTTGAGGAAGTACTGCTCCAGATTTACTCATTCCTCTTTTCACATTATAAAACTATACGTTGCTTACCGCTATCAGCAGTGTCACCGTCTCGCTGCACTACCTGCCAAGATGTCTATCTTCAACACTCACATGAAGGGCCCCATTGAATGATTTCAAATAAACTCAGTTTGCAGACCAAAAATGACATATTCTTATATTAAAATCCCAGCAAGCTTGTGTTACGAACAAAAATATATGAGTGTTCCTATTTGAATTGAAACGATAATAATCGAATACTGATTTAATTATAACTCATCTTCCAAATACTCTTAGGCAGCGCAAACATTAACATTTGAACAACCTTTTTGTTACTCAAGACGTTTTTCATAACGCTTGTAACGTACTCCGTTGATGATATCTCTCTTTAAATGTAAGAGTACATTTGTTACTAAACCAACCGCAGCAGGATCTCAAATCCCACAAAAGATATAAGCCAAATGCTTTCTTACTCTAATTGAAATTTGTTTTCTTAATTTGCATGCATAAGCAAACAATGAAATTTAAACAATCAGTCCTAACCCTTGTTTCACCAGTTTCTTCAGTTGACATTAGAGGCAATAGCATTATATATATCAGGGTTGGCCAACAAGTCGATCGCGATCGACTGGTCGATCGTCGAGTGTCAATTGTTCGATCGCGATTGATTTGCATTGAATTGACAAGATACCTGCAAAGAACACTTTTCAATCTATATTCCAGAAAGTACATAAAAATCATCCATGGATTGGTTGGTCACGTATGTTTTTGGTGCCTCTTGCGATTCCTGACCATAGGCTAGCAAGGTGCATGCTGTGCTGCGATATGTTTTCATATTATTGCGTAAGAATCAAGATTTCAGGCTTAATAGACGCTTTGCCTTCTATCTGTGAATCACTTACTATGGTGATGGTGCACTGTGTTAGCCCGTGCGATACTCAACTTTGGCATTTTGTACTTGTGAGTCTTGTGACTTTATTACCGACCGGTCGATCACGAGTTAGTGAGACATTTTCTTGTCGATCCCAGTCGAAGAGAAGTTGGCCACCCCCGGTATAAACCTACGTGGCTTACCGCTATCAGCAGTCACTGTCTAGCGACATTACCTGTCAAAATGTCTGCGTTCAATAGTCACTGCACATCAGTGGTGCCAGGCTGCTTTGCAAAAACAAGCAAGTAATTTGAAACAAAAACCCAAAATAGGTAATTTAACGGAAAAACAAGCCCAACATGGGTTTGGAAGAAAATTCAACAAAAGAAAGAATCAGCAGGAAAATTAAATAGAAAAGCAGGAATAAGAGACATCAGAAGAAACAAGTCCAAAATGAGCAAATTTTCACAAAAACACGCCCAAACTGCCCTTAGCAGTAAATTGAAACTTCAAAAGTGCCATAAAAGTAGAAAAAAAAGAATTTGCAAAACGCAAATTTGTAAAAAACAAGCAAATTTCAAATACAACAAGCAACACGCAAGTCTTGAAATAACCCGCAACTTGACAAAAAAACAAGCCCAAATTTGCAGGAAAACCGCAAAGTTGGCAACACTGCTGTACATGCGGCAAAACACCTGTTACCGTAATTTGAAGTGCATCTTCGAGTATTTGGTCATAGGCGGATCCAGGAGGGCTAAGGGGGCTGAAGCCCCCCTAAATTTTTCAGACACGTTTTTTGGTCGATGGTTCCTGACACAGAAACGTCCACTGGGGTGACTTTTTGTGCAAATCCTTGAAATAAACCATTTCGTACACTGGAATAGGGACGAAAATATTAAATGCAAAGCTTTTTTTGCTGAATTTGGGCAGTCCGAATGTGTTTATTTCACTATAAATGAAACTTCTAACAAACAAGATTTATACAAAAAAATATGGTCGCAATGTTATATAAATAGGTAAGTGCTTACATAAAGTATTTGTAACATTACATATACGTTACATCAGTTTTTTTTAAGGGAAATGTTAGGTACCCGGTATGGACATGTAGGGAGCCGATTTGTCTGATTCTAGAGACCCAATTGTCTCGGATTCTAGGGACCCGATGATAATTTTCGCTGATTCTAGGGACCCGATATTCAATTCTAGGGACCCCAATCTGGTCCCTAAAACGCCTTAAAACCCTGGTTATACATACCCCGCGTACATACGTGTAGCCAGGAGGGCCAGGGAACCTCCAAATTTTTATAATATCTAGTTATTTTGTGCCTAACATTAAACTCTTGCTTCATTTGGGTCAGATTGGGCTTCTTGTGTACAAAAGATGGATAAGCAGCAGACTGAGAATGGTCGCTAGAAAGTTTCAATAGGGGGTTTTGCGATTTTACGGGGTGGCTTGACATTCTAAAAATTGACAAACTCCACTGATTTATAGTGTTTCATGTTTCAATTTGTGGGTCTTGGAGCTTTGTTTGGGAGGGGCTAAGCCCACCAACGGCCCCTCGTGGCGACGGGACGGAGCAGATTGTGGACAAAATTTGAATAAGCTGCAGGTCGTACTATTTTTTCCTACAAGATTTTATGAATGAGTTCAGCTCATGTTATTACTGTAGTAAGCGAAGGCATTAAAATTACACTGCAACGAACTTACAATGCAGTTAACTACAGGCTAGGTTAGAGCGCTTCATTGACAGCGTAAATTTCAAAACAGCAAACCTAACCGTAAAACGTAACCTACATTTCAGGTAGGCTTAAAATGAAGCACGCTAGATCAGCTGCAGGCTATGGTAAAGATGACTGCTGGTTAGCATCAGACCTGTCTGCAGCGGGGTAGTGGAGTGGGAACGGCGTTCCCACACTTTTTTGCACTAGTAACGTCACTTGAAGATTTAGATTTTTCATTTCAATTTCTACGTGTAGCGCCTGGAGCAGCAGAAATGAATAAATGATAAGCTATCTCGTGCATAGCACTAAAGTGAAACGGGAAGACCCAGTCAGGAAAATCTTGTAGACGAATCAGTCTTCCTTTATGTTTGGTGTAGGAACGGCGTTCCCACCAGGCCCATAACCAGGGGAGGCGAAGCCTCGGAATACAAAATTTTCGCCCCCCCTGGAGAAATATGTAGTACATAGTTTAAAATTATTGGGCATAGTTAAAAAAATGTGGTCCCCTCTCAGAAAACTCTTCCATGTGCATGGAAGTCACTTATAAGTGTCGCTTGCTTGATCTTTCCCTTCTTGCTTTGGCCGTAGCGGTCGCGCTAGCGTGCTCACATGTAGCGAATTGCTTTGCTCACATGTAGCGGTCGCTCTAGCGTAACTGCCACACCTGCCTGCCAGCAACAATTTTTGGACAAAAGTTCAGCTCAGCACGAAATAAGATGCTTTTCTAGCGACCAGTATTCTGCTGTCTCAAATAATTTTTTTCAACCTACTGCACAGAAATCTAAAATTTCGTTACCGCGATATAGTCGCGTTTCGTACAAAAAATTGAATGGATGAGAATTTTGTCATTGACTTAGACCTACTGCAAACTTCACGTTTCCCGCTGTGACGTGGAAAAATATTGTTTAATCATTTTCAACGCCCTTGTGATGCAATGAACAACTTCCTGGCAAAGTGCATAATTGCTTTCGAGTTTTTCGAGCTCCACACTTTTGCTTGTATATGAAATCGGAGTGCATCAAACAAGAGAGCAGTGAATTCCTTGCAGAAAGGACCATAATTATCCTCTCACTATTTGAAATTTTGAGACAAAAAAGGCGTATGTGGACTTGAGTTTTGCTTAATTTGTTTGGTCCGTGTTCCAAAATTTCCTTTCAAACTTCACTGATTTCGTTGTTTCATGCCATTGGTCTGTAAAATTGAAAATAATTACAAATAGCAATCCTGGCAAACATGAGTTTTTGCATTTTTGTGTGGAAACTGAGACATTTCTGGTAAATAAAAAGTTCAAAACACAAACAAAATATTTAGAATTCTGCTTGGTCCAAACCAAGTGCTTTTCCGTAGGGTTTGAATCATTGTAGCAACCAGTGACAATAAATGTCAGAATATAATTGTGCATTCCTTATTGGTGAAACTTTTGGGAAGGGTAATCTGAAATTATTTGGAATTTTGGTGTCTTTTTAACAAAAAGAATTTTGTTTTGGGAGCTGGAAAATCTAGATTTTTTCGCCACAGTCCGTTTGAAATGGTCCGGAACCAAATAATGAACCGTTTCTGTCTTTTGTGCAATTTAGTGTTTACCTTTTTCTTTGTTTCATTGAATTTACGAGGTGAACATGTTTTTGATGTTATTTACTCAATTTCTGCAACAACGACTGTTGCAGTTTGGACGATTGAGAAAAATTGAAACTGTTTTGAGAAAAGATTCAGATTATGAAAAACGTTCAGATTAAAAGCTTCACCATTCAGCTCAGTATCTGGGCAGGCCTTACCCCAAAAAGGATCTCTAGAGCTATTAAACAAACTGTTATGCAATTTGTTCCAGCAATTGCGTTCTTGCTGGTACGTTTATTGGCTGCGTGGTATTCGTGTTCGCCTCAAGCATGTGTCCGTTAAAAGTGCTTGGGAAGCGTCGTTTCGCAGTTGCTACTTAACACGACATAGTCTCACAAGTGCAGTTTTCGTATCTGGTGTTTGCAGTGTAAGGACCCGCGCAGGTGTTATGGCGACCTTTCAAGTGAACCCTCCGGATGAATTCGACTTTGGCAGACCTGAAAGTTGGCCACAGTGGTTTCAACCTTTCGAAAGGTTTCGAGCCGCTTCTGACATGACGAATAAAGACCAACCGTTTCAGGTTAACGCGTTACTTTATGCAATGGGTCCCAAATCTGAGGATATACTCCCTTCTTTAGTTTTGACCGCCGACGAGAAGACGGCTTATGTTACCGTAACCAAGCGCCTTAACCCTTTCCGTCCCGCATTTGGCCAATTTGGGCAAGTTTTGTTCGGTCATAACAAGGCAGCGTATTGAGATAGTGAGCTGTTCCAATCCTCTAAAACTTCGTAAAGTCTTATAGTTTCGATTTAAAGCAAAAAATTGAACGATTTGGATTTGAGCTTTTTGTGGTGTCATCATAATTGGGGTTAGCTTAGGGTTTTTTAGATACGTCACCTGGCCCTGCCCCCCAAACACAAGAGACAATTTTAGTTTCTTTTTTTAGAACTAGGCGAAAATCAACGTCTTTAGAGCCTTTGACTGGCCTTCTTGCCTTTGGGGATTGCAAGTTATGGCCTAAATACAATAAAACTTATTAATTAATCCTCTTGGGATTTCATGATCAGTTATCGATTTTTCGTCCACAACCGCTTTTTCACACAAAACAACGGTTCGCTTCGATTCAAATCAGCAGCTCTTGAAGTCGAAGTCTTTGCGTGATGAATATTAGGTGCCCGTCTTGATACTTTTTCTTAGCTTTCACTTTACTTCCTCACCATTGATTATAAGTTTTAGGCGCTTCAGTTTGAAGGAGCCCAATAATTATGAAAACTCGCGGTAAATCTTGGTTTTCTGAAGTGATGAATTTATCAGCAACTCCAGTGTGTTCAATAAATAATAAACGTTATACTACAGTGTTTGTGCACATCAGGTGAGAAAGAACGCATATCGGATGAAGCAGAACGTGTTCAATCAGTTTCGTATCCTCAATATAGATCATTGTCGCGGTTATATATTTAATGTTATTGTCTCTAACGCCAACTGAAGAAACTGGTGAGAAAAAGGTTAGGACTGATTGTTTAAATTTCGATGATTCCCAATTATGGTTGCCAGAAGCTTTTTGTAAAAATGCAGGCCATTTTTTCAACAGTGACAAATCTAGGCTGAATTCGTGAGAGCATATTCAATGGCACTGATTCTCGAAAAACATTAAAAAACACTTTTTTGATCATGCGTTTATTTTTCGTGTTATTTTCTTTACCATTTCATGAAACTTCCACAATGTTTGGTTTGAAAAATTTTTCGACATTTTATAAACGTGCGCTTTGTGGACATAGTCTATAGCAGTGTTTCTCAACCGCGATTCTGAGGGCCGCGTGTGGCCTTCAAGCACTCTTTCCGATGCTCTCACCAGTCTTTCAACAAATCCTCTAATATCTTGTGTAACAGACTTCGTTCTGCAATAAAACAAAACGTGTCAGTTGACTTGGGGTAACATTTTTTAGTGTGGCCCTCTAACAAAATCATAGGTCTGGATTAGCTCTCTTCAGCGCAAAGGTTGAGAACCACTGGTCTATAGCCCTCTGCTAAGCATTAGCAAGCTAACCTGAAAATGAAAAACGATAACTTCAGTGTTTAATGCGAACGGAGGGGTTTTCTCAAACTCTAAAGAAATAATGCACTTAGTAACTTCCCAATTTTGCATGTTATATATCATGTTGACGTGTCTCTCACTCTGCAACACACAAGCCCGCTCTGATTCCCGCTGTCCTATGCGATGATGAAGGCGTTACTCTGGCTCGCGGCTGTTAGAGACACGAAACAGGCAGCGAAGTTGAGAGGTGACACTGTACAACTTATTGCCTCGAGTTCTGCGCTGGTTTTAATGCCGCAAAACGGCAACATCTAAAGACCATTAACACAGACAGCGACTTGTCTGTTACGACGATACAGCAGCAAACATATCTCAGAAAACAGTTAATGGATCAGGCAGACGACAACTCGCTCACAGCACTCCTGACGAAAAGGAGAGCAAGTAAGGTTCCGCGAGGTCGTAAATACATGCACAGAAAGGCGAGTAGAAAAACGCATTCAACGAACGGTGTGAATATTGAGTCACGTGTTACGTAAAACGCTGTGTGAACAAGTGAACAGTTTGTGCCCAGCCGGATGGCTCAATGAGCAGTCTATTACAAAGAACTGGTTCCAGTCCGTACGTGCTTGTCCATAAATTTGGGCCACCGGCCGCAACAATATCAATTTCTCAAGTGAACATCTTCCGTGCTAGTGTGACTAAACAAAGGAAGATAGAAAACGGAGAGAGACAATGAGTGTTGTTAAATGAACTCCTCTGAATGAACTGACCTGACAAGATCCACTTCTAGAGTCATTATAGTTGGAGAGGTTCTGTGTTCGTTCTATTTGCGGTTACTGCAAACTATTTATTTTCAGAATACCGGTTTCGGGTAGCGATTTTCAAAATACCAGCTTCTTACCGGCCTTTGCTACATTAGCAGTAATTACCGGCGAGGTAGGTGAAATACCGGCCATCTGGCAACACTATCCCAATGCATACAAAGTAAAAAACAAATTTCAATTAGAGGAAGAAGGCACTGGGATTATATTTTTGTGGGATTTCAGATCCCGCTGCAGTTCAAGATTGCACAAACTTTCCTAGTTTACTAACTAATGTACTTCTACAGTTAGTGAGAGATATCATCAACGGATCATGTTAACAGCGTTATGAAAAACGTCCTGAGCAACTCAAAAGTTGTCCAAACCAGTCCTGCCGCCACGAGGTCTTTGGTGGGCTTAGATCCCCAAACAAAGCTCCAAGCACCTCAAAATTGAAATATGAAACACTATAAATCAGTGGAGTTTTTGTCAAATTTTATAATGTCAAGCCCGCTGCACAAACGTGAAGTTCCCCTATTGAAGACTTTCTGGCGACGGTTCTGGTCGAAATGTTAATGTTTGTGCTGCAGAAGAAAATTTGGAAGTGGAACTGTAATTATTATCTGTATTCGATTATCGTTTCAATTCAAATAAGCACACTCATATGTTTTTGACGTAACACAAGCTTTCTTGATTTTTATTGTATGAATAGGTTTTTTGGTGTGCAATCTGGGTTCTTTAGAAATTACTGAATAGAATCTCAGAAAGCGTGGTGCAGTTTGTTTCAATTCTTGTCACTCAAAACCGGTAAACACAAAGTTGACAATTTCCTTAACTTGTATGCTAAACGCAGTAATCAAAAAGCTCTACAATTTTGACGCGTGGTGAACAGCCTGAAAACATAAAAAGACAACATTCAAAGAGTGTTTTGGTACTGAAGCGCAAGGCCCCCAAAAGCGCGAGGCCCCGGGCATTTGCGAGGTTTTCCCAATGGTTAATGCGGCCCTGCCTACAGCTAATCAGATCGACAACCAGACGATATTTTCAAGAGCACCAACACGGTCCCGCATGAAAATACATCTATCCAAAAAAGAAACCTGCAAAAAGCGCTTGAAATAACGGAAAATTAACGAACAGAACTTCTGAACTACACGAAAGAGCTATGAATTCCAAGAAAAGATCGATTTGCCATTTGTTATTGAGAAGAATGTAGGAAAAGCTCTAATTTCTGCTGAAGATCTAAGGCAATCGTAAAACCAAAGTCGGCACCACAGAAGATAGCCTTTTGAGGGGTACAACACATAACAGGGAAATGCTTTCACGCTTTTAAGACAAGTGACCAAATAGGTCACACCTGCGTGGGGCCCCAAATACTACGATGGCCTAGGGCCCGCGCTCCCTAAATCCGTTCCTGACCACAGGTGAAGGAGAAGCCAAACATTTGGGGATGCCATTGCACTCCCGGCTCCTGCACCACTGTTTGACAATAGCGTTTTTTTGCGGTGTACCATTCGCAAGAACGCGAAAATCCTAAAAGAGCCATTATTTTTGATTAAAGTTTGAAAAGTTTTTGTGAAAAATTTGTCAGTAGTTTAGATTTTAAATTGCCATGACTTTTTTCCTCTTTTTGTTTTTACATCGATAGGATGTTGGAAGACGTGAATGCCAACATGTTCTCCGACTTTTTTCGGTGTTTGAACGGGCCACAGATATTTAACCACGCGTCAATTAATCACTGACATTTAATCACTAGATAGTTAATCACACAGACATTGAAACACACGCACATTTCTTTCCTTAGACTCTTCATCACAAAACAGACAAACACGCACACGCTTAAGTACCCAAACATACAATCCACGAAGCTCGCTGGGTTTCTTTCTTTAGGCCAGAGGTTCCCAACCTGGGGTACATGTACCCCTAGGGGTACATTTGCCTATCCGAAGGTTTACATTTAAGGTTAGTTATAGAAGAGAAATCTATATTGAGGCGACATAACTTTTATTTCCAAATGTTTATACATATATCAGTAAATATTATTTTCAAAAGTCGTTATATTCTTATTGTTAAATAATTCTATGATTATTCAAATATTTTGTCATAAGAAATTTAAGGGGTACAAATTCATCTGTCGAAATGCTGAAAGGTACATGCTCATCTTACGAAATGCTGAAGGGGTACATGCTCATCTATCGGAATGATGAAGGTGTACATGGTCAGAGAAAGGTTGGGAACCCCTGCTTTAGGCCATGCAAACTTCTGTGAGGACATTTTAAGATTGGCCATTCGCTGCTTACCTGCTTTAGGTGTGGTTCTTTTCTTCGACGTCACTGAAGCTTTTTTTTATACTAGCTGACAGGATGCCAGGTCACGAGAAGATGCCAGAGCTTTCAGCGTATTTGGAAGATACGTATATTAGAAGCAGACGATGGCCAGGACACAGTAACGTTATAGTTCTGCCAACTTTCCCGAAGAAAGATGGAATCATTTCGAAACAGAGTCTGAAAGGATTAGTTCATTTGAACACAAAGCTCATCAAAATATTATCTACACATGTTACAGGCGTTACAACAATCATATAAAAAAAGTCTAGCATGTGCGTCAAAACTTTGTTAAGACCCGTTGTTTCAATCTGGTTTTGTAACAATAAACGAAGCTTCACATGGAAAACCATTGACGTTCGCAAACGCCACCATAATAATACTGATTGGCGTCCCCAACCTGATGACACTGGATGGCTGAAACATGGTTTAGTGAAGGTTTTGACATCAACCTACTCCGATAAAAGCGGAGCAGTCATAAAAATTAATAAATGAAAAGAAGAGATGGTCGCCCCAAAATTTTGCAGTGGACTTGACAAAGTATGTCTTGCAGAGCATGCTTTGCTGGCTCTGACAGCATGCCGTTTATTTTTTATAATAGACATTCCAGTAATCTAAGAAAACATTCCAGAGCCCACCCCATGTATACAAAGATCCTTGTTGTACATATCGTCACTTCGCTCATTACGGAAAGAAGAAGTGGGTTTGTTGCACATTAGAAAAGTACATGAAATGAATTAAAAATTTGTACCAAACTGCGTTATAGTTCACCTTGCATGTGGGAAACTGAAATTAATATGAAAAAATATTATCCCTTCTGCAGCAAACATGAAATAGGATAGTATCTCTATCTTCTCATAAACTGCGTGAACGTGAGTTCCATTCACTTTTATTCTGTTCCTTCACTTTTCCTTGCTGCACGCTCTTAACTTTCTGAACCACACAGTTGTATTTTTGGTCCATTTTGGCTTCCCCTTTGGCCCAGCTCCCTAGGCAGCCGCCTAGTTCGACTAATGGTAGCGCCGGCACTGATTACGGAGTAGGTGTTAGTTGATAAACACAGTCAATACTGAAAGAGGAACAAAACACTTACACAGCGCCCAACTATAACTTTTCAAAAACGTTTTGTGGATAGCAGACAAATTTAGTGATTCTGTTAATCTTATTTTGCTGTATGGTGTCAAGCAAATATGAGCTTCGGTCAAGCGTGTTCTACTCAACACAACGGAAAACTGTTATTCCTTGTAAAGTTCCAGACTGTGCGTCCATAAAACATCCTCTTCATACATAAACATGTACTGTGCACCCCCAGGTTTTGAAGCATACAATGAATTTATGACAGTCTGTTGGAATTACCCAATACGTAACTTCAAGCTGCTCTGTAACTTATGGTAACGTAGTACCAGGGATGTAATGCTAAAAAAGTATAGCAACGAACTCAAAATTCTAGCCATTTTCAAAAAAAAGTGTGGGTAAGCGAAAAGAGAAGTGTGGGAACGCACCCAAATACTAGTCGGTATCACTAGTTGCATAATTATGATAAGGTGCGAAGCATATACAGAATAACACAAAAGCATAAAAAATGTTGAGACAGACGCCTTGTCATTGCTCATTTACGAGACGTTTGGAGCTACACAGAAAATCTGAGTAAAAACACACATCTTCAGGACAGGTTACTGTGAAGAAAGTGTGGGAACGCGTTCCCCCCACTACACCCCTACGTACTACTGATAAAGTTACCTTTAGCCGATGCGACGGGTCAGAACACAAGAATGTTGGGCGATTTTCGTCAGATGGGTTTGGTGCTACATACCGTTTGTCCAGAGGAACTGATTGCGTAGTATTCAAAAAACAAAACATTTTCCATTTGATTAATTTCCGTCAACAACAAGAGCGTGAAAATGCACCTTTTTTCATTCAGTGAGGACTGCCAAAAACGCAAAGTTAACAGTTCTTCCGGCATGGCTGTGGGTTTTGGCTCCTTTTATGCCCCACTCACCATTAACACTCTATTTTCGACTAGCTTAACACGAGACACAAAAGTAGTGAAAACCTTTGCCCTGTTAAGTATCCTTTAGGGATTTTTTTGTGACTTAGAAATAATGTATCCAACCATGAATTCTCTTCCCCGTGGTTTGTCTTGCTAAACTATGGCAGACAACAATAACTCAGTGACCAAGTAACACAAACTACTGTTATAAGAAGCACCTTGTGGACTCCTTCACTTGTTTTAAGGGTAAAATCAGCATTTTAATATTCTCCGATTACAACGGCATTTTTAACACAATTCGGTAAAATATTACAAGTCAACAGCAAAGCCAGGAGCTCTTGCACAGTTTTGCACACTTAGAACCTCATATGACTTACATTTATCTTGACTTTTCACAACATCACCACGCAACTAAATTTTTCACTCACAAAAAACAAAATATACTAACAACGCGATGTAGTGCTTTCACGAAAAAATGCACTCAAAGCCTTAAGCATAATAACACAAGAAATGTAAAAACAAAATAAGATTTACACCAAATTTTCTGAACTAGTTTCAATTCATTTTTCATTCTATATTTTTATACTGATTGTTTTTAGTTTACACTGGTTTGAAACTAGTCAAGTTGTAATGCAAACGCATCCCAACATGGAACCGGTACTCAAATTTCAGTTATGTGATGGGATGTTGATTTTTTTGGTTACAGCTCCAGAACTATTTGACAAGCAAAGTAACTAACAAACAGTAATAGTTCAGAACCGGGACCGGGACCCAAATTTCAGGCTTAGGCTCCAACATCTAAATTTTTTGGCTCCAGCACGAAATTTTCAAAAACATGCATAGTTGTTGATACATTAAAAGGTTACAGTCATTTTTCCCACAATATCATTTGGTTGCGGCCTGCCTCTTATTTGGTGTGTCTCAAGTTTAGCCTACTGGAAAATGAAAAAAATCTCGTATAAAAAATTGAAAGAATATACCACACATAATTAACTTAATTTGGTAGTTTTTTAGAATCAGCGCTCTTGCCATGCGAAAATCAGCGAATAAACAACAATCACAGGTTCAGACGATTGGGAAAACAGTTGCGAGCAGAAACATTACGAAGGTTAATGGTAATATCAATTCTGGAAAGGCAGTCACTAATTCTGTTGATACTGCATGGAAACCTCTAATATTTATCAAGAAAACATCTGCTTGGAAACCTGCATTTGTGTCGAGTGTTTTGACACAGTCCAGTCCCAATCGTATGAAGCAGTACATCGGATAATACGGCGGCATGTAGCAGTATAAAGCACTATGATGCAATAGAGATAGCGCTGTGCAGCAGTATGCAGCACTATGGAGGAGTATGTAGCACACTGCAGCCGTTTGGAGTAGTATACAGCAGTGCAAAGTATTATATAAGAGTATGTAGCAGTTTAAAGCACTATGCAGTAAGATGTAGAACTATGCGAGAGTACATGAAGCACATTGCTGCAGTATAAATCGTTATGAAGCAGCATATAGCAATGTGTACACATGTTTTGTCGACCACGAGAAAGCAAATGACCAGGTTCCTTGTGAAAAGCTTTGGGGAATGCAGAGGAAATACGGTGTTGACAGCCACCTGCTAATTGCCATCAAATCACTGTAGTCCTGTTCGGAAGTTTGTGTCCATGTCGGGAGAGTTAAATCACAACCGTTCACCGTTGATGTTGGACTCAGACAAGGGTGTTTGCTGTCACCATTCCTCTCTTCTTTGGTACTGCTTGCATCCTCTGAACAAGTTCCAATGGGCTATCACCAACAGTCGGTATGGGTTTTTGCCTTATCTGCTCTCCTGTGTCATCAACCGTTGTGGTGTCATCACCATGACGTGGACAAGCAACAAGCAGCTGGTCTGTGATACGTTTTCGTACACGTGATATGCACTGACCAACGAGCGGAGAGTAAAGCAATGGATTCATTGCACTGTTTATTGGAAGAAGAAATCCAGCGCTTGCAATGTATGCATCAGGGGGTAAAAAAACTCCTGAAATCCTTAAGTATGACATAATGCAAACTGGAATCCAACAGAAAAAGTCAGTCAGCAAAAGCCTAGAAATTCGTTTTTGCATATCGTCATTTCGATCTCTACTCTTAGATGTGGAAAATTTCATGCCAGTGGCTTTCTTGCAAACAACCACATAGACGACCACCATGTAGATGAAGAGCATGAAGTTGAGTGTGATGAGAAAAGTGGAATATTCCCAGGAACTTTCATTGGTAGAAATATAGAAACGTGGCATGCAAACACTTGTTTGAGAATAAAACCCAAACTCTGCTTTTATTTCATTATATTTGAACTTATCTAAAATTGTGCCCTTGACTTTGAACCAGGATTGACGAGTGGAATTTGAGAAAGAAACTTGATTGGCTATAGTGATGAGGTTATCTTTGGAAATTGTGTCAGTTTTGAAGAAATGGTTGGGAAACCAAACTTCCGACACAAAATAACCAGATTTCAATGGAGTCCATGGAAGAAAAGCAAACATTGAAGGAAACAACCAACATAAAACACCAACGAGAATGATCCATTTGAATTTCATGGTGCGGGTCAGGAATGGTTTGTAGATTGTGACCAGTCGGAAAGTGGACATGGAAGCCATGATGAAAGCTGATGCTTCTGATGACAAGACTGCAATTGTGCCAAGTATCCAACAGCGATTGCTTGATCTCCATTCTTTATCAACAAAACAATAATGTCCTGAATAATTCACACCTTGGCCAACAACTCCTAACAAATATACACCCATTAAAAAGTCGGAAATGGTAAGGTTGAAAATAAAGCAACTATTTGCTACTTTAACAAAGCTGCTACCTTTGGGAAGGGACTTATTGCTTTTACCATGCAAAACCATCTCCTTCAGTGTTAGAATATTTGTGGCTAGATTTCCAATCAATGCCACAAAACCCATGATCCAAAACAATGAGCGAAGAACAGGATTGGCGATCATTTCATATCTATCCGAAAATAGAGTTTTGCATTCGTCTAAACCTGTATCGCAGTCTTTTATACCATTTTGTACAAACTTTTTATCGATTGATATTGGTTTTCCACTTTCGCAGTAAAACCTTTT
>Ga0210059_1007462_pt1 | contig 17366 bp, 8 predicted proteins | sample Ectturendosymbi2_FD_188042 | JGI IMG/M metagenome (GOLD analysis project Ga0210059, IMG submission 188042) | Ecteinascidia turbinata endosymbiont from Florida, USA - Sample 2 (SPAdes) (version 2) | ecosystem: Host-associated > Tunicates > Ascidians > Unclassified | place: Key West, Florida...
GGGAAGCAGTGTAAAGGTTGAGGGAAAAGGGAACTTATAAAAAACAAGCAAATCGTTACCGATATTTTTTTTTTTCTGTTCAGCAGCAATATTGACCTCAAAATAATAACAAAAATGATTGAAAACTATTCTGAATTTTCTTGTTGCGCCAATAGCAGCAACAAATTTGTTTCCATTCGATCTTGATAAACGATGAAATTACCCACAATACTGTAATGAAAAATGCACTACTGTAGCACCCCAGAGTTATCAGAGACGAATTTTTTCAATGGTCTTGAAATGCATTGTACATCACCATCAGGTGGGACACAGCAAGCTGGTTCGCCAGAAACAACGCGTTGCGCCTTGTTTTTGTTTGCGGTTAGTGATTGCAAGCGTTATATCGTAGGCCTAGCAAGGCGGACCAAAGGAGTAATGCCTCCCAAATTTCTAGAAAATCTTGTCATTTTGTGCCTTGAGAGGTGGTGTCACAAACAAAATACTCTTGATCGCTTAAAGTCAAGAGATTTGGCTCCCCAAAAAGTCGGACTGGCTACGCAATTGGATTAGATATAAGATTGTATTTCATAATCGCCAAACTTCCACGCGGAGCTTAAACCTAAGGTAAAGGACAGTCACGATATAAATTCCCTAACACTTACACTATACACAACGTTTAATTAATCATTGACAAATGTTAAACCCGATTGGTTTGATCAGATTCGATTTTTCAACTAAAAGCTCAAGTATAGGATAGGTTCCTCAAGCAGTTTAGTAATATTGCATTGAAGCATCTCTTCGACTTATACTTCAAATCTTTGATTAATCTGAAAATTCTTGGTGCACATTCTTGTAATTGGGAAGGGTCGTTGCTCCCGTTTCCCCTCTGGCTGCGCGCCTGGTTGGACCTGGTGATTGCAACATCTTGATCAGTGATATTGCTTAGCAAATAGGCATTTCTTAATCACTTTGCATGTTTTGAATGTTTCTTGTTTGGTCATGGAATCGTTATGTACATAGAAAACAATGCACTTAAAGCTCTCCCATTACATCAGTGCAGCATCCTGTAGGCCAAGCGTACAATATCTCATATCTGAAGCTTAGTTGCAATTGCGATTTTGAGTGTCTTCTATAGTAGAGAAGCCGCCACCACACCCAATAAAGCTTGAAAAGCATTGAAAAACATTGTTAATATGCTTGAGTGCACAAGCAGAGTAAGCCTTAGCAAGACGTGCCCTATTGCCGACAGCTATTGTCCACGCGCATACCTCGGTTGAGAGTTCTGCGCCAGTAGATTTTAGCCCTTGGCGCTTAACGTTTCTCTGTCATCGATGCGTAGCAACATCACAGAGCGCCAAAAACTGCGCAGTCATTCTAGAGCAGGGTTGTCCGAAGTGCAGCCCGGGACGCACGTCACGTAGCCCGAGGCTTTGGTTTCAGATTTTGTTGCTCATGGCGCGCTAAAGCCTGGATTACGCTTCCCAGTTGGAGCGACGAGGGTTTCTTACTACTTAAAACTTTTCCCGTTGTGTTTTGATGTGTTGACGAGCGGGTCATACGTTGGAGAGGAGTAATTCCGCTTCAAACCGTATGTGAAATTCCTGTGAAATGCTTAGTAGCTGCACCATACAGGAAATTTGTCGGAGGGAACTTTTGGCTCGCGGGCACCCTCACATGATCAACTTTGATCCTCTTTGTAAAGCGCTTTGACACCCCTGTTCTAAAAGGTTTGCGATTGAAGCGAAGAAATAATTTGTGTGGATGTGGCGTGGGTAGAAATATGATCCTTCAGGTTAAGACGTGTTTCCTGGCGGTGTGAGAAGTACTTAACGCACAGTAGAAAACAAGGACAAGAAGAGTTTAGGTTGAACTACAGCAATGATGCCGACGATAAAGGCAGGTTTTGGAAGTACCTTAACGACGTAAACAGCACTTTGTGTACTGTGTAAATTTGCGTTGCTTCATCAATGCAGTTGATTATGTCGATATCTGCGGCAGTGCTGATTAATAAGTATTTATGAAAGAAGAAGTATTTGTCATAAAGCGTTTTCATTCGAGATTATACGTGATATAACCGCGCTAGGCAAATTCTCACGTTGGGTAATGTGTCTTCGTTTCATCAAGCAAATGTCATGCAGCAATAATAATGAAGCAATAATTGCGTATGCAAAGAAGAAAGTTTTCCAGTTTGAGCCAGGACAGGCTGATAACGCAAAGCTACAAAACACTGCTGACATGATCAGCAGATCCAGAATAGACAACATCTGATATGAGCAGAATAGACAACAACGCTAAAACTTGGCCGTAGTCAGTGCAGCAGGTCATCAGTCGAATCAGTGACGCTGATTATCGCAACTTGCCGCGAAATTGACCATGCCAATACTGTGCGTAAAAAAACAGTCTTTTGAACAACATTCAAAGGCCTTTCTGCATATTGATGTTGTCGCTGTTAAACCCTGCGTGTGCTCAGCGCAATGGTTACGGGAGCTTACTAGCTGCGTTTAAAGAATATCTAACTTTTCTGCCTAAATCATTTTATTTTTGGTTCATGTTTCCAGCACATTAAATGAGCATTGTTCCTTTTTTGGAACATGACCTTTACAGGGTCAACGTTCGTTTCCATTTCATTGTATCATCTTAGTTTTGATTTGTATTATAGTTCACGTTAATGTAGGCATGCCGTTCAAAAAACTTTTCGAAAAATTTTTTTACCTACCGGAGGCTGAAAAATGTCAAATATTTTCTCATTTTAATGACCTCCATTGTCTCAGTATGCCGACTCAGCAAAAAACTCTTCACGGTAAATGCTACATTTGTTGAAACTAGAAACGCTAGTGAATGTAATGATGTAGTTTGCAGGTCTTTGGTGCAATATGCAAAGAAATGATTTGAGGTGAAACTTTTTCTTCCATTTTTGGAACAATGGTCCAAACCCGTATCAGAATCAACATTCTTACGATAATCCATTGCAGTGTAAATGCTTTACTAAAATCATAGTCAGCAAGTTAATAAAAGTGCATATATTCAATGAGAACAAGCACACTGAAATTAAAAAACGTGAAAAAATGTTTGTTTGTGATAAGCCAAAAGAAATTTCACGCTGCCTAACAGTATAATCCTAGAATTTTGTAAAGGGTTTTTGCCACATGCATCACATCATTCTTGCTTTTCTGATTACACATGGTGATGTCACCTAGGTTTTGTGTTGATAATTCTGTTCCCACTGGGCCTAAGGAAAGACACTTTGCTCGTTTTCAACAGTCTAACTACAACTGATCATGTAAACTCAAGTAGATCCTATTTCCGGCTGCGTTCAACCGTACCATGCAATCTGGCATAGCCGCAATTTTTATCAAAGTTCAAACATAAGGGCCAGCGCCGCATTTGATTTCTGGCCTCCACGGACTAGCAAATGTGGCAAGTAAATCTGCACCTCCCATTTCCTTGATTTTACTAATAAAACAGAAAACATTTAATTACATCAATTTTTTTAATTTCACCTTTCATGGTGCTACGTTGGCAACTTCGCATGATTGGAGCCAATGTAAGCAACCTCATTGCCTGTTCACTGGAAAATTGGTGCAAACGCCCGCAGGCATGGTGGACACTCGGAGGCAATGCCCATCGAAATGTTGTTGTGCTCGGAAAATTTCCTTTCATACTTATGTTGATATTCATAAGACTCAAACTCGACAAAACGAACAATCTTGCAAATGTTCGGTTTTAATCTGTTTAACCCAGTGGTTTTCAACCTGAGGGCGCGCCTCCCAGGGGGACGTCAAAAAAATTCCAGTGGGCGCGAGCGCATAAGCGTTGTACAACGTTGAAAATTTGATGAACAAATTCACCAAACAATACATTTGTATTTACAATTTGGCTATAGCAAGAGGAGCTTAAAACAAAGGACAACTACTTTAAGAGAGGCGCGGTAAAGAAAAGGTTAAGAACTACTGGTTTAACAGTTACGTAAACTCGGGACACTAATGCACATTGCATAAAAAGCTAACTTCATTGTTAAAAGATATATTTTACTAAGGATCTTTCACACTGGTATTTGTCATGTTAAACTTTTTTTAAACTCATAATGAAAACAAAAATCGTTACCCCCTAAAAATGCATTTTGTTCCCCCAAACCCTAAAACCAGGCGACGGGCCTGTTGGTACTTACCCATCAGAGCGAACATAAAAAAATTGCGGTAGTGTCACGATTTAAACAGTTGTCTAACCGGAACAACAGTTAGAAAAAATAGGAAATGTCAAATAATATGATGCAGCTGTGAAATCACATTGGACCGTTGTTCCATTAATGGAATATGCTATTGCTAAGCAACCGCAAAAAATTAACCGAATTTTGTTCTAGCTTTTATGTTGGGGCATATATAAAGTGAATATTAAAAAACCAGAAGGGTGGTATTTGTATTTTTGGTAGTGGCCATTAATGAGTTACAATCGCTTTACTATTTGCGTTCGCTTTCCCTTGAACGTTTTGAAGAGATCAATTTTTATGTTGCAATTTCCACTTTACCCGTTGGACACATTAACTCATATTTGCGTAGTTTCACTGGTTCATATCATGACTGAGGAACAGAAGGATCAATCTCTGACCTCGGCTCTAGGCATTAACAGTTATTTTGCTCCAGCACCAGCATCTAAACAAGTTTTTGGTTCCGGCTCTGGCTCCGAATTTCTTAAAAAAAATACGCATTAGATTCCGTTGAACAGCAGTAAAATAGAAAAAGCTCCATCTTTGTGGCTGGACACTAAATATGTTCAGGCTCTGGTATCAATCTTCCAAAATCGCGTGGGCTCCTGTTCCGCAGCTCTGAGTCATTCCACGTTTTGCAAAGTTGATTAATTGGTCGCAGAGCAATGCCTGCTTCGAGCAGTGCAAATCGTTGCTCGTTTCCAAGCAAAACCACGCCTTGTCCGATCAATACGTGATATATTACAACGTTCGCAAACTTTGTCGCGCCATTATCGATGACGTGAAAAGACTCGTGAAAAGGCAAACATGTTGGTCTTTGACCAGGAGAAGTCTGCAGTAGCTGTTCTGAGGTAAATATTGAAATATTTTGTCCAATTTGAAAGCTGCGCAAATGCCTTCCTACAAGCTTCTTTACTTCAACTTCAAGGGACGCGCAGAAATTATTCGTCTTCTTTTCGCTGAAGGCGGAGTGGATTATGAAGACAAACGGTTTGACCCTCAAGAGTGGCCGAGCATAAAACCAGGTAAATTACGGGTCCATGCAGTATAGTCAAAAGCACGATTAGACAAACATCATGATTGAAAGAATTTCACTTTTGACTTCTGCAATGCTTAGAGTATTATTTCAAAACTTGGTGTAAAATAAAATTACTTTCAACTTGTATCAGCAGTTTATTTGAAATGAAATTTTGATGTAAGTTATTCTTGCAACATTTCACCGTTTCACGAACAATCACAAAAAAGCTTATAAAGAACATCGGTTTCACGGTGTTGGGAATTCAGTCACTACATTTAAAATTTTGCATTGAAATGACGTGCATTACAAATGCTGAATTGATTGATTGATTGATCTATTCTCCAAGCAACATGAATATTGTCCCAGAAAAGTGCTTGAAACAATCATCAATGCATCTTTGTGTTTCAAATACCTGAGGCTACCACCTGTTCATAGTCAGACTTTCACAACATACCGTAATTCCGCTGTGTTTATGTTGATATAACCACCTAGGCTTGAGGTCGATGATTTAGGTTAAAAAAAAGTTTGTGATTTAAACATTTGAAACAAGCAAGCTACAATTTTGTAGGTTAGTATATTGTAGGTCAGTATGTACAATTTTGTAGGTCAGTATGAGACAATTTTGTAGGTCAGTATGTACAATTTTGTAGGTCAGTATGATGTTTTTGGTCAAGCCCCATGTAGGCTAATAGATGGTGCGTCGTCATACTGACAGCTCAGTTGGCTGTGTTTACTGAATCGTACGGATTGCTACGAATGAATGGGGCAAACAAACTTGTGGTTGTTCGCGCATGATATGCATCTGACCAAAGCTTAAGGTTGTACTGCAGATAAGAGGTATGTGTAGCGCTAACAGTATCCTACAATAAAGCATAGAGAAATCCAATATTATGTAGGCCTATACGAGCGCTTTTGCGTCGCAGACAGCAACAAACACAATAATCGTTGGAACACTAGCAAGGATTTGGAAATTTCTTATTGAGCGTACTTGAATAGCGGCCATATCATCATTTTCGACTTGGCGCAAATTGATTAACGCTTCCACATTTTCCCAATCCCATAACAATGGGAAAGGGAGGCCTCACACGTGAATTACCTTAAGGCCTCCCATTAGGTAAATCCAGCCCTGCTGGTGGCCCAACTATAAGGACAAGTACGAACAGACTGGAATCATCGCATTTGTGATAGATTGCTCACTGAGCCATCCAGCTGCGCACAAACCGTTCACACAGCAATTGCATGAATCACATGACGTATCAGCAATACCTTTTGAGTGGAGTGCGTTTTCCTGTAAAAATTATTTCGCGTGTGCTAACGACCTCGCATGCTCTTGCAAGGGTTTCATTCGGTTAGACAATTTTCCGTCAGCGCGCTCTTTCAACTGTTCTCTGTTTTCTTGGCATGAGTCAGTTCTAGTCGCCATGCTCGATGCAACCCCGTTCAGGTAACCTGAGGCGGACCAGACTACGTAAAAATTGAGCGAAGTTTTTAAAAAACTTAAAAAGCTTGTATTTAACCCATTTCCTCAGTAGCTGTTTTTCTACTGCTCAAATCTGCATATGTTTTGTAGTTTTGAATAAAAGGAGGTGGTTGGACTGATTTGGCAGCGGCCACTTCTTCAGTGACAAAATGGCAAACCTCACTCCTGTAACTACTAACTGGAGCCATATTTGGCGTAAAAAAGCGAAACCAATCTTTGTTAGGTAGCAATGAACATTCTTGGCTAAACCAATTTGACATTTAGAACGGAGACCAAGCTCTGTCAATGTCATTCTCAAGGGATTTCGTTCTCAAAACATGCTGCTTCGACCGCCTGACTCACGATGAGCCTTTTTTTTGATGCATGCTATTGAGACCTGTCAAAACATCGCCGTTTCACGAGATGATGCATTTCCTGAAATAGACTTTTGTGAAGGTCTGGGCATTTCGTAAAGCCTTTGAAGTACTCAGCGCTGTGCAGGCACGAAAGGAAAGATGTTGAGCTTTGAACTGCAAAGCTCGGGCCTTTTACACAGGTTGCAGAAAGCAACACGCGTTCCATACCAGTGGTTCGCGAGACATAATCCCACGAACAACTTTAATCTCAGTTTCTTGTCAGTGACAAAGGTAGAGATCACGCAAGCCCGTCGAGACAGCACTGCTGTGCATGGCAATGCAATTAAACAAAGTGTTTGCCGAAAGGGCTGCGTGCCACTTCTTGTGCGTTGTGCATTCCGCCTTTTCTCCAACGACAACAAAATGGCAATGAAGATTCTGTTGTCTAACAAAAGTGAACGTTGCTATTATTCTTTTCACAGTAATGTACTATTTCAAATGAATTACCTAGTGCAGTGTGGTCAATGGTTTGTCGCCAATTGTCACGTTTTTTTGTAATAAAAAATAGGCCATTTTTACTGGTGATGCCTTATGTGCAATAAAAAAACGCCTACCCAAAGCGTGTTTTGGGGGAGAAAAAGTTGTGGTTGTGCTTGTTTTAGAATTATTGTAATTTATTTCTGCCTTGAAACAATTTTCAATGGTCAGATGGCCTTGATAATCAAAATCATTTTGTTTTGAATAGTTTGTGATTGTTAGTTTGCCACTAATTGTCAGGGATATTTAACTCTACGCGTACTTTAAGCATTTTTTCGGGGAGATGAGTTGTGTTTGTTATTGAAAAAATTACATTTTTTTTACCTTAACGTTATATATTAGATGGGTTTGATTAGTCAAAAGCATTTTTGTTTTAAATAGTTTGTGACTGTAAGTTTGCCACTGATTACTGTAAATAAATTTCGCCAAAATTGGCTAGGTGCGCCTGATGTGTAACAAAAATCGGAAAATTTGCCGAAAATAAACACATCTTGAAGTCCGAAACGCATGTACTGCTAGTGCATGCACAACTGCAATTTTTGAACACAATATGGCATGGGTCTGTACAGACTACCATCAATGGTTACTGGTGGCATTCCGTTTTTTTCGTTTAGTTTTTATCTCACTAATTTGCATTAGCGACGCCTTTTTTCGGCGTGGACCTGTGTATGTTTTTTAATAAAATTTTTTTTCGACGTTCACCAAGTTACTTTTTTAAGGTCAGTTAAAGTTTAAAAATACTTTCTGAATCGTTTTGAATACCATTTCTGCGCTGGAAACGTCCCAGTAAGCCTGGGTGGAGGTGAAAATGCGATATAGATGGAAATGGTAGTGGTTACTGACCCCGTTTTCAAACAGTTACCTGCAATTGCGAGCCTGGGTGAAGCTTTCACCCTCACTGTGGATCACATTCAATGATTAAACTTACGTCCTTGAAGAGCGGGTCACTTCAACCACACCAACGTCATCTAACACCTTTTCGTTTAAATCAAAGCATTGAATAAATACTAATTTCATTCTAGCGAAAACATTAGAAAACACAAGTAAGGTTTAGTCGAAGTTTTTGATAGATAAGAAGGAAAACATCGTTTTCCCTTTCCTGTACTCTAGTTTTGAACTGGAATTTATTGTCGTAGCTTTTAAACCAAATTATTTTCGCAACTGGCCGATGTGTGGAATGGAACACAGAAAAACCCTACGTTGTTCACCCGAATGCCTATTGTTAGGTTTTTAGTTGGTTTATCTAAAGTTTTGGATTAACTATAGACACATTTGAGACGATTTCGGATGATATGAAGTAGCTGCTATGCGGATGTTGACACAAGTATGGGAGTGTGCTCAATCATCCACGCGTAATTTAGTGGGAAATTGAAATTTGTTTTCATTATTGCTGGGTTCCGATCTGCAAGAAACTGGGCATGCAAAGAACGTATAAACCCTTGTTAAAACCCAGTGCCAAAGAACACGTAAACCAGTGTACTGTAAATGAGGAACTCTTATGTACAATTAAGGTGCCCGGTGTTTCGCAGCTGTCATGACTTCATACGTCCACACAAAATAAAACTAAGAGCGGTTCAAGACAAAAAATGGATTTTCCAAGCGTTTTTAAATCTTTCATTTGTTACTTGGTTCAAATTGAATAACTTCACACCCAACAAAGATTTTGTTTCGATGAAATTAAGCAAAATCTGAAATTTAAATTTTTCTTTAAAACGTTACGAAACGCTTTCATAGTGCTACGTTTTACGCTGTTACTAAAATAAGCTTTTTAGTTCTGCAACACAAGAATAATAAACCCAAGACTTCGTAAACAAACGAACTACGCTTTGACGATTTTGCGCATGCAACAAGGTAGTAAGTAACTAACGAATTTGTACTTGTACTCAATGTCTCTAACACAATGCTAGATTAGGAAAAATGCGGTCGTTTTTATCTGTAAAGAAGCATGAATTTCTTTCAGACACTCCTTTCGGACAAGTTCCTATCCTGTACATTGACGACAAACCTCTTCCGCAAAGTGGCGCCATTTTGCGATACCTGGCTCGTGAGTTCAACTTGGCTGGAGAGACGTCCTTCCAGCAAGCCCAGGCCGACATGCTCTTCGAGACGGTTACGGAAGTTATTTCTAAAATACCATATATGGAAAAAGATCCTATTAAAAGGGTATGAAAAACGAAATACGCGTACTGTTTGCAGAATCATTCTTATTAGTTTTACAATATATTAGAAAGAGCCGAAGTCATGAAAATGTTGTGTCGCCTTGGCTTCGCACCAATTCTTTATTTGATGTTTGTGTTTTTGCTTGAAAATTCATTAATCTTGGAAAACTTGAGCAAATATTAGCTTGTAACAGCGCAATTGAAGTTAGTCTTTGTGTTATACATTGCAAAGACCCAGTGGTTTCTACACTGAAGCAATCTCAAACGTTTTCATATATTTGGACAACTGCTGAAAGTGTTGATGTTTTACTAAACACATTGGTCATAAGGCTCTTGCGGTTTTGAAAATTTAATTCACAAATCCACTCCAAATCTCGTAAGTTTTCATCCTCATTCGAAAATAATCAAAGTATCGAATATAGCTTTAGTTTATAAAATACTGACATATAGCAAGTAAGCAGCACGTGTACCAAGAAAATGTAAAAATCATATGGTTGTAAAAAAACTCAGAAATTTGTTCACTAAATTTTTCATTCCAAAGAGTTTTGGATGAACACTATGTTCAAACGTTGATTGCTCCTTGTAACCCAACTACCGGAACTCCACTGTGTGATAAGTAACAACAAACTGTGCTGGAACTCAATGGATTTGGATAATTTGCTTTAGTTCATTGTGTAAACAAAGCACCTTTCATCAAATTTCATGTTCAATATGGTGTAAGTTTTTTGTTTTTTCAAAAAGTTTGTAAGAGAGCGATTTCTTAATAATGAGAAGTGCCAATAAATGCTGAAATCATAATTGACTTTCGTTAATTCAGAAAGATGTGTTTTGTGTTCTCAGATTAATGTATTTAGTAGAGCAAATGATGTGTTTCGGCAGTGTTTGTCATTTGTCTGTTGCTTCTGGCAAATATTCATAACTACCAAAAATCCGTATCGATCTTAATAAAAAACTTGTTTTGATGTTTTCAAATATGAAACACTGCAACGAACCGAAATGTATTTTCAGAGGTTAAATTGTACTTCGTCAAAAACAGCGTCAAATTAATGAACTTTTTGCATTTTTGCAGAAAGAAGGAACTGAGGAAGTACTTCAGACCAAAGTATGCCCCGTTTTTGAGAAGATTGAAAAAGATGTAAAAGAGAAGAAAAGCAGTTTTCTGACAGGAAACGTAAGAAATACTAATACCTGTTTTAGCGATTCGAGAAAACTTGTTGCAAGAAACAGAACTTAGCCACAAGAGGTTTTGACAACTCCCTTCATTTTTTATTAGCAATAATTTCAGTTCGCAGTCAGCTTTTGTTTTCTGAATTTGCATCTGTTTGGAAGGAAAAGCTCGGAGCTACAGTAAGTAAAAAATAGGACATTTAAGTCAAATGTCCAAGAGAACTTCTTGCAGCAGGTCGTGTTAAGTAGCAGGCATGAGGGTAGCAATTGTGTGACGAACGCTTGGTTTTATTAAAAATTGATAAAGACGATAACGTGAAGGAAACCTGCTTCAAAAATCAGGGTTGCTGTTGCCCACAAGAAATTTTCTAACGCGTTTTTCAACAAGAACGTTCTCATTCTTTTAAACCAACTAGCTCTATGCTTAGTCATTACGCGTTCACCACACTGCTGTTTGTCCATGGGAATTAGTTTGCTCTTCGCATGAGATAGCCTTATTTTGCAGTGCATCACCTACGCTGATATTGGATTCATGCACTATGCCCACTCACTGGATCTAATTGATAAGGCAGTGATGACCAAATTCCCAACATTGGCAGCCCTTGCTAAGAAAATTGAAGAGAGGCCGAAGATCAAGAAATGGCTAGAGACGCGGCCGAAGACAATGTAATGGAAAACGAACAAGGAAGAAAAGACCGCGTCCAGAAAACCCAATTTTTGGTGATACATGATTTAACCGCCAAGTGTATCCCTTGTAGGAACGATAAAATAAAATAAATGGCTAACTTGTGGATTGCATTTCATGTGAGTTGAAAGCCAAACGCTCCTCAATGACAGATAGTGCAGAAATCTTTCAAAACTTCTGGGACAAAAATCGCATCGCCGGCTTCGAAATGCGGGAAATTTTACGTCGCGTTAGGTTACATAACTGCTTCCACTATTGGTGAAGGCTATTATCCAGTAGCAACCTTGTCCAACAAATTCATCATTTAAGCTAATTGGCCATATTGCAACGAATGTTACAACCGAGGGTTGTTTGATAATTATCAAGTAAATATTCTGAGCATTTCCAAATGAGCAACAAGGTAGCTTTTGGCAAAAACAGCCCCCATTTTGTCTCTAATTAATTATTTTGCTCGTTGTCAAGCTCTTGATAAAGGCGGTATTGCTTAAGGTTTGTGTAACTATAATCAAGTGAAATCTTCTTGAGGTGAACTTCGAAAACATTTTGGAGGAAAAATTCAGCAGATATTCCGCATGACGTATTGATTATTTTTTGAATGAGCAGTGTCGATTCTAGAATTAAAAAAGTGGGGGGGCACCGCTGGGCTATGGAAAGAGTGGGTGGACAACATATGTCTATCTTGCATGGCGATTTTTCGTTGTTTTGAAGATGAAGTTGCTATGATCATCCCTTTCAAACCTAACATAGGCTACTGCATATCGTCAACTATTAACTAGCGTTATTATTCACCAGAGACACCTAAACGCCACTGTACTGTAGATGCAATCACACACGTCTACTGCTATGTCGAATATTCTGTTCTAACCATGCAACTTCCACAGCACTGCACATGTGAAACTAAATACCATGTTCCATACACAGTTGTGCCGACCCCACTTGAACGAAAACAGCTCCACAAAAGTGAAAACAATTCACATGAAAGCAAAATGTTTCCAACCACAAATTCCATCTGGACAAAGAGACAAGGAGGCTGTTGATAACCAACTAGTTTCATTAAAAATATTCTTACTGCATTTAAAGCACGTAAAAAATAAACCATCTGCCAACGGATTAGTGACTACTATTCCGTTTTTGTGGTAGCTTATAGACAGCTTGTGATTGTGGTGTACCCGTAACAATTTTATGTAACTGCTATGCCGAGTGTAATGCCCATTAACAGCAGCGTGGATAGGGTGAGGAGTAAGGACTGTTCAAAGCAGCAGCAAGCTTTCGGCATCAGTTGCTCATAAGTAGCATAGCCACAGATAGGTGTGCATTGCCGTTTAGGGCGTGTTCCTGATAGCAAGATGTAGCAGCAGGCCTAAAACTTTGTGTATTTTGCAGAATGTTCCCAACAAAGTCGTTCATTTTTTAATTCACACTGAATGTTTCTCTGACTGGTCCTCAAAAACTGACTTTCCAACCCTGCGTTGATTTTGACTGTCTTGTCATAAGCGAAACAGGCACTAAATCTAATCCTGAAAGGATTCAGACAAATAGACATTGAGCATAATAATTCTCACACAGATCCCTACACAGTCTACGTTGGAGTTTTACATTATCATCACCTCAATGTAACTTACTGCTCCGATTATCATGTCGACTGTCAAATTCATCAACGAAATCATTTAAATCTGTTTTTCAGCTCGTACCTTACAACTGAAAGTAGATCAGTGTTACCCAATCTTTCACTGCTCATCGAATTTCTGGGAAATGTTTTCACTGATTTCATTTTTGAAAAACTTCTCTCGCTTGTAGCGCTGGTGACAGGAAGAGTTACAGATACCAGCAACAATCAAACGCACTGTTTTAAGTAGCTATACATAAAAAAGTTGTTCGAGCGATATAGGCAGCTTGGACTCTCTTCGAAGCAAATTTCATTGCCAAAATTATTTCATGTTTTAAATCATTTTCACTAAATGAATATGATGTGCGCATTCTTTCAAGTGTTTTCTGATAGAAATATTTGACCTCCAGGGCAAAGAGCTGCAATAGGCGGACGAATTGCTTCTAAATCATCACAGAAAATCCGTTCAAGATTCTATGAGGTTGCAGGACATGTGTGTAGATTTTAAACTGTAGCCACGAACCACTTATGTTAAGATGTTTCGAGGTCACAAACACAAGGTAGCAGAACGCAATACAGTACTGCAGCCAACATAAATTCGGATAAATTAACTGAAAGCAATTCTCAATTTTTTCACAAACCTTTTCCTACTGGGACAGGCAACAATCTGCTAATAGTAACATAGGCCTGTTCCATCTCACACTGAAATGCACGAAAGATCAATCTTCCAACCTCTGCGGCTATTTCTTAGTTTTGAAATAAATTTTTCAACACCACCACTGCGGTCTGACCAAATTTCACGCAGGATCGCAACAACGACTGTTGTGTTTCGCCATAAAAAATTGTAATTACATGACCGTCAAAAATAACAACGCAGCTTATCATGCATTTGGGAAATATTGAATTCAAGCTAGAGGATTTCTAAATTACCGTTTATAATATTGCTGGCAGAAAGTTATCTACTGCATATGTCAACCAATCAAACTTTAACTGGAAATTAAGAAAAATATCGGGGGCCAATCAGGAGACCAAACAAAAATTTGGGGAGGCCATGGCCACTCAGACACTCTTAGGATCGCCCCTCGGAATGAGACCAAAAATAGAATGTCATGTGTTTCAGTTCCACAAAATCTAATGGCCCTGACTCATAAATTCTTGACATAAATAAATTAAAATATTCATGTATATGACTTTTAAGATTTGAACGCTAAATGAAAAAATAAATAAAAGTTGCATTTTTTGCTTGAACTAAGATTTCTTGTTGCGAAAATCTTGAAAAATTGTGAAACGGTGGATTTATAATAGGTGGCTGTAGACGCGACGGTTCACGCGAAAGGGTGAAGCCGAGATATAGCACGATTCCTGTTTACAAACGATTTCTGTGCGCTTCTAAAGTGCAAACCAAAATCTTCATGCGTTCCTTTCATTGTAGAAACAAGTTGATAGCTCAGTGGTTGGGTTCCACTTTTCAATTAGAAGATTGGATGATCGACCTACGGCCAGGGACGGATTTTGATAGCGCGGGGCCCTAGGCCATCTTAGTTTTTGGGGCCCCACACAGGTGTGACCTATTTGGTCACTTTTCTTAAAAGCGTGAAAGTATGCCGCTTATACCTGTAGCGTCCGCTCAAAATTTTATCTTTTGTGGTGCCGACTTTGGTTCTACGATTGCCTTAGATCTTCAACAGAAATTAAAGCCTATCTTGCATTCGTTTCAAGAACAAATTGCAATGCAATCTTTTCTTGGAATTTATAGCTCTTCTATGCAGTTCAGAAGTTCTCTTCTTTAAATTTCCTTGATTTATAGCGTTTTTTAGGTTTATTTTTTGAATAGATATATTCTCAGGCAGGACCTGTTGCCGCCCTCTAAAACATCGTCTAGTTGTCGATCTGCTTAGCTGTACGTAAACTCCTTTGTTATGGTAACCACATATTTTATGGTAAAAACAAGAGCAATCTATTCAGTGGGCACAGGGACTTAAGTTGTTATTTTCTGAACAATACAAAATATAATTCTTTAGTCCTCCATGCTACAGGCTGATGGTAAACAGTATGAAGACAAGTTTTGCACAACAAAATATTGTCGCAACTCGCTCAGCTAACCATGAAGTACGCCCAATGTAGATACATTTTTCCAAGTGAAACTGACGAGAAACTTTTCTAGCTGATTAACTAACATCTCTAGAGCTTTAACAAGCAAGCTTTGTATACTGGCAATCTAGTTGGAAACAACTAAATGTAGGATCCGCATCAAACACGCTAATATGTGCCTACTGAGGCTCATATATTTCAGAAACAATGTAATTTACCTATTGCTTACTACAAGAGACCACTGTGCTGCAATGACTACGGTTCTAGTATTTCAGAAGTGACTAAACGATTCACTGCGACAAATTTGTCAACTGCAACCTATCACTGATAAATTCAATAACGAAATTTTATAAAGCTTTAAAAGTCTACCTTTGCTATAAAACACTACACAGAATAATAAGGTATCCTGTAAGACAGGGTCGTAGCCAAGAGGGACACGGGCGCCACTGTAGCAAAATGACGTCTTTTTATGAATTTTTCTTTATATCTATGAGAAAAGCGAGATACCCGTGGTTTTGATCACGCCAATCAAAATGCCTGGCTACACTACTGCTCTAAGTCTTTCACATTTGAAACCGTTGCCACAGGTAGCCCACACAAGCACAAGCAATCGTATCCATGAAGAAGAGGGGAAATATATAATTATCTGCATCAACCCACATCAAATGTTTGCCACCAATCTGCCCAACAGCTCACAGTCTATCACAAATGCTTTTTTCGTTCCTTCAGGCCAGCGAAGTTATCAATAAGCTTTCCTCAATTTATGACGGCCATAACATCATACTCTAGCGTCTAGCGCAAGATCGCCAGACACTGCAGACCTCCGGTGAAGAGCAGTATTGTCATTCTTATATTGCGCAACCAACAATATTGTCGTATTGTTACTGTACACAGGTAAGCAGACACGTAGCCACGGGGCGCAGACGGGGGCAGTTTCCCTCAAATACTTTTGTCCCCCCTAATTTTATTGTGCCCTGAAAATTTTGTTTCAAACATACAAAAAAAAACAAACGTCTTGCCCCCATATATTTTGTCCCACCAAATATTAAAACCTTGCTACGGGCCTGCTGGTAAGGGTCTTGACGTTTGCATTTTTGCTCCTTTCAATGTAAATTGTAAAGTTACGCCTCTGCGCAGTATCCCAGATTTTAAGTTAGTAATGAGTCGTCACAGGAAGGAGTGACCTTAGGCCATGACCTCTTTGTCCTATGCGTAAATTTGTCACTGCCACGGCCACTGAGTGAATCGCCATAGCGCTGCTTGGCAAGAGCGTACACCTCAACCGCCTTGGTAAGAAGCGAGTTTCAGGCTTTGGCCGGCGGCCAAATGTCACTAAAATCACATTTAAAACAGCAAGTTCAATTTACGGGTTGCGTAAAATTGCTTACAATGTTTCGTACCGTGTTTCCTGAAACTAAATCACAAAAATGTCAAGCCATAACCCGAGTTCGGAGATAGACTTCTTAAAAACGACTGTTCAATTGAAAAGCAAGAAAAAACGACCTCATCGGCACTTTCATAAAATCTAGCTTTAAGAGGAAAATTTTGACAATAAACTCTTCAATGAATCCAAACCTCATTTAAATCAATCCATTTCTGCGTTGCGGTTTTGCTATGGAAGTAACAGCCACATTCATAGTAAGATTAGGATGCGCCTATGGTAACCATAAGTTCTTTGTTCTGAATTTTCGTGCATTGTTTCTCCATGCATTGCAAGCTAGTACCGAATATTGTATGTATGTCACTGCTGTCAGTACATTAAACATGCAATTTCCGGTTGTGGGGCATGTGTTTGTGTTCCATGATGGGAATCACTGGTGTAGAGCTGTTTTTTTGGAAGCAGTCGCAAAGGTGTGTCCTGTTGAAGTAGCTTAGGTGCGTCCGTGCGGTTTGGCCTTTCACCTTCATAAATATTAATAGCATCGATAAGTTCTATTGTCAGGTAACAGAAGTCGGCATCGGTAATCCTGACCATCAACTAGCCCTGTTTATTGAGCTTCTCCACAAAAGTCATTCAGCAAGGACCGGACAACCGCCAAATGAGAGAAGAGATTAGGAAAGACGTGACGTGAAAAGTGATGAACGTGACAAAGGGGCCACCAAGG
>Ga0210059_1007463_pt1 | contig 17364 bp, 12 predicted proteins | sample Ectturendosymbi2_FD_188042 | JGI IMG/M metagenome (GOLD analysis project Ga0210059, IMG submission 188042) | Ecteinascidia turbinata endosymbiont from Florida, USA - Sample 2 (SPAdes) (version 2) | ecosystem: Host-associated > Tunicates > Ascidians > Unclassified | place: Key West, Florida...
TTAGCAGCGCTAGTTGCTATCCATGATAACGTAGAATTATGCAAGATCGCTGAGATCTGGAAACTCCAATCTGTGGTCTCACCACCACTCGAGATTGTCGCTACACCTTTGCACCACAATCTCTCTACAGCATTGAATTTCTTGCTCAAGTCACTGTCACATGCGTTGGGTCACCATTCAGTTACCCGCACAACCTACGCCCGCCCGCACCAAGTTCAACCCGCGTCCGCACCACACGCATGGATCTGCGGGTATCCCCAACCCGCGCGGGTTAACCCACCACGGGCGGGTCTCTAATACCTATCAGTATTTTGTATACTGCGAAACTCACAAATTGGAGGCGATGGATCTTCGTTTACAGTACAAATGAAATCAAAATTTTATATATTTCTCGTAATAGTGACAATTAAATCGCAATTTCGTTTTACGTTAATGATCACTTAGGTTTGTTGTTTGCAGCTTATATGCCCTTTCAGGCATATGAGGATTAGTACTCAATTTATTATTATCAATGAACGTATCCATTTTACTACTGATTTAGCCAGCATGTTTTTGACTAAACTGTTAACAAATTTGATAACTTAAGAAGTTGTAATAAAACCTCTCAAGACGAAGAAAACCGCAGATCTACAGATGCTAAAGTCAAGGCAGACTAAAATATGAAAACTTTCTTCCAAAGCACATCCCGCAAACTGCCCGTATCCTAACCTCGACATAAAAATGTTAACTAAGTTGCAACAAATCCTTAGGACATGCATCCCAGCGAAATGTACGTAACATGGGCAGTGTCCTGTTGTCCTTCGGTCTGTTCACAGTTCTCTAGTTATAAAAAAGCTAAGCATGAATCACGTTCCAACCAATCTAATTGCTTATGTCGTAATCCAGCAAACAAAACTTGCGTATTTTGCAATTACTTTACACCCGCAAGCATGATTTGCCAGATCCAATCTCTCATGGAAACCCCCATGAAAAAGAGCCAATCTCTAAGGCGATGGTTCTTAAATGGGGTCATCGGTGAAAAATGCTCTAAAAGCAAAGGGCCAAGAAAAGCGTCAACCAAGTTTTTGCCAATTTATCAGGAGTTATAATGTTATCTGGACGCAGTGGCTTACGCAGATAATTTTCATGGCGGTTTCCAGTCAGTGGCATACGGTAGTCATTTGTATCAGGTGTGCGCTGTTTGCGACGTCACAATTTGCATCACATTCATGTTCCCAAACCAACATTTTGGTGATGTTTGTTGACACAATACGCATATTCTTCCACACGCACTCATGTGTTATTGCACTGAATATAAACTATCAGCGCTCCAAGGTAGGATATTGGAGGAAAATACGCTCAACACTATGACACAGCAGTTCATAACTGCAAAAGTATCAGGATGGACGTTAAAACAAGGGAGTGAAACACACTCATCATTACGTCAGATCAATTTACAACTGCCATTTTTGCATTAAGTCGACAAATTAACAAACAAAAAGTGTGCGAAAACAATTAATCTCCTTTGCGCAGGTAATAATTTTTTGTAACATATCAAACTCAAGTGGGGGGTAACCCCAACCCCCCCCCTTGCGTACGCTATTGTTTGAACGCATATATAGCAATGTACTAATTAGCAGTGTGCCTCAATCACAGTTGGAGCTCCATAAAAAAAATTGATACAGGATGATAAAAATTGATACCGAGTTAATTTCCACGTGCAAAAAATGCAGAGACAAATTACCGATTAATCAGATTGGTGTTTATCAGCATATGCCGTTTGCGAGTGACTGTCCACTTTTTTTAACTTCGCTGTCTCTGTGCGTGAGGCAACTGGAGACACTTTCAACTGTCTCCAATTGCCTCATTAACAGGTATAAGTTAACGCCAAAAAGAGCAGAAGTGATAGACGCTGTTCTTTCGCTTAAGTATCTTCTTAAGATGTACAAACATTTACAAGTGGGTATATCTGCGCACTCATCAAATATTACGTCAACGCAAAATTTTTGTTGCGTAAATCATCACTCAAATCTTCTTTTAAAAAGGTTACGTTCTTAGCTAATCAAACAACTACATTTTTTCCGTGCAAACGTAAAGCTGTAAACTGCTTTGCCCGTGTTCAATTACTACCTCACCTAAATAGCATACTGCTTTGATCGCAGAATCGCATGTCATTCCCACACAAATTTGCGATTCTGCAAGTTTAACTTTTCGTTCCAGTTTATTTTGCAAGGCTCTGATTTGCGTAATAGTTATAAACGACACAATTTTCTTTTGTTGTTTTAATGAAACCATTGGCCAGGTACTTTTTCGTTTTCTCGGTCCTTTCTATGCTTCTGAACTTTAGAAGAATAATAGTGACATAATTTGCAGAAAAAATTGTCTGCTCTATCTGAAGTTTTCCTTGGCCTTGGAAAAGTTTTTCTCCAAATTGCTATTTCTCCCATACTCATGCATTGCTTTCCATCTCTTCATCATCCTCGATTAATGAAAAAGCGATCAGCAACAACGTAACTTCAACAAAGATGTACACATGAACAAAGCACACCTGACCATACTCGATAACGTTACAGTCAATTTGCTTAAAATATTTTCACATCAAACTAAGATTTTTCAAACAAAATTTGGAATACACCTTCAAAACGCTCGAATTTGGTCAAAAGGTTCGGTTAATATGGTCAAAAATTAATCAAAAATGAATTTAATGAAAAATGTGGTTCATCAGAGTTGCCAAATATACTTTTTGAAAGAGGCCAAATCTAACCTATAGAAGGGCCAAAAAGAGCCATTGAGCCAAATTTTAAAAAGTGTATAAAACTTGGTGTTGTTTTGGAAAAATGTACAAAATCTCTTTTCATTTGTTATTGACTGTTGTATAAAGAAAAGTTATTATTTAATCTATTTGTAGATAAACTAACTTAACTGTCCTGTACATTTCACAGTTTGCCAAGCTCATATACTGTTGTGTGTACAGAAGCTTAGGTGGACCATCGTAAATTTCGCTAAACACCGACTTTCCCTTTCTCCTCGTTCGCTTTGTTATCATTGCTCACATTCATATTTTCCCAAACGTGCACACGTTCTGTGGAATGACTTGACTTTGAGCAACTGCACAGTGCTTTCGAGCTATTAGGAGTTTGTGCTCCCTGTAGCAGACAGTTTAACTGGTTGTCTTACAAGAAATAGGTTGAGAAGGGTTTGTAAATGCAGTGCTTTTGCTAGTGATAACTTGACTACATGAACTGCGTGTTCCAACACACAAGAAAATAAAGGTTTGGATGTATGGTGCCAACCTGTATGAGCAACCATGTCCTGCCTCAAACAACGACTACACCTTTGCAAAAAACAGCTACAGCTGTATCATCAAACAAACCTCTAGTTTAGCTTTAGTCTTTCATTATTTCACCAATCAGATTTTGCTTGCAATCTACAGAACAGGAGATACGTAAATTACGTGAAATCGATTTCCTAGTAAAACACTTTGAGAAGTGATTCGACTGCCTCATCCTTGCGGAGACTTTGCTGAAATGTGGATATGTGCAAGTCCGAATCATCATAAAGGTATGCATGCAGAGCATGGCATACACATTCCTCAAAAGCTCATAGCAAACCTAGAGCCTTCAATTCTCTCCACTTTAGTTTTTTACTTTGCAAAATTGTTTTAAAAAAACAAAAGCTTTATTATTGTTGTGACCGGTGTCAAGCGAAATTTCTGACTTCGCGCCATGCGTGCATACGCAGATTGATATTCTGCATATCAAATACGCAGAGAAAACTGATGATTAGGGCTTAGGGTTTAGTATTTCGGTAAGTGTGTCGGCTTAGGTTTAGAAAAAGAAAAATAATTGAGGTCTATGGCTAAGCCCAATGTTTTTCGGTGGTTATACTTATTCCCGTGCCGTAGCTTATTGTGGGTGTCTGATATCTCACTAAAAAGTTTTAATTTACACAACACACATCAAAAAACTAAATGCCAAATTTAAATTCTTTACTCTGAGAAGCAAAATAACTGACAAACAAAAATAGGTCAGAAATTTCGCAGAGATCCGAAATTTCGCTTGACACCGGAACACCCAAGAAGCAGCAAGTCCACAAGTAGAAAATAAGTTTTCTTGTCTACTGATCACTAAAGTGAAAAGTATCGCTAAAAGCATTGTCACACCTCCAAATGACCATTAACTGCGTTGTTTCTTTTTGTTTCTCACTCCTGATTTCATCTTTGTCCTAGACACGTAATGAAACGAAACGCAAGTGCGCTTGAATTAACACCAGCATTTCGTACCACTTGACAAACGAATGTAATGTAGAGCATCTCGGGGCCAAGCAAATGGCAGGTACTTCGTGTTGAAGGACTGGGCAAATATTTTTTGTAACAGCAAATGGAAAGATCCTTTGCATTTTGTTAATGTGTGACTTTGATGAAACTTAGATGTCCAATCGTGCAAAACTGCAGCGTTGCCATTTGCAAAACTCTTGAGCAAACATATTTCGTAATCACAATGTATCATATTGGCTGGTACATGCAAGCCCTGAATGTCGAGCCATTTTTTGAGTAGAGAGATCCCAGAAGCACTGTTTCTCCCCTGCTGACCAACCCCACGGGAAAGCGAAAACCGGCCACATGGCACGATTGTAGCTCCTACCTGGCTTTCATTGCCTTAGGTTGGAGTTTCCAGAGCGAGCAGCATCAGAGGTTGCTGAAAGCGGAAACGCATTGATTTTTACAAAACTGTCGAAAAAGTGATGCAAGAGCAAAAAATTTTGTGTATGCAGGCTGCAGCTTGCGCATCATAGCAGAACCACAACGGCTGCATGCACCTTTGTTGACGCAATATATTTCTTTTTACTACAGTAAATCAAAAATTTTTTAAAGCTAATTTTTTGGTTGTAGGAGTGCAACTGATATTTCCCCGATTTCCCCAAATATGTCCAAAAAAACTTTGTAACAAACTTATCCCTTTCAACTTTTCTGTAGCTATTCGCACATTAAATTTATCCTAGAATTTTGCCATAGACTCAAAAATAGAAAATTTGGTGGTTGGAACTTGGTTCTTAATAACACAACTGAAAAGTACGCATAGGTAGTGCAAAATATTGTCTTAAGCCAGGTGGCTCAGTACCCTTTAACATCTGCCTCACTGTTTTGTGGTTTTCTATTCACAATCCAGCTGTTGCTGTCAGCAAGGAACCTCAAACCTAGCTGAGGTAGGCCCGAAGTTGCTTCCTTCTCTGAAGACATATATGTGATGCATGTGGCATGTAACATATTATTTATATTATGACTATGCTGTGAGTCTTACAATATTGTTCAATTGCACATAACAAGCTGTATGACAAAATGTGTTCATCCAAACACTTTAGTAAAAATAAAAAGCAATTTTTTTCTGTATTTGTCTGGCATGGACTCTACTAATATGAAGTAGGTGCCCTACAGTATAATTGAGTCCCTCAGAGTACAAGTAATAAAGTGCATAAATGAAATGCTCTCTTTTGCCAAAACGTTCAAGTGAGTTAGTTATTCATCATCTCTCGCAAAGTAGAACACGAAGTTCATCTACTTTCTACACACAATAAACTTTATGTGTACACTCAATTTACAAGGAAGTATAATTTCATTAACGTCGAAGCGTCTTTGCCAAGGTTTTTTGAATTTTCCCCTAAATGTTTTGAAATTTTGCCCAAATTTTTGAGAAATCAAAAAATATTTCGAGTGCACTTGCACCCCCAGCTTCTACACCTCTGCTACAAACTACTTGAATTTTCACTTCACAGTAGTCTCATGTAAAAGCATCCAATTGAAAACCTTTGCTTTATTGCATGCTAAAGTTTTGAAACAGATCAGTTGCATTTGTTAAACTGGCAACTGATTGCACTAGTAATTTTGGGCTTGATTACAGAAAATCTTAGCAGAAAATCTTGGGTCCGGGCACGATGTACCTCTTGTACACCCGTTCGTAAGCATTGAGCAAGTGCAACGTTTGCTGCTGTCGGTAATTCGTTACTGCAGCCAATGCCTTCCACCTCCGGCTACGGGTCAATCCTGCTCTTTGCTTTGCGTTGCGCCGTACTGCTTTCTTGATTTTCTTCTCAGTTTCCCGAAAATACAGTAATTGGTAAACTTTTGTTTATTTGCTTGAATAATAAACTTGCAACATGATGACACCGTTCTTCAATACCGACCGTGACTCGAGGAAACAATTTTACTTTTGATGCGAAGGTTTGCAGTAGACATACACTGTTTACGATCACATACTTATTCGCAACAATCGTCCTGTTCATTGCTGATTCGCATAATGCCATCAGTGCGAAACCATTTATTTATTTAATATTTTTCATACTGGCAATTCATCATCAAAGCGCAGAAAACAAATTATAAAAAAGTGCAATGCGGAGAGTTTCAAATCATATCTTATAAATTCCAACTTTCCGCCCAGTAAGCGAGTGCGATGAAGCTCGTCATAAAGGCAGCAACACTGCAAAACAAAAGAAGCGTAAGGTGGTACAACAAATTACAACCGTTTTGGCGGTGGGAAGGTTTTTGTCCAACTTTTGCAGAAACCGCCGTTTAAGCGAATATAGACTTGCTACGGTGCTACATAATACCTTGTAAAAAAATTGCTGAATTGCGTTTATTAAAATCACTCTTTATTGAAATTTGAACAGAATTTTGAGTGCTGAAACTCCTTAGTGTGTTTAAAGAAAATTGAATGAAGTTCGTGCCGAGGGTTAATAAACAGTGATGCAATTTGACACTTGCTGACCCAATACCTTGCAGATTAGAATCAGTACGTCAATTGCTGATATTTTTGCCCGTAAAGGTTTTTGAAGCACCAACCAGATTTATTTTTGTGACAATAAAGAGACTCATTGCGACGCAGTAATTTTTATGACATAATCATCTAATGGTCTTCTTCAAAGTAAAGCATATTTGGCATGTTAAGTTTGAGTCAGTATCGGGAATATTGACCATATAGGTAAATCCACCAGCAGAGGCCCACCGTAGGCTTCGATAAAGATTTGTCTTATGGTGTGCTTGAGTCGGCATGTGTTTGGACAGAACATTGTGAACAGTCGTGGTGAAATAAGGTACAGGCAGAGAGTTCAATCAAGCAAGAACTCCATGTCCAAAGCGACAAATTATAAATTTCGGGAAAAGCTTGAGCACATTGGCATTCAGAGGTTTGCTTCAATCCAAAACTTTACACAAACCACAAAATTTTATCACGCGACATAGTGCTGGCTCAAAATACGGATGGAATAACTTCGAAGAAATACACTATAACCCTAACGATCAGTGCGCAGCAAAAGTTGCTCATGTATAAGTTGTCTGATTTTTGATCATACTTAATTTCTCGCTTTCAGTTGATTTCCTAAAATAATTGTGAAAATATAACAAAGGTTTCAGCTGATTTGTTCGTGAATATATGCTTTACTTATTTGTGGCTTACCGAAAACAAATTACTTTCCAGACCAAGGTAAGTTTTCCATCTGAGTGTATTATAGGTTCAGGGCCATTCAAGAGCGTTTGAAAGTTTTTTCTACTTCCACTATGCGTTTTTGGCACTATGTATGTTATTTGGGAATTAAAGACGCTTCATTTTAATCATGTTCATATTAATTTTTTTTAAATTAAACCCAAAACTGATTTTCTGTGGCTAGACCTGTTCTTTCGTTTAACCTAGCCTTACACAAATCCTGTTATAAATATGAAGAACGTCTCGATGACACTTTTCTGTACCTCGATAACAACTGTTGCTAAAAGAAATCGAGGAGCATGACTGTAATGTCCAAAAGTTTCTCAACCCTCTTAATCTCAGATACATGACAATGACAAAAACAAGACTATTTCGTCAAAGTCTTTATTTCCGGAAACTGCGTGGATAATAGTGTCATAAAAGTCGATCAACAGACTTTTTCCACTGCAGGAACTCCCGCTTTCTGTGATATGAAATCGCTCAGAAGATTCCTAGGATCACTTGCTTACTGCGCAACATGGATTTCAGCATTCCCTGACGAAATTTAACACCTGACGTTACCTATCCTTGTCTGAAGAGGCTTGACGAATTGAAAATGCTAAAAACATAAACTAAATGTGCTGCTCTTTAATCCATCGATGAAAGCATACCTAAACGAAGTCAGTCACTGTCGCAGCATGCATTCTGCGGACTGTAACACAGATCATGCATTGGTCCGTTGTAAGTTTGCCTTGCGGGCTAGAAAATTTCATCTACCTCGCAGCAGACCATCTCCTTCCATTGGCTGCTCTGCGACCAAAAGACCCAGTTAAAGTAAAACGATTCCAGACTTTGTTTTGCAACCACCTCGACTCATCCCTTCCTGCTCCCGAGGATCATGAAGACGCCTGGGCAGAATTCCGCACTGCAGTCACAGAGAGTGCTGTCATTGCTTTCGGATGCCCATCAAGAAAGCAGCCGGACTGGTTTCGTGACGGTGCTGACTTGCTCTTAGCAGCACTCGAAGCAAAGCGCAAAGCTAGAGCTATGGTTCGCGCTCTTGAAAACCGTAATGCCAGATTACGGCTAACCACCGCAAAGCGTGACATGCAACGTCTCACCCGCGCAGCCCTGCATCGGTACTGGACTAATCTCAGCCAACGCATTCAACGCTGTGCAGGCACTGGTGACCTCCATGGCATATACCAGGGTATCAAAGAAGCAATCGGTCCAACATCCAAAAAGACTGCCATTGTTTTGTCCGAAGACGGTAGACCCATCAGCGGCCCTGGAAAGCAGCTTGATCGCTGGGCAGATCACTTCAGCTCCCTCTATAACAGAGATGTACCTGTGAAGCTAGAGGCAATTCATGCACTGTCGCTGATCCCAACGCTTCACGAGTTAGACGCCGACATCCCTCTAGGCGCGGTGAAAGTTGCAATCAAATTGCTAAAAAACAACAAAGCTTCGGGAGCTGATGACATACCTGCCGCAAGTCCTGAAATGTGGCCGGGAAGCCCTAGCTGCCGAACTGCACGCGGTCTTCGAACTATGCTGGCGGACCCACTGTCTTCCACAGGACTTCAAGGATGCCAACATTATCACTCTGTACAAGAACAAAGGAAGTCGGCAGGACTGCAACAGTTATCGAGGAATCTCGCTACTTAGTGTCGCTGGTAGTCTTATCCCGCGTGCTTCTCCCGAGATTGCAAGTTATCGCGCATGGGGTCCTGCCGGAGAGTCAATGTGGTCTCCGTGCATCGCGCTCAACCATTGACGCGGTGTTCACATTAAGACAACTTCAGGAAAAATGTATCGAGCAGCAGCGTCCTCTGTACGTGGCACTCATGGCCTTGACCAAGGCTTTCGACCTTGTTAGTAGGTCTGGTTTATTCGCGATCCTCAGGCGCTTTGGCTGCCCTGACACACTGCTCAACATTATCCTGAAGCTCCACGATGACATGCATGCTACCGTTCAGGTGAGTGGCTCGAGATCTCGTCGTTTTCCAATCAAACGCGGGGTCAAGCAGAGGTGCGTTCTTGCTCCCACCCTCTTTGCAATTTTCTTTACTGCACTGCTCATACGTGCATTTCCGAAGCCGTCTGGTGTATTATTGCATTGTCGCACCTCTGGGAAATTTTTTGATCTTTCCCATTTTCGCGACAAGTCGAAAGTCAGACGACTTTTCATCCGAGAACTGCTGTATGCGGACGATGCTGCCTTTGTGGCAACCTCCACATCTACCCTTCAAAACCTCTGCAGCTCCTTCGCTAGTGCCTGTGCCGAATTTCATACTACTATCAGCCTGAGCAAAATCGTGGTCTTATCTCAGGGACCTTGCTCTTCCCCGCACATCAGTATTAACGGAGCTGTGCTGCAATCAGTCGACAAGTTCTGTTACCTGGGGTCTACAGTGGACAATACGAACTCCCTGAAATCGGAGCTTGACATTCGCATAGGCAAGGCCTCGACGACGTCTAGTCAACTTCGTCCACGTGTTTGGTCCAGTGGCAACCTCTCCATCCGAGTTAAATCCAGGTGTACATGGCCTGTGTTGTCAGTGTGCTACTCTGTGGTTGTGAAACGAGGACAACATACAGGCACCAAGAACGCCGTCTTAACGCTTTTCACATGCGTTGTCTCCGCTCTATCTCGGGGTTGTCCTGGAAGGACCGTAAGCCCAATACCTCAACACTGCAAACGACTGGTTTTTACGACCTCATAACCATCATCAGACATCGACGTCTACAATGGGCTGGTCATGTGTGCCGGATGGAGGACAACCGCCTACCAAAGCAAGATCCATATAGTGAACTACCCAATGCTCCCCGACCGATTGGACGTCCAAAATTGCGTTTCCGGGACGTGCTAAAGCGTGACCTAAACGCATTGAGCATAACAAGTACTTCATGGGAAAAACTCGCTTGTAACAAAAGAGAGTGAAAGTCAGCCATTGAAACTGGAAAGCAAACATCAAAAAAATCATTCTTGGAAGATTGTGAAGCAAACATCAAAAAAATCATTTCTTGGAAGATGAGCCGTGCTCATCGTCGCACACGACGGGATAGGCCTTGATGATGAAAGCATGCCATTTTTAGTTGAATGCCATGCTTCAAACGTGGCAGTTTCCGCAACTTCAAATCAGGAGGTCGCTCGGTGGTTAAATCTTTGCATGGAAGCAAACTACATTATCCGGCAATGCAAACGGCTGCAGTCGAAACCGTACGAACGTAGGGTCAGTTACAACACATCATTTCACTCTAATCACCGACCTGCGACCAGTGACGTTCATACTTGATAAATCGGAAACGGACTAAGATTAAGAACAACAAGATACAGTGCTAGAGACTCCAACCAGCATCATTAACTATTTCATCAAAAAAAGCCAAGGAAAAGAAAACGTGAGAGCAAATAACTTTTACACGCGTATTTTGTGCAACAGCAACTGAATCGAACCTCGTCGAAATCAACAACTGTGTGTGTCATCCTGGTGCAACTCGATTGCTTCGTTTTGTCCGAGCCGAGAATTTGCTATTTCAACAGAGGACAAGAAGGTAAAAGTACGTGAGCAGAGTGGAAAGCTAGACACTTCTCTCCCCAAAAAACAAGCTCAAAGCAACACAACCATTTGAACATTTAAGCGTCGACTTGACTGACTTCTACCAACATAACGCTAAGGCTTCCTTTTTGCGTGTTCTAACATGTATTCCACAACCAGGCCCGTAACCAGCTTGGGACACCATGGGAGTCGAAAAGTTTTCTGAGACGGGCCCAAATTTTTTAAACTGTGTCCAACACATTTTCCAGGGAGGTGCGAAAAATTTTGCAGGGGGACTTCTCCCCTTTGGTTACGGGCCTGTTTACAACAGTCATAAACTGCTTCGATCAACGGTTTTCTTTATGCAGATTTCCAAGCTTTGTTTACTCGAACAACCTGAGTTCACGTTGTGGCTTAAGATGTCAAAGAATACTTTACGAGACAAGTAATTGCAACGACCATGTCAACACTTTATCATCCAACGGGATACTCGACAGCTTAACGATGCATTGGTATGATATTGAAAGCAACACAACTCTTTCTGAAATCGCGTGATTTAGCAATCTTTGGTTGGGAGGTAATGCTGCCAGACGCCCTCCATTTCATTAGATACCTACTTTGCACAGCGACACATTCGAATTTGCACGAGGGTTTCTTCAGATTCATGTTGTGATCTCCAAAAATGGCAAATCATTACCAGTCTGGTTGTCAAGCCCGAGTCCGGTTTCTCTCGGAAATTTGTCAGATCGCACAAAAATGATGATTTGGTGGAAGCGGCCGAACTGACCAATGTGAATCCAACGTACGCCAGAGTAAGATTTTCCACATGGACGAGTAGAGACGATATCAGTCCGAGACTTTGCGCCGTTTCCGAGAACGCTTGTGACATCGTTGATGTTCAGAAAGCTCCGGAAAACCTCACCGAAAAACGCGCAGATTATGAGAACACTGAAGTAAACCTCGTGGCATACCACCGGTTAGATACGGATAAAACGATTTTTATCAGGAGTGGAGAATGTGGTGAATTAACGTCAATTTTGTACTGACAGTTTACCGCGCGCTTCAAGACAAGTGGGACATGCAGGGTTGCGACGTGATAAGTGGTTATACGACGCTAGCATTTTCTTGACTGTGTTGTCGGTGTGCCGCGCTGTGTGCTTGTCTTGTACGTAGAACGTCATGTAAATATAACTTTATGAATGTTCTGTGTAGTCAAGGTGATGTGATCGTTATTACCATTTAAGAGCTTTGATTTCTGTTGGTGGGGTAACGTTTTGTTCAGGAACCAAAATATGAGGTAAAACTTGCAAGGAAAATGTTAGGAACCCGTTTGGATCTGTAAGGACCCGATTTCTCTGATTCTAGGGACCCGATTTTCTCTGATTTTAGGGACCCGATGATAATTTTCTCTGATTCTGGGGACCCGATTTGAAATTCTAGAAACCCGAATCGGGTCCCTAAAACAACTTAAAAAACCTGCTTTAATTGAAAAAAAAATCGCTTTTTTGTTAATGGATTGCATTTTAGATGCTGTGCAAAATTAATGGCGGATTAACCATTAAGCAGAATAAGCACGTTCTTAAAGTGCACCGAAGCAAATGGGGCACAGCCAAGTTGATATGAATGTACAATGGCGATCTGTTATAAAATTGGTTTTTCATTAATTAAATTCCATCAAGTAAAGCCTATAGTGAACATTGACCATAGTTGCTTCGTGATCATGGTGTTCCCGAAGGTTGTTTTCCCAGATTTGCTACAAGGTCCACGACTGACTTACTGCACGCTGACCTTTATCGGGCAATAAGATCATTAACGCTGTCTCATGGTTCCTATAAAATTGTAGCTGCTATACATGTCACCGACAATGAAAAGTTGAAAAGAAGGCACTAAGCACTGTGGATAGTCCAGAGTCGCTTGATTTGACATTGCCAGGGGCTATTTCTTCAAGACCCGTCAGCACTATTTAGAACTACGGAATTTCAGCTCTAAATTTAGTGTGTGGTCCCATATCTGAGTCAATTCCTGTTTAATTTCGTCCACTTCATTAAGCCTTTGTAAGATTTGCAATAGATTATCTCTAAACCAGGGATGTAGTGCTAAAAAAGAGGTGTGGGAACGGCGTTCTCACACCAAATAAAAAAGAAGACTGACCCAAGTAGTTCGATATAAGTGAGCATTATCCTACAAGAGTTTCTACAATGGATCTTCCTGTTTCACTGTAGACGTTTGACTACCAGTGCGAATCTGCGTGTTGCTAGCACATCTGTGAAATTGCAGCCATGTTTTAATGTAATCGTTTCGATCCCACATCCTCAAGTAACGATACTAGTGCAAAAAGTGTGGGAACGCGTTCCCAAAGCAAAAAAAGGGTGGGAACAACAATGAAAAACAGAATGCCCAACGACGGAAATGCACCAGAGGTCATTTTCAGTACCAGAGACGAATTCCATATCTTTACATTCTACGCAATTGTTGAAAATATAGAAACGGAACATTTGTTTCGATTTCATAAACTAGTTTTTGCAGAAAAATCAAAAAATCTCACAGATGTAGAAACTTTTCGTCGTTTTGCTGAACAATGGGCAGTTCATCATCACAACTGCTTTTCTGCGAGTTATTTATTTTTAAAAATTCGAAAATTAACCCTCAAGCCTTCCAATTGTAAGGAGCGCTTTTGCCCGAGTCACTTCCGTTGCTTGAAGCCTAACAACACTCACCTTACTGAGGTCTTGGGACCACCTCCGCAGATCTGTGGAATCGGTAAGTTGTCCATGCATGACCAGGGATAAGCTCCAGCGGAAGTGATGCTAGCGTTCAAAGAAGATCCTGTCCAATGTAAAGTTTGCCACATTTTTTACATTCTATTCGGCAAAGAAAAATGCAAGTTTTCTGAACTTCAGCAATACTTAGATCAAGGATTTCAACGGATAACGCAACAAAGGTGACATGATGGTTAAAACTACTGTTTTTCAACGATATATTTCATTTTTTTCTTTTTGGTTCATTTTATTATCTTTTCATCATGTTTTTCATAAGCTCAATACGGTTATTATTGTTCTGGTGCATTTTTGCCCAAAGGTGTTCGCATGTGAAAATCTTCCTTAAACCAGAGGAAAAAAATTATTGCCATTAGAAGAATGGTACCAAAGGGGTATGCATAAACGTCAGTTGTCAGCCGATATTTGTCACCTTTCTGAACAATCTCAGTTAACATTGTCATTCCTTGGTCTGCATCTGCCAGTAGATGGCAGTGCACGGATACTATTCCAGTGAAAGTGTCCGTTCTGAAGCGAATCTAAAAACACACAAATGGAATAATTTGGTAATATATTCCCTAATAGGTGAGCACTTTTCTTCAAGTGATTGAAAATTGTTTGTTTAACCACAATAGTGAAAAACAAGTTTGAATTTTGCATGAAATGTGATACACGTGATGTCCTTAAAAATTTTGTTACCTATGAGGACTCGTCTTAATGGTCATTTACGAGCTGCATCATGGTAGTAGCTATACATGTTTAATGAATATTAAGACAATGACGTTTCTCAAGGTATTATTTCTAGAAACGCGCTGATTTGTTATGCAAAAATGAAACGTCCTGAAATGACTTCAAGAAAACAAAACGTGTTTTGTTCGCATGCAGGTGGTTTGTAATTTCTCCTTTAAAGTTTAAAAGTTGGTTACACCGTTATCTCAAAGACATTTATTGCTGTGAATTAAAACCAAACTGAAAAGCAAAACCCAACGTAAAATGTTTCCTAAACTGCAGGTATTCACATATTGAGCATCGCCGCAACGATAACGAATTTTTCGGATTAAATTAGTAGGTGCTTGAACAAAATGGCAAATTTGGACCAATTAACAGTCTGCATTTAATGGTTGGTCATTACGTGCGCTTAAAAATTTCTGAAGAATACAACACAAACATAGAAGCAACATATCTTTTCTCTTATCGACTTGATTTTCATTTAGGGGAATTATCAGTTGGTTATATAATAACTAAAGGAGTTGAAACCGAACCAAGCAAGGACGTCAAAACACAGAAAAAGGCGAATTCCACCCAATGATTTTGAAACAAAGAACCTGAACTGTCAACATTGTACCGCGCCTAACACAAAAAGTGCTGATGTCTCCGGATATGATCGAGATATGTCAAGCTTCAGCTAATTCCTCAAGAAACCCAACACATTGCTAAAAAATCTGTTTTCAAACAGTCGGTTCTAACAAGGAACATTTACTAAATACTGCAAAAAGTTTTTTCTTTGTGTATTTTGTTTTTTCTCTTGCATTGTTTATCAATATAAACGAGTGAGCTAAACTGACACAAGAAACTCCGCACGATCTCCGAAAGATGCGCTTCTCTATTTAGAAATATTGGCTGCTGAGCTCTAGCAGCGCGTTTTCATAAACAAATACGTCAAAAAAATCTCTGGGCAACGACGCTTTATGTGGATGAGACAATCATCGACAAGAACCGATGCTAAGAAAAATATGGAAGTACGTTAGCTTTTGAATATTACTGGCGATTACATATGATTATACGCGAACAAGAAGAATAGAATTGTCAATTACTTAGCGTTGTAGACATAGGCTATTCTTTTTCTGACATATATAATACTAGCGATCATATGTGATTATATGCGAGCAAGAAGAATAGAATTGTCAGTTACTTCGCGTTGATAGTGACTCACTGTGATGTTTGCCAGAGGTGGGACTAAAATAGTATCTCTCCATTCTCCGATTTGAGCGTAACCGATGCTTCCAGTTGTTTCTTGTCTCTGGTTGTGACCCAAGTACTTCAGAGCATTTGCAGGTGAAGATATTAGGATACTCGCTGAAAAAGTTGTTACTCTGATGTTTAAGTTCAGCCGAATGAAGCATAAAACCCTTTTTTTCTAGCAGGAATGGATAGGCCTATCTCGACGTGATTCTCAAAGATCTGTTGAGGTTTTAAAAAGTCTTATTCCTCCAACCCAGCGGTTCTCAGTCTTTTCGCTGAAGGGAGCCAAATTCAGACTTCCGACTTTTTCAGAGAGTCGCACCAAACAAATGTTAACACATGTCAATTGACACGTTTTGTTGTCAATTGACTCTGAGCGATAGCTCAGTAGTATAGAGTGTCCGCCTCTCAATTGGAAGGTTGTGTGTTCGATACGACGATCACTGAGTGAATCGCCGTAGCGTTGCTTGAGTAAGAGTAAGAGCCTAAACCTACACTGTATTTTAGTCTAACGCAAGGGTAAACGATATGTTTAGATATGACTATGGTGAAGGCTTTTATTAAAAGTGACGTTAATTGAAACAGTGGTACAACTTGGCAATGGCTGTAATAAATAAAGTTGTTCAACGCAATTACCGTCGAACGTCAGACGTTGCAATCACTGCAGAGCATTAAAAAAGGACTATGTGCCACCTGGCATGGTTTGGTAATACAGTGTTCAATATAGACGTCTGTTGGTAATCAGTCCCGTCATCACGGGGAACTTTGGTGGGCTTAGCCCCCAAACAAAGCTCCAAACCCCCCCAAACTGAAATGTAAACCACTATAAATTAGTGGAGTTTTTGTCAAATTTTATAATGTCAATCCCCCCTGCACAAACGTCAAGTCCCCCATTTTAAGACCTTCTGGCGATGGTTCTGCTGGTAACGAAAAAAGTCAAGAAGCAACACTATGCACGTGTAATTGGAAGAAGTCCAATAGCTAGACCAAGTGTGCAGGTCACGATATAGGCTGCAAGTCAAACGCTTCTCAACGAGAGCTAGTTTTAAACTTATTAGACCTATTTTATTAAAATGGGTTTCTGAACCTATGAAGGGCCCGGCGCAGGTGCAGACAGAGTTAACGGCTGAAGCCTTTTTTATATTCTAAGAGAATTAGACCATTACCGCAACGTAAAGTGAACAATGAAACGTTCTTTACATCACTGAAACATGTTATCAGATTTATTATTACAGCCTGCTACTGTATATGCGGTTTATATACTTTGTTTAGTTAAACGCGGGGATACTACAAGAAATATTAAGATACATAAATGTTTACATCTGTAAAGTAAGTATGCCGCCATCACATCCCTTAATTTGTTCGTTTGATCCCCTGGCATGAGTGAACTATTAAAAAGCCATCCGTATATGCATATGTAAAGAAATAAAAATAGAAAAAATAATGAGGAAAGTGGCGACAAGCAGAAAAAACAAGACTCATAATCGACAATGAAAAACAAGATCCATTTCATTTTGTGAGTGTTTGATTGCGATCTTCAAAATGCTTACTATAATCGCATTTTACTCTGTGATTGAGTGATCGAACTTCGCAGTGTCCGTTTGATCGATGGCGTGTCGAGCCACAACGCTTTCGCATGTTACCTAGACTAGTCCAATTTAAGAATGAGCGCCC
>Ga0210059_1007464_pt1 | contig 17364 bp, 8 predicted proteins | sample Ectturendosymbi2_FD_188042 | JGI IMG/M metagenome (GOLD analysis project Ga0210059, IMG submission 188042) | Ecteinascidia turbinata endosymbiont from Florida, USA - Sample 2 (SPAdes) (version 2) | ecosystem: Host-associated > Tunicates > Ascidians > Unclassified | place: Key West, Florida...
ATAAAAACGTTAATAAAAAAAAGAGATCGAATTTTTTCACATAGTACGGTTTACACCCCGGACAAGTACTGCATTCGCAACCGACGAGCAGTGGTCGAATAACAAACACACCAAACGCGACGATAAATTACGCAAAACAGAGCAATTTTTCCATTTAAAGTGGCGCAGTTTAACTTCAGCGCGACATTTCGCTTTTTCTGTAAAAACAGCCGCTGTGCTGAGCAGCACGAGCGCAAATGGATGCTTGGGAAGCTCGACAGCAGTGATCGGAGTGAAGTGGCGTTGCCCATATAAAGATAAAGAAAAACTGTTGTGGCAGACGATCATTCGCCTGGATCGGCAGTCACAGCATGCACAAGCGACCTCCAGCGTGAACACTGCCCACGCTGTGGCTGGTGATCGGTCACGTCTAACCCCTTCATTTTATGGGCAACAGCCACTCAGATTCTTTCTTCCCCGTTACAGACAGGCAGTATATGAGGGCAAGCGCAGACGGTGTCGGTGGTCGACAGGGAAATCTTGCATTGCTGTTGAAATTACCTCGGGCAACAACGAGTGGGCGGCAGTTTTTCACCGACACCGATTCAGTGACTGATGCGCATGTTGACATATCAAACTTTACAGACCCGACATCTTTTCCAGCAGGAAGGAAACATGCTTGGCAGATTTAGCCCAAAGTCCTCAATAAGATGATATATTAAATGATGCTCATTTCCACAGATAATAAACGTCCCCTCTGCTGCCGCTTAAGCGTTTACAAGCCTTAGTGATTTCAACTTTTAACAAGGACTCTGCAGAACAGAAATTGCGGCAAGGTAATGTATATATAATCGAAGTCGCAACCTTCGAGCACTTCAGGAGTGCTCGTGAAGTGACACAAGCGATTTGGACTCCGTCAGCCGCGACTGTTCTTATCAATGCCAGGAAAAAAACAACACAGTCTGTCCCGATGTCTCGTCTTGAGATGGCACCGAAATACCACCGGCGGACGTTTCGATTTCGAAGCTGCAGCAGTGGCACTTGAACGGTAAGTGAAAACGCGTGGTAGGACAGGTACACTGGCGCTGATGCCCAAACACTGCTGCTTTAATTTACAGGCACACTCTAGCCACATTCACCTTGCATTGCATCCGGACGTTATTACGATGAACTGACTATCTCAAAGCAGTGTCGGTTCTGGAGCGCTGGCAAACGGAGCAGCACAAATTCCTTCAAGTACGCGCAGCTTCAGCGTCGGCGCTGGTGGGTTAAGGCGACTGGACAAAAGAATACTGTCAAGTGCGCGACTGAATGGAAGCCGAAGGGCCGAAAGCTTTCATGGCTATAACTTGTCATCGTCGGGTGTATCCGCTTTATCGTCTGGTTTGAATGTGCTCAACCGGTTCGATGCTCCGTCCGAGCTAGAGTTCCGCTGCGGATTGCAAGCACATAAACGTCGTTACGTTCGATTCGAAAGGTATTTTTGAAATGTTTGCATCACAAAATGTACAAAATGCGTCAAGCCTCAACAACAAACCTTTGTTTTTTAAGATTGGGTGCTCCTATTACAGAAACCAGTACGTTGTGTGTAACTGAGCACGTAACGCTTTTGCAAATAACTGAACTATTCACAATGGCAAAAGACAAGATATTCGAGGTGTTTTTGTGTTGGACGCTACCTAGTTTGGTCCCATTTGATGCTAAGGAAATGGCAATGGTGGTTTATCCTTCCCTTAAATTTAAAATTACTTTGATACACCGTAGTTGTGAGCAAAACCTAAATCGTATTTAGCTCCTACTGAGTTTTTTGAAGTAACTCAAAGTTAGAAATACATCTAAAGCACGCGGTTGCTGCACTGTCATTGCAACAAAGGAACTGTAAACCCATGCAAAGTTTTGGATGCGTTCCACCCAGTACGACTCTTTCTTCGCAGCAAGCACCAGAACGTATCAACATGTTAGTAGTAGAATTGCATGATTTCAACGCATGTCTGTAGACAATATTCTTAATTTGTCAATCAGAACCACTTCGTTGCAATGTCAAATATTAATGCGACTCTCGTCACCATGCGCCACCATAAGTCAAACGTATCCGACCAGTTAGAGTGGTGATGAATCCCTGATTAATTTTTCATCCCTATTTGTCCGACCCATTTAAGTAAGTTCAGCATGTGTTTCAGGAGAAAATTTGCGAACGTATGACGAGCGACAACACTGTCTGGCTCATGAGACAACAAGAAAAATCATATTATGTCAACGCGGTCGCAATGTTGTCGGAAGTAGGGGACCTCGCGCAAACAGGGTAAGACAAAATCGACTGCAAAACAAATACTAACGGGATCTAAACAAACCAATCACACTTGAGTGGCCGACTGAAAGCGCCACGTTTTGAGAAGATCCCATGACTGGATAAGAAACAATGCTCTTCCGCGGTATGCTGCGATTGTAGGGCTTTTCGTTGCTATCGGCATATCGGTTGGCAAAACTTTCATGGCTCACAAAACGTGTTGCGTTTATAGCTGCGGAATGTTCTCTTCAAGCAGCGCATGAGTGGAACCCCCAAAGCAGTTTATTTGATCACGATCCAGCAAACACTGAAATCTTCTGAAGTGCATTATACTGTACCAGAAAACACTAATAAAAATAGCAACAATACTTATACCAAACTTTGCGTCGAGTTCAGTTTTTTTAAGGTTTGACCTTGGTGAACGTCAAGAGTTAAGACATTATGAGATAACCGGGATAAACTTTAGCTCATGCAAACTTTCTGCACAGACTACTGTCCATTAACACAACAAAGAGCAAATATTAGATATACACATATTTTGTGTTAAAATTTACATTAGTTTCCGTCGTCATCTTTATGCCTTCTACGCCTGACCGCAACCTGCTGCTTATGCGTATCAATACGTGCTTTTTGATTGGCCGTTTCACCGCGTGGTTAAATAAATGCAGGAACGTTACTTTCTCACGGTCACTGTCATTTTTGCATTAAACTTGAGACTGAAAAAAGCCAAGCCCTGACAAAACACTTTCCGGGCAGCACTAAAACGTTGAATCTAATTCATGAGCCACCAATTAGCGTATCTTTAAGTAGCTTCGTAAGTTTATTTTCTACAGAGAAGGGTACAGGTTTTGAGCTTTCCAGCGTTTACAGCTAGCTTTACCACTAGCCTTTAATTCACTGATCGCTTGCGCGTCATGCTCCACAAGGGCTTTTTCTAATTGGTTGCAAATACGCTCTTACCACGCATTGACTCAAAACGCACACTTAAATCGGTCAAAACTGTTTTTGCTTGCACAAAGTAAAGCTGAGATTTACTTTCAATCCTTCGGTCTCGATCTACAAAATCTGAACTACTCATTCTTGCTGTGACTGCTGCATTTCTTGGCCGCTTTTTCTTTTTGTCTTCGTTCAGCACAGCACTCTTTGTCTCTGACACCTGCTCCTCGGTATATTGTCTCTGCGAAGCAAATTGCAACTGATCGCAAGTAACGAAAATAGTATGAACTTAGAACGACGACTGCTTTTTCTGTTCCCCTAAAATTGACTGAGTAATACTGTTATCATGGACCATAGGGTTCAATTGGGCAGAACATTTCCAAGTTCCAAAAAAAAAAAACTTTAGGCAGCTACTAGTTGTTTGCTGATGTGGAAAAATTAGCTTCTTAACAGCAAGGACATGTTTGCTAAGTGTCAGGCTTAAAATTTTGTGCAGAAACTCAACCCAAATTAACTATATTTTTGTTTTTCTAGTGCAAGGCACAGGATGTTAAATAGTTGACTTGATCACGAGGAAGTTTTTGGAACGAAACAGGACATATACAAACAAAGAGTAGGTTTTGTAAAATATTAAGTAACTGTTTTTGCCTGACAGGTACACGATTCTGAATCTGAAATCAGAATTTCCTCATCACATCCAAATGGGGTTCCGCGAGACAAGAGTTCATAGTTCTCACGTGTCCGCATATAAAGAAGGTGAGGAATCAATGTGCCAACTAAATCACTAAAAGTAAATTCGCCAGCTACTGGCCTGCGCAACCATGATCTATGTCAGGGGCGGGCAATTAGCGGCCCGCGGGCCACATGTGGCCCGCCACATCGTTTTCAGTGGCCCGCGAGAGCATTCAGAAAAAATCCTTAAACTGAAATTTCCTCCATCTATGTAATACTCGTGCGCTCCCTTTCTCTGCTCGGCTGCGTGCTTTCAGCAAAAGTGCTGGGAGACAACGTTGTGCTGAAAGCTGAAATGTTCTCGCATGACGTAAGTCAATACATTTTCAGTGAGATGAAATGAACATAGCAATAAACAGGGCATGCAAGCGCGTACCTCCTTGTGGGGCAATGGTTCTTGTGATTCCTCAAGAGCGACACCATCAGGGTTGTCGTAGCTCTGAAAAAATCGGTTTGTTCACGCTTTCAGACTTGAAATCAGTTGCAAAACGGACTTTCAGACTTGAAATCAGTTGCAAAACGGACTTTCAGACTTGAAATCAGTTGCAAAACGGACTTTCAGACTTGAAATCAGTTGCAAAACGGATGTAGACCACCGTTTTCACGCAGAAATATAGCAATGCATTGCGAAATTCGCACCCAACTACGATTATTGTTTAACGACTCAAACAAACAAGTCTATATTAATAAATGCGCGTCTTACCTTGCCGAAGCTGTTGTCCGATGTCTGTCGAAAACGGGTGACCAGAGGCACATCGTTCGATATTCTCTCAGACCTTGCACGGTGACGACATACAAGAATAACGATCAACGCAACAGCGAGAAAAACGAAAACGGCAAGTATCACCCCCATCGCAATGGCGGCACTGCGAATCGGGTACACGCTTTGCTCGCAACGAGTTCCCGCAAACAACGCGGAGCACCTGAAAGAAAAAAAACAAAACGGTAACGAGGAGTTGCCGATCACGTGCCGGTACGAAAACGGTATCTTTTCATGCACTGCATAAAGCTCAAGTATGAAGTGCAGCGTTATACGCAGTGATGTTAGTCGCACGAACGAAACTAGACACTGCAAATTCCCGCTTGACAGCGCATCAAATCTTCACAGCTAAGACCTTTCTGAAATTTTAGCTGAAGTCATTAGGCCGGGTCGATTGAAGACTTGAAAAACAGAACTTGCAGACAGTCCAGCCTCATGCTCGGCGTCAATGGGTGGGTGCAAAGAAACAGTTCACGCGCGATGCTGCAGTCAACTTGCCACGAGAGCAGCCATCACTGCGAAAGCAGCCGCGTGGGCCATGGCGCAAGGGAGCGGGGATGGGCGCCGCGGACCACTCGTGACACTCCGAAATGAGCGAGTATGATGAAACTGAACTAAACTCTATTTATTGGGATTTCGAAATTTAACCATAACCAGACGGTGAGAGTCAGTGCAAAATTACATCATCGATATTGCCATGTGCACGATATATCGCCTAGAGGCGTTTGAAGCGATTTTAGCATTAGATTAAAAGCCTATAACACCACCAGCAGAAGGCGATGCATCTATGGAGATGGCTATTTCAGAATAAACTACTATTCCGGAACGCTAAATCGAATTCAGAAGATCGAGTCCTATTTTGTATTTTTGGCTTCCAGCATTGCAACAAAATTGGCAGAAAGACAATTTATTTTTTTACAACAAAAACACAAAGCGCAAGTTTCTTGCAGTTCAAAATGTTACAGAGTTTCTAAAGTTCCTTCCGTTACACGAGATCACAGTGCGGTAGCTGCGAACCTCGCACTTTACGTGGCAGACAAGGACAGTTACTTTCAAGTCAATCGCTTCAGCACAGGCAACCGCTCAGCATTTTTGCGCCTACTGCGCCGTATAAGCGTAATTTAATTTAAATAGACATAATTTCAGATAGCTTGGAATTTCTGCTTTCTTCGATTGCTCGTAACAAATAGTTGTAGGTTACCACAAAAAAACGAGCGTATTAAGGCATATACGCTCCCACTTTTTCCATTATTTCCTAGCTTTGCATCGCATAGCAGCTATTAATGCAACAAGCGTAACAATTATTGGCACGTATCGCGCACACGCACACAATCATTACCAACGTCCTTGTGAAAGATGAAAACCGGATCCTATTATACGATTTACACTGGCATTCGGATTCAGAAAGTTATGATCCCAGTACACCGAGTTCGCTTAATTCTGAAGTGCCTACCCCTGTGCATCTCCATGTTTTTTTACGTATAGATCGTACTTAGGGTCTATTCCACTTTCTCCAATTCTATCTGTGAAAAGATGGACGAGTTTGAATTCAGATAGAGGTTTTACGCCGAAAAACATCTTTGACCGACCGCTGTTTGTCACAACCCTTTGTCAAGTAATGGAACTCTAATCCTCTGCACATATTCATTTGACCCAAGGCATTAATTTTGTGGCACGACCTATGTTTCGCGCGTAACCGCTCTCATCATGCACCAATCTTCTTCAAATACTACCCGAAGTCGTCCGACTGAAATTAATCTTTGTAACCAATACCAATGCAAGAACAAAACAAACCGCTACCCTTAACGGAAACTGACGCACTGCGAACCCCCTAGAATACGGCCACTGTGAGGGCATGCGGTGATTTCCAACGGCCTCGCCCAAGCCTGGTGAACATCACAGGCCACTCGAAACTTTTCGCAGTGGCTCCATCAATGCAAGGATTACGTTGATAAGACGCTCGGTTGTTTTCCAAATTCGACACCAGCCTGCATAGCGTACGTGATACTAAGAAGTCCGCATCGGATACTTTGCCTCAAGCGCGAGATTCGTCATCGCCATCCAACAGCTGCAATATTTTAGTTTCTTTGAAGGCGCTTGCCGTCAATTATGCTGTTGTTTCGTGCATTCCAAAAGATTTTTTCGTTACCTACCACAAACGGTTCATGTGTTTTTCAAAATGGAACGGGTTGTTTCTTTTGGGGGAATGCTCTTTACTGTGAAGTTAACAATGCTGGTCAACTACTTTTTGAAATAACAGTTACAGCAGTTAGAACAAGTTTACAACTGCCCCCAAAATTTTTTGACTGAAAGCCGGGTCAGTATTTTTTCAATTGCTTCGCGATTATTACTTTTCTACATCACGCACCCAAAACTGCTTCACCAATTTTCGTTAAGTTGAGGTTCCTTTCTGATGTAACACGCTCAATTCGAAATGGGGCGGCCATGTTCACAGTGCATTATTACGCCTTGTTTCCACCAAATGTAACCTCCGAAGGTAATTCAGACAACCATGTGCAGGCAGCAGCACCTTTTCAAATCGGCATTTTCTGCTCGTGAAGAAAAACTTCTGAAAACGCTTTATGCAAAAGTTCTGAACCTTAACTACAACGTTACGAGTTGTGAAAATCTCCAATACCTCTGCCCAGTCCCGTCGCCACAGGAGGGGGATTGTTGGGTTTATCCCCCCAAACAAAGTTCCAACCCCCCAAATTGAAATATGAAACACTACAAATCAGTGGAATTTTGTTAAATTTTAGAGTGTCAAGTCCCCTATTGAATACTTTCTGGCGACAGTTCTACCTCTGCCTTGCACTTGGCGACATCATTTGTCGGTGAACGTTTGCCGCGCGTAGTTTACTCTGTTTATGAACACATGCAGACTGCCTTGTTGAACGCTTTTCGTTTCAGTCAGCGAGGTTCGCAATGCTGAGTATGCGTGAATGTGAACGATTGGTTTACGGTGCAATTTTGCAATTAAAAAAATGACGACCAACGTGTGCTATACATTACAGGTCTACAATGCGCGACGCTAGGTAGCACGTGACCACTTCCACGCAACAAGCTGTGACGCATTCTGAAGCGTAGAAATGCACTGCAATCACTTAGACCAGCTATGTCCAACCCACGGCCGGCATGCGGACCTGTAAGCAGCTTTTCGTTATTGTGTATGTACAATACAAGGACAACCTGTCTTTATTTTGATAATCTTAAATTCGACATTTTCGATGCAGTGGTCTTTAGTGCCTATTTATCATGAAGTGCGCACTGATAGATTTCCTGACACTTCGGCGCAAAACTGAATTTTGCAGTAGTTTTTCGGTTTCTACTCATGTACGAGTACTCCTCTGCAATAAACTGATTTCTAACTAAGCCCTTATTGTTCCATTTGCAACAAACTTGCCTAGGCCATCACAGTTTTGGAGTGATCGAAAAAACCATACAGTCGTTATCACTTCAGTCAGTATTTGAATGCTTTCAATAGCTTTAAACTTTGGTGTGCTAAAATGAAAGTAAGTCATTCAGTGTGTGGCCCTCAAGAAGATAGCGACATATTTTTGGCCTAGTACGGCATTTCGGTTGGACATAGATGATTTAGACCAGGCCGGCTATAGACAAGGTCTTTGAGCATGCTTGTCTATCACGGTGGCCTCGTTTAGACCTCGCTTTTTCCGAAAAAGAATAAGTGCGTTGAAATGAACGGTCCTGGGTAGTGGCAATGAACAGCAGATCACAGCACGCCAAATGCCACATCAAACACGACGCGCCATCGTCCGTTACAGTCAGAGACATTCGCAGTTTCTTCACGCCGGTTAAGCTTGTGTCAACTTGAAGAAAACCGTGCTGGGATCGCGCATGACTGTCTGTTGAATTCGTGCGATTATTTTCGATGATAAATGATGATATGTATGTTTGAGGTAAAACTGACAATGCCCGGCAAAATCCCGACCAGCAGGTTCCTTAGCCTTGAGGTATTTCGAAAAGAAAGGCACTGCACTAAGATCGGAATGCAAGACAAGAATGAGAACGTTGCTGACCTTGAAAGTCCTTCAGGAAAAACTACGTCAGTTCATTCAGCGATTACAACCCTGTGTAGTACCTCGAAAGTAAGAAGTGTAAACAGTTGAATCACATTCGACTGCATGTAAGCATATCACAGTTTCTCAAGCCAAGTTCACTGTAAAATCTCAGATTCGATACATTACAAAAAAATTAGGGCAACCCTACATTCAACCAATTCAACATTAAGAGTATGGAACGGAAAATTTTAGAAGCTAAAAATCCAATGCATGGAGCCTCGACCGCAACGTCTCCACACAGAAACATCGTCCTCAACGTTATTTTCAATATGTTTTCCAGCAAAGATTCTAATCACTAGACGCCACTTTTCTCAATTACCATCCAGACCCGGGTACTTGCGCGGATTCTAACTCAGTTCCTCACCGACTGGCATGTGCATTTTGAAGACGCAGGCGACAGCAGAATTTTTTCGAGGAAAACAATTCTAGAGAAGGCTCTTATTTAAATAGAATGTCATTTTATTTTAACTTCTAAGTTAATGACATTCTATTGTAATAAGAGCTGAAGATGCCGCTCGGTTGGCGAAATGTATGCTTCGTATAATAATCATAATGTCTGATTTTTTGCGTGAGAGGATTCACTTCGGTAGATACTAAATAATATTTAGCGTCTGTTTTAATATCTGTGCAGCGATCTACCAAAATCAGTTTTATGACACTTTTGTCTCTTAATTTGCGATGGGAGTTTTTAAAGGGGAGAGCAATGTCACATGTTGCCCTTGTGTGAAGGCTCCCAGATTAGCCCACCTGCAGAACACTTGGTTTTGCGAATTCACGTCGCACTGTCCGTTGTTCAAGCAGTTCAAGTTGTCGCATAAAGATTCGCAGGACCTGCAACAAAATTACATCCAATTAAGAAAACGTTATTACTGAAGTCGTATCAAAAGATTGCTGAAACAAAATCAGACCACGAGAATCAGAATCAAATAAAATCAAGCTGAAAATTTGCGAGGACCTGCACAACATGAAAGTAATAAAACGTAGGTTAGTTTGGTTTCCAAAAGCTTAGGGATAAAACGAAAGCAGGAAAACTTCAATCACACACTTTTATGAAAGCCTGATTTCTCCTGAGAGAGCGGGTAAGAAACAGAAACTACAACGTCATCAGCGAACATACATAAAGTAGAAATAAATCTTACATCATTGCAATGGCATTTTTCAAGATAAGAATGTCACTCATGGAACTTTTTTTCACTACACGAAGCGACTCAACTCAAAACGTTTTTCTCTGCGTTTACATTTCTGAAAACTCATGCAATTAAATTCTGAATTTGGATCACACGGAAATGTCGGTGTGACAAAAAAGTTACAGCCTGTCGTTAGCAGAGTGTTTCGGTGGGTAGAAAGCAAATTTTTTGCGACTGAACAGGAAAGTTCGTGAAATAGCAATAAGAAAAAAAAGGAATAACTGCTAATTTTAGTACGCGACGCTCCAAGTTTTCTGCACCATCCAAAAGCAAAGCGCACAAGATCGTATGTAATTGGATTCGCACCCTACATTCGCGTTTCGATCTCGCCTACTGAGAACATTGTTTTGTTTTTTCAGCACTAGCGTCACGACACGATACATGCTGCCGTCTGCGAAACTTTGATCACCAACAAGTGACGCCATTTCAATAAACGAACGTCATCACGCAAAGTGATTTTCCGCGTTTTGCTGAGGAAAGCAATCGACAAAGACTGGAACTACGCAGCTTTAATTTCTTTCCCTATCAGGCGGCAATGGGTTGCGGTGAAAACGATCAATCGCCACAGACTTTTTTCAGTGCTGAGCTTTTCTAACAGCTTTTTCCCCCCACACCCAGAATTGTACCGTATCATGGGCGTCTGGAGGGAGGGGCAGGGGGCCAAGGTCCCCCAGTGGATTTTAAAATTTGACATTTTCCTATCACATTTTTACAAAAGGTTGTTTTTTACTTTCGAGAGGGAAAAATGAAATTTCACCACTTTTACCCTCCCCCTCTGGAAAAACTTTTTTGACTACCTCTGCAAAATCCACTATTGCCTCCCGCCCGGAAAAAGTTCTTCCTACTCCCGTTTGGTTATTCAATTCAATGTAGCATACAGATTAACGATGGTACTGTTTACTGACGTCGACTCCATTGCACTCATGCCAGGTCATTCGGTGATATTATATGCTACACATCAAATGAAATGTTTGCCTTCCATTGCATAGGTTTTCAAACATTCCGCCAACACTTTATTTTACACGACTAGGCCTCATTTCTGGTGACAACGGCAGGAAGTTTGTCAGGGAAGCACATCGTTTGCGCTGGGCAACCACCTACCACGTCAATTTTGCAACACTGTTTGTAACTAAAAATTGAGACTCGAGCGCACCTGAATTAGCCAGCCAAAATTTGAAACCAAAAATAAAGAGATTTATAGTTTTATTGCCAGGGATAATTACAAAGCGCCGAATAGCCTGGCTTGTGATTTGAACGCCCATTTTCACGTGACACTTAGCGTAAGCGCTCGGATAGCCGCAGGGGGCAAATGTAGAAAGGATTGAAGGAACTTCAACTTTTACAAATCAACGACGGCCTTTCTGTTACCCGTTTCGCCTGTTTTCATGACACAAAAGGTAAAGCCATAAAAAACTTATCAAGAGCAGTAGAGCGGTAACAGTCCACCCACCCCCCGGTGACAGCGCCGTGTGAACATTTATGGAGCACATTTCGTATGTTTAGGCAGCTAATTACTATCAAGTGGAATAAAAGCTTAGTTTGAGTGTTTAAAACCACTAGCGGGCTGCATGTCGCAGTTAATTTTACTTTCAAGCAAGTGCTGTCGAAGTATCTCTGCTCTTATGTGACCGCTAAATAGTTGCCGGTTTTCCTCATTTAGCATAATTGTCATATCACACAACACAGTTAAAGCAGCGTACTGTGGTTAACATTACATAATACGCGGAGCTTAAAGAAGCATGACTGCACGGCTGCATGGGTTGAAAATAGTAACTAGCGTCTGTAGAGCTTGGACTTGAACAGCGTCTCGCAGAATTTCAGTATCTTAATAAATTATCTTGATCACCCTTCAGTTCGTGGCTGGTTCCTTCCTAAAGACTGCATATCTGTGACTATTGCGCAATGAAGAGATCTTCCATGCCAACTCAGTATGTTGACTGGCAATCTGTTCTTACATTGGGAAAGCTTTTCCCTTTGCGCGGTTTTACTGTTTGTTACTGGCTTCAAAGACGAAAGCGAATTTTGCGTTCGTGATAAGTCACATCAGTGTAGTTAAAAATCTCTAGCTTCAAAGACTCAAAAAGTACCTAAATATGTCCGGAAAGGGTTTTGTTAACGAGGTACCCCGTCGTTCGGCATGCACTATAGACATTCATTTCTAACTAGAGTAGCTATGGTCAATGGTATAAAAATATTAAGGCAAAGAGTAATTTTGAAACAGCTTAGATTTGAGAAGAATGTCAGACGAATCAGTCTTTTCTCCTCGAAAGTGCTGCGAATTTAGAAAACGCAGGAAGGAATGATGTTTCGTAAATATTTTTGAGAGGTGCTGCAGTATTTTTTAAAAACCGCAAACTACAATTCAGACTTCAAAGATGCTCACACCAGTGATACGCATTCACGCAGTTTAGTTCAAACAAAACCACCATTTACGCTTTAGAAGAAATGTTTCAGAAGATCCTTCCTCTAAAACAAGCTGTGCGAGTCTAAACTATAAGGGACATACAGCAGGTACCAAATCAATCACACAAAACTGTTGCTTGCAGTTCGCAGCTTATATCAGCATCGCAGCAATGCTCTTTGGAGACGCTTCAGAATGTTTGGGCGAACGGCGCAATCCGGAATGTTTTCGGAAAGCAGCGCGAAATGGCAGAAGCCCTTATTCCCACGGGCTAATTTGATTGACAGCAATTTCCAGCGCGGCGAACCCTTCTTGGCATTTTCCAAGCATTGAGGCAGCAAGAATATTGCGTTTTTTTCAAATTTAACGCATACCTTTACTCCAGCAGTTTCCGAAGTGACTTTTGTACCTCCGAATACTGGAAAGTGGAATTACGACAGAAGTCGTTTTTATCACTAACACAAGATTAGAAGAAGAAACATGTGCGGCAACGAAGCCACCAAAAAGTCTTCGACAAACAACGTGCGCGACGAACCAGCTCCCAATATTTACTATCACAAACACGTGCCATGAAAGGCTAGAATTTCACCAAGTACTAAAAACTTAGCACCTGCATCTGGGTTCTTTGTTGACAGTAGGCACTGGTTGTAATGAAATCGCGCGGCAACTGTGCACCCGAGAAACAAACAAGTCAAAAACATAGTTTGCAATCACGTGCAGCATAGACATCTTTGTTTTTGTCAAGATATCAGAGCGGATATGATGCTTGCTAAAGTTAGCAGCGTGTTGCCAGCTTCTTCACCAGCATGATGTTGCTACGCTCCTGTTTCAATAGAGAACATACCCCGATTGACTTCGGCGGTAACCCAAGGTGCAAGCGCATGAGAATGATCCCTCTGTGTTGACGCATATCTGCCCTGAGCCACTGCAGTTGTTGGTCACGTTAAGTAAGCAGTCGTTGAAATCTGGAAAGGAAAAGGGTTGTGTTAGATAAAGCAAGCCACAAGTCTTTCAACAAGACGAGTTTCTGCAACACTTATGCGTAGCCGGGCGCTTGCCGCAATACCAGGGCCCCGCCGACTTATCTAAATAAGGTTCGAGTCGGGAAGGACCAGCTGAAAGGTTTAACAAGACAGAAACATACATACATCACTTTAGTCTTAAAAGCAAAACCAACTGAACTTGGGTGGTTGTCGGCATGACCAACCGAAAAATCGATTGTTCTGGAACCAATCTAACTGAGCGTGCACTGTCGCACTCGCAATTTCTATAGTTTTAATTCGACAGCACGACATCAAAACGATGCGATGCAGAATTCAACACAGCAGCAATACGTAAGACTCAGTTGAAGAACATTTCTGAAAAACGCAAACGCGATTCAGCGACGCTTCACGTGCTGCTCAGGTGCAAACACGCAAATCAGTCCGTCCCGTGCGAGAAAAATAAAGCGAATTTGAAAAGAATAACCTAAGCACTTGAAGCATTGCCTAACAACTATATTTATTATCTCAGGTAAGTTTGGGTTAAACGAAAACCTGATGAATAGAGCACAGGGTTAAGCTCGTAAAAGTGTAGACCGCGCGTTTATTGGATTTCTGCTTATGAAGTGGACTTGCTGATTTTCTACAACGCTGTCTTCACCAACAATCAAATGCCATTACTAGCCTTGAAGCACAACCGATTCGAAAGCGATAGGAGACGTCCCGAGCACTAAATTTCGTTGCAGAAGGTGGGAAGCATTGAATACTCCGATTCCCGAAGTTCGATCGAAGAACACATCAGCAGACACAATGATTGAACCGCTTCTGAATCCGGTGATTTCCATTCCCACGTACGAGGTGTTGGCCATGCGTGCTGCCACCTGAGTGTGAAACCAGACACGCTGTAGTTAGCCATTCGACTAAGATTCAGAAAAAGAAAACTTATGAAAACAGGCACTGAACTAGGTGACGTAAAAAGTACACCAAATGAAGCCTCCTGTTCGTAGAAGAATCTTATGTGGTCAGGACAGTTTTGATTTTCTTGCACATTGGAACAGGCCTGGCACGTTAACATAAACCTGCCAAACCTAGACACTGACCAAGCTGCAACGCAAAACCGAGACGAAGTCCATTTGTTAAATAAGTAAGGACAGGTACTGTCAGTAAAGGTTTCACTTTGGCACGCTTAAAAGAGTACAAAAAAATCGAAACTAACAAAAACGCACATTTCTGGCTTCACGAATTTGAATGAACAGTGGTGTTATCGGTACCCACGAAAAGCGCTTCCGCAACAATATTTCCACTTCGTTTTCGTCTACACACTGACGTCAGGTTAATTCAGTCGTTTTAGGCGCTGATGACAAAGTACATACAAGAATAATACTTTTGAAGAAAAAGCTGCATTTAAACTTCTTCAAAATTTTTCATAGAATTGTCTTGTTCCACCGCATTTACTCCCGCGCCAGCGCATTTTGCTCCACAAATCATCTGCAGTTTTTATTCGTCTGTAGTCTGTACAGTAGGTGATAAATGCAAACTTTTTTCAAAGCAGACTGAGACACAGCCATTCGCTTAAATTCTACTGAGGAAACATCGTTTCCACAAAGCAAACACCGGTCTCCTGAGGATTCGTTTCTGTAATATTGGGTTTACTCAACAGGATACGTTATGTACCGTGCTCGTTATGTTGTCTTTCAAATTTTGCGCCGCATTCGATGAGAAGGTCCTTTGCTCTGGTGTCAGCTGTCCGGCGATCACGAAGTCGGCGGCGAAGCGCAATACGTCGACGCAAGCGCCAGCGTTGTTCAAAGTTTGTCCAACATTGCAGGCTGGGCTCGCAGCAGTTGTAGCGACAATGGCAGCAGACGACGCGGGGACAGCATTTGTGACGTTGTCAGTAACTGTTACCGTTGTGACGTTGCCGGTCGCAGTTTCTGCTGTAGACAGTTCAGCAGAACCGTCGTCGCCCGATCCGTCCGCTTGTCGCTTGCTGCGCGATTTTGCCGCCAACCAATCGACCGCGCTAACATCAAAGGATATCTCCTTTGCGTATTTCGAAGAGTCTCCGTCGGCGGCAGATTTCCCGTCGCTGACGTCGTACAGCATCACTTCGCAGCGCGAGCCGGTGAAACCGGGTTTGCAGACGCATGCGTTCATTATTAGAAAACCTCCCTCGCGGTTGCAATCTGTCAAAACAAAGCAGACAGACGTTGGAATGGGTTGCTGAAATAGGTACTCCCCGCTGACGAACGTTTTCCACCAATTGCACAAAGAATTAATCGCTGGGAGTGCGGCTGTGAAGTTGAGAGCTACTCTCGCCAGCGCTGTTTTCCTTCTCCACAAAGCACCGGCAGGCCGGAGCCGGACAGCGCCGGTAGTAACAAATTGCACAGATCGACAAAGTACAGTAACATGAGGCCGCAAACGGAAACGACTGATTTCAAACACGTAACATACTTTTAATATCATGCTCTAATTCACGCACGGTACTTGTAGTTCTGCAAGGCATTTTCAAGTCCCGACGTTCTAACAAGCTTGGAACTGATACCAGTGCCCCGTAAGGGTACCTCTTTTCAAGAGACCTACGCGGCTACGGTAGTCGCAAAGACCCGAGTTTGTGTCTCTTAAGCCGGAATGTTTTTTAGCACACGGTAAAAAGTGAAGATCATTTCAAACTGGGGTACTCAGGTGAAGAAATACAGCTCGATTCGGTATTTAACTATCTTTTAACTCATTCCATGTAAATCGTGTGCTGCTATGCCGCAATTGCAGTAAACCCTGAATCCAACACGACGAGCCTGCTATCTACGAGTTTAAAGTTTTGCTGTAATTTCAACAAATATTAAATACGCCAATTACTACGCCTACTGCTGTGCCACAGGAGTAACGACGTTGGCATGCTCGAGGCGCAGTGCGCATATTCGCAAACACCCTTCCAAGTTCAACTTGCTCGCGCAACGACTACAAGTAGAAAGCTTCTACGTTTGAATATTTACAAACGTTCCTGACGCTGTTGCATGACTCGGAGACGGCCGTAAATTAAGTGCAATGAAACACTTCAAAAAGGAACTCAACTTTTGCTGGTGTCGTTGGAAATTATTGTTTTTTTTTTTAAAGAATAACTGAAAAAACAATCTTTGCATATATGAAAACTAATGACACGGCCATGCTTGCAGCAGTTAACGAGGTGCCGGTGGACAATTCCCTGCGTCCAGTGTTGGAACGGGAGACAAGGTACAGTTGTTCAGTACGAGTTGTTTCTTGAGCAATGCAGTATAGTGCCAGCTGCAGCGACAGGCCTGACAACTTTTGCAGGTCACACTGTCATTAAACTGGATGTGCTTTGTTTTGTTTTTCAATGCGCATTTAAGAAAATAAGAACGAGAAAACACTACTTTTGATGATATGATTCCATTTTATTTCAGTTTTCTGTCATTGAATGAGTAACATTTCATGCTCAATGTTGGAAATATCCATCTTTAGTGAGACAGACCATGGGATCTCATTTACTGGGCAATGCCAGGATTTTTTCGCCTTTGTAGTAGATTTTTGCTACAGCTCTCAAAAGTTAATCATTGATGTTGCATGCCTTAAGCAAAAACGTTCTTAATAAGCCGGATTCTGAACTAGTAGCCGGTATAACTGAAACATCTTACCAGGTGCTGTGATTTCAATGAGGACCGGGACATCTTCAGCTTTTCCTAAAAAGAAGTAAAAAACACATCATGATCATTCAGCTTCAGAGAATTACCACAAATCATCTTGAAATTAAGACAAAAGTTAGTTTGCATTGCAACAATCGCATATAACTAAACTTCTCTGTTTAGTACGGAACAACATTGATCTCACGATATACCTACTACCTGCCAGTGGCGTACGCAGAAAATTTTCGTGGGGGGGGGCTTTCATTCAGTGGCATAGGTTGTCATTTGTATTTGGTGTGCACTGTTTGTGACGTCACAATTTGACGTCATAGTCCCGTTTCTAAACCAATGTTTTGGCGAAGTTTGTTGACATAATATG
>Ga0210059_1007466_pt1 | contig 17363 bp, 12 predicted proteins | sample Ectturendosymbi2_FD_188042 | JGI IMG/M metagenome (GOLD analysis project Ga0210059, IMG submission 188042) | Ecteinascidia turbinata endosymbiont from Florida, USA - Sample 2 (SPAdes) (version 2) | ecosystem: Host-associated > Tunicates > Ascidians > Unclassified | place: Key West, Florida...
CAGGGCTCATCGCTTGGCCCCTTGTTATTTGCACTATATATAAATGATTTACCATCGACAACAAAACTGACTCCTACACTTTTTGCAGATGACACTGTATTATCCATCTCTGGAAGCAATAGCACAGAACTGCAGAGCATAGTTAATACAGAGCTAGAAAAAGTTAATGAATGGCTGCATTTTAACAAGTTGTCCTTGAACTATTCGAAAACCTCATACATGATTGTAAGTCGTAAAAATAACCAACTTATTGATTTTAATGTAAAAATCAATGACAAAACTATTACGCGAACCACCTGCGTCAAGTATCTTGGGGTCTTCATTGATGTTAAGCTTACTTGGTCTAACCACATAGCCTTCCTCGAAAATAAACTCTCTCGCAGTGTTGGACTTTTTTATCGAATACGTCAGTATCTAAGTGATAGTGCATTAAAACCACTCTACTTCAGTTTTGTTTATAGTCATCTACAATTCGCTATTGGTGCTTGGGGTGGTGTCGGCATAACAACCTTAAACCAAATAAATGTATTACACAACAAGATAATTAGAGCAATGACATACAGCTCTTTTAGGACAAAGGTAACACCACTGTATAAAAAGCTCAACCTGGATGACATTTATAGCCTTGAATTAGGTAAAAATCATGCACAAAGTGACAAATTTCACTCTGGAAACCTTCCTGACAACTTCAACCACCTTTTCACCCTTGTAAATCAAGTACACTGTCATGCAACGCGCAGTGCAACTACGGGTGTGTATTTTTGGCAAATGGCCCACACCAAATCTGGAAAAAGGTCTTTGAAGCACCTAGGACGTAAGATCTGGCACAAGATTGATCCCTCTCTTCATGACAGCTCTAAGCTCACATTTAAAAAACAGTACAGAGATGTACTTATCTCTGCCTATGATGACAGATAGTATGGTGCTGAAACATGGAGTTCTTTATGTCAACTGTATACCATTTCATCTTACCTATAGTCCACTTCAATTTCAAATTGTACATTTCCCTTTGAACATATTCCCTCCTCCCATAGCCATCTTTATTCTATACTTTTAACCTTATTGTACATACTCCCATTGTTAACACAACAAAGTTGTGTCTGCCTACCTAGGTTTTGATTGTTTTGTTTGTTTGTGTATTTTTGTGATTTGTTTTTCTCGTTGCTGCTGGTTTTCTTTTGCTTTGCAGGAACAGCACTTTCCCAGTATTCCCACATATCACTTCTGGTGAACAAAGAAACTCGATAGCAACACCTCTACAGATTGGATCCAAACCAACCATCATCCAAATGCAAAAAACACTACAAACAATTTGTAGAGCTTGCTAGATGCGAAAGGGTTATGACAACCCGGGCAGAGTTTCATTTTAGCTGGGTTTATACTTTCTCTGCCACGCCCAGATCCTTGCGGATCTGAGCAAACCATCCACCGAGAGAGACCGGTTGCGACCCAGCACCCCCTGCGCAACTGTGTTGATCATCTAACAGCTCCTTCCCACATAATATGCACCACCACGAGTTGAAACTGGACAGTAACAAAACTAATTTAACTGCTGAGGGGCATCGACTGGATAACCTTCCGGTTCCTTCAATGCCCTGGCGTCCGTGCACTAATTTGTGTTTTTTCTAGCTGAATATTAATTATCGCCAAATAAACTCAACTCAACTCACGACATACAGCTCCTCCACATACCTAAACTACTTGTATGAAAAAGCAATGGGCATCACTTTTTAGACAAAGTCTAAAGTAAAAGTCCTCAAAATTTTCTTGAAAAAGGCCAGCGAAACCAAAACATAGCCACCAAAAATGCTTTGAAATTAAGATTTTTATCAATCATTTGTCTCCAGAAATAACATATGGTGATAAACTGTAAGGGAGAAATGCTGTGAATCTGTAGTGTGTACATAGAGTAACAACGGCCAAGATATCCCTGGACCATAAAAATGGCCAGAAAAGACAGTTAGCTGGCCAAATGATGGTATGGTGTGCTTGTGCTGCTAGGTTTAAGCAACAAACATGACTTTTATTCTTCATAGTTATTATTGTGAACCAACCAAACTAAAAAACAATAAATCTTACTCTAATCATTTTCATATCAAAGTAAATATATCCAGCTTTCAAGACAAAAGTTTATTAAGCCTTCAAACTTACTAAAAGTTATGCGTTTGCATTTGTACACCAACCACTTACCCGCTAAGTACTGCCTTTGAGATAAAATATTTTTACGTAACAACTTAGATTTACAAGAGTTAGTATTAGTTATAGCAATCTTTAGTATTAAATTAAAAATTAGCAATGAATTAAAAGCATTTTCTGCTCATTAGTTGCTTTACGAATTATTTTATTTGGTGGTCATTCAATTCTACAAGGGGTTGAAAATTGTCTCCGAGGTTATGTTGCATGTGGAGCTGGTATGGATTTGCAATGCAAGGTGATTTGAATTGAATTGGTAGAAAGTGTATGGGCTGTATGGCAGCACGCGCCTTGAGCACATGCTTGACTTGACATTTTTTAGCCTCAAATAGAACACCGTAGAATATCGTTTTGGAGTAGGCCTACAGTTGTGAATTGCGTCAAGATTGAAACCAGTTTTAAATATCAAGCTCAAAGTGGTGCTTGAGTTGAAATCTAAAGTCGGTTTCTGGAAAACACGATTATCAAAGAAAATTAATCCTGACTGAAATACTGCCGTACGATTGCTTTAAAAAGCTTTAAAAAGCATGTAGTAACACACAATCTTTCACCAAATCTTAAACTATGGCTACTTACACTCAGGGGCGTACCGAGGTTAGATGGTGCCAGGGGCAAGAAAAGCTTAGCGCCTCCATGTTCGAACCTAAGGTCTTTTGAGAGTAAATATACTGTATTGAAGAAACTACTTGCCACACTGTTAGAACTTTTCGGCGCCCCCCCAACGGTTAGGCACCCAAGGCTTTGCGCCCCCCTCGTTACAACCCTGATTGCACTAAATCTTTGAAAATTATTTCACGTAAATGGTAATCGATCGCAGCATCATTCCCGTAGTGAGCGGCGTCAAATAACTGTGTTAAGTATTTCCAGGAATAACAATTATCTGTCCAACATTATAAGGAATTCCCCAGTAAGGATGTGTGATATGATCAGCTGTTGTTGTTTCTGTTCTCGATATATTGAGTCAGTATGACATGGGACAATGGCAGTTGGTAAATTGAGACGTTATTTTAAGATGATCAGCGTGGTACAAAACAAACGTTGTTTTTGTTGAATGACTGTGAAGGGAATGTTATGCGTGTCAGACAATAGCATGTAACTGCAGTATAGCAATTTACAAAAGTCTCGCAAATGGTTCACAGAAAGAGAACTGTCAATGCGTCATAACAGTCCGCGCCGCCGAGGAAAACGAGATGCTGCTTAGTCCTTATAAAATCGTTGTTACAAGTTGCAGCACCATCACGAATCACAGTCACGAGCCGCCACATCTTTGAGCGGCCTCTACAAAGCACGTAATAACATTTTCACCTAGCCTTTATATGTGATTAGCAAGAAGGCTCGGAAAACAACCATTGCAAATTTGTAAGTTTAATCTTAGCATGCTGTAAGCAATTCACACATTTGTCCACGCGATAAACCTATCACTGATAAGTCAAACACAACATTTCAGTTTCTGAAAATAAGAAAAATCTTGCTTTTTCAGGTAATAAAATCTCTACAACAGGGGTTAAGCTAAGCCTGTAACCACTGAATATAAATGTCATATAAAAATTCAGCAAGGTAAGCGTGAATTTCATACGAAGGAATGTCAGGTTAACAGTACTCATAAAGTGTTTATAACTCCACCTTTGATCATATGCTATTGAATGCAATGGCCTATGATATATCATGGAAATAATTTTCAAAAGCTCTAGCGTTTTCTATAAACTTTAGAGGATTCAGCCGATTGGAAATAATTTTTTGTATTTATGTTATTAATTTTTGTATTTATGTTATTATGGGAATTAAAAAAACAAAAAAGGAGATTTAATGTTTTTATGGAAAAAGCGAACTCACACGGTTTTTCTGTAAAAAATTAAACCCAGGGCTTCATCCAACATGTTTCGCAGAATCAAAAGTTTTCTACTCTAATATGCACCAGGAATAGCTGAACCATATTCTCATATTGTGTTAAGGGCGGTAAGGTGATGTATATCTGTAACAGTCTAAAGCACGATTGTACCAAAACCGCTGACTTGGCATAGAATGAAGAGGCGGCGACAGTTTAGCTCAGTGTTAAATAATTAACTGTTTGGCGATTCTAAATATTTGAGGCTTAGCAAACCAAGCAAAGCACTTAGCTTCGTTTTCTATCTAAGCCTAATCTCTTTTCTTTTGGCAGACAATCTGCATGCAAGATAACTACGGGACCAATAACGTTTTCTAGTTCGCCTCAACGTCAACTCAACATTCCTATAGTTGGAAAGGTTACATTACAGTTTATGACGTAGCAAATGCATGAATAAACCTGTCTACCTAAATGCAGATAGACACAAACCAAGACCCTTATTGAAGCTTTTAGTAATTCAACTGGATTGTATAACTCTAATGACATTATGAAGTACAAACCCGTAAATAGTGCTCAAAGTTACTGGATGTGGAATTTCGGCAGCGCGTTGCAATGAAATAGGAAAACAGTAAGGGTATCTGTTATGCAAAACACTTCGCAAAAATAGCCTGCGGACAATTTTTTTGCAATTCTTAATGATAGCTTTTGTTTAGATGAGTTCGTCCATAAAATGCATCGTAAACTTTGCTTTCCTGCTAGACAACTCTGAAACATCCCAAATTTGGTTCAGTTTGTGCTTTGTTGAAAGATGGTTTCACAGCTTTAATGTTTGTCGCAGAGAGAAAGTAAGCAATTACATACTAACCTCTACATCAATTTTGATACTTGACGTTTTTAGGTCCATTCGCAGTCGCACGCACTGTTCCGATTGAAGCGCAAGTCATAGCAAAATAACAGGTTTCAAGCAAGGACAATCCATTACAATTGTAAATATTCGTTTATTGTCAAGCGACCTGCACTTGATACACAAAATAATAAAAGCAGTGAATTAAAACAATGCGCAACAATTGAGTAGCATTCTATGGTGTCCTGTTCACAACAGCCCACTGATAACAGACCACTCGAAATAGATAACGTTCGCAACAGATCACAATCACAACAGATCACGTTCATAGGCAGAATCACTATGAAGGTAGTATGTCATAAACGTGCGGTCTATTTTGAATGGTCTGTTATGAACGGGTCTATTATGAGCAGGTCTGTTTTGAAAAGGAACCGTCTTCTATATGTCCTGCTACGATCTCCTAATGAAAGAGTCGAACTTGGCTAAACGCCTTTTATGAAAAAGCAATCAGCGTTTACGTTTTTTAATTGAAAAACAGCAGAAGTCCACTTGCAAAACAATTTTAAAGTCAATTATCATTTTCGAGTGTTGTGCAAGTAAGCTACCATTGTTACAGTGCCCGTTTTTTTCCGGTTAATGGTGTTCATGGCGAGGGTTGCCATTTGTCAGGGAAATGGTTAATCACAAATAGCTTCACAGTTCCACATTAGTCAGCGAAAAGGAACGAAACTCTGAATGCGAGCAATCTGAAACATCTTCAACTTTGATGAAAGAGCGAAATTTTTTCCTAAAGTGGAAAAGCCACAAAGAGACGCATGACTCCTGGCAAGCTTTTGAGGTTATTTTTTAAACATCGCTTCTGTTTATAAGTTATTTAAAAGAAAATGTTCACCACCTCGACTTTTACATTCTTGTAACTCGCACAATGAACAAATGATACAAAATAAGTCTGTTTGTCAAGCTTTTGTACTTACGCTAATATAAGACGCGAGAAGCTAGTTTACTTTACTCATCTTATACCACAAGCCCTGGACTCAAATGTCCCTTATACGAAAGTAACGCACTTGAAATGTTAAGTTAATTATTTCAGCTGCTTTGGAAAGGGTAAAATCGCGAAAGTTTTTGAAAATCGTCGCACGCCATGAGCTTGTTATTTAACAGAAATAAACTATATAGGGTCATGGGTTTGCAAGTCTAGCCAAGCCATGAGCTAACCAGTTCAACACAATTTCGAGTTATGAAAAACAATCTCTAATTAACTCATATAGCGTCAACGACCAGAACAGGATCAGTCAAAGACAGCCTACCTTGGACCCATCTTGAATCATACACTGTGATTACTCCAAATTTCTGCCCCAGCTTACTGAACTCAAAAGGCGGTAAATCATTTCCAAAATTAAGTAGAACGAATCACACTCATTACGAAACTTACAAATATAATCAGTTGAATCAAGTCGCATCGCCTTGAGAATTTTGTGGCAAGAGGTAGTCCAAATCATTTACTGTATTGATAAAACAAAGACTCGATTCATTTGAGTCACTGATAAATGTCACTCAAGTCGGGAAGCAAGTGTCTCTGCCTTTGATATAATTACCCTTCGTTCCATGTGCAGCTGCAAGTTTCGTCAGATATTCTTTGACAAATTGCTTACAACCTTTCAGGATTCGAAGAATAAACGCAAATCCGTCTCGCACTCTCGGATTTACGTTCATTAAGCTTTGCTCACAGATGGCCTCTGTGCGGTTTTATTGCTTGATTCCGACATGGTCATGGGGCTGGCTGGCGCAAAGGAACTCGAAGCAGATCGGAGCCTTTGTTTGCGCTGCGAGAAAACCCGCAAAGCTGCAATACTGTCTCCGCCGCAGCAGCACGGGCAGTAGCTGACGAGGATGTCTGCAACGTTGGATCGAAACTTGGGGTCCCGGACGCTATAAACCACGACATTGACCAGGCTGCAAAACATAGCAAACGAAAACGTGATCAACACCTCAAAAACTTTCACCGCATTACAACGCATGTTGCCTTGGCTCAGACTTACGAAATCCCATGGCTGATAGGAACGTGAATCGTTTACGCAGGGTGCAGCAATTACGGAGATGAGCAAGTCATCAAAATAGGTTAGCAATTGCACTTCGTTTTTTTTCATTACAAGCAAGCTAACTTCAAAAATATTAGCAAAATTGTAATTCTCAAAGCATTAGAAATACTTTTTAAGTAACAAGTAATCTAAAACCAAGGAAAATGGCATTCATTTCAACACTTCACAATCAGCATTTAAATGAATCACTTGAAATTGCATGTAATCGACTTGTTGGTTGTTTAAGTTTCAACAGTCGATCACTCCTGTGCATAGCAGGCCGCTAATGCTAACTACCAACACACAAGGTGAAGTGGCACTAGAACGACTAACGCCTGCAGGTAGAGTGATAGTACAAGTCTACACAGTAATCATATTTCCAAGGTCATTTATCTGTATAAAGTGTGATCAAGCTTTTCAATTATGTTGTGGAGACAAGACGAACGCAGCCAGGCGTTAATCATGTTTTGTTTCGATATGATATTGGTTAAATATTTTGTTGCTTTAAAAAATATTTGCCAAGCTGAAAATAATGTGAAAGAAGCTTTGGAGTCTCACAATGGCATAAATGTTTTCTCAGAATCAAATTTTGTTCGCATGTTATTCATGCCAGTATCCATCACAAATCGTGTTTTAATGCAATTTCCGCGTTGACGTAATTGGTTTCGCGACGGCTGCGTGCAAACTCCGTGTGCTCGTTTGCTGACTAATTTTATCCTGGTAATGTTGCCGCCACTTATAGAGTTCCTGGAAACTTTCGTGAATTATAAGCCATTTTCCAAAATTTCAGAAATTACGCAGGCGGTACTTCAGAGCCTTGTGCTGTGCCGCTTAATAACTAAACCGTCTTTATTTTAATAACTAATTCGTCTTTATTTGAAACCTATCGCAAAACACTTGCTGCGAGATTGTCAGTTTCAGGATAAGGCGAAAATCGGCTGCTGATGATCTATTTCCGAAACAAATCTCCATCGGTCAAAATTTTGTGTGTACTATGATAACTGACCCAGGGGTAATAAACGAGCTTCTGCTCAAGAACATTTCCAGTGAGGTTTCATAACAAGCAGTCTACAGTACCTTACAGAATAGAACGTTTTTGATCCAAAACGAAACGGTGTAGAACTTTTGCACATGCTTTGTGTGCGCTAACGATCAGGACGTCCTACGTATATGGTTTGTTGTGATGATAAGACTAACCGTGCTTGGGTGTTTGGGTGCACCCGGTCTCACCTGTTGATCATTGCAACATAGAAGCAGGCAGCGTAAATAGGTGCAATATCAGTGTAGGGTATAGCTGGATATAGGTTGTCGATGAGTACCACGACGAAAGCTGGCACTGTTAAAAGATACAAAAAAATATCAAAATAGTTTTTTCGAATTTCTGCTTTCAATTACGGAATTGCCCACGCAGAAAACATGTGTAGACAAACGAACATCTAAAAATAACTTTGTTCTTTGGATATTGCAAAAATATTTGTGCTGTGCTATCTTACAGATTACTAAAATATTTATCACGCAGCATTCCTGACTCCACAGTATTTTCAGCGTTGCGGATTAAGCAGGGGTGTATTGGGGTGGGAAAGCGTGGGAGCGGCGTACCCACACCTTTTTCACGTTTTGCTTTAACATGAGTTGACAACTGTTTTAAAAAGGCTGTTTCTTTGGATGCGTTCCCACATCTTTTGATTAGCACTACATCCCTGGGTTTAAGCATCATGTTTGCTGTTTGTTTAGTCAAACAGTGAACAAAATAGTGGAATAAGGAAATGTCGCAAAAATTATGGAACAGCACGATGCAAATCTGCAAGTACTTTACTATTTACACACTCTCAGACGAATGAAACGACAGCACTTAAACGGAACAAATGTTGCTTTTCTAGAAAGCTGCAAAAACCTTTGAAATAGTTTGTGCGTACCCTCATGTCCTCAGACAGCTTATATGCGTCGTGTTTCATCGACACGCCTCTCTTCTACACGTTGGGATCCAAGAGATATTGCTAACATACTATTGCAACTGAAACTGAAATTATTGAAAAATTGCCCCAACCATGGGCCAGTTCATGTTATACGCAGCAACTATATACCACGATTGCCTTTGAAAAGATTGCATCATGATTGTCTTCACCCACGTGAATTTTCCTTTACTGTTTTTTATGTGATTGTGCCAGTCTAAGATAGCCATATGTAGAAACCAAAAGATGAAAAGCGACGAAAAACTGGAGAGGGGGCAGTTTTTGAGGCTGCCAATACAAATTTCTATATAAATAAAAACCAACAGCAAAATGCTCTGAACAATTTAAGACACATTAACGGTTCACAGTTTTACCTAAGCTGCTCACTTTGAGTTTTTGCTTGTCATTTTCTAGTTTCAAACTTATGTCAGTTTTTGTTTAATGCTGAAACGTAACTCATAGCCTGGTTGCAAAGTCGCGAAGTGTTACTGCGGGCTATATAAGCAAAGCAGAACAGGTTTCTGACTCAGAACCGATGAAATCCACGTGCCACGAAGCGGTCTCACGGCTGTTCATCGTGACATAAGCAAGCCAATGCTTGACGTCTTCAGCAATTTTGTAAACATCTTATGAGAATGACAGGAAGCATGGGTGCAAACACGTGATCTAAGTACACCTAACTTCACTCACTGGCCGCACACGTTACAGAAGTAATTCTCAAATGAGCAGTTTATACGTCGCTCTATTTGAGGTTGCGTTAGCAGTCCATGCCACCCTACAGGAGGAAAACGTTCGATTATGGCTTGCAAATACACAATACTAACCTATTGTAATGGTAAAACCGAGCTCCATAAAAGCAACAGTAATAAAATACTGTCTTTCAGTGGAGGTTGACACATCGCTATCTTTGCGCGTTGAGTAAGGAGAGACTGGTTTCGAAGATTTGCGAAGATGAAAAAAAACGATGATTCCAGATGCTGTCAGAAATATTATCTGAAAAGATTTTGTGTATTGTCGTTCATTGCTTTTGCAAAAATAGCTACTGACTGACACTAACTAGCTCGCAAAAAGTCTTTGTGCAAGAAGAGTATTGGCAAAACAAAACTACATAAAGGAAATTGCGTGTGGTTTTCAGCGCCACCGTCGGCCGCAGCGCTTGTACACACATGCACGAGTAATGATGGATGATAACAGGAGAAAAATTGTTAAAGGCAGAAAAGCGAGTGTTTGTCAAATACGGCCAAACACCAACCCACGATTTGCAAAGAAAATCAATAAACGCTAAACTTTGAAGTACATGAAACCGTTACAACACCCACAAGTTCTCTACAAGTTTTTGCAAATAACAACGACAATTCTTATCCACTTTATAATTCATTTTAACAAGAAACTACTGCTTCTACAGAAAACCTGCTGTTTTTTGTTTTACTTAATGAAAAAGACACTGCAGATATAGTTTATAATAAATTTTAACAATGAAGTAATAATTATTTATAACAATCCAAGCGCAATATTCATTACTTTACTTAATTGTGGTAAATAAATGAGGCCGTTGTTGCGATTCACATTTTGATGCCGCATTTTAAGTAAGTAAAAGTTTCCAAATTAAAATTTGCTTACCGTAAGTAGATATGGAAGGAGATAGAACAAAAACAACAAGGAAAGTGGAGCAGTTTTATCTGAAGTTGCTTTCGTCTCAAAGAAAAACAAGAACGTGCTGGGAACATATGCGGAGGAGAAGTCTTGTGGAAACCATACTGAAAGATCAAAACCGCGTTTTTGAAATTTGTGTTCCTGGTAAACCAGGTCATGAATTCGGTTTATGTTTAAGATGCTAATGAAAACACAGCAGTAGATTTTGCTTAGGGTGTGCTATTTGTGTACGAAAACACATTACTGAATTGAAAATGACAAAAACACAAAATAAGTTCCTCACAAGATATAATTGGTACTTTTGCAGTCACGTGTTCTGCTAGAAATGTTTTTATAGCGAAACATTGTAAGCGCTTGTAGTCGCAGTGTGTTTTATTTGATCATAAGATGAAAAAGAGATGAGGATGCCCACTTGTTAGGCGAAATATATCTTCTTTTAAGCACCACATCGACTGATTCTTTGCGGAGAAATAGCTGTTTTTGTATCTTTATCATGTTTTTACCACAGTCGGAACGGATAATTGAAGACTTCGACAAAATCACAAAATTGATCTATGAAATATTTTGTACTAAGGCAAGCTTATTTTCTAAATTCTCTGATTTCTTTAGTGTTTGAAGCAACTGAGTTCAATTATAGCCGCTTCATTTTTAGACCGAAAACGCTTTTTGTGGGTTACGTTACAGTAGTTTGTAGGAAACTTGTATGCTCCTTATCTTCTGAAACAGTTTAATAAAAGATTAAAACACAATGAATGATGAAGAGGTTGTCCATGAGGGACCCATTCAGTTTTGTTTATAATGTGAAGATATTGCATCTGAAGGTAGAGCTTTCAAATTCCGTACACGACAGGCATCACTCCACTGAAACAGCGCAGTTTTTAATAATTCGTTTGCTGTGTTGATAGAACAACAAACACAAGTCGCACTGAATACTTGATTGCACTTTCCACAAAACTAGTAAAAAACGTCTTACCTAGGACTGTGGCAGAAACAATTGCAAGTATCCAGACAACACCAAGACCCAACGAAATGTTCCTCTTTCTTTGCATTCTGTAGTGAATGGGACGTACAAATGCGTAAAGCCGCTGTCCAGCGAGGTAAACCAGGTTGTAAATAGAAGACGTGAAAGTCAGAAGAAAGAAAACTCCGCCGATCGCAGCTGCCGCAGACTCGCGATAAAGGAAATACCGGCTGTGGTTTTCTTTCGAGGTCCCGTTGAAAGAGGTGCCGAAGTTGACCGGGAAGATTAGCAGTATTTGGATCCCTGAAAATGAAAAACGCTGCACTGCAACTAAGGTCTGGTATGCACAATGATTGAGTATTTTGACGAAGAAAGATAACGCCACAAATTAACTGAGCTGTGCGTAACCTAATGTTTAGCACACAAAATCATGAAAACGAACAAAAACGGCTTTGAACTGGACCCTCTTCTTTACACGGTAGATAAGGACAACAGATGTCTGTTGCAAACTTTACGCTTTTTTCTTGCTGGAATGTCTTAGAGCCACGTGTAACGAGTCCGCGATTGCGATTTAACTCGTTTTGTTTTGACACACTCGGAAATAAATAGAAAGGACAAGATTTTTTCCCACTACCGGTGCCGGACTCACACCACCTGTTTGCGGTTGGTAGGGGTCAAGCGACTCTTTTACCCGGAAAATTTCTAAACACTGCCTTTACTTGCATATGATATACTGTACTTTGAAAAGTCTTAAATTAGAGTGCCAATACTGAAAAAAGGTTATTTTAGGGAACGTCGTGTTTGTCTAGGTAGGGGAAACCTCAACCTAATTGGTCCCTCCTCGATTTCCCACTGCTCACTGCCGAGGAACCCAACAATCTGCCTGCTCTTGTTTAGGTGATTTACCCGTAGTACAAGGTTTTTAACCTGGAGTCCATGAATCCCTTATGTGTCCATGAATGTGTTTTAGGGGGTCCGTAAATCAAAATCCAAGCAAGAAAATCCGTTAGATTTTATCCGCCCATTTGGACCATTATTCAGCTTAATTGCACCACCACTATAGTCTGACATGTTCATGCTGCAAGTCGACTGAACGTTTTTTATTTGATTTTAGTGACGACAATTGGCGGCATGCAGATGTATGGGGCGCCGTTCGTAAAAATATTATATCTGACAGATTTAGCACAAAAACTGCTATCTCTGCGCATATTTAGCTATCTCTGTGCAGAGATAGCTATCTCTGTGCGCGTTTAGCTATCTCTGCACAGAGATAGCTAAATACGCGCAGAGACAGCTAAATGCGAGCAGAGATAGCTAAATGCGCGCAGAGATAGCTATCTATGTGCAGAGATAGCTAAATGCGCGCAGAGATAGCTATCTCTGCGCAGAGATAGCTAAATATGCACAGAGATAGCAGTTTATGTGCTATATCTGTCAGATATAATAGTTCTACGAACGACGCCCCATACAGATGCCTGAAATTTGCTTCTTGCCGGGGCGGTTGAGGTGCTTACACTAAGAAGCGACTAAATCTAATTTCTCAATAATCGAACAGACATTGGCAAAACGAAAGGGCACGCAGTCACAAAAAGTTTGAGAAACACTGCCGAAGTAGAACAAACAAAAATTTGGCGACTTCCTTTTTATGAACTTTGCTGCTCGTTTTTCTTAAAACATTTGTGACAATTTTAATTCCAATATTATTACCGACCTAGCTTCAAGTAGTGTTCAAGAGATTTTGGTTGTTGACCATTTACTCACAAAAAGAGTTTTTGTGAGGTAAATTGCCCTCAAAGAGCATGCGAATACCAAGAATCTCTAATGAAAATAAGTTACAAACCTGTTATGAGTAGAAACACATTTTCAAACTTCTCTGAAGCAGAAAACTAAACGAAATGCCATGTATTCACAATGCCTTACCTGTCAATAAGTCAGCAATCGCTAGAGAACACCGGTGAAGGTCCATGCTTTCCAACTTGTTGTTCTTTTTCCTCTGCAACGTCACCATCAGTATGAGACTGTTAGCTACGACGACGGCTAATCCCAATAGAAGTACTAAAGCTGCCATGAGACTTGCTCCTCCCATGTCGCAGGCTCGACATAAGGATAAAGGCGTATTGTGGCACATGTATGCAGTAGATAAACTGTTGCAGAATACAGGGTAAGCACTGCCGTCATACTCAGGAGCTGGTGATGAGCTTGCAGTGGAAATATTTGAGGAAACTGTTGCTTGATATGGGCCTGCTGAAAGAACTGAAGAATTGCTGCTCGAAGTCGAAGTTAGAAAAACATCGGTTGAGTTTAAATCCACCTGAAAAGCTCTAGTAGTTCCAGTAACCTTCATTAACGAGTCGGTTGTTGCATGGTATTTTGAAATAAGGAAGTGTTTCCAAGGATTGAAGTTGGGATCCACTCTGTTGTCTATAACTAGAGTTCTTCTGTTCAGATCATCATCCATTGCGGTGTCGTTTGATGTTGAATTCATCTCTGTTAATCCTGGCAGCCCAGACCTGATTTCGCAGAAATTACTAATGAGATAAATATAACCTAATGAACCATAAATGCAATACAGTTATTACTGAAGTTATAAGATGCCTTTGCACACATCAAATAACAATGTAGAACTTCATGATAAAAATGTTTCCGAATAAAACTTATACTTCGCGAATAGGCTTTTGCTCGAAACAAATTTTCACTCATCATGATACGTTAAAAACCTAACAGAAAGCCATATTCAGACTGCCACATAAAATCTGTAATTTGACGTTAGTATCACTCACATACACTCGAACTATCATCTTCTTTACTTTGAAACAGTTCTTGAAAATCATGGAACGATTGTTACGGGCAGTCTTATTTTGTGTAATTGAAGACGTTACGCTGAATCGCCCTCGGCAACAAATGTGGCAAGCGCGCCTGAAGCGATGGGTTCTTCTAGTTCCTTTTTTATCTGATATATCTGATGATTTTAGTGGTAACAAATCTATCTTCAAAAATGGATTTTGATGCTTTTTATGATACACGTTTACATTGGTATTCCGGAAAATGAGATATTGTATTTGAAAATAAAAAATTCTGGTGTTTCTTGTGGATGACATGCAAGCCTTCCACTACTCCATAATGTTTCACACAAGTATGTTAGAAAAAAATTAATCTAGCGTTGTACTATTTGTAAGAAAGCACGAAAGGGCATTAGGTTGAACAGAGTTCTACAAATCTGAAAGCACCGGAAACCCACGTCACAACAAACTTCTGAATAAAATTATCTCAATTCTTCGATACTTCATAAATCAGGAGTGTTTGGTGTTTTAGCCGTACACTGCCAAAGGCTAATGCACTACAAACGTAATCCGTATCTTTATGCTGAACTTCCATAATCTCACATGCGATTAAAATGTTGACTGTGGGCATCGAAGCTGTTTCTGAACGTCATCATGCAAAATCAACAAAGTAGTACATGTTGCGGAGTCCTTGACAATTACACGAGTTGGCTGTCACACGACGTCTACGTATTCTGCTTACACGTCACTGTATCTGTACTTACGTTTCCCATAGCCTGAAGCAAAGCGAAGAGTATCTATCATGGACGACAACTGAACTGACACTATGTTTATTTTTTCAACTATTGCCTTCAGTGATTATAGCTTCCAAAACATAGTTTTGGACAATTCAAAGTTCACTTTGCTATTGGCGCCCGATGCTTCGACTTCGGTTGGACTGAAAATATGTTCTCCTATAAGTAACAACCAAAACTATCTCACATTGCCCGACTAAAGTGATCGAACAGTTTGTTCAGTGTCCAGTCGAATAGGTTTAGACTTTTTTCATTCAACAATGCGGGCCTGACAGAAGTCAGGTCATGTAAACCGGAGATTGCGTAGGCATTGCGTCAAAAGCAGGGCGTTCGTCGAGACAGACGACACTTCCATATACGCACATTTCTTGGCAGCAGTTCGTGATAGTTTGGGGTAAAACGCTCAGATTAAATCTATTCCAAAAAATTCAGCAACTAAACAAAAACGTCATTGGCATATTGCATTTTCTCTGCCCGAAATGTCAGTTTCTTCACTACATGATGCAAAGGGGAAAGATTGTAATGCATTACAAATCCATGGGTTTGATTGCTCTAAAACAGTGGTTTGTAACCTTTTCTCTCTCACGTCTCCCTTAAGTAATGTCTTTTGTTTCAAGCCACTCTGACTTTAAATGAGTTGTAAAAATAGCAAAAAATTGTAAAAATTAGTTGAAAAAAAAATTTTTTGTAGAGCGCGTAAGGATCACGACCCCCTGAAATTTTTTGACGCCCACTGGGAAGGCGTGCTTCCCCGGTTAAGAACCACTGCTCTGAAAGGTGTAGCAGGCAAGCTATTGTGACGCACAGAGTCAAAATATGTGATAATTTATTGGAGTTTGTTAAAACTTTATTCCTGAAAGCAGTGGCGTACAGGGCTGCGGAGCCGGAGCTGGAGCCGGAGCTGGGCATTTTGACTGGAGCCGGAGCAGGAACTCAAATAAAAAATCAGGAGCCGGAGCTCAGTTTTAAATTTAGGACCGGAGCCGGAGCTATGGCCACTTCAGAGGAAGCTCCGGCTCCGGGTCCCTTCCTAGAAACTAACGGTTATACTGGCGTAGCGAGGCTATGTGTCGCCTGGGGCCGACAGAAAAAGTGCCGCCCTTCTCCCCCCACACACTTGCTTACAAGAATTTAAAATGAAGGAAGATCATGTTTCATGCTTATTGAAGGTATAAAGAATAATAAATCATCTTGAACGTCAAAATCAAACACTCACAAACTGAAATGGGTCTTATTTTCGATCTCGATTACGGGTCTTGCTTTTTCTGCTTGTTCGCCATCATTATCATCATATCTCTTCCTATTGTTTCAGCCTTCTTTACATATGTATCTACTGTATTTGGACACTGCGTATTTCGCTAAATATTCTTCTCTGTGGTTTTCAGTCTACGGTAAGTCGCACCACCTAGCTTAATCGTTTACTTTTTCAGAGGATCAAACAAAAAACACAAATAAATAAAGAGAAGTGATGGCTTGCTTTGTAGGTGTAAGAGTAATGACGGGATCACCTTATACATGCCTACTTTACAGATGCAAACCTCTATGTGTCTTAATATTTGGTGTAGTATCTCTGTCTTTAATTAAAACAAAGTTTAAGAGGTTCAACTCAAATAAACTCATCTGAATAAAAGATTATTTCTTGGGATGAAAATAGTTGTGCCACTCAGTTCAAATCTTAGTTATCGTTGAATATATGGGAGGAGAACTGCCAGGGAAGTTTTGAATTAGAGACAGTGAACCATGAATGCGAGAAACGTTACTATTTAGGTGAAAGGCTTTAATTAAATAGTGTATTGCCTTTGAAAGCCCAACGGAGTAGAATCGCCATCGTTTGGTTGAATTTTCTTGAAACATTGAAAGTACATTAGTGTTACAAAAAGCTTGGCTGATTGCAGGAAGGATTTGACATTTAGTAATTTCAACGTGTTGTTTTTGAAAGAGCTAGCACTTAAGTCACATATTTTGCAAAACAATTTTTCAACGCGCAACATACTGAACTTACTAACAGGCTAACTGCCCGAAAACTACCCTAACGCGTCCTTACGATAAGCTGTAGACAGGGACGCCAGAGAGTGAGGGCATGACAGGGCAACGGGGGCGGAGGTTTCTTTTCGTAACAGTATCAGGTAATTTCACGGTATATCAAGATCGACTTGAAACATATTTACTGCAGCTATTCGCGCACTCAGAAAATTCAATATTGTTTTCTATAATTTCTGTTATTGTATTTGAGGTCAACATTGTTGCTGAACAGAAAGAAGCATATTGGTAACAACGTTGACC
>Ga0210059_1007468_pt1 | contig 17358 bp, 12 predicted proteins | sample Ectturendosymbi2_FD_188042 | JGI IMG/M metagenome (GOLD analysis project Ga0210059, IMG submission 188042) | Ecteinascidia turbinata endosymbiont from Florida, USA - Sample 2 (SPAdes) (version 2) | ecosystem: Host-associated > Tunicates > Ascidians > Unclassified | place: Key West, Florida...
CAGTATTCAGGATGATGTCGCAAACACAAGGTAAGATGTTGGCTTTTTGATCGTAACGATCTTGGATACTTTTATGTTTTTTCTCGGCTTGGCAGGTAAAAGTAACTTTGGGCGTGCGCTTCTTTTTTCAAAATTTCACCTTGCACAAACGAATATTTCGATCGACATCTTATAAAAAGAACTGCTAGTACAAACTCAAGCATGTCTACCAAAAACAACATGCAGATTTACCGATTGAAGACCTAAACAGAATTTGACAAACAATCAATGGCACATTAAAACGTCTGTTTTTGTGCAGCCAGACAAGCGACGCAGCGGTCTGTCAAATCTACGATGACTCACAAGAAAACAAGTTATTCGGAGCTGCAAAGCAAGTGACTGATTGCGCTGATGCCATTGGCCGCTTGCACACCGCTTTGTACTTGTTTTGATTTAAATACCTGAAAAATACAGCAAATGGTCAGAAAACTGAGTTGATAAAAAGCAAACGAATAAAGGAACTGAAATGGTACTAACGTTTTCACATCATCTTTAGGACCTTCGTGTAAGGCATACTTGTACATGATCAACGAGTTGTTTGCCGCGGCTAAAATGAACTTGTCCAAGTAATAGAAACTGGCCCCAACAAAGTTGCTTGCAGTCTACACGAAAACGTTTCAAATTGACCTCAGTAACAAGTTTTGTTCCCTCATGTCAAGGATAGCATAGGGAACGAAGTTTGGTACAAAAAGCTATTAATTCAAGAAGCAGTCGCATAATTGCCTACAAGGCTGAAATGCTTATAATACCCAGACACAGCACACTTTCCAATCAGTAAAACTGCCAATAATGCAACACTGCAGTACACAAAAGTGGCCCAAAACACTGTCCAATCATTGGATTTAAATCGTTGGATGAAAGCAGATTGACAAACAAAATTTTGAAAAGTTCAAGGGTATATATATAACCATTGTATGGGCCCAAACAATACCCATGTATGGGCCCAAACAAACATTAGCAGTTGAAAGTCATTGAGAAGGTGAAGTTTTTCCAGAAGTAAAAGCCTTGGTGTCATTTTGCGTTGCAAAAACACCTAATTTTTTTTCTTTCCGAAAACTTGTTTTGATGCATCACCGAGAGCAGAAATGCAAAATACTTCGCAACATTACCAAAAAACGAAAGCTACAAATCTTCAATTGGAGTTCAATAAAAATGGAGATTTAATATTGACAGAAAACTCGAAGAACTGCGCTCTAAATTAACGCCAGTGAAAAGTACACTTAAAAATGTCAACAGTATTGCCAAAGCACCCGTGTTCGGACGTCTGCTTAGAACTAGAACCATCTCAGGCTTTATATTGATACAGCAGTCGGTACAGGCACTTAGGATTGCAGTTCATTGTTGCACCTTTAAACTTTTCTCAAATCCTTCAAAGCAATGTATTTTAGTATTCGCTTCAGCATATCTGACCTACTCTTGTTGAAAATCGCTTAAAGCAAATCGTACAAAAGACACAGAAACATACATCGGGAGTGCTTCCATACACAAAGTTTTTGTCAACAGAATGACTTCGCTTGAGCAAAGAACTACTTACAAATAAAGCTTCAGACCTACCTTTGACGTTTTAGAGCTATTTAGCAAAACTTCCATTGTAAGAACAGGCTCTCCGGTATACGGTGAGGTCCACAGTTTCACTTGCCGGTCGGCAGAAAACGTTAATAAAAGGTCTTTGTCATTGGACCAAGATGATCCAAGAACAGGCTTGTTGTGCCCTAAACAAATCAACGGTGCCTTCGCCGCATGCTGAACTTGAGCATTTCAAATGCAAGAAAATTGCCTGCATTTTGGTCTGAACGCAAAAGTGAACTAAAGAGAAGTTTGGTTTTGTTTCTGCCGCTTTCCCTCAGATAAACTTGCAGAGTTGACAGACTTCTGTCAAAACTGAAACTTTAACATATTTTTAAACATCTCGCTGAAAATTTCTTGTTCTTCTAACTGTTAAACAAACGGCTTCGCACTCAAATTATTTTAAGTACAGATTTTTTGCAAAGTTACAGCATTATTCCTGTAAATCACTACCAGTAGATTGTACAGTTTGTGTGGTTTAAAAATGAACACGGCGCAGATGCAAAAATTACTCAAGTAACTGACCTGCAACGACTTTGAACTTTATGTTGTTGGCAGCCATTGGTAACTTGCATATTTGAGCGGTGGCGTTGGAAAGACAAAACGTGACATGGCTGTTACGAGCTGCAAAGTAGAATCATACATGCAGCACTTGGAACAATTTTGAGTGCACGAAAACTTTTGCATATAATGATCTTAAATCTAGGGCGCTATATCACATGCGATGAGAAACTGCAGGTTCAGTGCGCAGCTCAAAGTCTGGTTTAAATTCGTTTTAGTTATTTATTTCATCCACCTTCACATCTTCAGTACAAGCACAATATTAATACTGTTAAAATCACATATAACGATAAATAAACGAGTGTCTTAAGAGGCAGGCAACAGCAAAACGGTAGAGCGAATTATTGTGACAAGCCGAAAACAAAAATTGAGACTTGACCAAGACGTTATCTGCAAAATATCAGTATGCTCATCTTTCAGCCATCACAGCTGTTGGATTTATTTATATTTTGTGTAATTAACCCATAAATTTAAAGTCAACCAAACCACAACTATTAGTAACTAACAGCTAACGTCGATGCTGTTCACCAAGCATGACAACGCGCAAAGGGTTCCGCTAGATTGAACTGCAATTCGATCTGACCAATCAGGAGCTTCGCTACTTCTACAATGTTCTAGTGTGCTCTTGACTGGGCGATGCTTTGTAGGCGCTGGTTTCCCCGAAAGTGATGTGACCGGTTTAAACATCGTCATCCTGGAAGTAAAAAAATATGCTGGCGGTGCGTACAGCGCTAATACCTGACGAGCAACTCAAACGCAAAAGTTTGTACCTGGGTGCGGTCGAGTAACCTGAGCTTTTTATTTTCTTCTGGAACGTAACGGGTTGGTCACCGGATGGTTTGTTTTTAATTGAAACCTTAGCTTGAGAACAGAGGGCTGACGTCGGCAGGACTGGAGTTCTGCACAAACATGAGCAAGCATCCAGGGAAGGGAGCACTACCTTGACATTATGTTGTTGAAATTGGTGATTGCAGTTCTTGGCTACCGATGCGCCAATTACCTGTTACTTCTTCAGAGACTTGGGGGTGGGGGAGAATAGCGAAGCAGAAACTAGCGGAAGTCAAACACAGATTTAAAGCCGCACTTTTTATATCATAGGACAAGAACTCTACTGCAGTTTAAGCCATACCATGCTTCAGGCCCGTATAGGGAGGGCAAGATTTTTGTTTTTATTATATGTTTGATGAATGAAATAAAAAAAATTCTGGACACAAAAAAATTGGGTTAGAACAAAAATATTGGAGGGCAATTCCCCCGGATGCCCCCTCGTGACTACTGGCCTGCCATGCTTATTGGTTGCGATGCTCTTCTCCACAGCAGTGATTGACAGGATCCAACGAAAGCAAGGCAACAGGCAGTAAAGGCGGTAATTGATAGACATAATTTGAAAACAGCAACAAGACGCAAGAAGACAGTACTTTTTCGATAAACAGCTGCACAGTCTGATCAGTACGCCAGATTTTCGCTTTTGGGCGAAAATGAGACCCGAATGTAATTCTGGAAGAATCCAGACTTCGAACTCAAACTGCTGTGAAAAATATTTGCCGTCGATATCGTGCACTTACTTTGAAACAATCGATATGTCGACAGACGATCCGTCCTGTGGATAGCTGAGCGAGAAAATCTCAATCGTATTCTTAAACATCCGCACGGTGGCGCAATATACCTAGAATGTCAACGACATGCATTCAGGTTGGAGAACATGACTGGAATTCAAGAGGAAAAGTTAACCCTATTTAAACATGGACAGGACCGAGGTGGTCAAACGCACTTGCGAACATCAACATAAACAAAGTGAGATGCGGCTAACGTAAAAACGTATACTTATTTTAATTAGTTCAGTGCCTTACTGAGTTAAAAAAACACCTACGTTCAGCCATTTTCCGTTCAACGCTTGCCAAGGTGTACCAAAAATAACAATTTTTTTTATCCTTTGTAAGCAAAGACAGAACTAACCACCGAAGCAGAGCGACGAAGGCTTGAAGTAGTTTGACAAATTCGGCATAAAGTAATTTTCCTATACAATAGGGTGCCAACTCACATACACAGTGGGCCAAAATTAAAAACTTGGACAAAACCGCGGGCTAACATTGATATTTATTGAAAAAATCTTCCTCCAGGTATTATCAATGAAGCTTTTCATAGGTATTAAAACGAGTTTTGCTTGTACATTGAATTTGGAGCAAGCAAAGCTTAATTCTGTTGAATATACAACTAACATTACAAACAAGAAAATTGAATTTCAAATAAAAAAATCAATGGTTTGACGCGCTTAAACACTAGCAGACCATTCTGGGATTTCAAGTTTTACTGGTACATGCGCTATATTGGCGAACCAACCCTAGTAATTATTTGGTATTGCTTCGCGGGCCAAATATAATTACACTGCGGTTCAGAGTTTGACACTTACGCCACAGAGTAGACGATAGACAACTGAAAAGTTGGGAATATTCAGGCAATGCTTTCACATTACATATGTTACGTTTTCTCCACACAGCTGCTTCGTTGCTGCCTTTGTTGGTCTAGTATGAACTTAGTAAAAATTCGGTGTTCGCATACCAGTGCTTTTCAATGATTGCTAGTAAGTTTACGTCTTGGCGTGACTTGCGAGTCCTGGCCACTCTGTTCATTATCAGCTGCAGTTGTGTAAGGGTGAGGCAGCACAATGCATAACAAAGTGCAAATTGACGAAGATAATTTAAAATTAGCTTGTATAACAAGCGCCACAGCAGTCACCAAAAACGAAATGTGATAGGGTGATCATTTTATATTTTTACTAATGACATCATCTACTTCTGACACAACAATAACATACTTTTCGGAAAACTGCACGCGGCCGGCTCCTCGCAATCTGAACTTTGACAGTTGACAGTTTTATTGATTTCAGCCGCAAGACCCACACGGCACGGCTTAGCGCGCATAGAAAACAAAGTGAGACACTTGCGAATTTTCATCATACTCGAGGCAATTACACACGCCCCAACACGCACAAGACGAAGCTATCGGCGACATAGATAGAAACAACTGGCCAAGAAGCATTTTAATGATCTAGAGCCGTACTTACTCATAAAACAAAACAAGTGAAACCTTGCACCCAGGACACCGAAAAACCTTGCGGTTATCGAGTCCAAGTGCCCCAGTACAAAACTTTAAAACCAAAATAATTGTTTCTTCAAAATTGTTCGTCAATCTTTATACTGGGGCACTTGGACTCGCTAACCGCAAAATTTTCGCTTATTTGCAAACTGTACAACCTCCTTTCAGCAAACAAGTTCGCACTTGTAAGAATTGGGAATGTGGGGTCTAAACACATTTCGACTTCATCCCAGACTGAACTCCTGGCCGTGACAGAGATGATTCAGAATCAACCAAATTGTTTGAAAAGTACAAGTATGGTACCAGCCACGTCAAACGTGCGCAGTCCAACTCTTGAGAAGAAAAACTAATTTAAGAAATTGCCTTAAGCTTATAGCGTTCGAAACAAAACGGCTTGAGTATCAGATCTTGAGCGAAAAATGTGGACAAACGTGTTGGCTGAAGACTGGAAAAACTGCATACAACCATAGAGAAAGTGCATCTGTAGTGACCGATCATTCGTAACCGACATGATTTAAAAGAAATGCACAGAATTAATGCTAAACCTTCTGAACTTAAGCAAGTGCTTCTGTCACCGAGATCGCGGCCAAACAGCACCGAGACTTCCGCTTACGGAACAGGTTTTATGTGATGTACAGACAATTGAGACCACGTTCATTTGAGACCTGTTGGTTTGCAACTCGTTCGTTTGAGATCACATTCATTTGATGAGACCGCATTCATTTGAGACTTGTTGAGTTGAGACTCCTTCTTTTGAGACCACATTCATGTGAGACTCGTTTTCTCCTGTGATTATTTCGACCAACGTTAAAAGGCATTTTTTCTTTTCTCGTCTTTCATTTCTCAGTTAAAAACTGGAACTACTGTGGCGCCCCGATAAAGGAAACGGGCAGGAACGTAAAACATATAATTCTTTGACTTGATCTAACAAATTGACGTTTCAGAGGTGTAATGCTCCCTTCTAAACCCGAGGTATGAAGAGTTTTCTTGCCTCTGCGGTGTTTTAAAGTTCGAGTGCATTTACAACCCAGCGTGAGTCACTTTGGACACGGACCTTGCAAAACTTCAAATGAAGAGTCACCTTGCAAAATTTCAGGTCTCCCGCAAAGACGTAGAAGGTAAATCATAAAAATGTGATTCACAGTAAACCAAAACAGCTTTATTTTAACGTGACGTATAACGAATGTGATCTCAAATGAATGTGGTCTCGACTGAACGTGGTTCCAAATGAAAAAAGTCTCATGTGAATGTGGTCTCAAATGAACAGGTCTCACAAAAACGTGGTCTCAAAAGAACGTGGTCCCAAATGATCGTGGTCTCAAATGAAGTGGTCTGAAATGAATGTTGTCTCAAATGTCGCGGTCTCAAATGAATTGGTCTCAATAGTCATGGAACAGTTTCATGTATGTCAAGTCTTATGCTGTACCTGCAAACAGACTTTCGAACAAATACAAACATTTTTCTCATTCCTTGCCTTATTATTCGGGACATCCGCGGAAAATATTGCTTGCTTGATCAGTGACCCATCCTGACCATCTTCAGGAAATCGACAAACAGTCACGTCCCGACTTTCCACATTAATTGCGAACAAGTTGCGGTCCGTTGCGCAGAAGAGAAAGCAGGGAGGAGGAGGGAAGGTTTTGCTGGAAGCGAAGGTGAGCAATGTTACGGAAAAATATGTGTCACAAGTACAGGGGAAATGTCAAAAACAGCGGAAACTCCATTTACGTTGTATCCGCACGAACTTTTTAGCTGTTCCACATCACGTTCAGTAAAAGTGGCAAGACGCCAGCCCATGACTCACCTCGGGGTAGAATCTGGCTCCACATACAGCAATGAAAGGACTTGCCCCGCGGCGCCAGCATCTGAAAGCAAACACAGTTTATTTGCGCGTTCTCGGTTCGCACGGAAGCACAAACAAAAACTTTTTTTAGTGAACCTCACTACGGAAGGCGAAGCTTGCTTTGTTAAATGCATAACAACGACCAGTTTTAGGACTGCAGATTTTGTTGCACAACCGTGATAAGCAGACATTTTTCAAAATATCTTTGTCACGAAGCATCTATTATTTATCCTGCACGTATTAGCGAAAAGGAACAGGTTCTGAAAACCAGATCAGTTGTTCATTCACACACATCGCGGAGGCAGTATCGTTTCTTCCCAGGCTGCAACGCAGCTGATCTCATTCGATATTGCTAGTGGCTGCAGTTTGATCGATTTTTCCTCTGAGTTTAACAAAGTTTAAATTGATTAAAACAACAACTTCTCACGTGGTCCACAATCCACATGTGAATGCGATTTAACGAAAAGCTAAATATTAACCTTTTGAAATTCATTTGCGGGCCAGCACATTCAGAATTCATGGAAACGAGTCTAAATTTAATCAGCGCAAAACATATTTTTTCACAACTCTCCATCATTCACAAAGATAATAGAAATCAAGAAAATAGCACGAAACAAAAAAAACGATTCATGAAAGAAATGGCAGAAGCACACCCTGCTGTTTCCATTCGGGGTTGGCATGCATAAGTCTTTCATCTAAATCCGATTTCCAACTTTCCTTAAATTCCGCGTTTTTTTCATGAAATCGAAATTCGCGCACCTTTGGAAAGGACAGCAACAACAGTTCATTTATTTTTGCTGTTCTAATGACTTGATGCACTGCATTGAGTCAAACGCTCATAAACAAACCATAAGCAAACGGTCATTACGTGAATGCAACAAAAAGCGAACCATCGCTGTGTTGACAAAAAAATGACAAATATACATCCATTTTATATCTAAACTTTGGAATGCGAAAGCTTTTCTGCAAAATTTTAGCAATTTTTCGGGAGGAGTCACGAAAACTTTGACTGTCGTCAATTTGTAAAAGTTACATCGCATTTCTGAAAAAAAACGAGGGCCTTTCCGCTGCCAAGCACAACGTTGAGGCCGGTTCAAATAATTTGCATTTATCAGAAGTGACGGCCAGAAAAAACTATTGGCGCCTTTATGATAAACCTACTTGCGATATAGATGATCCGACCGAGAACGCTGAAGAATTTCTACACGCGATGCTCGTTAAGCTGTGACCTGGAAATTTGAAGAATATTGTAATCATTCTTGGATTGCTCTTCACGCTTTGCACAAGTCGACATAAAGTTCACCGTGCTGCGACTGGTTTTTCCAGATGCAGTTTCCTGTTCCAACATTCCATAGGCTTGTTAAGCCTGACAGAGAAACAGTGGCAAAATGCTCTTCGTCAATGAACTGGCCACAAGAAATGTTCTTCACGCCAATTTCGCACAACACCTGCCAGGAAATGTGTTGCATTAAAATCTGCGGCGCATATGCTTGTGGTAAGCAAAATTCTGCGATGCGTTTTTGAATCGTTATGAATCTAACTAGAAGGTGAGTGGCATTTGACATACACCAGCAAAGTGAACTTAAAATATACAGGGTTTCAAGGCACAACCAGTGGGAATATATTTGCCTGAAAGGAAAAACCATGAAACGATTATCTTCTAAATTTCTCTTCGACCTCATTTCGTCACGAGCATGCAGTGAAAGAATCAAAAAGTGAAGGTTTACTTAAAATAGTATTTTTCAAACAAATCATAACAGTTACCCGTTCAAGCACAGCAAATCGCAGTCATGTTTTTATTACGTTCATCAAATCACGTTCAGAAAAAACCATGCTTTGCTGGATGAATTTGTTGCTTTGTTGTTTTTTATAAGTTCCATCTTAACCTTTTCAGTTCCATCGTGAAAACATCTGTTCCCGTTATCGCTGTGGTTTCCACTTTCAAAAAACTTTTAGCGGATTTGAGGCTTTTTGTGATTGACCCGTCAAGAGCTACTTTTCGATTATTTTTTCTTCTTGTGAATGACCGTAGGCAAACAAACGAATAGTAATGCGTAAAAATTTGTGCAGAGGTAGCACAACATAAACAATAATTGTTCCTATCAGCATTAATTTCATTATGTTTGCTTCATGTGGCTATGCCCCCCAAATTTTTAGAAAATACAGTCATTTTGTGCTTGGAGAGGCGTTTTTCTAAACAAAATAGTGTTATTCGCCTATAAATCAAACATTTTGCCCCCCCCCAAAAATTTTTGGGCTGGCTAGGCCATTGCTTAATGCTCTCTTACATCTGCTCTGTTTAACATTTTCTTTTTAGCATTGCTACGCTTCGCATTTCTTGATACTTCTAGTATCTTGCTTCACTCGCGTTTGAGTGAGCACCTTTTCAGTCTTAACTGCCTTCGTGACAAGACCACGGTTCTTTGAACGTTGTTGCGCTAAATTTTAGATGCAGATGACGCCGCTCTGATCTCTCAGTCTGATGAAGTGACGTAGGACCTCTTTAACTGCTTGCTTCACTTTTGGCATGTCAATCAGCCTGAGAAAGACAACGTTGCTCTATCAGAATGTTTTCCTATACCACCAGCGATCAAGATCCACTGTGGCGCTTTGTCTACGATGGACAAATTGTGGTATCTTGGCTCCGTGTTTACCAGTATGAATTCTTTGAACCTGGAGATTAATGCCCGCATGGGCATTACTGAAATTGTTTTCGGTCAAATGCGTTCCTGAGCATGGTGCAATCAACAATTTTCACTTCGCCTAAAACTCGTGTTTACGAGTTCAGTGTACTCAGTGCCGGTCCACCTACAGGGGTGTGCAAATTACTTGGGACAGTCGACTTTTTTGGAATTTTTATGTTTTTTGACGGTTGGTTCAAATCATTTAAGTTTCTATGCTATTATGCAATGTAGTTTTGCATTAATATGCATTCCTACAGTAATCTGTCATTAGTATTGCAGATTTGATAATTTATTTAGAATATTTCAGCTTAATTATTAGCACTCTACTTTAAATACCATTCTTGTATTTTGTTACTTTTGATAATTCACTTCTTTTGAGAATGGATTTAACTCCCAGAAAGCAAGCACAAAATTACTACGTTTGCATGTCAAGCGGCGGTCCGCCAAAACGGGACAGCCCGTTCTAACGTCATTGAACCGTTCGGTTTACATGTCTGAAGTCATTCACGTGTGGCAGACGCGTCGGTGAACATCTACCGTGCAGGCTAGTGAACGAAGGGTTGCATGGAGATTGAAAGCATGCACATTGATGTACAGATTTCACGAATTTGGCAATTGCTGTTCATGCCTCTCATGAAGTTGGTGCTGTGAATTATGGATCGTGCTGTACCCTGCAAAATCCATCCACAGCAGACGTGCACTGACGTTTACATTATGCGTTGATGTCACATATGCAAAGTTACAGGCATACAAATTTCATAGAGGTTTCCTAAGCACAATCCTGAAAAACTTTTGGAGATTACCCCTTCATATTGCATGTGTCTGCAAGTGCCTAGGTGGAACTTTTCATCAGTCAGAATAAATTAAAAAAACTGATACTTAAACATGTAGCCTAATGTCACATGATGAGTACAAAACATTCAGTATTTGTTATATTAAATATATCCTATGACATTTTGTCAAGGAGCTAGTGAAGTAATTATATGTCTGTTACTACTATCACCACTGATGCCAGAAAGTTGCCCTATTTTTGCAAGCCTGATTTATGAAGATTAGTGCAACACACAAGCGTCTTACTTTCAAAAAAATTATTCCTAACAATAACACTGCCAAGCCACTCCAGCTGATCAGTAGCCTATTTAAAATATATATTTGCATTTAAACAGACCTTCTTATCATATGTTGTGCACAGCTTTCAGCCTTTATAATGAATAAGCAACTTCCCAGTAATGTTTTATTTCTAGATATTGAGGGATATCTAAAACTGCCAGATAGCCTACATTTCAAGAAGTATATTTTAGTTACTGTAGTAGGCTATCTTCTGCTTCTATCACCAGTGATGGCAGAGAAAGATTGCACTCAATTTTCTTTAATGACGTGTAAAATGCAGAGGCAAACGGTTTTTAGCAGGGGGTGATTTCTGAACATTTGGTTAAGATTTTTGCCTTCAAAATAAGAAATCCTAACACTTACACTGCCAACCCACAGCCTAAACTGCTATCTATTGTAAAAGTACCCATCCACGCCGACGTGCCTTGTCGACTGCATGGTAATTATGTTGGTAGCACACTTGTAAAACTGAACTCAACACACTAGTAGTTAGAATAACGGTGCAGTCATATCTTATCTGGAGACAGGCACTGAATGCTAGCCGTGCTAGGTGCTAGGCTGGCACCGCGCGAACGAGACCACGTGCACTTCATAACGAGACGTCTTGCTGTCGAGGTGGCCAATGCATTGGCTCGTTCAGGGCGCTGACTCAGCAAATCACGTTCAGAACCAGACCACTCGTTATCCATATACGGTAACGAGACAACGCAAAACTGACCGTGTAAACGTAGTAATTGTGGCTTTAAGTAAACATGTTGAGAAGTCAGTGAGAGAGAATGGGAAGGAGATAGGAATACCCAACTCCACGGCTGGCCGGATTATTAAAAGCAGTAAAAACGATGACGTCACTATCGAACGACGGGGGAGATGCGGCAGAAAAAGAAAAACGACTGCTCGAGATGACCAAACGATAATGAGAAACAGCGTTAAAGATCCGAGAAAAAACATTGTAGACCCTAAAAGAGATTTGTCAGCTGCTGGGGTGAATGTACATTCATCATCTATCAGAAGAAGGTTGATTGAGAGAGGAAGAATTGCCAGAAGGCCCAAGAAAAAGCAACTTTTAACACCAGTTATGAAAAAGAAAAGACTGCAGTAGGCAAAGAAACATACGAAATGGGATCAACAAAAATGGGGAGAGGTTACATTCTCTGACAAAAGTCATTTTTAAGTTCAAAAATATCGGTCTCAGCATGTACGAAGAAGTAAGGGAGAACCCCTCTAGAGTGGTCATATTGAGCAAGCGCCAAAACACACCCGAAAAAGATGCTTTGGGGCTGTTTTACTTTTAAAGGTACGGGAAAGGTAATCCCTGTCGAAGAATGATGAATTCCATCAAATGCAAAGAAATTTTCACCAAATATCTGCTTTCAACTGTCCGAGTTACTTTTCCCGAAGGAAGTGGCATTTTTCAGCAGGATCTGGCGCGGTGCCACACATCAAAAATGATGCAAGTTAAGTGTTTTAGAGTGGCCTGGCAATTCCCCAGACCTCAATCCGATAGAAAACGTGTAGGCAATCAAAAAAAAGGTTGCAAAAGTATGATTGCACAACCAATTCAAAGCTGATATAGGGGATAATTCAGATTTGGTATCATGATGAGGAACTGCAAAATCTGTTCCAACTTACTATAGATTCAATGCCCACAGGTGTTGCTATGCTTATCAATGCCAAAGTAGGACACATGAATTATTAAAGCCGTTGGAAATGTTGTTCTTACAGTACAAAAAAGGCACTGAGTGAATATATTAGATGACCATGAGTAAAACTTTGATTTGGTCGAGTATCTTTTGTGATTGAAACGTTGTGTCTGAGGTAAACAAACAAAACAGTAATTGATAAAAACAATCTCATACTTACTGTATTTGAAGTAATGTCACAGAAAAACAGTAGCTTCTCTGAAACCGAACAAACCAGCTGATTGTTTGGCGAGATGGCAAGACAAGCTGGTGAAGAGCTACTTCTGCACAAAACATGCCCTCTTACCAATTCCCCTGCAATCAAAAATATAACTAAGGTAAAGTGAATGACTGCGCTGCGTCCGGTCAGTTTTAAGTTTGCACTTTAGAGGCAAGCAGTATCATTACAATAGCACGTCTTCCATCACATTAAAAGAATTTGGTGGACGTATCGTGATGTAAATAGGTTGGCACTTTCCCGTGAGCAGAGCTACGGGTTGGAAGCGGTCATAGTCCTATGAAAACCTTGCTTGCCCTTGTCTTGTACGAGTACTCACCGACTATTCTAAAAAATGTTCATGCAACGACAAGGAAATTTTTTGCCGCATTAGCACCTAAAACCCTTTTGAATGCGACATATAAATTTACTGTGGTTTCAATTTGCAAATAATTTATTCAACTTTTACGCAGCAAGTAGCACACATCTGATAGAAGAACGCAGAAGTGGTCACTACTTGCATCAGGAGATGCTCATATTTTTGTAATATCTTCGTTGGAAACAAAGTTTAGAACGTAGTCATCCCTACGAGGTTTCCTTATGTCACACGAACGCCTGACACACCGAGTGCGTGAGAAGTAATCAATAATTCAGGTGAAGGAGTAACGCAGTAAGGGTAGAGTTCAAAAGAGAGGCCTTATTGATTCGAAATTTTTGAAGACCACAAACGGATACGAAAGTCACATTTTTTGAGCATGAGTTTTTGCAGAATATTTTGAGCTAAATAGCTTTGTCAGACTGCTAGTAATTCTATATTTTCGGAAATATTTTGTAGTTTACTTAAACAAATTTGTTTGAGCACAACAGTGTAAATAACAACATCAACATGTATAACAAAAGCAAATACAATGTGTGTGATAATTATTCTGTCTATTGAGAATGTCGGGCACTTTGTTTGGAACACAGCAAGTCAAGTCGAGGTTTAATTTCGGAGATGGCAACCTGAAGATCTTATTCCCCATCTACCCCTGATCTATGTTTGTTTGTTGTATGACAATGTGGAAAATGCCTTTTTACACAAGCAGGTTGTTCCGAATGGCATTACACAACCACTGCAGCCGCCGTGAAACGGGGACATTTATTTTCAATGGAAATCCTAAACTCAGCAAGACTTCTCTTGGTATCAAACGCAATCTTTACACCGCGCGGGCACTTGACAGATCATCCAATGCTTCAGTTAACTCTAATGCAAGAAGATAATTGGTGTAGAGGCCGCGGCAGCCCCGCAACCAGAGCGAGCAACCGGGCAATCGCCCCTCCCGAAATTTTTAGCCACAATCGATTTGCCCCTCCGAAAATAATACAGGAGGAAATTATATTAATTTTGATCATTCTCCATCCCAAAATATAAGCTGGTTGCTGCCCTGGACCGCGATGTAAGGGGCTGATGTTGTGTGCGTTTCAAACAATCTTACTTGTTAAGGGGTCAACCTAGTTGTTGCAGGAGTGCGGGTCAGTCTCCCAACTAAACGACCTGACGTCTTGAGGTTGTCAAGCCGAAACGAGGCGGTATAATAGCTCTCCTCACTTCATTCGTCAAAAACTCTCCAGTAGAACTCTAACTTTAATTGGTTTCCTTCATTATATTAAAATGCAGAACTCTTCAATAAACGGGAATGTGAAGAGAGGGTAACGTTGCGAAAATGGTTAAGTGTAGAATGACGTCGAACAACAGGGTTGAGCGCTCACATGAGCGAACGGAAACAGCGAACAATCGCCGTGATGTAGACTAACAGGCTATAACACCAACTGTAAGCAGTCACAAACAAGTACGTTGCAGCGAATAACCTGCAGAAAGTGCCTGAAATCACACATTGGAAATGCATAAAACACTAAATCGCATGATCCACTAAATTGGCGGAGATACAGTGAAGGGCGATATTATCCAGTCGTGATGTTGCGAAACCGTGTCTTCTGGTATGTACTTATCAAATCACTGTGAAAGCTCGTCAAGATGGTTAATGATGGAATTTCCATAAATAAGTTGAAAATGAAAAGGCATACAGTGAAACGAAGAGACACGTGGCACCAAAAACATCCTGGATTTAAAGCTTAAAACGTTATATTGATACAATCGTTATACAGTATATCTGCCTTCCTCAAACAAAAAATTGACGATCACTCTAATATGAGGCAAGAATTGCAGGAGGCGCACAAGTCTCTTCGTAAAGACAACAGCACTGTAATAACTACGCCGGACAAAGGCAACGGTGTGGTTATACCCAATCGAACCGAATATGTGTCAAAAATGGAAGATATATTTCGTGACTGCCTATCGAAAGAAATCCTTTCCCAAAAAAGAATCAGGCACTAAGATCTTACAGAATATACATTTCGCCTACGAAGTAGGCATCATCAGCTCTTATTCTAATAGAATACAGTATATTTGGTGATGTTGGATTGGAAATTTTTCTCTAGTGGCAGTGGCAACCATCTGAAGGATCTGACGAAATTTAAGAAGTTCCTGCATAGATCGCTCAAAAAGAACTGCCTTTGAGGAGACGATTATCACCGCATGTACTCCACATTGGCCAGCACGCTATCATCGTACGGTTTACCCACACTACATTAAGCCCAGCACCTAATGAGACCCACAATCGCAGCTGCAGTTTCAATCACGAAGCTTCTACGAGATGTCAAATGCCCTGGCCTAGCTCCACTTTGTAATCACTGTACAGTAGTCAAGACACATTCAGTTTTGTATATGAACTACAACAAACTAATTCGCGAGGCTGTGTCCAGGCGTCGTTTGATATCAAGTGTCTTCTTGCGAATATTCCTTTGATATTGACCACCAATCTTATTATAAAATTATTATTCCATGATGGCTGCACACAATTTCAGGGCATCAGCTAAGCTTTCAAGTACGTGAGTGCACTGGACATTTTCTCTGATGCTTTCAACCATGCGCGTTGCCAGAAAAAATATTTGGGGCGGCGAAAAATATCTACTAGAATGAATGTATGGCTTTACACGTTCGTGACAACCTCTTTCTTAACAGTTCAATAATTGCCATCCAAAATTTCAGAAGGGTGACCGCGCTTTTCGCTTCCCCCTGACTACTCCCCTGTCCGTCAACAGCGTACAGAAAAGCATCACTTTTGCCAAAGAATTGGAGTGTGCCAGTATCTTTGTTTACTTGTATGTCCTAATGGAAAAAAGTCAGACTGGAATACAAACAACGTCATATCGGATACCGACTCATTCTGGACTCAGCTGTACTTAGTGGACAAGTTTCATTCCTGACCACAAAAAGAGAAATCTTGTTTATGTACTACTTGACGGGGTTTATAAAATCGATAGCATATACGCTGCTATTCATTGAGAAATCTTGAAAATTGAAAGTTGATCAAAATCGGATACGCCAAACAAAACTGAACCGCTGTCACCTGAAATATCTGAACAAAGAACATGAAGATCGCATTCACTCATTTACGAAAAAAAAACATAATCAACAGGTGTCTTCCCTCTAGATGAGATTTCTTAAGAAGTTCATCGGGAAATGCAAAGATCCGTACACCGCTACTCGCTCGCTCGCGTTCAGTTTCGTTTTATTCACGAGAGCAATAAGCTGATGAAGACTTTTCTCTATAAAGATGAACAGAATGACCGAATTGAACAGAATGACCGCGGTCCAAATTCAGTCTGCAAAGAAATTTGCACCGGCGAATCTGCTTACGTTGGACAGATTTTCGGAAATTTGGTAACTTGAATAAATGAATACTAAGTCGTTCTGCGCTACGAAGCGTATAATCATTGGTGGCGCAGGCACTAATCTGATTTTAAGCAACCAGACATATTGGTAAAGCGCAGGCACTAATCTGATTTTAAGCAACCAGACATATTGGGAAGTGTTAAGGATATGCTGGGAATTGCTGGGAGAGGAAAAATCGCCGGTCAAAAGAAACTTCAGCAACTCGAGTCTCTTAATACAGGAACACCAACCTGACCTCAACGTAGGTAGTTGATCTATTCCGTTGCTGTTATTTAGCACACAACGCTTTTTTTTTGAAACGAATAATGTAACTAATGCCTTAAAACCGCAACTTCGTTTTCCTGTATCACCGGCGTATTTCATTTTTTTCTGGAGATGAGTATGATTAACTCGAAACGTCGAATGAAATAATGTGTTTTCGATAATCGCGGTTTGCGAAATCTCCGCGCATTGTTTACCAAACTGTAGCGTGGTGGTAGCAGGTAAGCTTGCAATGTAATCGCATTGTATAAGTTAAAAGTTTTTGCCGCGAACCCAAGTTCTCAACCTTTTTCCCGTTGAGTACCCGCGAGTGACAAAACAATCAACCCGAACCCCCACGTTAGCTGGCAAAGCTGTGGATTTCACATTGTTGCATCACAACAACGCAGGATCAGGAAAAATCTACGCGGAGTTTTCAATCGGCACGTAGTTTCTTCTGGTATAGGATATTAAAAAACAGCAATACATGAAAACTTAACTGCCATCCATGTACCCCTGGAAATCTTCCCGTGAACCTCTGGGAGTTC
>Ga0210059_1007469_pt1 | contig 17357 bp, 10 predicted proteins | sample Ectturendosymbi2_FD_188042 | JGI IMG/M metagenome (GOLD analysis project Ga0210059, IMG submission 188042) | Ecteinascidia turbinata endosymbiont from Florida, USA - Sample 2 (SPAdes) (version 2) | ecosystem: Host-associated > Tunicates > Ascidians > Unclassified | place: Key West, Florida...
ATATGAGAAACAAGATGGCAGTTTAGTTGGAAGGACCCCAGGCTTCGTGGTGAGTACAGTCAACTGTTTATCCACAATATATGTGCTTTCCTGGCTATTCTTATGACAAGCAATTTTTCCTTTTCATAGCCTTTGCTTCCATAATTTCAGCCCCCCTCTTAGAAAAATCCTGGCTGCGCCCCTGGCAATATGTAGCAAACGAACGTGTTGAGAATCCACAATCCTTGCATATCAAGTCAAAGGTTCTGGACGAGTTTTAATGAAATGCACTATTTCGATCATTTCACTCACTTCTTTTAGTTATTTTGTGCTATCTTTGCAACTAACACTTCCCGTATAAAAACCAGTGAGTTCACACAATAGTAGGATTGTGTTTTTCCACGATAGATACAAGCCTTTTATGGAACCTACCATGGATGGTGCTCTATCGGTGCATATTCCTACGCAAGAATCCCAAGATAAGCCATGCTTTTTGAGGTGAGTTGTAAGAATGTCAGACATCTTGACCTTTTGTGGTAGATGGTAAATTTTTGCAGCAAAGAAATTGGTTAATTATCACACCTTCATCGTCGATGACACGCGCAAATGCAATTAATTGTGCATGGTTGCTGATGTCAGTAGATTCATTGATTTGTAGAGTGAACTGACAATTTTTAAGCTTGGCCATTACGTTTTGCTCAATGTTGTCTGAAAAGTCAATAATCCTTCTCTGAATAGTATATTTCGAAAGAGGAATTTTGCTAATTTCTTGTTCGGCTTTATCATCGAGCATAACTTTGACCATTTTTGGCATGCTGGAAGAATCACTGATTCCACAAGGACATGAGACTTTGATTTAGGTGCAATAATTTCTACTACCTCATATGAAGAAGCTAATTTAACTCATTCCGACACAGTCATTGCTTTCTGAAATATTTACTTTGCCTTGGATTAGCTTGCAACAATCTTTGAAAATAAACGATCGTTTTAGTTTGAAGGTGAGAATGGTTGGTAATGAAGCGTCTTCTCAACTTACTTGAAACCATTGTTTTATTGGAAAACTTCTGACCGCAAACAACACATAACGGGCTAGGCATCTGTTCATCTGCAGTACAATGAAATCCAAATTTTGAACAATCATCACAGTACAACCGGCGAAATTTTGCTTTTCTTCCAACTGAAGTCGATTCAGATCTTGATAGCTGTTTATTTTCCGAAGACTCACTTTTGTTACTATCAAGTTTTCTCTTGAGAAACTTATCCATGAATTCAGCGGCGCGCAAGTGATGAGATGGTTCCTGGATGCAGACGTTAACTCAGATTCCCACCAAAACCTAATTATTACTTTTTGGCCCATTTATAGTGTTCCTTGAAATTTGCTGCAAATTCATTCCGTGGTATTTGCATTAAGTCGACAAATGAACAAGTAAAAGGTATGCGAAAACAATTAACCTCCTTTGCGCCGGTAATAAAGTTTTCTTAAAATAGCAAACTAAGGGGAGAGTTTTAACCGCAACCCCCGTTGCACCCACATATGTGGCGCGAACAAGCGAAGACTTGAATAATATATATGTAACGTATGAGTTTTTGGAAACTAATGATTGTATACCCAAATGGTGGCCAATGAGCCCTCTTCAGCAAAGTTTCTCCCCTGGCTCAAACCTCTAGTTACGCCGTGCTGCTTACCCTTGAACTTTTTCGTAATACCAAATTGTGTTCCGCTCATCTTCGGAAAGCTAATCACTCACGAGTTTTCAAAAAGTGATTCGCTTTCCGAACAAATGACAGACGGGTTACTGTTTTCGAGCGGAAGCAAAGCGCCTTTAACAGGTTTTCTTTGTTCTTCTGTCACATTAAATGCTTACGTCAAAGTGAAGGATTTGCAGTGCTGAAGAAAACTGTCAAAACATCGCATCACTGTTAGGCATAATGGGGAAAACCTTTCAACTTACTTTCCCTGGAACGAAAACTTTTGAATAGACACGGTAGAAGAGTTTCTTTAAAATCCGCATAAACTTGATATTCTCGGAGGCTGAGTAAACAACAAGATTGAAGCAAAATTGCTAAATTGTGATCAACAATGTTGCGGTTCTTAAAAATTTAGCACGGGGTGTATTTTTTTGCTGTTTCTGGGATGAGAACCATTACTGAGGAAGTTGTGGGGAAAGTGCTGATTGGCTCAATGCTTTAGGCATGTCATGAATTTTTTCCCCACTAGATTTCATTACTTAGAGTAGACCATGTTATGACAACACATTCGAACTTTAACTGGTGTTATTTCACAGTTGTCCACCTACTTTAACTTAAACACAGCCGCATGAATTTCTCGTTTTCGTACGCCCCTGCTTAACTTCTAAAATCAAAACTCAATGAACTTTTGGAAACCACGGCCGCTTTGACACGATGTCAAAGTTGAGACCAAAACGCTGCGCAACTGCGACGTGAGATCGACAAAAAATGTTAAAATGGAAGTACATTTAGCAATGCAAAACTGCTTGACATCAGTGATGATATTGACACAACTATTCGTTGCATTACAAAAACTGAGGCGGCGATGATTTCGCCCTCTTAATTGAAAGGTTGGGTGACCACGACTGAGTGATTCACCGTAGCGCTCTTTAAGTAAGATCGTTCAACTAAACCGCCCCGACAAGAAGAAAATTCAGCTAATGGCCGCCACCCAAATAGTATTAATAAACAAAAAGATAAATTGCATCATGTTCTTGGTTACGCTGGGACGTCATAAGAGGGCCACGCAGGAAGGTCTACGTCTTAAAATTCCCATTGCCACGGTTGTTATAGAGATGACAGTAGCGCAGGCGATGAACCACTTGATCTTAAACGAAGTAATACATATTTCAGCGTCATCATGTAGTGCACACTAAAAACGAATCAGCGTTTTGAAGTGCAAAGTAAATCCGATTAGCAAACTGCATCGACTGGTTGTCCAAAAGATCTGAAGTTGCAAGGGAATTGCTTTCCCACAAGAATTGTTGTCGCAGTAATTCACACTAAACTCCCTTGACATAAGACGAACATATAAACTTAGGTGTTCTCGACAGAAGACGATCGAGAACACGGAAGTCACGTTTAAAATTGCCGCGGAATGACAGCTTTTCTATTTTGTGTTATGACGCAACTGCGGATTGCCGCCGGGCGGCAAATGCGTCATAGTAGGAAAACTGTCGGTCGCGGTCGGTTAATGTACACCCAGCTTAAGCCACCACAGACCAGCAACATCACGCTTTACAGCTGCTCACAAAACCTACCTTTTCAAATTGCGCTAATACTCACGCACCATCAGGCAGCACAAAGACCAGAATAAAAAATAAACGAAACGCAGATGGGCTTTAAGTCCCTCTGCGAGATGTAGAAAGTCCAAGTTATTGCACGCAAGAAATTTCTTCAAGGACGTTCAAGTTATATTCTCAGAACGGTTCTCTCTGTTACCCTCATTGAAAGCGCTATTTCAAAATGTATCAATCAAACCCGTTCACGAGTGTTCTTCCAACAGGGTTTCATTTTTTTAAGTCTGCAACTAGTACTTTTCTAGACCCTTCTTTGTTTGGAATATTACTGACGCTGCAAATTACAAGAATGCGTACATTGTGCAGTGCAAAACATTCATTGTGGGATTTTTGCTTATAAGTGGCGAAGTACACTAACAAACAAAATCAAGCAAGTTCAAAACTGCAACAGTGGCAAGTACACTGAGTTTCATGAGTTTACCGCACTACAAATATTTCATCGCCTCAATCTGTCATGCGTGTTTAGAGCTCATCTTTAGAACGTTCTGATTCCGTATCGCTGTCATCGGAATCCGAGGCGCTGTCACCTTTCAGTTTATCCTTTTTCGCTTTTTTCTTTCTTTTCGTCTTCCTTTTTCTGATTTTGTTTTTCTCAGTCGCTTCCTCGGTTTCGTCATCGTCATCTTTGTATTTTTTTTCTTTACCCGTCCATTTTTCATCCAAGCAAGCTACACACACATGAATTCATGAATAACTCATTTGGAATTTCAAGAAAGGATGAAATCACAAAAAATGCAAGCAATGTGCCAACGTATCTTTTCAAGTTGGCCTCTGCCATCCAGACAGCGCCACCTATCATAAACCAAAATTGGTCTCATGCTTTCCTACAAACGTCAGTCTATTGACATTAGGCCGTTATGTTCTTAAAGTTTATGATTCTATCACTGACCTCAAGATCATCATGAAAGTGGAAAAGAAAACCACCTTTCGGCTTGAACGCCGTATAGAAAACGCTTATTTCCTGATGCTTATTTGTAGTTCAAAGTGAGCACTTCATGCATAATGCATGTAAAAACAGATGCAAATTAGGCATGAATTAATTCGATATTATCAATACCCAGCGCAGTATATAGCACATTGCACTTGTAATAATGATAGGCTGCAGGCTTGCAAAATCATTCACACATACTGAAACCCCGAAAAAACATTACGACTTTTTCAACGTAATCAGAAGCACATTCCTCAGGGCTAAGTTTAGAGTTTGACTATTCCCTTAAAAGTTAATTTAGGGTCTCCAAACACTTTCGAAGCAAGTTTTATGCTTAAAAAGACACCAACCTGCACTACCTGAAATTCAGAGTTGCTCAAAGAGTTAGTTTCGGGGTTGAGCCACGTCATTCCTGAGAGATTTTGTATGAGCAAAACTTGATCGTTGCGTAAGTGTATGAAAATTGCGAACGCACGTCTCAAGAACTATCTGTTAGGTAGGTGATAATGTGAAGCTATGTCCATTTTCTTTGTTGATACACTAGAATAGCTGCTAAACGCCGGAAACTATCAACTATCTACAGGGAAACTACAGTCTGCCTTGCGCACTTTAAAACCTTTCGACTGCTTATAGCACTTCTGACCGCTTGAAAAAGAATCTGAAGCTGAACTCAAAATAGTATTCACCTCGCAATTTCATCTGCCGCTCAAAAGCCTGAAGTGCACGCTTGGTATGTCCAATCATGTAAACCTGGCGCTTTCCACGTCGCTGTAAGTGAATATTACATCTCGGCTTTAATTTCGGCCGGTCTTGGCGTGTACGCAGGGCTTCACTGTTTCAGAATGCTTTACGATCCAAAGCTTCACAGCCGGGAAAAGTTCCATTAAAGCACGGGCTTCTGGTCCTGGATCGTTATTCACTTCAGCGACATGAAACGGCTGACAAACTCATGTGCCTGGGAAACCAGCAACATTTGAGTAGATCTCGTGTTAAGGTTGCCAGATGTATTCTGTAAAAATACCAGCCGTTTTGTCAACAGCAGCAGATCTAGGCTGCGTGTCGTAATTCGTAAGCACATATTTAGCGGCACGGGAATCTCCAATAACACTTTTTACATAAGTTTACAGTTTCACTTCTGAATTTTTGTGCTTCATTTTCTCTCAATTTTTGAACTTTTTGTTGTTTTTTCAACAAAATATTCCTCTTTCAGACTGGTCTCTTCCAAAATTAAAATGGTTTTACGAAACTGATACCAGACCTGATGAAAAAATAAAGATAGCACTCAGCAAGAGTTGGTTCTGCTTCAGCGCTTAAACCATGCTCTGTTCAACAATAAACTCCCAGACTATTTTATCATAGCTGTCCTCTCCTTCCTTTGCAAAGTAAACCTTAACGGACTGCCAACTGCGCAATAGACGGTCAGTAGCTTGGAAGAGGAAGCCAACCAATAGGAATGTGACGCAGAATCTGGTGATACTTACCAGCCTTTGCTAAATTAGCAGTAAAATACCGTCCATCTGGCAACCGTATCTCGTGTCCGTTCGCCCGAACGACTGAACATGTCTAACACAAAACGTTACGCCTTCGCACCGCTGCCGTTACTAGCAATTAATACCTGTACTTTGATAGGCTTTGCTAGCAGTTCACCTCTCAATATCCAATATTTCTATATATCTTTTACAGGTGCAAAGCACCATTTCCAACGTTTGGATCAAACGTGCGGATCTCTGCACTTAACATAACATGCCTTCGTTTAGGAACTACACGTTTCACAACAGAAGGCCTCTTTCAGTGTTTGCTACTTACGTTAGCGGTTTTCTGAAGACTCGTATATGTTCCACAAAGGCTGTGAAAGTCTTTCTTAGGCATTTTCAACACAAATTTTTTTTTACTGTAATTGATTTCAAAATATATGGAAACGATTTGCACAACCGCCATCCATTTCAATCCCATCGACTGCATATCCTGCTGTTCGCCGTATTTTGTTTTCGGCGTACGTGACAATGTTCATTACATGCTCAAAAAATGGTGCTCACAGTCGGTTTCGACCAACAAATAGATAAAACACAAAAGCAAATTTTATCAGATTATTTCAACCAAAGAGTCTTTATTGTCATTGTGTTAGATATACTTTTACAAGAGCAAAAAACATTAATGTTTGAGATATAATACGCATGCTCATGCCCCACAAAAAACAAAAACAGGTATTTGGAAGGTCTAAAAGCTCTAATACCCTACAAAAACAGGTATTTGGAAGGTCTAAAACGACTACAACGCCACAAAAAGATAGGGTAGGGCTAAGGTTTATTTTTGCCATGATGGAACTCATACTAAGCATCCAAAGTATTTAAATACACAAAGAAGCACACAGAAAAAAGAATGAAAAAACTATCATACGGAAAAAGACAAAGTGACAATTGAAAGAATATATTAATATCGCAATTAATTTTACATGCAAATGGTTTATGCGCTTGATGTAATACAGGGAGTGTAAACTACATTAAGCAGCGTTCTTAAACCCATTTCAAAGGCTAAATCGACCAAACAAGATATTACAACATTGTGACTTGCTGGAAGTGCAACCGCAAATTTTACCAAAGGATATCGTTACTTATAATTGGAAACTAATAATTTGCAGGAGCCTTTTAAAGCATTACACGGACTTATCCTTGATAGCTATTGGGCCATCTTCCTAACTGTTAGGTCTAGCATAGCTAATAGATTTTTTCCCTAGTTCCATTCGCTTGCGCACTAAAAATAATTGATTTTTAGTGAATCACGAGTGCTATAGTCATGAATGTTGTTTGTTTTCTTTAAGTTTCCACTATCTCTTCCAGGTAGAGAACTGGCATATAAATGTACGTAGTGTACGTATTTAGCAACCCCTAAGTTATAAATACTGTATCACTGTGTTGCAAGTTAATTGAGGTTGTGGAACAATCAGTAAGAGGGGGCTTCAGGACTTCTATACATCATTTGTCTAATTGTTCGTTTTTGTTGTTTGAACAGAGAATCTATAACAGTAATGGATGCACCACCCCAACTAGTTATGCAATATAAGTTAAAATACAATATTTTTGGAGTATGCTGATCCACATATTCCCTGATCTGCAACAGAGCCCAACTATTTCTAACAATTTTGCTGCGTACTTTCTGAATATGCTCTCCCCAATTTTGTGAATGATTAATTAGGATACCTAAATACTTGATGTATTTTTTTTCTGTAAATTAAGTTGCTTCCTATCTTCACATGGAACTCTTTTCGAAGCTTTGTTTAGTCAAAACCATAAACTCAGTCTTGTTGTAGTTTATCGTCAGTTTAATTATTGTCGTCCAGGATAAGAAATGAAACTAATGCTCAACAATGGTCTTTGAAAAACTTCTATTCTAAATAAAACAGTGAAGTTACAGTCTTTTACTACATTTGCATTTTATTGACTGGTTCTTCTGATAATGCAAAGTGTTCTTCAAATAACTCTCACCATCGGGACGGTACCCATGTCTTCTCACTGCAGTGTGTAAAAAAATGTACTGGCACATCCAGTGGCGCATCTAGCCTGGAAAAAGGGGTCTGTCGCGGAAGGGCAGCTTTTGATATCACATTTCAGCATAAAACTGAACTTTCTCTTAGGACTAGAAATCGACCGATGAATTTTGCGATGTTGCCAAAGTATTACATCGGCAAAATTCTGCCGATATGCAGTATATCGGCAATATTTGCTCATAAACGCCGCTACTCTAGTTTTCTGCACGGAGTTTTCGGAAACCCAAGTTGCTACTTCGTCTATGATTAATTAATGCAAATTCTCTGTACTGTTCCTTACGATGCGCAGCCCTCCGACTGCATCAAGTAGTGCGCAATATTCAGACCGCTCAGCAATCGTCCCAATACACCGGTCTACGACGTAACATTAATTCGCTCCCAGGTTTTGCGAGGTAAGCAGATGGCTGCCTGCGAACAAGGCTGTGGTTTTTAACTATCTTAGTGACCCAGGTTTGCGCAGAATTCCATGTTATACGCTTCTTCATCGCACTGAAGTATTGTCTTTCAACTGTGGTTTGAGTGTCGCAAAATATCGGTTATCGGCAATGAAAAATAACAACATCGGTATCGGCCCAAAAAAGCCTTATCGATCGAGCTCTGCCTAAAATCCAATCAATCAAACCTGATTAGTAGGACTAGTAGCCTAGCGCAACTATTTAGAATAGATAGTGGTTTTGATCTCATTGTCAAAACACACAAGGAAAGATTTCCAAATTATCATTGCTTTCTGTCACAGCGCATTTATTACATCACAATCGATGTTTCTTACTAGGAACATGGTGCTGAAAATATACTTAGCTTGTCGAACATTCAGCAAATGTCAGCCATACAGCAATGAGAGCTGTTTATCCATACGTACGTACACGTATAAAATCGAAGCTGACAATCAGCTGCAAAACTGCGTCTGTGGAGCGCTGTCTATCAAAGATGGCGGTGTTATAAATATGCTTGCGAAATCACTGCGGAGAAGAACGATTGAGTTGGAATTGCTCTGATGATTTTGCATCATAATGTAAAAGTGACTTACTCGAAATCAAGATAGGACTTTTTGCGCAGAAAACAACATCGTCAACTGCTCAATTCTAAAAAAGTTATTTTCGAAATACAACGCTTGACTGATATTTTGTTCAGATAATGCCACCACAACTTCTGAGGCTAGCTGTCGCTCTTTTCATTACGAGAAATTTCTAGTAAAAATATAGCTGAAGTTGAAACTAACCCGCATTACTTGGCGTGACGCTGAGGAAGGCCTAAACTTATTTGATTTAGTGGTAATCTAGTAGGTGTAAACAGCAGATAAAATTTAGGCCGAAATTGTAAAACAAAACGATCGCGATTGCATGCTGTCCTCTCGCCATGAAGGGAAATATTACAAAACAGCTCTGCGTGTTTGTATTACAAAACAGCTTACAAAACAGCTCTGCATTTTTTCCCTTAACTGTCGCATTTCGTTTATTCCTGATGATGACTTACGCATAAGCCGAAACGTCGAATAAAACAATGTTTTCGATTATTGTGGCTGTTTTATTTGTCATAAAAAAGCTCTGCGTGTGCGTGGCAGTGTACGAGCTTCTGACAGCTTGCTTGCATTGGAGTTGGCACTGCATGAGGAGGAAATTCCGAAACACGTGCGTTCGACGCAGTAGCAATTTAAAGTGTTCAAAAACGTGAACTGTTTCATGTCATTGCGCAGGCACCATTTAGACAAGGCAGGGGCGTCGCTGTTCCGCAATAGTACTATGCAACGTTAGAAGGGAAATGTAGGCTGTTGCCTGTTCCAAACCACCCGCATTAGTGATTAGAGACCTGCAGTGACAGCGTTTGATGTTTTATCATCGGTTTTAATGCTGTCGAACAGCTTACCTGCGTTACAAAAGGGCCTGTCATGACAGCCAAACAGAAACCATGGGCACATCCCATTCTGAACTGGCACTAACGACAAAATTCAAAGAACTTTAGCGAGTGTCAAAGTTCTTACACTGATTTCCCTTGTTGAGAACAATAGCTTTGCAGAGGTGGTCTGATAGCGAGGCAGTGTCTTGTTTATTGAAATACCAGTCTTCAATAGCTTCTTCATGCTGCTCCAACATTCGCTCACACTATGGAAGTATGAAAAAGCACGTGTTCATAAAAATTTTTATTTTTCATATCCTTGCATATAAATGTTAAGAATGGCAAAGAAACTGCTTAAATATCAAAGTTCTCTATTCTCTAAGCAATTAGAAGTAATGCAGTCACAGTTTTCTAGACAGGACATAGTGCGATGATTGGTAAAGAGTCACACACTCCGTGAAAACTCCATGTAGTCAAATGATTACTGACAGAAGAGATTAAGGTTACTTTGTAGAAGCTAAAGCTTACATATAACAGTTGCAATCGATGGAACTGAGAACAATTTGAACAAAAACACTAAAAATTGTTCAAAATAAAAATTTACACCATAAAAGAGTCTCTAGAAAACCACTAAAATGGCTGAGAAATGTAGAAAGTGCATTACTGCGTAATAGCAATTCATAACCCAACACAATCAGTTTTACACATGTGGTTCTGCTTTCTTTTAACTTTAGTGACAAATCTCTACCCACTGAAACCAATCTGGGCATATGTACAAAATTGAACATAGTGAAAAACAGCAAAAAACATGTACAGTACAAATTTTACACTGAGAAACAGTGGCATAAATCATGATACTTTGGACAAAAATAAAAGAAACCCTACAAGACATGCCAATATAGTTAATAAATACATACTAACCTGCTTTTTCATAAGAGTCACTTCAACTGATGGCTCATCCCAGAGGTCATATGGAATTCCAAGCTCAACTTTTACGCCTTTGTTGACCAAACCATGCAATGTTTCCATTGTTTCACTTCGCCCCTAATGTTGCAAAGATTTTAGAGAAACACAGTTGAAGTCATACCAAGAGTGCTAAACAAATATTTAGTTGAAACACATTCATTGACTGCTAACACAATAACTTGCAAAGAAACTGATTGTAAGATATTGGAGTATAGTTAGCAAAACCATACGTTTTTCAAATCTTTTTACTGTAGTGTAATGCAAATATGTGAAAACAAGATGACTATGGTGACACTCATAGAATGATCCAGGAAAATCATATAACTAAAGCAATACCTTGGCAAACCGTAGACTTCCTGTTCTTTCCTTGTGCATGTTGTACTCAAGAATTCTTTCACAAATGCCATCCATTGCTTCAACCAAGCGAAGTTCCCTGTCACACAGGAAGTACACATTATTCAGCTAAAACTTGAGATAAAAAAATTTAAGCCTTCTTTTTAGGTTGATCATGGGGCAAATTTAATAAAAATATATTAAACATGATATCATTTCTTCAACATATTTTGTGGCAAACAAAAGAAATCACAGATGCGCACCAAGTCGCAGTCAAATCTACAGGTTTTTCAAGGTAATACAGATAGGCGCATCACAAACAGAAAACATGTTTGTACATGAACAAAACAAGATTGAATATTAATACTAGAGAAAAGTAGTAAAAGCCACTAAATAACCTGTAAAATTGTCAAAAAAACACCTAAGACATAACTAATTTTGATGACACACAGTCACAACTAACAACATCCACAATTTACGTAAAAAAACTTCAAAACAACATACGAAGTTTTGTATGCAAACTGTTTGCGATTTCGTGTATCCAAGCCATGTCCAGTGCGCAAAATTTCTTTTGACTTTCCTGTTTCATCAAGTCGGTTTTGTAATTCCACCACAAAGTACTTGCAAACTGCATAAACATATATAAAAGGTTAAATATACCAAGACCTCTGAAGCAGATTCTTTTCATCACCAGTCAACTATTATCAAAAATAGTTTTCCATACTAGGTTATAAGCAATCAGTGCTTGAATTAACAGACTAGTGCTATATGCCATATGCCTCTTTGATAACATTGAACAAGAATACCACAACACTGTTGATTTTTCCAACAATGAGATAGCTCATATCAAATACATTTGGGCCAAAGCAACAAGCAACAATAAGTTTCGTTTCAGTCTTATAAAATTATTTGATGATGAAACCATGCATGGAAGCACTTATGTAATCACAGTGACAAGATAATCCTAGTGCCTGGCGTAGTTTTTAGATATGCTTAGACCACTATAATATCAACTCACTTAGCTTCCCTACCTTCACAAGACGTTGGTTCATCAACTACATAATTGTCACAGGTGACCAGAGCCAACAGTAAATACAATATAATGAAAAAAGTAGATAAATTCTTTAAATACATAATTTAGTTATTGTACGCAACCTCTTCCATGTATTGCATGATACAAAATAGGGCCTAAACCAACACAAGTAAGCAGATTATATAGTTAGTGATATCAAACAACCAGCAACATAAAATAACTCCATATCTTACTAATATTTAAAAAATGCCATATTTGCCTGCAACTTGAGCAGTATAAGCCACATTTCAGAAGCAAAGTTAGACAATTGGGAAATAGTTAGTTCTTACAAAAAAAAGTTTTGATAGTTGTAAATCTAAAAACTTTTTATAAGAAGTTAATTAATAAAGTGACACCACTGTGAGTGTGATGCTACCATAATTTTAACAACCCAGGGACCAGGGTACATACAACTGCAAAACCACATACAATTTAATATACTGTGACCAGAAATCTATTTATCAAATACTGGGACCTTTTGATGGCAATGTGTTAACTGTTTCCACAACAACGTTGCTATGAAAAATCTAAAAAACATGTCTAAACTTTAACAAATATTGTGGAAAAAAATGTTGTTAAGCAATATCAGGTCTTTTTACACAGGCCATAAATTGTCCAAGCAAAACGATTTGCAATTGTAAATCTTTGGGTAGCCTACATTTTTGACATGAGAAAAAATTTTTGAAGGAAAAATAAATGCACGGTGAAGCCATGGCTTGTAAAATGTTTTATTGATGAAATACCCAACCATCAACTATATTCAATTAGAGCTTGTGGCATGCACTTGCATAGAGAATCACCAACCTTTGCAGACAAAAAGATCTGAAGACCACAGCAATTAGCAATGCTGTAATATGAAAAGAAATAACTTTTCTGGTAAACTAAAATATATATTATTCTTGGTTAAGATTTCTATAATGTCCATTGAAAAAAAATGGGAGTCACCATAATAGTCAAATGGTAGTGGTAATGAAGACCAGTGATTAAAATAAAAGGGCAGCTAAAATGAAAAAAGGACACTAAAAGTTTTCAAGTTATTTCGGACAAATGACCAGAATGTCTCAAACAACGCAGCTAAATTTTTTAAGCTATTTCAGACAAACAAATGACTGCAGTGTCTGAAAACAGCTAAATGACCAAAATGTCTCAAAGCAGCTAGCCCAGTGGTTCCCAAAATGGTCGGTACCGCCCCCCTAGGGGCGGTGAAACAGAAATGGGCAGTTGGGGAGCGATAGGAGACCCAGTTAATAATTACATTTCTGTTGTCTTACTAACTTTGAGTGACCAAAGTGATAAAAAACAGTATGATCTTAGCATTTTGGAAACAAAACAGAGGTGAAATGCTAGGAAATAAATTGATGAACTGCAGAGTTTCCATCACTGGGCTGCACAGTTAAACTGTTCTCCTCTATAATTAAATGATTATGAGTGGAATTTTCGTCAGCTGTACTTCTTAACACGGGTAACTGCTACTTAATACCCGTTTCTATCACCGGTCAGGTTTGAGAATGCACGCTTGCACTTAGACTCAGCCTGTAACCAAAACCGTGAGCTAATTTTGGATGGAATGGTTTAATGATCACAAATATAATAACAACCTTGTACGAGTTCAATTCCAAAGTAGAAAGGCAATTTATATTTTTTTACAGATAGTGTTAGGTGCCAATAAGAATAAGTTACCTAAAGGGAATCGAAAAGATTCTGGAAAACAGAAGTGTGTTTCAGAACACACTTTAGCTTGAGCAGTGCCAAGGAAATGCAGTGAGAGAGAGATGGTAGAGCCAGTGGACGACTGCAAGTGTCATGGCTAAGTTCAAAAACTTTTAAAATATGCACATTAAATTCAATCCTGCACTGCTCCGAACTCAAAATTTACTAAAAATGTGGCAGAGTCTTAATGGATTGATTGATCAAAGGACACCAAAGGGTTTAGAAGTGTTCTGCTAAGTTTAGGCAGTGTGGTGCACTCGGATAATGATGAAGAGAGTTTGTATGCCTGTTGTTGCACACAGAACGTGACTGTCAAAGAGTATCATAGATACAGTATCTTGGCTGTCACAGTCCATAGATATCTTCACGAAGTTCAACGAAGTTAATTTGCAATTGCAATGGAATGGTGTTAACCTCATTAAAGCCAAGTCAGCAATCTTCACCTTGTACAAGTTTAATGCTGTTCAAACGAAATCGAGCCCTTCATGAACTCTAACAGTTTCCAAATCATTAACTCTAACAGTTTCCAACTGCTAAATGAGTTTATTTACTAAATTAAGTTTTATAGTGAAATGCACCTTTACGCTCATTCTTGTTTCAATCATTTTCAAACATCCCAAATATACAATACGAAAAAATTGTGTTGATATATGTGCTAGGCATGGTAGGAGGGCAATAGAAATTTGTTTGTCAGAAAAGGGGGCGCTAGCCAAAAAAAGATTGGGAAACGCTGAGCTAGCCTAATGATGTTGTGGAAGTAAACACAAGATATCTGAGATCGGTGATCATGAATTCTGAAAAATGCTTCAACGTAATTCAAATGATATTGAGGGTTTTATGCAAATGCACAACCTAATAAACATTAAATTCATAACAAGGTTGGTTAATGCATAATCACATGAGTGATCTGCTTAACACAGAGGCTCTTTGCCATTGCATGATGTTTGAAAGCAGAAGTTGATGAGGTGCAAACTGTGATTGTGATTTCACACTTGTTTAGTTATTAATACCTCTTGGAATGGAAGTGATTGTTCATGCTGCTTTTTAGTCCAGATAAACAGGGTCATTTATATATACGGCAGTGTCTAAACCACAGGTCTGCAAATAGTGGGTCTGCAAATAGACCCAAATTTGGGTCGCAAGACCTTCTAGTCTGGGCTACGAAATAATTTCAATTTCAATTTTAAATTTAACATTCTCATTAGACAGAATAAAATGCAACCATTAACTGTTTTATGCACTAAGTTTCACACATTTTTGTGCAAGAAAATTCCACATGTTAATAGTAGTCCTAAAATTTATGTTTAATCAGGGTTTTTCTTAAGGTGTTTCAGGGATCCGATTCGGGTGACCCCTAGAATTGAAAATCGGGTCCCTAGAATCAGAGAAAATCATCATTGGGTCTCTAGAATCAAAGAAAATCGAGTCCCTAGAATCAGAGAAATCAGGTCCCTACAGGTTCATATTAAATCATGTTATCAGGTACCTAACATTTTCCTTAAAAAAACTGATTTAATTATAGAGTATTTTCCACGAAATTATATGCTTATGAAATATTTGGTCCGCGAGAATTTGAAACTGCTTTTCAGGTCGCGCCAAAAAGTATTTGCGGACCACTGGTCTAAACGACCTATCCATATAAAGGTAAGCCTATGGTTTTCCGTTTCCAAGGACTAAAACACCATATCAAAATAAAATCAACAAGACATGGATTGAGTCAAATGACTATTGTACTCATTTCCGTGGAAAAATTTATGATATTTAAACTGAGTTGGTTCATTCAAATGTCCAACATTACGATTTACCTAATTAGCCTATGAACTTCAACTTGTGCATCAATATCGAAGCTTTCCTTTCCTAGTACAGTAGAATTTTCCTAATTCGTCACCTCAAGAGGATTAGAAAAAAGTGACGAATTAGGTGAACTGACAAATTATGCAAACAAGTGAAAACTCTATCATAGAAATTCGTATGCTTTATCATAATAACTCGTATACATAGTGCTCTTATTTGCAGTAAAATGTACAAGTCTATGACGTTATGGTTGAATACAACAATTAATTCCTCTGCTCTGTCTGGACTCCTCCATATAAAGCTCCTTTTAAATCTTTGATAAACTTTTCCGCGTTCTCTCAATGGGGGATCGGGTCGCGCTTTGCACCTCGTGTATAAATTCGATAAACAAATCGCGAGGTGTAACAATTATCAGATAAAGATCCTTAATTTGTTTGAATTCCCATACGTACTAGCTGCTTAGACAACAGAAGCGAAACTGCAAATGACGAATTAGGCGAACAAAACGCTTCTCAGGGATAGAAAGAGGTGACGAATTAAGCAAATTGACGAATTACACGATGGCGAATTAGACGAACAGAAATGTACACGAAAGATAGGGATTCTGCCGGGACCGACAAAAAAGTGACGAATTAAGCGAATTGACGAATTAGACGAGTTTCTACTGTACTCCATAACTTCTTTGCATAACCTTTCAATGGATGCGAGGGATGATTAAATGAAGTTAGAATTTGAAATGCAAATCAGTAAAAAACAAACATTTTAAATTTAAACCAGTGGCGTAAAGAATAAAGATTTTGGAGTCCAATTCGGCCGGATATTTGGATATTTTGGATTTGGCTTGGATATCGTTTCCCTTTCAACCGGATCCGAATTATCAAAATGAAATAAAATGTGGCCATGCAAAAAATCTTGATATGGAATACTAGCTGTATGGTGAAAAATTACAATATTTCGAAACCATATTACTAAAAATCTACTTATCTAATTGCTCTCGGTACAATGCGATGTTCCCTGACGCTCGGGATCCTAACTTTCAGACTGAGGACATCTCAAGCAACATGCAGTCGGAAACTGTGTGAAGATTAGCATGATTGATTTTATAGTTTTATTATGACACAGACCGACGTTATTCAGATTCAGATGAGACATGTTTTATTTCTGAAATATATTTATTAGTAGATTGTAGTAAAATGTTGGTGTTTATTAAGGCATTACAAAAACTTTTTTTCAGTGTTGAATGAAGTACACCAGTTTTTTCTGTCTCAGCGGCGTAGCTCACAAGTCTAACTCAAAGTGGCCTTACCTCACATTACAATTAAGTAAGAGTAATAAACGTGGTGAAAACGCATTGGCATTTTGACCATGCTGTTGTAGGTTGTAATGCATCTGAACTGAGAATGAAAACTTGTGAGGTGTTGGATTTAACAAAAAGTAGCAAGGGTGTTTATTCTCTCAGCCCAGCAGTTCTGGAAGTTCAGTTTGGAAAGAGTAAGAGTTACAAATGAAAAAAGGATTGAGGTAAACATTCATTGCACTGCTTTAAGAAATGATTTCATTGGGCGTAAAATATCATGATGGTTCTGTCATGGTTAACTTAACGTCAGAGGTGGGTAGTAGCGAGCTACTAAAATAGCAAGATAATTTTCCAGGAGCGATAGGCGTAGCGCCTCTCTTTTTTGAAAAAAAAATAACGCATGCGGTAGTGTAGGGGTTTCCTTTGGTGTAGGAACCCAATGTTGAGGTTTGGGGTGTTGCCCAGTGTAGACGTTGCTTGCGAGGAATGCTGTCGTTGCATGCAGAGATGCTGGTTTCCCCAAACGCTACCAACGAGGCAGTCTAGTCGTTGTATGAGTACTGATCTAACTCCCGACTAAAACTGCCTGACAT